>Ga0070740_10002931_pt1 | contig 18972 bp, 14 predicted proteins | sample Coa_R2_FD_67286 | JGI IMG/M metagenome (GOLD analysis project Ga0070740, IMG submission 67286) | Surface soil microbial communities from Centralia Pennsylvania, which are recovering from an underground coalmine fire - Coalmine... | ecosystem: Environmental > Terrestrial > Soil > Unclassified ...
GTGCCGCCTCCGCCGCCCAACGCGGCGCCCGAGGCCAGATTGACGATCGCCCCGCCGCCGGCGCGCTTGAGATGAGGCACGCCATATTTGCACAGCAGGAAGATGGCGCGCAGGTTGACCGCGATGGTGCGGTCAAAGACCTCCTCGGGCACCTCGATAATCTTCGTGTCCTGCATCAGCGAGATGCCGTGGCAGTTGGCCATCGTGGTGATCTTGCCGAACCGCGCGGCGGCCTGATCGAGCGCGCGCTTGACGTCCTCGGTGCGCGAGACGTCGGCCGGTGCGATGAAGGACTGCCCTTCCGCAATCGTGGCATGGGTCTCCCTGAGTCCCGCCTCATTGATGTCGACCAGCGCAACCTGCGCGCCTTCGCGGGCAAAGACCTGCGCCACGGCCCGGCCGATGCCCGAGGCGGCGCCGGTGACAATCGCGACCTTGTCCTTGAGTCTCATCGTCTTTGGCCTCAATTGCGCGAAAAATGCGGAATAACGTGCTCGCCGAACAGCCGAATCGACTTCATCACCTTCTCATGCGGTATCGACCAGAACTGCTGCATGCCCATCACATGATCCAGGCCTGTGGTTTTCTGGATCAGCTCGAGTTGTTTGATGCAGGTGTCGGGGCTGCCGCAAATCACGGTGTGATGGTCGATCAGGTAGTTCATGTTGATCTGGTCCTGGGTCACACCTTTGGGCAGGTTGGCGCCGGCGCGCTGCGGTGCGTCGCGGGTGCCTTCCTTGATTGCGGCCTGCAACTGCCCGTTGACGGTGAACAGCGTATTGACGTAGGACATGAAAGCCCGTTCCGCATTCTCACGCGCTTCCCGGTCGGTTTCGGCGCAGTGGATCATATAGAAGACGGCGGCGCGCTTGTTGACGACCGCCCCCACCGGCTGCGCATCCTTTTGCGCGTCGCGATAGAGCTGGATGCGCCGGGCGACCTCCTCCGGATCGAGCATCACCACCAGGGTCTGCAACCCGAGCCCCAGCTTTCCGGCCAGCGTGTGCGTCTCTTCGTTGCTTGCGGCAAGCCAGATGGCGGGATGCGGTTTCTGCACCGGCATCGGCACCACGGTGCGTTCGGGGATGTCGAAGTAGCGCCCCTTCCAGGAAAATGTTCCGTCCTTGCTCTTCCAGATGCTGAGCAGAATACGCAATCCCTCCTCCCATCGCGCGCGGGTTTCCTCGGGGGGAATCCCGAAGCCGCCCAACTCCTGGATGGTGGCGGAGCGGCCGGTTCCGACCTCGACCCGGCCGTTGCTCAAAATGTCGAGCGTGGCCAGTCTTTCCGCCACACGCACCGGATGGTTGTAGGGGAAAGGCAACAGCACCACCGCATGCCCCAGCCGGATCTTGGAGGTGCGCTGACTGAGCGCGCCGTACAGTACTTCGGGCGCCGAACAATGTGAGAAGCCGGGTTGAAAATGATGCTCAACGCTCCAGAAATTGCTGAACCCCACCTGTTCCGCCAATGCCACCTGCTCGAGCACCTGATGGAAGACCTGGGCTTCCCGGTCGCGATGCTTGAGCGGGCTGTTAACCTGAATCTCGTAGAAAATCCCGAAGTCCATGCAGCTCTCCTCTAACCTGACATATAGTCCGGCCGCCGCCGGACTGCCAACCCGAAGCACCGTACATTAGCCATTTCCGCACCACGCGCAAAACTTCCCGGCCCGTACGCAGTTTCAGGCAGCGGTACACACACCGCAAGCCGGTGGGGGCGAGTCCTCCAGCATCATTGCCGAGCCTTCTGTACACCCTGATCAGGACGATCGCGCGCCGGCGCGGACCCGTTCATCGTTGGCCCAGCCTTCTTTGAACGGCACGATGAAGTGAGGAGTAAAGGTCATGCGCGTGAACCGCCATCGGCCGTTCATCTTTATGTATTCGTCATCGTATCGTCCGGCGACCATGTGCGCTTCGCCGTTGATGACGGGCCGGGCCTCCAGGTAACTGAAGCCTCTGGCGCGATTGCCGTTTATCTCCAGCACGTGGTTGTGGATGTACTGCTTGACGTAGGTAAAATGCGCACCGGTGCTGGAAGGCGCTCCCGGCGCCGGTGGGCCGAGCCGTTTGAAAAACGCGCGGATGCCGTCGCGTCCCCGGGCCGTGCCCAGCGGGCCGAACTCCAGCTCCCCGTCGTCGGTGAACAGCTCGACGATGTCGCCGAATTTGCCCTCATTTATATACTCGTGGTAGCGGTAGCGAAGGTCCCGCAGGGCTTCCCGATCGTGGAGTTCCGCCACCTTGTCTTCCAGCTCCCTGATTCGCGCTTCAAGGTCGGCTGCCATGAATTTGTCCTCCCACACCGTTTTTTGCACCATAGCACAAAGCGCACGCCCGGCTTGGATGCGACGGTTCTCAACCGTAGGGCAATTCGGTTAAAGTCAGCCGCAGCGCGGCGCGCCGAGCCGCCGTATCGCGCGGAATTCTTTGCAAGGAGGAAGTCGACATGATCCACAAAGACAGAGTTGCTGTCATCACTGCCGGAGCGGGCGGCTTCGGCAGCGCCACGGCCTTGATGATGGCGCGGGAAGGGGCGCGGGTCGTGATCGCCGATATCGACCGTGAATCATCGGAGGCCGTGATCAAGGACGTCGAGCGCGCCGGCTCACAGGCGATTTTCGTCCATACCGACGTCAGCAAGAAGTCTGACGCGCAGAACCTGGCCCGCGCGGCGGTCGACAAATTCGGCCGCCTCGACATGCTGATCAACATCGCGGGAATCGGCGGCGGCGGGCTGCTGGAGGAGATGAAAGAGGAGGACTTCGACCGCGTCATCGCGGTCCATCTCAAGGGCACCTTCCTGTGCAGCCAGGCGGCAATTCCCGAAATGAAGAAGAATCAATGGGGCCGCATCGTCAATATCATCTCGCGCGCCGCCTTCAAGCCGCGCGTCGGGGTCGGCGCATACACCGCCGCCAAGGGCGGTATCCTGGCGATGTCGCGGGTGCTGGCGGCCGAAGTCGCGCAGTACGGGATCAACGTCAACTGCGTGGCGCCGGGGACGGCCGAGACCAAGATGGTCAAGGCGGGCTTTCCCACTCCCGAAGCGCGCGCGCAGGAAGCGACCTTCACCGGCGTCATCACGCGGCCGATTCGGCTGGCCTATCCTGAGGAGATTGCCGCGGCTATCATGTTCCTGTGCTCGGAGGCCTCCGCGCACATCACCGGCAGCACCATCCATGTCAACGGTGGAACCTTCATGCCATGATGCGGCCATGAGCGCGCCGCCCAAGCCACATCGCACGCTGGAACTCCGCATGGAGGACGGCGCTATCATCATGATGCGCCAGCACGGCGTCGCGGGCGCGCCGCGCCTGGTACTGAGCCACGGCAACGGCCTGGCGATCGACGGCTATCTGCCGTTCTGGCGGCCGCTGTGCGCGCGCTACGAGGTGATCGTCTTCGACTTCCGCCAACATGGCCGAAATCCCTCCAATCCGGCGTGGGGGCACGGCTGGCCGGTATTCGTCCGCGATATGGAGCAGGTCTGGCAGGCGATCAACCGCGAGTTCGGCGCGCGGCCGGCGGCAGGGGTCTTTCATTCGATGTCCGCCATCTGCGCGATCCTGCACACCCTGGAGTACGGGCGGCGATGGGACCTGTTGGCGTTGTTCGACCCGCCCTTTTACGCGCGCGACGGCCATCCGCTGCGCACCGAAAATCAGGCCGCCAAGAACGACCTCGCCGCACGTGCGCGGCGCCGGCGGCAGAGCTACAGCAGTCCCGATGAATTCGCGCGCCAACTGGCATCGCTGCCCGCCTTTCGCCGCTGGTTGCCGGAAGCTTACGGGCTGATGGCGCGGGCGACGCTGCGTTACGACCACGCCTCGAATCTATGGGTGCTGGCCTGTCCGCGCGAATTGGAGGCGCTGGTTTTCGAATCGACCGCCGACCCCTCGATCTGGCCGCGGATGGCGAACTTGACGGTGCCGGTCAAGTTGATTTGCGCCGATCCCCAGGCCGTCGATGCCGGACCGCCGGCGCTGATCGGACGCGCGATGGCCTCTGAGCTGCCGATCGAATACGAAGCGATTCCCGACACCAGCCATTTTTTGCAGATCGAGCGGCCCGCCGAATGCCTCCGCGCCACCGAAGCGTTTTTGGCCAAACATCATTTTCCAGCCGGCCGCGGCCAATGAAAGATTTGTTTGAAGCGGTCGAATTTCTCAAACGCAGCGGCCCGGCCGAAATGGCGCGGCTGGCCAAAGCCGGGCGCGGAACCCTGCACGCGGCGCTGCGCCTGGAGGTGGTGTTCCGGCGCAGCGCCAGTGCGGAGAACGGCGCCGCGCGACGCAGTTCGGAGCATGAGAGCGCGGCTTTGGGCCTGAGCGTCACGGCTGGCGCGTCTGAACACAGCGTAGGATTCGGCTACGCCGGGATCGAAATCGGCCACGCCGCGCTCAAGCCCGCCAAACTGCTCGACGCAATCCGCAGCGGATTCAGGGCCGCCCACGACCGCGCGCGCCTTGGCGCGGCGCGCAACGCCGCCCTGATTCGCGAGTACGGCGCGGGCGCCAGCGCCGGCGCATGGGTTTTTATCCCGCCGGCGCAGGCGGATGTCCCCGCCTCCTACGCACGCGACCCGCGCTCAGTCACCAATGCCGAGATTGGCACGATGGTGGTCGAGGCGTCGCGTGCAGTTACCGGGTTGGGCCACGAGCTGGTGTTCAACGCGGTCAGCGCGTTTACCGAACTGCGCCACGAGCTTTTTATCGGCAGCGACGGCACGTTGATTTTCCAGGGCTTCGCGGTCAGCCAGGGCGATTGTTATGTAGTCGCGCAAAACGGCAGCGGCCATCACGAATGCCACGACACCATCGGCCAGCAGTGCGGCCTGGAATGTCTGGCGGAAGGATGGCCGGAGCTGCCGATGGCCAATCCCGACCTGATGAGCTTTGCGCTGGAGATGGGGCGCGAAGCGCGCACCGTCGCCGCGGCGCCGCCGCTGCGTCCGACGCCGGGCGAGGTCGTGGTCGTCACCGACCCGCATTTCAACGCCCTGCTCGCCCATGAAATCGTCGGCCATCCCAGCGAGGCCGACCGCGCACTCAAGATGGAAGCCGGGTACGCCGGGCGCAGCTGGTTCCTGCGCTCGCTGGCCGACAACGAAATCGGCCGCCAGGTCGGCTCACCGTTGCTGTCGGCCTGTTCCGATCCCGCCCTGCGCGCCTACGGTCATTACGACTATGACCACGAGGGTACGCCCGGCCGCCGCGTGATGCATATCGAGCGCGGAATCTTCGGCGGCTTTCTCAACTCGCGCGCAACCGCCGCCCTGCTGGGCGCGGAACCCAACGGCTCGGTGCGCGCCAGCGAAGTGCAGTACGCGCCGCTGATCCGGATGTCGAACACCTTTTTCCTGCCTGGCGACACGCCGCCCGACACGATCGTCGGCGACGTCGAACATGGCTACTACGTGTGCGGCAACCGGATTCCGTCGATCGCGGAGTCGCGCGAGAGCTTTCGTATCTCGGCCCGCCGCATCTACGAAATCGAGCATGGCCGGCTGGGACGGCTGTTCCGCGCCGGCAGCGTGATGGGCGGGTCCAAACATTTCTTTACCCACGTCGATGCGGTGGGCAACGACCTGCGCCTGATCGCGATTCCCAACTGCGGCAAGGGTCAGCCGATGCAGGTCAAGCGCATGTCCAACGGCGGACCGACGCTGCGCTCGCGCGCCTGGCTGGTGGGCGAATGAGCGGGCGATGCTGAGTGCGGCTGAAATCAGGCGGTTCGTGACCGACGCGGCGTCGATGCTGGCGCGCCAGCGCGACCTGGCCGCGTTCGAGATTTACTGCTCCAGCAGCGAGCAGGTCGTGGCACGGCTCAATCACACCGGCGAGATTGCTTCGCGCGGAGTCGAAGAAGTCAAATCGCTGACCGCCGACGGTTTTGCGCTGCGAGTCATCACGCGGCGCGACGCGCATGAAGTCGGCGCCGCGAGTGTTGCCGGCGACCTGAGCATGGAGGCGGTGCGGCGCGCGCTGCGCCAGGCTATGGATGCGGCGGTGCTCGATCCTAACTTTCCCGGCCTGCCTGCCGCCGCCCATGCGCCGCGCCCCACGACGGGCGCGGCCGAATTGCTGGCCCTGTCGCATTTGGCGGTCGCGCGCGCCGCGTGGACGGCGCTGGAAGGTGCGACGCGCGAATTCGCACGCCGCGTCGCGCGCGACCTCAGCAATCCGGGGCTGATAATCGGCGGCGACTTTACGCTGACCCGCGAGCGGGTCGCGCAGGCCAGTTCCGCGATGGCGGGGATTCGCACCGATCGGGACGCCTACTTTACCGCGTCAATCACAGTGATCGTCGAGGCGCTGCAGGCCAAGGCGGCCGCCGGCGCGATGGGCCGCTCGCAAACCGAACTGCAACGCGCGCAGTCCTTGCTGGGCAGGGACGCGGTGCGCCGCGCGCTGGCTTCCAACGCGCCGGTGTGCCCGCCGTCGGGCAAATATCGCGTCCTGCTCGGGGCACAGCCGCTGGCGGAAATTCTCAGCTACATGGTGATTCCGTCGCTCACCACCGGCGCGTTCTATCGCGCCGACTCCGCCTATCACGGCCGCTTCGGCGGTCAGGTGATGGACCCGCGCATCAGCCTGATCGACGACCCGGCGCACGGCGCCATCCGCCGCTCAATGACCTGCGAAGGGATGCCCGCGCAGCGCACCAGCCTCATCCGCAACGGCCGCCTGACGGGTTTGCTCTCCAACCATTACGACAGCCACCGGCTCGCGGCCGATCGCGCCCGCACGGAGAAGCTGGGCGAATCGGGGCCGGCGAATTTCGCCGCCGGCAGCGGCTATCGACTCGCCGATTACGGCGGCCGGCGCTTCGATGCGACGCTCCACACCAGCGCCACCAACGTGTTGATGAAGACCACGGACGGCAAGAGCCAGCCCGAACTGATAAAGGCGGTGCGCAACGGGATATTGATCGGCAGGGTGTGGTACACCTATCCGATCAACGGTCAGCGCGCGGGAGATTTCACCTGCACGGTCAGCGGCGATTCATATCTTATCGAAGACGGCAGGCTTACGGCGCCGATCGCTCCCAACTGCCTGCGCATCAACGCCCATATAGATGATGTATTTGGCGCGCCCTGCGCCGTGGGCATCCGCGCGCTGCCCGCCTTCGTATGGGGCCAGCCCGAGGCATTCTATCTTCCGTCCCTGGCCGTCGACCATCTGCCGCTGGCCAGCATTCCGGACGCGTCGGGCGCGCGCTAAAGACGCGCCGCGGCAAAGCGGGGGCGTGCAGCGCCATGAAATCCAACCCGGTTATTTCCCGTCAAGCCATGGGGCCAGGAACTGCGGCCGCGACCAGTCCAACATGATATCGGGGGAGGGTCCCTTGAAATTCCACGCCATCGTCTCCCACGACCATGCACCGACCGCGTTCATCGCGATACTAACTGCCAAAAGCAGCGCGCCGGCCGCAATCAGCGGACTTCGAATGCTGCGCCGCTGGGGCGGGATCCCAGCGATAGCCAGAATCGCCAGCAGCACTATCCATGGGAGTGCATCGCTCATGTAGCGCGGACCGTAGCACGCCCCACCCCACCAGTCCGCGTGGACAACGATAACCAGCCAAATACCCATGCTAGCCAACAACGCCATTGCCCCCAGACCTTTGGGCTTGAGCACTCGCCAGAATCGGACCACCACGAAGAGCACCCAGGCAACTATTGGGCAGTAGATAAAGAGTCCACGCGAAGGGCTTACGAGCGTACCATACAACGCGATGGCGGGCTGAAATTTAACTGGCGTCGCCCAGGGAAGATCCTGACCCGAGCTAAAGTAATAGAAGGGTATGAGCGTCCCAAAAAAGGCCAGAGAATAAGCGATGAATGCCGCCAACCATCCTGCGCCAACCACTGCGTATGACACAAAGCTTGACCGCCACATTATCCAGACGTAAGCGCTCACGCAGATCACAGTCACCGCGCCGGTGGGACGAACGAAGAACATCCATGATACCAACGTCGCCAGCAGGACCGGCCGCAGCCGCGCCGTCCGCGCCTCGGCCGTCAACAGTGAATACGCGACCCCTGCGCCCAGCATTATTTCCCAGGTGTGCTGCCACATCCCGCGTGATGCGGTGCTCCAGACTTGCGTTCCAAGCCCGGCCCCCAACGCTATCAGGACGCTCCAACCGGGGCTGAGAACCAGACTTGCTGTCAGAAAAAACATCGTAACCGTCGAAGCCGAGAGCAACGCCGCCAGGTCTTTCTGGATAGTCAGCTCCGCCCGCAGATTGAACGTCCCATCCCGCCCGGCAGGCGAGACACCGAATGCCGCCATTAGAGCGACAAACGGAGCGGACAGAACTGAACTTCCCTGCGCAAAACCGTAAAGTAATCTGCCATTCGTCCGCGCCAGCGGATAACCGCGATGGCGGAACTCCGACCAATCTGGAAGCACATAATGCGTCAAGTCCGGCGAATGATTTCTAATCAAGCTCTCGGCGGTCAACATGGAATAGAGCGAATCATTTACCTGCACTACCGGCGAAGACAAAAAGAGCATGAACATGCCTGCCCAAATCAAAGCCGAAAAAACGACGAGCGTGCCGGACCCGCGATGTTCGGCTTCAGGCCCGCACGCGCCTGTCACTGTGTCCACCCCCCCAATCTGCTCCGAAGCGAACAAAGCCTTTCCCACACGAATCTTGTCCTCTTCAGCAAAAGCCTATTATGGAAAACACGAGGGTGTGGCATCGGCATCCGCCTGCGACACTGCTCCCCGGGCAATCGGGCTACTGGCTCTGGCAAACAGCGCCGCCGTCCGATCCTTGTAGATAAGTTTCCAGCGGGGATGGGCCGCCACGCTCTGATAGGCTCTGGTATTGGCGCTAACCAAAACGAAATCGTGCGGGTAACGATCCAGGAATGCTTCCGCGCCAGGCCACTGATAGCGAAAGGCCAAATATGCGCGCAGCACAGCATCGGGGTAAACGACTTCCCAGCGTCCATCGACGAAGATCTTGTCTTCCGGCGTGCCATGCCAGACCAAATATCCTCCCCAGCTCAACTGGCTTAGTATATTTCCGTGCAGTCGCTGCCGCTTCATGTAAGCCACCGCTCCACTTGGCACCGGTTCCCAAGTCTTCAACCTGCTGGATAGGAGCCCGCCACAAGCACCGACAGCCAGAGCGGCCGCCAGCGGAAAGACCATATCCCGTATGCGCCACCTAGCATCTGGCCGAACAATTTCAGCCGGGAATTGTTCGAACGCCAGGCTCAGGTGCTGGGCCAATGGGATGCTCAGCGCTATCACGGCGCAGGGCACGTTGCGCGAACTGTAAACTGCGGCGGCGATGAACAGCAACGCGGTCCCGGCAAGCGAGGCATCCTCCGTCTCGGGCGCTGCTACAAGTGAGAGCGGTAACGCGATAAATAGTCCAACCGGAACCACAAACTGTGCCGCCTTCAGCGGCGATTGACTCCATACGTAGGCGATCATCCTCGGCAGGGAGATCCAGTCAACCACAAACTGCCTGATAAGCGGGTCTGACACCGAATGCAGAACGGTCGTCCACAACCCTGGACCAAAGGGATTAAGCACGGTTGCACCAGCGCACGCAGCGGTCAGGGTGGACACTCTCAATGCCTGCCACAGCCTTCTCTCTGTCCGAATCTCCTGAAACCCAACAACTGCGGCAGTGATGCCCAGCGCGCCCAGGCCAACGACGAAACCGCCGTGCAGGTTGGCCCACAACGCGAACATAGGAATCAGCGGCCACAGCCGTGCACGTCCGTCATATACCTGACCGGCGAGCACCGCCATGACAATACTCAGCAATGCAATCGTGAATACCTGCGGTCTGAACTGCGCATATGGCGCGGTTGCAGCGGCGGCCGCCAGCAACACAACTCGCTGTATCGTCAACGAGGCCTTGGTCCGCGACAAGCCGGCGGCAAGCGCCCCCATCGCAATCGTCAGGCAGAGCAGCTTCAGAATCTTCAGTCCAACAACTCCAAGCGTGTCATAGGACAGTGCGAGGATCGCCTGAGCAAGCCACACGTGATTATGCCAGGGCTGGCCCGGTCCCGAATAGGAATATGCGTTCTGCAGCGGAATGTGACCAGTGCGCACAATCTCCCGCCCGACCATAATATGCATCCAGAGGTCAGGATCGGCAAAGTTATCACTGGCCGCGACGGCAACCGCAAGAATCAAAAAGGCAGGTGACGACCGTAAGAGTGTATGACGGCCAGCCGGCGGTTCGTGTTTAGCCGCCACTGTGGAGATCCCCTGACTGCCGATCTCGGTTGGCACTTGCGCTTTTGTCATATATTTGCCGCATCTTATGGGAAAAAGAAGCCGGCGCCAGTCTCATCCGTCGGCACATTATCAGGCGACTTGCTCGCAGGCGTAGGATTCCTGGCGTACAGGGAAGACATTGGGTCGCGATAGATCAACCTCCAACCCCGGTCTGAGCCTACAAATCGCTCGGCACCGGTACCTGGCTTGACGAGCACGAAATCATGAGGGTAAGCACCAAGCAGACGTTCGCCGCCCTGCCACCCATAGAGAAACGCGAGATATTGGCGGCGCAGATTCGGCGGATAAACAAGCTGATAACGCGAGTCGATGAAGACCTTGCTATTGGGTGAAAGGTGCCAAATCAGATAGCCGCCCCAGTCGAAGTCATTGAGGATGTTGCCTCGCAAGCCATGCGATTTCATGAACGAAACGGCACCACTCGGGACGGCATCCCACGTCTTTAGCCGGTGACCAGAAAACTCCCCACCAATTACTATGATCAGCACCGCGGCCGCGATGACAGTGGCGCCGCGAGGTTCACGGTGGTCGATTCCCCGGCCGCCGGCGACGGATAAGCTTCTTTTCGCGGCAACCCCGAGGTGGTGGGCGACCGGGATGCTCACAGAAATCACCGCCAGCCCTACATTGCGATTCGAGTAAAACGCGCCAGCCGTGAAGACGAGCGCGACCGCCACCAGCGCGGCGTCGTCGAACACCGGCGCTTCGAGCAACGCGGCCGGGAGTGCGGCAAATAGCAAAAGCGGTACTGCATAGGCCAAGGGCTCAGATGCCGAACGCTGAGCGATGTAAGTTAGGAACTTGATCAACGGCGCCCAATCCGAGATGATTGGGCGCATCAGCGGGTCTGACGCAGATCGTATAAAAGTCGTCCACAACCCGATGCCAAGCGGGTTGACAAGCGTGGCTAGTGCGCATCCTAAAGTAACCGCAGCGATACGGGCCGCCCGTCCAATGGTGTGTTTGTCGATGGCTTCCTGTATGCCAACTGCTGCTGCGAAAATAGCCATGCTACCGAGCCCCGCAAAACAGCCGGCGTGGAGATTGGCCCACAGCGCAAACAATGGTATAAGGGTCCACAACGTGACAGGTCCCGTATAGCTCTCGGCCGCGAGCTTCGCGACCACTATACTCAGCATCGCCAACGTGAACATGGTTGGACGAAACTGCATTTGCGAGATGAGCCCCGTGGCGGTTGCCAAAAGGACGATCCGCTGGATTCGGGGCGCAGCCGCTGTCCGCGACAGTGCCCGCGCCAGGGCGATCATTACCACTGCTGCACAGGTTAGCTTGAGCAGTTTCAGACCAAGCACCCCCAACCATCGGTAGGATGCACCCAGCACCACCTCCGCAAGCCATTCGTGGTTGTACCAAGGCAGAGCCGGCGCGGCGTATGAATACAAATCGCGAGTCAAAACACGACCGGTATCAATGATTCGTTGCCCTGCCAGCACATGAATCCAGAGGTCCGGATCCGCATAGTTGCTGGCGCTGGCAATCGCAACCGCCAACACCACGAAGGCCGGGGAGCAGCGTACCACATCGTAGGCACGCCCCCTTGGGCACGGGCGTCCACTCGCCTGCGGTGCTGAATCCTCGCCGGACTCCCCAATCACCTGGGGCTCGTCGGTGACCACTTTGCTGAACCGCTTACGCAGCCGTCGAACGCCGACGGCCGCATGTTCATGAGCAAAAACCGGACCCTATCATCTGCGGGGACGGCTGCGCTGTATTGATGCGGATAAGGATACAGAATCGCGGCAGCGTCGGATCGATAACGCTCCGCTAGCGCACGTGCGGCAGCACCGGAAGCGGGGACACCCACTGCGATTGTGCCGCTAGGACCGGGGCCGACCCACAACCCATTGTAGGCATTGTGCGGAAGGCCGGCGCGCAAAAAATCGAGATCATCGCTCCAGTCCGAGTAATGCAGCAAACCAAGTTCATAAGCCTTGCGCGGATTCAGATGCGCGATGGCTCGCCCATCGGCGAGATAACGCTGGCCTGCACAGAGCATGTACGAGAACCACTCCTCAGCGGTGTCTACTTGAAATTCCGTGAGGTCTGCAATACCAGGGCGTGCCCAATGTTCGCCGTCCAGCCTGTAGAGCGAAACTCCGCCCACTCTCAAAGGCCGGATTCCAAGCGACGCCGGCAGCTCTCGAGCGCTTCCTTTTGCATTGTCGGCAACTACGATTGCGTCGACACCGTAGGCGGCGGCAAATGCTCGAAGCTGGCGGCCTGCGTCCGGCAAGGGCAGCGAATTCACCAGCGCATTTACAATCGGCCAGCGCCGGAATTCTTCAGGAGTCGTGCTAAGGTGCCCTCCGGGCATCCGAAAGTACATCCATGACTCGGCCTGCCACGCCATGCTGGGACCGCTGCGCCCGAAGGGAATAATCAGAACGTTCTCACCCGGGCGCAGATAGTCGCGGTAGAGTCCGTGGCTGAAAAACACGGGGGTATCATAGGTCGAGCTGGGCAGAGACCAGGCCGGAACCGGTAACAGCGCCACGAGTGTCGCAGTGGCCCAGACCTTCTTGAAGCCGAAATCAGGCTCGCAGAGCCATCTGGAAAAGATGACTGCCAGGATCAGAAAGGCGTAGTTCGCGAATCTGACCGGCAAAGCATGCTGGAGCAGCGGCACCTTCGCCGTCAGGGCCCACGGGAGCGGTATAAACTCGCGCCGCTCAATCTGCAGGACCGGACCCAATTCCGCTACCATCACCACTAGCAGCATAAGGCCCAAGAGCCGTGCCTGTGGCTCGTGGCGATGACGCCACAGCCACATACATGCAACGGCGAGCAGCGGGATACTCAGGTAGGAGCCGTTTTCCCACAGATTTCCGGTAAAGCGCGAACTTATAGCCTCAGCGCCGAAAGGATGCACCAGCGTCAAGCGGGCCGGAATGATGAAACTCAACAAATCAGCCGAGAACAACCTTGTCGGGAAGACGGGGTCTTTGGGAGCGGAACCCCTGACGAATGCGTAGTACAAGAAGGGCGCAAGGATGAGCGCCGCCCCTGCGTAAGCGGCGCCAATGTACGCCGCCGCCGCGATTAGACGCCGCCGCTCCCCGCGCAGAATCAGTACGCCTGAGATGAGCGTTGTGGCGCCGAACATGGTCATCGTTGCCAGTACCTCGGTGGAGATCAGGCACTGGAGCACCAATGCCAGTGCAAACGCCCCGGTCAGCCACCCGGCCGACTTCCGGTTCTCGATTAGCAACAGCGCCAGCAGCACGCATAGCGGCGGAATGAAGTTGACGGTCAGAACCGGATGACCACCGATGACATGCGCCGCCTCATAGGGCGAGAAGCCGAATACGAAGCCCCCCGCAAGCGCCGCGCCGAAGTTGTGCGTCAAGTGGCGGCATAGCAGATAGGCGGCACACGCGGACACGGCGGGCGCGATGAGCGAAGCCGCGTTGTAGGCAACCGTCGGCCCAAATGCGACGGTGATGGGCGCCATGGCAATCGCGACCGCCGGCATCGAAGTTGCCCAGGTAAGGTTGTACCCGCTCCTCGGCCAGACTGCATGTGTGACGAATGGGTTAAGACAGTTTCCGATCGCGTGCGGCCACCACGCCAGGTACCACATCATCATCGCGGGGTCGCTGAAGTAGCCGATGTGCAGCCTGGCCGGATGCAAAATGACCGGCACCCCGAAGATGGCGACGGAAATAACGAGGTAACCGGCAAGGGCCGGGATTTTTTCCCTTCGCAAGTTGACCTCTGCCTCCCCTTTCTAGCCTTAATTACACACAACACACAAACACACTATATCCATAATACACACTTATATACCGACGATATCGAAGTCCCTATTCCGATTTCAGGCACCACCGAGCTTTCCCTTTTGAGATTGACTTCTAGCACCTGCTGCCACATCATGAGGCCCATGAGCTTCCTTGATGGTCCAGGAAAAGATTGCAATGTAGAGCATCAGAGAGCCGGCAAAATACCCTTCAAGCGCCACCGCGTTGAGCAGGTGCACCCACCTCACTGGTAAATCATCTTCTATCAGCGACGAGGGTGTTAGAAGAAAGAGCGCAGGTATGGCCAGAGCGTAGCTTAATAGCGCCAACCATTGTGCACATGTAACCACATTCCCGTCATTTGCAGCAGATGCCAGCTGTGTAAACGGAATCAGGAAAAGCACCATGTAGTGAGGCCACGCGGTCGGCGAAAGCAGAACCGAAGCGACTATCCACACTGACAGGGCGCACCAGTAGGGATCTTCGTCGGCCCCAAGCCTGAGGGTCGCCCAGATGGCAGAACCCACCAGAGCGGCGTCTGCTACGCCGATTGCAATCGCTCGCACCCAGTCCGACACGGTTCCCTGGCCCAGCAGACCCCAAAGAAAACGGGAGATCGCTGCGGAAAGCGCGATATTCGTGTGTAAAGCTATGGCATCGTGTCTCAAGTTGAGGGAGACGCCCTTGCTGAAGGACAGGGAAGAGGTGAGACCAAGAAGTTCGATGGTAACAATACCACCGATGGCCAGCGCGATCAGAGTCCAGATGAGCGTTTGCCATCGGCGCCGCATCACCAGATAACCGACCAGTAACAATGGAAAGACCCTGAGCAGACCAGCAAGCCCGAGAAAGACGCCCGCGGCCCGATTCCATCCCCACTCCATCGATCGCATCATCAGTACCAGAAGTAGGAGGATCGGAATCTTGCTCTGAGCAAGGTAAAAATGAAAATGAATAGGAGGATAGAACAGGGCAAGAGCGGCCAGAGACAATCTGGCCTTTGCATTCAGCCCGCAGGAATGGCCCAGCAGAAGCGCCAATGCAGCTATCAGCAAAGCTGCGTTGAAACCCTGCCAGACATAGTACGCAACTCTAGGTGGCATCAGGGCCAAAGGAAAAATCGTGATCAGGAAGGTCGGAGGGTCAGTTGCATGCTCGATATCGCCGACTTGTAGCCCAAACCCGGCCGCGGCAGCCGGGAAGTCTGTTTTGTAAGGGTTGTCGCCATGACGTACAGCCAGTGCGGACAAATAATAGACGCTAAAGTCAAGATTCATGGCGTGTTGTGACATTTGGCGGCAGATGGTCGAAATCTGCAGGATAGTTACGAGCCATAGAAACGCTAAGACCGGTGTCTGATTGAGGGTAGCAGCCAGGCGTGTCGGAGTTGTTCGGAACATCGATTTTAGTATCGAGTCTTTCCGGCTGTGGTCAGCCTGGGTGAACTGGCTCGCATATCCCTTTTCGGTCGAGAACTGGCGAGGTGTTATGACCCCTTGCGGTCGCAGCCCACACTTGGTTTCCACGGCGACGCTGGCTGAGTCGGCGCTTCACCGGCAGGACGTCACTGCTCTTGAAGGTTGTCAGAGAAAAGCTTCTGCGTCTCGTCTCTTGCGAAAAAGCAGGTAGCAAGATACAGGAGAATCGATGTGACAAGCCATTCTTTGACAACCACATCATTGAGCGAAGCTACCAACTCCGTTTGGTCAAACTCTATAGAGGGCACTGCAATACGCAATATCATGGTCACAGCGATCAGGGCGTAGCTGGTAAGCGCGAGCCATTGCACGCGGGTGCTGGCGTGCGAGCGGCAGGCCGCGGCCGCTATCTGCGCGAAGGGAATCAGGAACAAAACCATGCAGTGCACGCCCGCCATCGGCGACAGCAATACCGAGGCGACCACCCACATCGAAAACGCAGCCCAATCAGGATCACGGCGCGGTTCGAGTCCCAAAGTCACCCAAATGGTGACTCCGAGCACGGCAAGGTTCACAACGGACATTGAAAATAACCTTGCCAACCTGAGCGCGGATCCAGGATTGTTTCCGGCCTCATCCAGGAAAAGGCGCGATACGTTGGCGGCCAGGCCGATGTTACCCCGTATATTGAGCCAGCGCTGGCTGGTCAGCAGCGCAGCTCCGTCGCGGAATGACAACGAGACATCCACGCCAAGCCAGGCAATTGTTACTATGCCACCTGCGGCAAGTCCGATGAACGTCCACAGCAGCGCCCGGCGGCGCCGCTGGACAGCGAGGTAGCCGATCAGCAACAGCGGGAAGGCTCTGAGCAGCCCGGCGCAAGCAAGAGACAATCCCGCCGCACGGTCCCATCCCCGCTCCATCGAACGCATCATCAGCACCAGGAGGAACAGGATGAGAATCTTGCTCTGCGCCTGAAAAAAATGAATATGGACGGGAGGGTACATCAGAGCGAGCGCGGTCAGCACCAGGCCGGCCCTGCCGCCCAATCCGGCGGTCCTGCCGAACAGAAGCCCCAGCGTTGCGGCAAACATGAGCGCATTGATCCCGATCCATGTGTAATACGCAACCCGCTCGCGCATCAGCGCCAACGGCGAAATCAACAACACGAAGGGCGGCGGATCGGTAGCGTGATAGATGTCCCAAGCCTCCAAGCCAAGCTGCCGTCCAAGAGATCGGAAGTCGGTCTTGTACGGATTAAGTCCCTGGTGGAGGGACACTGCTGACATGTAGTAGATACTAAAATCGCAGCGTGTGGCACGGGCCGGCAGCAGGGCACATATCCTCCACATCTGTGCCAGAGCCGCCAGGCACAAAAGGGCCGCTATCACGGGCTTGGTGGCTGCCGCCCCGAAAGTCGCAGGACTGATACCCACCGCTTCTTGATTCAAACCGGTTGTGTCCTCGCCTCCGCCCCATCGTTGCGGCTCTTGCTTGCTACAATAGTCCATCTCTTCACCGGAAAAGAGACACACTGCAGTGCTTACCGAGAAGGAGCTCCGGCCCGGGTTGAGGTCTCGGCTGACGGCAGTTCATTGCGTCAAAGTGATCGCCAAGGCGCCGTTGCTCGGCGACGTGCCGGTAAGGTCGAGCGAGCCACTGACTCCGTTGGCGATCCAGTAGGAGCTGATGTTTCCGTTGGAGACGGATTCCAGCCAGACCTGGGCAAAGCCCTTGATTCTGCAGCACCCTCCTGTAGCCCCCCAGTCAACCAGGGGCACGGTTACCGCTCGCACGTCGTCGATCATATATTCCGGGGGCGGAACGGGCGACCCGGAGGGATCTTTACTAATTCCAAGATTGATCCGGGCCTGAATGGCGGCGCTGACCGGCCCGGTCAGGATTGCGCTTTTGTCGGGCGCAACCGGATCGTCAATTGAGACCTTGCCGTTATAGCCCGAGGGCATGACGGTAGTAAACGGCTTGCCGCCCAGTGCCAGCGCGCTCCAGTACCCCGCGGGAATCGCGCCGGTCGGGTTGGGCCTGAAAAGAAGCGTCGTGTGAGTACCGTAGGAATACACGGTAGTGTACTGCAGCCCGATCGGCACCAGTCCGTAGTTAAGCGAACGCAAACCGAGAGTTTCGCTGACCGTAGCGGTAGCAATGACATTGATCGTGCCGTGATCGACCCCGATCAACCGTGCGAAGTAAAATGGCACGGTCCTGCGTGCCTGGATTGTCAAGTTGCAGCCGGGCTCCGCGGAGGCCGGCGGAGCGGGCAGCGTACATCCGGCAGGGGCGCGCGGCGTCGTGCAGGTCGATGGGGCGGGCGGCGATATGGGGGCCGGACAGGCACTGCCATAGGATGTCGTCGTTGACATTACCTCTGCGGAAGCAACGCCGTTGAAGCATGTGGCATAGATGTCGGCAGTCGCTATCGCCGCACAGGGCTGGGAGGGAAGGTACTTCGCACCGGACAATACCGAAGCATCGGCGGCAATCTGCAATCTCTCGTAGTTGAAGTACAAGTTGCCGACATCCGTTGCTAGACCGAGACTTCCGATAAACACAGGCAAGGCGATGACCAGTACAACCAATATTTGACCGCGGCCGCGACGCTGGGGTCGCTGCGGTTTGGACTCTCCCATAGGCCCCCCCTTTGGAAAATCCAAGTCCGATTGTCCGTATCCTTATGCCATCAGTTGTCTCTCCCGTCCAGCGTTTCCACCAGCCGTCCCGCCGGCAGCACCTTTTTATTTACTGAACCAATTGGATCGCAATGGCGCCGGTGCCGGCTGCCGGATCGCAAGGAGGACTACCGCTCGGTCCTGCGCAAGCCGGAGGTCCGCTGGCGCTGATTTCACCGCCGGGCACGCTGGCACGGATCCATGTCGCCTGGATATTGGATTTGCTTCCACCCATCGAGACGGAATTAATCCACAGTTCAGCGAAACCAAGCACGGGTATTTCTGACGGACACCTGCCCGCACTGGTACACTGACTCCAGTCGACCAAAGGAACAGTGACCACGCAGGGGATGGTCGGATCCGGAGGAGGACAGGTGGGACACGGGGTGTATACGGAACAGGCGGCATTGGTATCCGCAGCGCGGTATGATTGAAAAGTGGCGAAAGTCGATTCGCCCGCGCCAGGTTGCGGCAGAACGCAACCCGGAGTGGCACCTGAACATGTGGTGCCCGGGGCCACCTGGTCAACTTCTCCCGTGTAGCCGCTTATGATTTGGCTATTTACCGCGCTGTGACCGGTGGCATCAAATGAGAGCCACCCCCAGTCGCCGGACACACATGTGGGCGGGCACGCGTCGGTTCCAAAAAATGCCAGGTTGGCCACCGGCATACCCATCGAAAAGCCGGCCACGGTGCTGTACTGCAGGCCGACCGGCATCAGATTGGGCGAACCCTTGACTTTGTTGATCGAACCTCCGATCGCGGAGGCGGTAACGTCGACCGTTGCGTTGCGCACACCCACCAGCCGGGTGAAATAGAATGGG
>Ga0070740_10002939_pt1 | contig 18944 bp, 18 predicted proteins | sample Coa_R2_FD_67286 | JGI IMG/M metagenome (GOLD analysis project Ga0070740, IMG submission 67286) | Surface soil microbial communities from Centralia Pennsylvania, which are recovering from an underground coalmine fire - Coalmine... | ecosystem: Environmental > Terrestrial > Soil > Unclassified ...
CCCAGATTTTTTTTGCCAGTTCCATAATCAGGCTGTCCTGCTTTATGATGATAAGGCATTTACATCGCTCCCATCAGATAGACAATGGTAAACACAAAAATCCAGACAATATCCAGAAAGTTCCAGAACAAACCCAGATAAGTCATGCGGCGTCTGGCGACATACACATCTTTCAGCAACGGTATTTGAATAATCATGATTAAAATCCATATCAATCCGCAGCTGACATGAAATCCATGAGTGCCTACCAGCGTAAAAAAGGAAGATGCTTTTGCATTCACATCCCAGCGGAACCCTTCGCTTGCAAGATGCATGAATTCCTTCAATTCCATCACTACGAAACTCGCTCCTAACAAAAAGGAAACAGCGAGCCAGAACTGAACCCTGAGTATTTTTGTCTGATACAGGCTCAGGATGGCCAGACAAAACGTAAAATTGGAAGCCAGCAAGAAAAAAGTCTCAATCAGTACATCTGACAAATTGACATATGTCTTCAGACTGGGACCAGCGGGCAATCCGGGATAGTTTAAAACAAGAAAGGTTGCAAACAGACAGGCAAATAAGATGCAATCAGTCATGATATACAGCCAGAAGCCAAACACATCGGTTGAGTCGCTTTCATGATGATGATGGTGTTCATGTTCGTTTATTACTGCTTCACTATGCATTGATCATCTCCTTGAGATGGGCCAACTCCGTTTTTCTCACTGTCTCGGTGTCGACATAATAATCGATATCCGTCGCGAACGTGCGCGCGATCATTGTCACTATCATTCCTGTCACGCCTATAATGCCGGGAATCCACATGTGCCAAATCAATGCAAAGCCTGCGATACCTGCAAACATGGCGATAATAAATCCTGCGGACGTATTCCTGGGCATATGGATGGGATGAAACTCCATTGTTTTTGGATGAACAAGCCCTTCCGCAAGGTGCTTCTGCTTGAACTCCCAGAAATAATCGCGGCTGTCGACAATAGGCAGCTCAGCGAAATTATAAAATGGAGCTGGAGAGGCGACTGACCACTCCAGAGTGCGCCCATTCCAGGGATCACCAGTCGCATCACGCAATTTATGACGGTTTTTTATGCTGACAATCACCTGACCGATTTGCAGGAAAATTCCAATCATGATAAACGCCGCACCAATCGCGGCAACGATAAAATACGGCTGATACATGGTATCGGTATAATGATTGACGCGCCGCATGAACCCGTTTAATCCAAGCACGTACAATGGCATGAATGCAACATAAAAGCCTACCACCCAGAATACAAATGCCCATTTCCCCCATTTTTCATCCAGCCGGAAACCAAATGCTTTCGGGAACCAGAAGATTACGCCAGCAAAATATCCAAACAGAACACCGCCGATAATGACATTGTGAAAATGTGCGACCAAAAACAGGCTGTTGTGTACCTGAAAATCAACTGGCGGTACCGCCATCATCACGCCAGTCATGCCGCCGATCGCGAATGTGGTAAAAAATGCGGTTACCCAAAGCATAGGGGTCGCCAGTATGATGCGCCCCTGATACATGGTAAACAGCCAGTTGAATACCTTGACGCCGGTGGGGATCGCAATCACCATGGTCGCAATGCCAAAAAACGTATTTACATCCGCACCCGCGCCCATGGTAAAGAAGTGATGCAGCCACACGATAAAGGACAAAAAGGTAATGATGGCGATTGCCCACACCATCGTGGTATAGCCAAACAATGTTTTTTGGCTAAACGTTGCTACCACCTCAGAAAACACGCCAAAAGCCGGCAAAATCAGGATATATACCTCAGGATGTCCCCACACCCAGATGAGGTTGATATACATCATGACATTCCCGCCGGCAAAATCGGTAAAGAAATGCATGCCAAACATGCGGTCCAGGAATAATAATGCCAGGGTGACGGTCAATACGGGAAATGCCAGCGCGACCAGAATCATGGAGCATAATGCCGACCAGACAAACACAGGCATGCGCATCAGGGTCATGCCTTTGCAGCGCATTTTTATGATTGTTGCAATAAAGTTGATGCCAGCGAGTAGTGTTCCCACACCGGATATTTGCAGCGACCAGATAAAATAATCCACTCCGACGCCTGGACTATAATACAGCTCCGATAACGGAGGATAGGCCAGCCAGCCAGTCTTGGCAAAATCACCGATTACCAGTGAGGCATTACACAACATTGCTCCCACAAACGTCAGCCAAAAACTCACTGAATTCAGATAAGGATAAGCGACATCACGCGCGCCAATCTGCAATGGAACGGCAATATTCAACAATGCAAACATCATTGGCATGGCGACAAAAAATATCATGATCACGCCGTGAGCAGAAAAAATCTGGTCATAATGCTCGGGCGGAAGATAGCCAAGATTGTTTCCAGCCGCAATCGCCTGCTGCGAGCGCATCAGGACAGCATCTGAAAATCCGCGCAACAACATGAGGCCTGACAACATCAAATACATGATGCCAATTTTTTTATGATCTACCGAGCAAATCCATTCATGCCAGATATAAGACCACTTCCGATAATAGGTGATTGTGAAAACTGCCGTGGCCGCAACCAGCACCATAAAGAATCCGGCGCCCATGATAATTGCGGAGTGAAACGGGATTGCATCGAGAGTCAAGTTACCAAACAATAATTGTGCGAACATTCCGATTCCTCATTCCTTTGACTGAATAAATTTGCCATCAATATTCCGCGGATGCGCTGTACCAAGCGAGTTCATGTAAACGTCAATGACATTTTTGAATAAATCTGCTGCGACACCTGAAAAATATTTTGGCTGGTCGCCAATACTCGGTTTCAACAGCTCATTATAGACATCAGGCGTCAAACGGATGGAAGATTTTCTGGTCTGCTCAATCCATTTCTGCATGTCATCGGCCGTTACCACCTGTACCGGAAAATGCATGTCAGAAAATCCGGCGCCATTATATTGGGTATTCATACCATCGTAATTACCTGTCTGACTGGCTAGCAAATGCAGACGTGAACGCATCCCTGCCATGGTATAAATCTGGCTGCCTAATTGCGGAATAAAAAATGCACTCATAGGCACATTGTCCGCCGTTATCCAGAATTCAACCTGCTGGTCTTTTGGGAGCACAAGATAATTGACGGCCGCAATATCCTGCTGCGGATAGATGAATAACCATTTCCAGGGCAGTGCAATCACCTGGATCAGCAAGGGAGGCTGACCTGAGCCCGCAATCTGCTTATAAGGGTCCAGCTCATAGGTTTTCTTCCAGGTTAATATGGCAAGCACCAGAATGATGACACAAGGTATCCCCCACCAGAGTGATTCCAGAAAAATACTATGGCTCCAGTTTGGCTTGTATTCTTTTACACGGTGCGACACCTGATAGTGATAGACAAAAGTAAAACTCATGACTATCACCGGCAACACGACAATAAGCATTAATGCCAGCGTATCAAAGAACAATCGGCGCTCTTCATAAGCGACAAGGCCTTTGGGATTCAATATGCCAACGAGATGCCCATGGCAGCCTGTCATGGAAAGCATGGTGATGCCGGCAGCCAGCAACAGCAGACATCTGGCCAGCAGTTTTAGCGCTGAGGAACAACCATGTGAATTGATAAACACTCTTCGCATCCTTGCGATCATAATAAGACCCTAACCTGGTTACTTTCAAACAGTATAATCTAATGTTATTATTTTCAGTAGTTTTGGAAAACTATTTTATTAAAAGGGAATTGAGCATTATGATGAATTATCTGATATTTGCTCGCTGGTTTGGTCTGGTTTCACTGTTTTTATCGCTTGGTATCTTGTTTAACCTTGAAGACGCTCGTGAAATGGCAAAAAACATGGTGAAATCAGAAACAGGATACATTATGGGAGGCGTGTTACCAGTCATTTTCGGCAGCTTGTCCATATTATTCGTGAATAGTTTCGATCTCAGCTGGAACCTTCTTATCACCCTAGTTGGTGCCTGTGTATTACTCATTGGTATTTTCCGGGTCATTTTTGTCAAACAATGGAAGATTCTAATAGCGAGGAATATTGAGCGCATCCCCTTCCTGTTTAGCCTGTTTGGCTTAATGTTTGGCGTGATCCTGCTTTACATAGGCTTTATAGCGCAAAATCTTTAATCAGCTTTCCAGTAATGTTCAGGGAACAGCTTAATAAAACGCAAGCCGATCAATTAGGTTAAAAATGAATCGATCGGCTTGATATGCATATTTTTTGTATTGTATTGTGTTGTCATTCTCTTTCCGCTATTTTATGCGATACATTCCGGATTACCATCATAGCCAATAGAAAGAACTGTCATGCAACCAAGAAACCCTGCCAGAAACCTTAAATTCGATGCTCTTGACATAGCTTCCCCTACGGAACGCAAGGCATTTGTCAGAAACAAAAAACTTATCCGAATTGCCAGGGAACTCTGCCAAAACATCATCTGGCTCAACAACATGAAGGGTAATTACCTGAAAGCGCATGGCGAGCCAGATGCGGCAGCAGCCTGCTTTAGACAAAGCGCAAGATATCGCTCATGCACCCCCTCATCCGCAGCATTACCTGAATATGAGCGGGCTTTTAAAGAATTAAATAACTGGTTTGTTCGTGAACACCAGAGTTTGGCCACTGCCAAGCTACATTACAGAACACAAAAAGATACTATCGAAGCAAACTTGCTGCAGACTTCCAGTACATTGAATTTCCTGCATACCTCTACTTTGTCTTATGTTTATATTAATGACATGCTACATTCAACCAATAGTGCAATCCGGTACTATACCGAGATTCAAGAAAGCTTAAAAAATCAACAATCGGCGTTAGACAGCAGTATTAAAGAGCTCGATTCAAGACTTGCGTATGTTTCCGTCTGGCAAACCATGTTTCTGAGATCACAATCCATGTTTAACCGCTCCAATCATCACGTGCACCTTCAACTCGGCGATTCACAAACCATGCTGAACAGGTTACGGTAACAGCAGACAATTAACGTTTTATTTATTCTTCATCGCAATCGAACCGAACATAGCCAGGAGAACGCGGCGATCCATACAGCGTGTTCGGATTACCGCAGAATCGCAATTGCCAGGCTAAAAGTCGTATCACTTATTATCGCTTTTCTTCTTCACTCCCTTGGGTCTCGGTCCTTTCATGCCATCAAAAGGCGATGCATGTTTTTTCTCTTCCTTATGTTCCTCGATTTCCGGATTCTGCTTCATCAATAATTGCTGTTTGGTTTTCAACAATAGAGAAGGAATATTGCCTGCTAAACGGATAATAAATTCGTGATAAAGATCCTTGTCTGAGATATGGATACTCAACTTACTATCCCCCATCACCGCCGTATTTTTCTTGACAGGATAACCTCTTGATTTCAAAAAGTGATGGCATTCATCCTTGATTACACTGAGCAGTTCCTGCAATTCTTGCTGCCGCGGATGTCCAGGACGGAACTGGATAGTCAGGATATTTCGCTTCTCATCGCTGCTAATTGACAATTGATCCAGAGTCTTGATTAATTCAAGCAGTGCCTTTTCAACTGCTGAAGGAACATGAATCAATCCACCGCGCTGAGCAGATGCCTGAATCGTTCCATTATCGGTTTCCTGGATATTAAAATACAAAGGTTTCTTTTCATCAGGTTCGCCTGGTTTATTTTCACGGCTTTCCGCTACAGCACCTCCACCGCCGCCACCACCGCCTATTGCATGCCCTTTGCAAATCGGTATTTTGAAAGCCCTGCAAATCACACAGGGATTTCTTTCAATCGCGAGTGTCGTGGCATCTTTTTTTGCATCCGGATTTAATCTTTGAAGTATGGTTGGCATCGTCACACCTGCAGTAAAATTATTATATGCCTTATAATGTATGGCTTTTCCGCCATTAATCAAGTGTTGAGCAAGCAATAATCCCTAATGGCCTGATTTTAATAGCTAATTATTGCTATGATGTCTGGCTTGCAATACCCGGATGAGGAAGAAGCCTGATTTCAATTCGTTCTTTACCGCTGCCTATATTGATTCTTTTCAAACTGACAAATCCAACTTCCGCAGTGGATTTCACATGCGTTCCACCACAAGCAACCCTGGAAAAACCTTCTATCTCCCAAAATCGTCTCTGACTCACGAAATCAGAGAACCCTGTTTTGATCGTCAGATCATTTTTTATGATTTCATTGTACTGGTTCAATATACCGTCGAGAAACGGCGCTATATTTCTGTCACAGAGAAAGTCTATTCTGGCTTTGGTCTCGGCAATGTGCGCTCCTATTTTTTTCAGGCCCAGACTTCGAGTGACGAGCTCCAGTACCAGCTCCGCAGCAAAATGCAATCGCATCAGACAATATCTGCGCGACCAATCAATTTCCATGTCCACGTTGGCGCCGGGAGCAATGCCATGGCTTTCCGGTAGAAAATAATAGATCAGGTTGCCTTCCATTTCCGAATCAAGAACAGGCAGCCCATTTATCCAGGCCTTGTCACTTTCCTGCCCGCCGGAGAATGAAAATGCAATAGTTTCTTCCAGTAAAATTCGCCTGCTATCCACTGACACAGCTCTGGTAGCCAGACGGGATTGATAGGGATTGTCCCAAAAAAGCTTTCTCATTATCTTCCCCGTTCATCGCCAGAGCGAAAATTTTCGTGTTAACCCCGTCACCTTATCCCAGTCACCAAACAAGACAATCCCGTAATACACAAGACTTTCCTCTTTAGCCTGCAGCGTTCTCTCAATCTGTTCCTTGCAGGTACCCACAGTCATGGTATCAGTGAAGTCATTGAACAGAATATTATTTGCTTGCGCTTCAAAGCGTAATCTTCTGATTTTGTTTGAATTTTCCGCAAGAATGATAAATGGCATTTCAGATATGAAGGAATGTGAACCACCATCCGAATCCCGGTAGTCGGTCAAACGCAAATCATCTCTCCTGATCGCAGAGCCCAGGCCAATACACATGTGTGCGAGCGCATTCATCACCTTGCCAGTCTCTATGCTTTTATTCAGTACCGCCACTAATTTATTCTTGAATTTTTCTGTCGACATAACCCCCCCGGATGCTGCCGGATTTGCATTCACAATTTGTGCGCTATAACGCATAATAATGCAGAATACCATTGTGCGTTATAACGCACAAGCGTAATGATGGCGCCAAGTGAGAAATCATATTTGACAGGAACTTGGTCATATCGGAATGACATCAGGGTGCGACGTGAAAAATATAAATAAACATATTTCCTCGACTTTAAAAGCGCTGCGCCGGGAGCGAGGCTGGAGCCTGGATAGAACAGCCGAAGAAACCGGTGTCAGCAAGGCAATGCTTGGCCAGATTGAACGTGAAGAATCCAGCCCCACTATTGCCACTCTGTGGAAAATTGCAAGCGGCTTTCATACTTCATTTTCTTCCTTCATAGAAGATATTCATCGTGATTTTGACAAACCGGTCTACCGCTCCGGCAAAACCCGAAATTTGCATCCCAGCGATAAAAATATTCGTGTCATGCCGCTCTTTCCTTACGATGAGCAGCTGAACATGGAAATTTTTGTGATTGAATTGCTGCCTGGCTGTGAACATTTGTCCCCGCCCCACAAACCGGGCGTTATCGAACACGTCGTTGTAACCGAAGGTAAAATGGAAATTCTGGTCAATGGCAAATGGCTGCTTTTATCCAAAGGAGAAGGATTGCGCTTTAACGCTAATCAACCGCATGGCTACCGCAATACAACAGCGGAAATCAGCTGCTTTCACGATATCATTCATTATCCGCGGTCCGGCGCATAAACACGGACTGCTTCGACCTCCATGTTACGTCATGATTCGGGAATAACAATAATTACAACCACTTGATTGGTTAATCCTGCAAGTGCAAATATCGGCTATAATAAAAATGTCTTGATGATTATTGAAAGGCATTTTCTCATAACAAGAACAAAGGAGTCTCTTATGAATGCATTTAATAATTCATTGGCAGGCACGCTCGGTTTACTCCTCATATCCACTTATAGCCCGGCTTTCGCAACTCCTGCGGACATTTCAGGAAATTATCAATGCACATATCATGATCTTGGTGATACCTCCAAGATGTATACAGAAAAAATGACCATTAAAAAAAATGGAACTGTCTATAATGTACAAGTCTTTGGGAAAGATGCCGTTATTCCATATGAATTAGGAACAGCCATCTTCAACACTGAGGTGGATAATGCATTCGCATTTGTCTTCTGGAATATCAAGGATTCAACCACGTATGGCTCCGAGATTTTTGTTATCAAGTCAGACGGCTCTTTGGATGGTGCATTTTCGTATAACAATAACAATAACAAACCTGGCATTGAAACATGTACCAAATTGTACTGATGATGGAGGTTATTATGAACACAACGCCTAAACATCTGTATCGATTTGCCTCGCTGACCATGACCGCCCTGTCAGGCATCATGATAAGCACCAGTATTTTCGCTGCTGACGCAGCGCCGTCTTTTGCGGGAAGTTACCAATGCAAACGAGTTGATGCATCCAATAACACGAATACCTATCCACTCGAGATAATCAATAATGGAAATACCTATACATTTGAGTGGATGGATGCAAATGGCTTTCCACTTTATTATGGCACCGGGATAACTCATCCAACTGCGCCGACACTGGCGATTGCTTCCTTCTTTGACCCCAAAAATCCCAGCGCCTTTGGGGTAGAGTTCTTTAAGATCAAACCCGATAATTCGCTGCAGTCCAACTGGGTATTACAACAATCCAACCAGGTCGGCTCGGAAACTTGCACCAGGAGCAAGTAAACAGGAATACCGAAGGTGATTAGCCATCGGCTTACAAATATCTTGTCATTTCAGGCCAAACCAATTGATAATGATATGCTGAATACGTTGCAGGGAATATTCCATGAAGGCCCTCAATAACCAGGCCATATTTATCTTCGTCACGGTCATCTGCATAACGCTGCTTTATTTACTCTCACCCATTTTGACGCCTTTCATGCTGGGTGCCTTGCTGGCATATCTTGTCAATCCGGTTGTCAAATTCATGGAAAAATGGCGGGTGCCGCACTTGCTGAGTGTAACCATTGTCTTCATCTTGTTATTCTCCACTGGCATTATCGCAGTCGCATTATTATATCCTCTGGTCATGAGACAAATTGAGGTCTTCCTCGATTCGCTGCCGCAAATGCTGGATTGGGCACAAAATGTGGGCGTGCCCTGGTTAATGCAATTCATTAACATTGAAACTTTGAAGAGCTCTTTACGAAGCTCTCTTCCAGCGACGTTATCCAAAACAGAATGGGTGCTGCGAACATTTTTGACATCAAGTTTTGCCGCCATCCAGACTATCGTCAGCCTTGTTCTAACGCCAGTCGTCACATTTTATTTTCTTCGTGACTGGGACAAAATGCTTGCGGGAATCAAAAGCTTATTGCCTGGACACTCTGCGTCGGCAATCATTCAACTCGCTAGCGATTGCGATGAGGTATTAAGCGCGTTTATCCGCGGTCAATTGCTGGTCATGCTCTTTCTTAGCATTATTTACGCAACCGGACTGAGTCTCATCGGCCTGAAATTTGGCTTGATCATTGGCTTGATTGGCGGCCTGTTAAGTCTGGTACCCTACCTTGGATCCACGTTCATCATTGTCGCCGCGTCACTGGCGGCATTCATGCAGTCAGGAAAAGAAGCATTGTTGCCTGTTTTGATAGTCTATCTTATCGGTCAAGTCATTGAAGGATATGTCTTGACGCCCTACCTCGTCGGCGGACGCATTGGCTTGCATCCTGTCGCAGTCATTTTTTCTGTGATGGCAGGAGGAGCACTTTTTGGCTTCTTTGGTGTCTTGCTAGCACTTCCCGTTGCCGCGATATTAATGGCAACCTTCCGTTTCTTTAAGGCGCGCAAACTTATTTGATTGAAATGACACGCAAAAACAATTCGTCAGGTAGGGATGCAATTGATGTTTTTGAGTTCCTTATTCGTTTTCACTAGCCTTGATTTTATAATTATCATTGACTTTGTTGAATAATTCCACTTGCCTGTCATCCCGGCGAAGGCCGGGATCCATTTCGAATTTATCTTACACGGTAACTGCCAGACATACTCGGTTGAGTCATTTTATTTAACACTCGATAATGTAAAAACGCTTCTGTTCTCCCTCATCTAATACCTTCAGACCTGTCGCATCAACAACAATGTGTAATTACTCTTTTGTTTTTCTCCTTGTCTGAAGTGTTGGAACCCAAAAGCCTATGGATTTCTGCGCTATTAGCAAGCTTATTTCTGTCCGCGATATCTTGTTGAATAAGATGGATGGATCCCGGCCTTCGCCGGGATGACAGGCAAGTGGAATTATTCAAACAAGCCATTATCATGGTAAGTAAATATTAATCATTGGCCAGCCTCAATCACCCCATCACCTCTCGGAAGCATTGCTGTCACAGGCGGGCGAAAGAGATTAAATGAAATCCTGAATTAATGAATATTCAATTGGTTTTTATCCATTGAAGCGGGTGATGGTATTGCCTTGAGAGCATCGAGCTTTGGATTGTAAAGATAAACAGTCGGCTGTTTTGTTACAGGAAACAGACCATACTGTACTCTCATTCCATTGGATTCCAGATATTTGCATATCGTTTTCAATGATTCCGCATTGCTCGATCCAATGTAGGCAATGTCTTTCTTCTCATTGTAATTCCATTTGGGCAGCCCGAAATCCGAACAGATACGATTTAACTGCGCACAGACAGCCTCTGCCTTGCTTTGGCTCTGAAATCCGAATTTCAATCCCGAACTGATTTGATCAAATGTCTTTTTCATTCCTGAAAATTCACTTGCATCGTCTGCCTTGCTTGCGCCAGCCTTATCGGAAACAGCATTCGGTTTGACGCTTTCATCTTTACTGCCATGCACTGGAACTTCCATTTCAACCTGATTTTCCTTTTCAGCTTCTTCATTATCAGCTGGACTCACCGGTATAGTGTAACTCGGTTTCATGATGACATACGGAGCCGTTGGATTCTTGCTGTATTTTTCCATGAAGTCATCCTGCGTGATGACCAGAATTTCATGTTCTTCCGCCTGGAATTTCATGGTTCCGTCATTCTTGAAGTTTTTCATAATTTCACCCATGGCAAGAGCCATATCCATCTTTCTTGAATCCTTTTCTATACGCAGGATTATTTTATTAGTCAGGCATGCTTCAGATGGAATAATTTCACCTTTTGGAGTAAACAGGCAGGGCACGGCGTGATGGTTCAGCCAATATATTTTTCCATAATCCCAACCCAGCATTTCTCCCTTCATGACAGATCGGTTTGTCTTCAACAGCATGACTGGAAAACCCTTGTAATAAAACATCATCGTGACGAGGTTCTCTGTTGCAAATTTAACGTTATGATCATTTGCTGATACATAATCTTCATCACTTGCGGGGACATGCTGAAAAAAAGCGCCCATGTTTCGATAATATTCTGAATTGATGGTGCCAGTCATTTTTCCGTCATTATTAATGCCAACCGCGTACGGATTACTATGTGACTCCGGAGGAAATTCATTAGATACTGGTATCATGAGTCCGCAATACGTAGCAACATATGTATTAGCGGAAATATCCTGACGGGCAAATACACCATAACCTACTTTTTCGCCCATATAGATTATCGCCAGTTTATCCCTGTTTTCTTCTATTTGATAATAGATTGCCTGGAGCATGGATTCGCTCATATTGTGCGGATGTGAATCAACCTGGAGCATTGAGTGATGCTTTCCTTCAACCACATTCGACTCACACCAGATAATGCCTGCTTTATCGGCAAAAACTTTGGTAGGAACAGCCACGGGCTCCTCGCCCAGACTTTCGCTCACATAGAGATGCGTGGGATTTTTAAATTTGTTTTTATACACAGGATTTGCTTTGGCATTGGCGCGTACTTTGCTGTTATTGGGTCTTGATTCCATCAAATATTCCTCGTTGTTTATTGTTGTATGATGATCAAATCAGATTAGCTTGAAAAAAAGTGTGCGAATTTTACACGCGTATTCTTAATAAAATATTAAGTCAAATAACAAGGCAAGAAGAATCTAAATAACTCTTCCCTAAAATGAATCAATCAGATCCAATTGAATTTTCCCGTCTGCTATCAAACTTTTCATTGCCAGCTGCGTTGAAACATACGAAACAAATCGCTTGTCTTTGGCTTGAAAATCAGTAATGTAATACCTCGATTTTACTTTTTAACCATGGAAGAACTGAAATGAATATAAAACAATTATTGTTGTCTATCGGTATTATCGCTGCGATGGGAGCGCAAGCTGCCACCGCTTCTACTCTTACCCTCAACCCCAAGATTGATAAATTTGTCCAGGATCAATTCAAATCCGATCAGGCAATCAAGAGCACAGTCTTTGTGGTGCTTGCTGACCAGGCTGATTTAAACATGGCTGATTCACTCGCTTCACGTGAAGATAAAAGCCGCTATGTCTATGATACATTAAGAAATAAGGCGCTTGGCACCCAGGGACCACTGGTTGATTTTCTCCAGTCAAAGAAGATTAAATTCCGCCAGTTTTATATTGAAAACATGATAGCAGTCGAAAATCCGACAGCTGATTTGATTAACACACTCGCCTCAAGACCAGATGTGGCAAGAATCATGGGCAATCCGTTAGTGAAATTAAAACTGCCAAAAGCAAATGCCACGCTCGCCGATAACACCGGTTCAAATGCAAGCGGACCTGAGCAAAATCTTGTCCGTATTGGCGCAACCAAAGTCTGGGAAAACTATCGGGTACGCGGCGAAGGTATCGTTGTCGCAGGCCAGGACACAGGCGTCCAGTGGGACCACCCGGCATTAATTCATCAATATCGCGGCACTTCAGCGAATGGAACTGTCAATCATAATTATAATTGGCATGATGCCATTCATGGTCCCATCAACACAGCAGCAAAAAGTTCCTGCGGTTATGACACACAAGCTCCCTGTGACGACTATGGACATGGAACCCATACCATGGGCACCATCGTGGGAGATGACGGAAAAGGCAACCAGATCGGCGTCGCCCCAAAAGCACAATGGATGGCTTGCAAAAACATGGATAACGGTGTCGGATCGCCCGCAAGCTATATTGAGTGCTTTGAATTCTTCCTGGCTCCCTATCCTTTAAAAGGCAATCCAATGAAGGACGGCGACCCGACAAAAGCGCCGCATATCATTAACAATTCATGGGGCTGCACAAAAGAAGAAGGCTGCAAAGGCGATGAGATCCTGCCGTCACTGCAAGCAATGAAAAAAGCAGGCATTTTAGTGGTTGCTTCCGCAGGAAACGAAGGCCCAGGCTGTTCTTCCATTGATGCCCCACCGGCGTGGCATACTGGTCTCACGCTGGCAGTAGGCGCATTTAATCATCGTAACGATACCATCGCTTCATTTTCAAGCCGTGGACCATCGTTGTTTGATGGCGGCACAGGTCCGAATATCGCCGCTCCAGGCGTGACCATTCGCTCATCGGTTCCCGGCAGCCGATATGAATCTGCCATGTGGAGCGGAACCTCCATGGCTGGTCCTCACGCAGTCGGTGCAGCAGCATTGCTTTGGTCATATAACAAAAATCTCATTGGCAAAATCGATCAAACGATTTCTATCTTTGAGAAAAGCGCCGAACCCAAAACAACCAGTGAAAACTGCGGCGGCTTACCTGGATCACATATTCCCAACAATACTTATGGTTCAGGGCTGTTAAACGTTGCAAAAGCAGTTTGCTCACAATCTGGAAATTGCCCAGCGTGATACTGAAGGAATATTGATATTCCCGCGACAAAAAGCCGTGCTTGTGCACGGCTTTTTTTATTAGCGTCATCTGCAAACTCTGGCTTTAATATACTGAGGTCAATCTGCGGGATAAGCGGCAATCCAGTCAATACTGTCATAAAAAACAAAACTTACCCCTGAACAATAACATGAACAAAATTAACGTCGAAATCCACGATCATTATGCAACCGCATCTTGTTTGTTAATTGATCCGATTCTGATAGCTTAGACAGAAACACTTCCACATGACTTTTGAGTTTTTCTTCCGACAACTTCATGACTTTGTATAATTGCTGTTTATCCAGACGATGTAATTGATCAATCGTGATTTCACCAGCCAGGATACTGTTTTTGATATGTTTCATGCGTAGAGCCGAGATAAGTATTCGATTTTGCCGATAGATGTTTGACAAGTCTTCCAATGAGATCAGATGATTTTCAACGTACGCCAAAAAACCTTCATTGATCAGCTTTTCCCGGGACAACATGAAATTACTCGGTTGAGCATAGAAACTATACAAGGATCGAGAAACGCAAGCCTGAGGTTCACTTCTCATCATTGGAATAAAAATCGGCGAACACCAGTCAGAAAACCATTGTTGGTGTTCAGGTCTGCTATTCAATTCTTGCAAGATGCTGATATTCTCACGCAACTTGTTTTTTTGACGTATTTGCCAGGCAATGGAAGAAGCAGTATCTGGTTTATGTTTTCTTTGCATGGTAAAAAACCTCGCTTTGTTTGATCATGAATATACTTGATAACATGCCGGACTAGACAGTAAATTTACTGCTCTGCTCCGAAATTGGAGGTGCCTGTGCCGTTATATTCCCGCTTCCTGATGAAAATAATATATGCTGACTCGCTGATACTTTGTGCTTATGGCAGGTGTTATGAATCAGCATCGTCATCAGATAAGCGGCATTGATAATATTCGAAGCGAAATCAGTCCAGTCTGTAATGGAATCGTTGGTTTCCTTGGAAGCAAGATCATAAGCCTTAAGTATCAATAATCCGCCTTGCATTGCTCTCAAACTAAAATAAAGAATATTGATAAAAAGATCAATTTTATCAATATAGCCATTCTGCTGCATGAACTTGATCTTGTTAAGCAATGATTCTCTGGCGGTTGGATGGGTGTTGATATAGTCACTAAAACCATCGACATCATAAAATTCATCAACTAGCTGCTGTGCTTTTTTATCAGCTTCATCATCAACGCGCTTGTCACCAGAACAGCCATTCGAATACAGATTTTTCAAATACACACCCAGGAGGGAAGCAGATGGCAAAATGTAGTAAGTTGCACTTACATAAAATGGAACAGTATTGGAAAAGAAGTTGGCGACAGCACTTGACCGGCTCGATGCAAGATGAATAGCTGTATCTAGAACACAGGTAATCGTACCAACAACATTCAAGCGTTTTGCAAGAGAAGATCCTTTCCACAAAGAATATGATTTCGCTCCTCCGCTCGGAGAAAGTAATCTAACATCCTCATCATTTACTTCATTAGCATTTCCATTGGCAGATCGCAGCATAGCTTTCTTATTGTATTATTCATTAAAGGCTAAGTTATATGATGAAGGTCATCAATAACAATTCATCTACAACATTTCTGGTCATGAAGACTGGGATGTTACACTAATCGAATCCCGATACAAAACGATTTCGTGATAGTATTTTGTCTATTCGATAACCCAGAATCCAATCGTGCGCAGAAATTAGACACTCTCGCCCAGGCTTAAGCTTAAATTAATAAATTCATTCATGCCGAATTTATAATATTACAATGCATTTCTCAAAAATGTATTTTTAAAGCATGGAGGCAATATGAGATCAACAAGGCTCCAGTCGCGATATATTGGAAGCATTATTAAAACAGACAATCCTGATAATCATCTACCAATGCCTGAACGAGAATGCCGGTATTTTGTATCCAGAAAATATTTTGTCGATTATTTAAACAGCCCACATTATCAAAGCAATATTGAAATTATCAACCATGTTCCGGTAATTTCCGCGATCCCCTACCTTTGGACCAGCGAATTAACATCGTGCATAGGTATTGGTTTAATCAGACAAAGCAAGGATCACAAACCCGCCGCGATTGGATTGTATCACTCCAATGGGGAACATGCGGATGTTAGTGCCTATATAAGCAGAAAACTGGTGCAAGCCGTCAAATCATTTCTAAAAGCCTGCGATCGCACTGATGAAATCAAAATTATCATGGCGTTCAATATCGGAATTCATTCAGATGATGAATCAAGATATGCCCTGGATATCGAGTTAATCAAGCAACTTTTCAATAAGTGCTGTAAGGATTCCAGCTTGCCGCTCATTCCAAACAGCAATTTCATCATATTTAAATGCGATGCCACGTTTTATATCAAGAGCGATGGCCAATATGGCAGCTTTCTTGATTTCAGCAAGGACAATCGGCTATTAGAAAATCTTAAAGCCATGATCATCCGTCATTCTGCTGAAACAAAATTTGTTGATGGCTGTTTTTCTGAATCAACGAAAAAAAAGCATGAAATAAACAGAATATTACAAATCATAAACAGGGTGGAACCGGGAAATTTCATCAGCACCATGCAGGCGTTTCAAGATATTCTTGAAATTGCTGAGACCAATGTTTTCGCTCCAAGAACGTTTTTTAGCCATAAATTGGCTCACGGCAGGTTAATTTTCCTAAAAATATTAGCCTGGGATCCGGTGTTAAATCAGCCGTCTGCGATTATCCTGGATGACTGGCTGGCAAGAAATGGACATTCAGTCACGCCATCGCTAAGAAAAAAAATCACTGCCAAAAATGATATTCAGGAATCACTGATACCACCATACAAATATAAAAGACATATATAATTTTTCCAAAAAAGTACTCAAGGCTAAAATGAATGTTACTTCTGCTGAGTTTTCATCTTTTTCGTTGTGTGTTCGCGGTTTTTTGATTCATGATCTCTGGAAGAAGAATCGGGAATTGTAGCAGGTGCTTTTGGGAAAAACTGATGCTTGCTGCTTTCCTTATTATCAGGCTCAGCGCTTCTTTTTTTTGTCTGATTCGAATCAGATGACAAAAACAACATCGTTTGCAATTGTTCATGATCGATAGAATCGACTTTTTCAATTGAGAGCTGGCCTCCTTTATATAATCTTTTAAATGCTTCCTTGTTTTGCGAAATCAGTAACAGACACGGAATTGCTGATTCAGATTTCCTGATCAGAACGCTGAATAAATCAGCGCACCTAAAATGCAAATCAAACGACAAAATTTCAATAATTTCAAAGGCGCCATACAATGAATAAATCGAATTCAATATCGGATCGTCAAACAATCCCATCGATAGCTTTGCAAGAATTTCATGATGACTTGATTCAGGCGATGGCTTTTCCGTGTCTGTCGCCTGATTTTTGAAATGATCCATGCTATTAATTATGTTTTGACACTCAGTATCATTATTCAATGATAACAAAAATTGCAACGCGCGATCCTTGATAATCTGACGCTTTATTTTGATTGCCATATTCCGCAAGACTGGAACTGATTCAATCAATTCTTCCTGCTTGCGATTTTTGCTGTTTAAATAATCATCGAGATGCGCTTTTTTACTGCCAGCCAATCCGGAAATTTTACGCGACAGTTGTGAAAGTTTCTTCAGGGATTGCATGTTTCTCATTAGCACGCCAAATTCAGGAGGCATATTGTCCAAAGGCACAAATTGAATGGTTGGATCAGTAGAAAGATTGTATCCTTTGACAGCATCCAGCTTGCCATGAAAATCTTTCATTTTGGCCATTTGAACTGAGTGGTCAATGGCAAAGATGGCACAATGTTTTAAATCTGACTGTATATGGCCACTGCTATACTTGATGCGAAAATCGGAACAGCTTTTCATGATTTTTAGAATGATTTCACGATTGGAGAAATAAGCCGCATCCAGTAAATAAAACTCGATAATTCCATTTTTAATCCTGATATCCATGACGGACCAGTGCTTATTGTTTTTGTTGAAAGAGAGCACCTGAAAGCGTGTATCTTCAGGAAATGTATTGTGGTTTGCTTTCAGATATTCAAAGAATCCAGCCAGATCAGAGTCCGCTATAACAATTGGGTTATATGTAATCCCTTTTTCTCGATAATGCCGTTTAAGAGCCGCCACAACAATTATCATGGCTTCAGGTGACAGTTCCGGATCATCAGAGTGTAACGCCTTTGCCAATGAAGATTTAAGCGGCGAATCGGGAAAATGATATTGATCCACTTTTTCCTGATTTTCGGGTTTGATTTCGATACCGAAAACCACTTGCAGCATCATGAGCAGTGCTTCGGCCGTAAACTCATCCGGCGGCTGAATATTTGACAAGCCATTGATAATCAAAGCTTTCGATTCGCCAGGTAAACGCTCAAGAATGCGCTGGCATTCTGGATTGAATTTGGTAATGGATTGATTTGTATCAGTATGATTACCGAGCATTTACTTCTCCGGTCAATATACTTTTATTATAGTTTGGATTCACTTTCATTGTTCCGGATAAATGCAATTAAGTCTTGTAATATTAAAAAAAACAGTCCGCGTTGGCCTGATGCCAATTGAAGCCATGTTATTGAATTTTAACAAAATTGAACCACTCTATTTATTATCATCTCGCAAAGCAAATCATCAGAAATAATCTATAGTTATAGGTATAGGTAGATATCATAACCATGGTGAGAATACGATGCTGCCAAGAATTCAAAGCCTGGATGACATAATACGTTATAAAGAAAAGCTCCTGGAAGTTATTGATATATTATTAATTGACGCTGTCACACAAAGAAAGCGATCACTACAGATAACAAATCCCGCACCCCATACATTGCAAAATCCACATGTAGCCAAGCTATACACCGACAGGCTAAATAAAATTAAAGCCTTGCTGCTTGGCTTGAGGCCTGATGTTATTCAGGATGAAAATGCCAGATCAGAACTAACCGCCATTATCTGGCTTCAGTTTATGAATTTGTCGGAATTCTATAAGTCACAAGAACAAATATTCAACCACGTATATGAACTCTATCCAATACTTGACATGGATAACCCGGATATCCAGGCAAAACTCGAACAGAAATGGAAAAAAGAACAGGAATACAGAGCACATTATAAAA
>Ga0070740_10002940_pt1 | contig 18942 bp, 17 predicted proteins | sample Coa_R2_FD_67286 | JGI IMG/M metagenome (GOLD analysis project Ga0070740, IMG submission 67286) | Surface soil microbial communities from Centralia Pennsylvania, which are recovering from an underground coalmine fire - Coalmine... | ecosystem: Environmental > Terrestrial > Soil > Unclassified ...
AACAAGTCCGGCAGATGGATATCTGAAGCCAGGCAGCTTCGTGCCTGTTGGTATTGAGTATGCTGCTAACAAATATGAATGCTCCAATGGAGCTCTATGGTGCGATAGCCCGCTGGGCAGGAACTCTTTATATGGTCCTGGAAATATAAACTTTGATTTCGGCGTTCTGAAGCATTTCTACATCACAGAGCGGCAGAGCGTCACCTTTGAGGCGAATTTCTTCAACCTCTTCAACCATGCAAACTTCAGCGTTCCGGATGGCAACATTCAGGATGCCACCTTTGGACAATCTCTAAGTGATGCAAGCCCACGCGTAACACAGCTTGCTCTGCGTTACGACTTCTAGATATGTTGATCCGTCATTCTGAGGATCAAAGCGACGAAGAATCTCAAACAACATTCACGAGCAGAGATTGTTGGAGATTCTTCGGCTGCGGCTCAGAATGACGCTCTTGTTTTTGATCGAACTTAAAAGAAAATGCATTTAATTTGAAGCAGAAGGGCCGATTTCATCGGCCCCTTTTATTTCGAATCTTTCGGTCGCTTCTTTGCAGTGGATTTCTTAGCGGCCTTCTTTGCCGGCGCTTTCTTCGCAACTGCTTTTTTGACGCTGGATTTCTTTCTTGCCGCAGCCGTCTTCTCCTTAAGCGCAGCCTTTAACTCTTCCACATCTATCGGTCTGGCCGATTTCCACAGCCGCTCCAGATCATAAAAAGCGCGCTTCTCCTCAAGAAAAATGTGAACAACGAAATCCACATAGTCCATCAGGATCCACTCGCCCAGTTTGCGGCCTTCAATCGAATTCGGATACGTATGAAAATCGCGCTTCAGCCGAAGCTCAATCTCCTCGCCAATGGCCTGTGCCTGACGGTCGTTGGCGGCGCTGGTGATGAGGAAGAAATCGGTAAAGCCTGAGTCGGCGGGGTCGAGTTCCAGAATGCGCGTGTTTTCAGCCTTCTTGTCTTCGCAGGCCGCGGCAGCAGCCAGCACCATTCTGCGAGTTTCGGTCGAAGCCATTCGGTGGGAGCCTTCTCCTGATACAACGCTTCATCGTAGCGTGACTTGCCTGCGCGCGCCAGTCGCGTCATTTGCCGTCATTGTAAAGATGATGCGCGCCTATATACTCCGCCACCGGCGCGGGAACAGCGCTGTTGTCGATCCAGCCTCCGGCTAGAGCAGAACGAACCTCCGTAGCCGACGTAGTTTCTTTCAGGTCTGGTAAGAAGTAAAGGGTTGAGGTTTGCCCGTTTGCGTCGGCCAGCCGAAATGTGACCAAATCCTGCGCGTGCTGAGGTTCACCGGCGAGGCGTACTAAGGGCGGCAGCAATCCCTCGACATTCTGTAAATCGAAGCCCGGGCGGCCAGCCACGATAAAGTCACACGCCGGCAACAGCTCACCAGCACGATGCCAACGAGGCAGACTGAGGAATGAATCTGCGCCGACCAGACAGAAGAGTTGATCTTCCGGCAGAAGGGACGTTTTCAACATTCGCACCGTATCGATGGTGTAGTTCGGGCTGCCATCTGCTCGCGGCGCGTCCACCATTGAGAGCGCAAATCTCGCGTCCCCGGCAATCGCCAGCCTGACCATCGCAATACGGTCTTCGAAGCTGGCGCTCGATACATTCTGCTTCAGCGGCTGGTTGCCCACTGGAGCAAACAAGACGCGATCCAGACGCAGCCGGTCAGCAGCCGCCTGGGCAATGGCGAGATGTCCACGATGCGGCGGGTCAAATGTACCGCCGAAGAAGGCAATGCGCATGCTGAGATGATCGTAAACTGTTCTTTGATCTCAACGGCATATATCGGGTTAGGCTCGAATCTTGCTTCGCCTGCAGGAACCCCGGCGGAGACCATTGAGGCAGCAATCCGAGCGCTTGGCGAGATCGGCGAAGTGACGGCGCGGTCATCGATCTATGAAACCGCGCCCGTGGGAATCACGAAACAGCCATCCTTCATTAATGCCGTCGTGGCCCTCAGAACTGCGGACGCCCCTGAAATTCTGCTGGAAAAATTGCTGGCAATCGAACGCCAGTTCGGACGCGACCGCCGAAGTAGTCCGCCCAAAGGCCCGCGCACCCTGGATCTCGACCTCCTGCTGATGGATGACTTGGTCGTCAATACGCCTTCGCTCACGCTGCCGCATCCTGCGCTTGCAGAGCGGCGCTTCGTCCTTGCGCCGCTGGCCGAGATTGCTCCGGATCTCCGCCCCCCGATCCTTCGCGCAAGCATGCGCGAATTGCTGGCAGCGTTGCCCGATACCGGCCCAAACCGCGTCAGTGACGTCCGGGTTCTTCGCCGCCCGTAAAATAAGAGCAAGCCAATGACGATAAGACGAATGACCGGAGGCACCCTGCTGTTCCTTGCGCTGTTTTGTCTGCCTGCTTGCCTGGCGCAGCAGGCCCAGAGGGCCTTCTCCGGCAGTGTTGTAGACGAGCAGGGAACAGGAATTCCTCATGCCGAGATTGCGTCCGAAAATGGCGCAATTCTTGGTATGACAGGAAACGATGGAACATTCAGCTTTCAGAGTGCCGATGCCAGCCCGCTTACAGTTAAAATCAGCGCGCTGGCATATGCCACCGCAACAGCTGTGTTCTCCGCAGACACTCCGGCGCGCGTTGTGCTTCAGCGGCAGCAGGAAAGTGTCATGGTCACTGCGTATCGTTCTCCGCTCGATACGCTGGACAGTCCGGCAAGCACGCGCTTGATAGATGGCCAACAACTGAAAGAAGCGGCTGTGCCTGCTCTGGACGGAAAGTTGCGGCAGGTCCCCGGGCTGGAACTGTTCCGACGGTCAAGCTCGCTGGTTGCCAATCCCACCTCGCAGGGCATCTCGTTGCGGGGACTCGGTTCGACGGCCGCAAGCCGGACGCTGGTTGTCTCCGATGATGTCCCTCTGAACGATCCCTATGGCGGCTGGATTCACTGGGAGGAAATGCCTGAACTTGCAGTGCGCTCCGTGGAAGTCGTGCGCGGCGGCGCGTCTGATCTATATGGCTCAAGCGCCATCGGCGGCGTAATCAATGTCCTGCCGGTCAGGCCGGAGCAAAATCTTTTTGCGCTCACCACCGGCTACGGCTCTGAAAGCACTACCGCTAACAGCGTTCTCGGTTCATTGAAGCGTGGACCCTGGGGTGCGCTGATCGCAGGCGGTATTCTCGGCACCAGCGGCTATACGCTCATTGCTCCCGACCAGCGCGGCCCCATCGACCAGAATAATAACGTCCATTCGCAAAATGCAGTAGCTGATTTTGAGAGGACATTTCGTAACAGTGGCCGTATCTTTTTGCGAGGCAGCGGCTTTAACGAGGCCCGCGACAACGGCACGCCTATACAGAAAAATGCAACGCGTCTATGGCGCTATTCCACAGGCATAGACTGGTCGCAGTTAACGCTCCGATTCTACGGAAGCACGGAGCATTATCGGCAGACCTTTTCATCTATAGGTCCAGGTCGCGCTTCTGAAACGCAGACCCGTTATGCCGAGAATCCTGCCGATGAACTCGGAGCCGCAGTGCACTGGCGTCAGCCCGTTGGAGCAAAAGCCGTAATTCTGGTCGGCGCGGATACGCATGACGTGCGCGCCTCGGACGATGAAATCCTCTTTACCGGAGCCCATGGCTTTCAGAACACTGCGGCGCGGCAGCGCCAGACCGGAGTCTATGGCGAGGGACTCTGGACTCCTTCCAAATGGACCTTGAGCGCTTCCGGACGTGTCGATCACTTCTCAAATTTCGATGCGGCGCAATGGACACAAAAGGGCCAGATCACATACCCATCCTTCAGCGAAACGGTATTCGACCCACGGCTCGGCATTTCACGGCGAATCACAACGAACATTGCGCTGCACGCTTCAGGCTTCCGCGCCTATCGAGCACCAACTGAGAACGAGCTGTACCGCACCGGACAGGTCGGTCAGCAGACCACTCTGCCGAATCCCAACCTACGCTCGGAGCGCGCAACCGGATGGGAAGCAGGCTTTCAGGTGAATCTTCCGAGTTGGCAATCGATGCTGCGGGGGAGCTACTTTTGGACGCGCGTGAATCGCCCAATTACTGCACTCACCCTTAGCACCACGCCTACTTCGACGTTGCTGATGCGCGAAAACCTCGGACAGATCGAGAGCCGCGGCGTATCCATCGACTTTGAAGCGCATCCGTTTTCCTGGGCCGCAATTACCGGCGGTTATCAATACGCTGACGCCACCGTGACCAGCTACGTACAGCAGCCGCAGCTGGTCGGCAACTGGATTCCGCAGGTAGCACGAAACATGGCCACTACACAGGTGCGCGTCCGTAATTCTCGGCTTGGAGTGCTGAGTCTGCAAGGGCGTATCAGCGGACGACAATACGACGACGATGCCAATCGATTCCTGCTGCACGGTTATTTCCGTCTTGATGCCTATGCATCACGAGAATTTGGGCGGCACGTCGAGTTCTTTGCGGCAGGCGAAAATTTATTCGATCGCTCGATTGAAGTCGGCAAAACGCCGGTTCTTACATTGGGAACGCCGCAGGTTGCACGTTTCGGCTTGCGCCTGCGCTTCGGCGAGTGATGCTGCAGTTAATCTCGTTCGGCTAAGACTAGACTTGCGGGAGATACCACTTCTGTTAGCGGCCGAGGTTTCATACCCGTTTGATGTCGGCGCAAGAAGTATCTGTAAAACAGAATTAACGACAAAACAGCACGCAAAATCTCTACCGGAAGAAGTAAGATACCGGAGGATGGAACCGGTACGCATCGAGCAGTTTTTCCTGGGCTGTCTGGCGCATGCCTCCTATATGGTCAGCTCAAAGGGGATTGCTGCCGTGATCGATCCGCAGCGCGATGTGGATATTTATATCGATGCGGCAAAGGAAGCTGGTCTCAGGATAGAGCACATAATCGAGACGCATCTGCACGCCGATTTCGTCTCAGGCCATCGTGAACTGGCGGAGCGCACCGGGGCGCGCATTTATATTGGCGAAGGCTCAGAGGCTACGTTTCCGCACACCGCGGTAAAAGATGGTGACTCGATCCGGTTCGGGAATGTGCGCTTCGATTTTTTGCAGACGCCGGGCCATACCATCGAAGGCGTCTGTGCTGTGCTGACTGATCACGCCGAACCTTCAAAGCCGAGGGCTGTTTTTACCGGCGACACTCTGTTTGTCGGAGATGTAGGACGTCCCGATCTTTCTGCCGATCACACGCCGCAGGAATTGGCTGCGATGCTTTACCGGAGCCTGCATGAGAAGCTGCTGAAGCTTCCGGATGATACTGAGATTTTTCCGGCGCACGGAGCAGGATCCCTGTGTGGACGGCAGATGAGCAGCGAGCGTTCATCCACAATCGGCAAAGAGCGCCGTACCAATTATGCGTTGCAGGCGAAGAGTGTAGACGAATTTATCCATTTGCTGACCGACAGCCTTCCGCCGCGTCCGGAATATTTTGGTTATGACGTGGAGCTGAATCGCAGAGGAGCTGCTCCACTTGAAAACCTTCCGCCGCTCACGCCATTATCAGCACCCGAGGTACAGCGTCTGCAATCGGAGGGCGCAGTTGTACTCGATACGCGTGCTCCAATGGACTTCGCTGTGGCGCATGTGCCGGGATCGCTGCATATCGCGCTCTCCGGGCAGTACGCTTCGTGGGCTGCGCGGATTCTGGGGCTGGACAAGCACATCATTCTGGTCGGCGAGGACGCCGATCAGCTGCGCGAGGCACAGATGCGTCTGGCGCGTGTCGGCATTGAGAAAGCAGATGCGTATCTTGAAGGCGGCATCTCCGGTTGGGTGAAGAGCGGTTATGAGCTCGACTATATTCCGCAAATTTCAGCCGCGGAGCTAGCCGATTTGCGACAAAAGGAAAATGTCGCAATTCTGGATGTTCGCGAGTCAGCCGAAGTAGAGGGCGGCGCTATTAAGGATTCGATTCGCATCCCTCTTGGACAATTGTCTGGACGAACTGGCGAACTGGACCGCGAGAAGTTGCTGGTCGTTCATTGTAAGGGCGGGTACCGCAGCTCGATTGCAACGAGCATTCTGCGGCGCGCGGGTTTTCGAGATATTGCGAACCTTACCGGCGGTTATGACGCCTGGCTGGCGCGGAAAAGCGAGATGGCGAGCTCAAAAGTCTAGTCAGCAATCCAATCCGGTCCATGCGCGATCATCTATGATTGCCGATTTAATCAAACAAATCCGGAATGCTGGTGAACGCTATGCGTGTGGGCGCGGCAGCCTTGGCCGTGAGCATGCTTGCCGGAAAGAGGGTGTCGAGGCCGTATTTGTGGTTCAGTTCATCCATCGTTTTTGCGAGACGTGTGCGTCGCGCTTCGGTTTCCAGCGAGGAAAAGAGACTTAGAGTATGCAGATGGTCGGGCACAAGATTGCCCAACCAGACGCCCACGAAAAACGGCTTCTGAAATTGCTCTCCCTGAGGCATCTCCGCCCATAGCTTGCAGAGTGCTTCCACGAGAGTCTGATTGTCCTGGCACTCGAGGACCGTCATGCCGCGTGACCAGCCTCTCTGCGGAATACCGGAGTAGTGAAGCTTTTTAGCAATGTCTTTAGGTACGGCAAATTTGACTGCAAGCGATACGTTGGTTGCCCAAAGATGCGCAGTGCGCAGGCGCATGGCCGCTTTATGCAGCAGTTTGTGCGCTATGGCGTAGGCTCCATCGCGTGTGCGGAATTCAGGCGGCAACATGTGGCTCTGGCTGACTGATTTCTGATGCTCTAGTTTTGGATCATTGAAGTCTTCGCCGCGCAGCCAGTAATAGAGCTTATCGCCGCCGACACCGCCCCACACCTCGCTCAGGGCTTCGCGGTCCAATTCCAGTAGTTGGCCCATGGTGCGGATGCCGCGGGCATGAAGGTGCTTTTCCATGCGCGCGCCGACTCCGGGCAGAGCGCGCAAATCCAGGCCCTGCAGAGCTGGCTTGAGAATGTCCTGTGTAAGCGCTACCAGGCCATCTGGCTTTTCCATATCTGAAGCGATTTTGGCTAGATAGCGGTTCGGTGCCAGACCAACGGAGCAGCGCAGCTCGCTGCCTACTTCGCGCTTGATGGTCTCCTTGACCCGTCGCCCTAAGTCCAGGGCCGCCATGAGGGGCTGTTCGCGGCCCATGAGACTGCAGGCCATCTCGTCAATGGACATGACCGCTGACACCGGCACACAGCTCTCGACTGCGGCAACGATTTTGTTGTGGTAATCGACATACAGCTCATGTTGGGCTTCCACCAACTCAATGCCGGGGCAGAGTCGTTTCGCTTCGCCTACCTGTGTTCCGGTCTTCACGCCAAAAGCTTTAGCTTCATAACTTGCGGCGATGCAGCAGGTTGTATCCGCCATGACAGGAACAACAGCGACAGGCCGGTTGCGCAGCTCCGGGCGCAGTTGCTGCTCGACAGACGCGAAGTACGAATTCAGGTCGAGAAAAAGCCAGCGCACGCGTGGTTGGCTGTCGCTGCCGGGTTGGCTATGGGAAACCATGTCCGCTTATATTCGTATTTTATTCGCCCCCCTTGCGGAATCCTATACGAGTTTGTTCAAAATTGCATCAGAGTATTTAGATCATGCAGCCTGGTCCAGTGCTGATATGGGCCTTCCGGCCGCTGAATCTCACAAAATTTGTTTTTCGTAGTCGAAAACCAGTGAGATGATGTAGGCACTGATGAAAACCGTGCGGCATGACACGGGATTCCCGGAAGAGGGCTGAGTATGTGGTTTCTGAAGATGCATGATTTACTGAATCATTTGACGCGCCTGAGTGACTTTCTACCTGCCATTCTGGTGACAATCGGCGTGGGAATGCTCATCGGATGCGCTGTTGGCTGCATCTGCACCCCATGCGAAGAAAAAGACGATCTCTTCCATAAAGAGGTCTATTAAGGGCAAACGATAGCGATTCAGCCGCCCACCAGATAGTCCATCTCTGCGTGTTCGCTCCTCTATAATCCGACTTCATGGAGACATCGAAGCAGGCCGTCCACGCTGAATCGCTTGAAGAATTGGAACGCCGCAACCGTCTCGCCGAAGAAGGCGGCGGCAAGGAGCGCCGTGAGCGCCAGCACCGGGAAGGAAAGCTTTCCGCCCGCGAGCGGATACATCTACTGCTCGATGAAGGCACATTCGAAGAGACGGACAAGCTGGTCACTCACCGCTGTACCGACTTTGGCATGGAACAGAAGCGCATCCCGGGGGATGGCTTCATTACCGGATACGGCCGCATCGATGGCCGTACCGTCTTCGTCTTCGCGCAGGACTTTACTGTCTTCGGCGGCTCCCTTTCTGAAGCCAACGCAGCCAAGATCGTCAAAATCATGGATACGGCAATGCGGGTCGGCGCGCCGGTCATCGGGCTGAATGATTCAGGCGGCGCGCGTATTCAGGAAGGTGTTGTCTCGCTTGCCGGATATGCGGATATTTTTCTCAGGAATACGCTGGCCAGCGGCGTGATCCCGCAGATTTCGGCGATTCTTGGGCCCTGCGCCGGCGGAGCTGTTTATTCGCCCGCGATCACAGATTTCACTTTGATGGTCGACAAGACTTCTTACATGTTTGTGACAGGGCCCGATGTCATTAAGACTGTCACGCACGAAGAAGTGACTAAAGAAGAGCTGGGTGGCGCAAGCACGCACAACGAACGCTCCGGCGTAGCTCACTTTATGGCGCATGACGACGCCGAATGCCTGGCGATGATTCGCGAGCTGTTCAGCTTTATTCCTTCGAACAATCTCGACGATCCGCCCCGCCGTGCCTGCACTGATCCTGTCGATCGCGCCGATCCTGAGCTTGATACTCTTGTGCCCGCAGAATCGAACCAGCCGTATGACATAAAAAACGTCATCGAGCGGATTGTCGACGACGGCTATTTCTTCGAAGTCCATGAACACTTCGCGCGCAACATAGTCATCGGTTTCGCCCGCATGAATGGTTGTCCGGTAGGTATCGTCGCCAATCAGCCGGCATTTCTGGCCGGTGTGCTCGACATCGACGCCAGCGTGAAAGGCGCACGCTTTGTGCGCTTCTGTGATGCCTTTAACATTCCGCTCATTACGCTCGAAGACGTACCTGGTTTTCTTCCCGGCACACAGCAGGAGTATGGCGGCATTATCCGTCACGGCGCGAAGCTGCTTTTTGCTTTTGCCGAGGCTACCGTGCCAAAGCTCACCGTCATTACCCGCAAAGCATACGGTGGCGCATATTGTGTTATGAGCTCCAAGCACATCCGCACCGATCTGAACCTTGCCTGGCCTACGGCGGAGATCGCTGTCATGGGACCGGAAGGCGCGGTAAACATCGTCTATGGACGCGAGCTGAATCAAATCATCGCCAGCGCTGAAAATGTGGAAGGCCCACTCAGCGAAGAGCGCAGGCAGCAGTTATTGGTTGAGGCGCGCTCTGAAAAAGTGCACGAATTCCGCGAGCAGTTTGCCAATCCGTATATCGCAGCCGAGCGCGGGTATGTTGACGCTGTTATTCGGCCTCGCGAAACACGACGGCGCCTCATCACCGCTTTAGGAATGCTGCAGAGCAAGCGCGATAAGAATCCTCCCAAAAAACATGGAAACATCCCGCTGTGAGCGAACCCATCAGCACGTCAACTGCCGATCACTACATCTGGGGAGATGTCTGCGAAGGCTGGCATCTGGTGCGCAACGAAAACCTCAGCGTGATTGAAGAATGCATGCCTCCCGGCGCAGAGGAGCAGCGGCATTGGCATCAGCGCGCGAGGCAGTTCTTTTATGTTCTGGAAGGCGAGCTGACGATGCAGTTCGATGACCGGGCCGAAGTTTTGAGCCAGCGCGAAGGGATCGAGATTGCTCCCGGCATCTCTCATCAGGCAAAGAACTGTTCCCGTGCAGACACCCGCTTTCTTGTCATCTCACAACCTCCGAGCCACGGCGACAGGCAAACATAAACCTCGGCTGGCGAATCAGCATCTCTCTAAAAAGCAAACCAGGAGATACGCTGATGGCCGCGTCGCAGAAAAAATGGGTAAGAAAGGTCAAGACGGACTCCACGCATCCGCCGGAAGGACTTTTCAAGAAAAGCCCTGAGACTATAGCGCGCTCGCTTGCGTCGAAGAAGGTGTCGCCGAAAGGACCGGGATCGGGCATGCGCATGCTGACCTACTTCATGAATCGCGCTGGAAAGAACCTGAGCACTCAGGACAGGTCCCGTCTGCAACGGGCAAAAGAACTGCTTTCGAAGCGCGTCGAACGCACACGTGAGCAAGAGCAGAAACGGGCGGCCTGAGCCTGCGGCTGAAGCGGCAATTCTTTATCGCGCATCATTCATCTGTCAGTGGTATGGTTATTGCCTGTCGAAAACCAGGTCCCAAAAGTCGAATCTGAATCGTGAGGTGATCTATGGCTCCCCGTGTTGTTCTGGAAAAAAGCGCGCGCACCGCGCCCGTGCATGCAACAAGCCTCGGACGCATAGCGCCGGATCAAACCATTCGCGTTTCCGTCATTGTAAGGCGGAGAAATCCGCTCAATCTTCACGCATTGCAGGGCCGCCGGATCTCTCACGCGGAATTCAATGAGCAGTACGCCGCCAGTCCAGCCGACTTCGACCAAATCCGCGCGTTTGCCAAAGCCCATGATCTCACCGTAGATGAAGCAGCATCGAGCCTGGCGCGTAGGACGATAGTGTTGACAGGCACTGCTGAAGCCATGGAGAAGGCTTTCGCCGTCGAACTCAACAGCTACGAAGATACGCGACGTAAACGGCGATTCCATGCCTTTACGGGAAAAATCTCGCTGCCCGAAGAGCATGCGCCGTGCATCGAAGCAGTGCTCGGTCTGGATTCGCGGCCGATAGCAACGCCACATTTTCGGCGGCGGGACACCGGCTCCGCACAGGCACAGCAGCCCGCTGCTCAATCCTTCAGTGCAGTGCAGGTTGCGCAGCTCTATCGCTTTCCTGCAAACCTGAACGGCAGTGGTCAAACTATCGGCATTCTGGAGCTGGGCGGCGGATATACGCAGAGTGATCTTGACACTTATTTCCAGAGCGTGGGTCTGAGCACGCCCACAGTAACCGCAGTCGGCGTTGACGGTGGCTCCAATTCCCCCGGCGATCCTAACGGCGCCGACGGCGAAGTGGAGCTCGACATCCAGGTAGCAGGTTCAGCGGCTCCAGCAGCAAATATCGCCGTTTATTTTGCGCCGAACAGCGATCAGGGATTTATCGATGCCATCACTACTGCGGTCCACGACACGACCAACAAGCCGTCTGTGCTCTCTATCAGTTGGGGTGGCCCGGAATCAGCATGGTCGCAGTCCTCGATGACCGCCCTCGACAATGCCTGCCAGTCGGCAGCAGCGCTGGGCGTTACCATCACCGTCGCTTCCGGTGACAGCGGATCGAGCGACGGCACCAATGGCACCGTGGTCGATTTTCCTGCTTCCAGTCCGCATGTGCTTGCCTGCGGCGGAACTGCTCTCTTTGCCAACGGCACATCCATTTCCGAGGAAATTGTCTGGGACGACCAGCCACAGGGCGGAGCTACCGGCGGTGGCTTCAGCGGAACCTTTCCTGTTCCGGCATGGCAGACCAGCGCATTGCCCTCCGGCAGTTCCGGACGCGGCGTTCCCGACGTTGCGGGGGATGCTTCGCCTGAGACGGGGTACAACGTTGTGGTCGATGGCCAGCAGCAGGTGGTCGGCGGCACCAGTGCAGTTGCGCCGCTCTATGCCGGATTGATCGCACTGGTAAATCAGCAACTGGCCTCACAAAACAAGCCTTCCGCTGGATTCGTTAATCCGCTGTTTTATCAGAATCCGATCTCATTCAATGACATCACGCAGGGAAACAATGGTGATTACTCGGCAGGCACAGGATGGGATGCATGCACCGGCCTCGGCTCTCCTAAAGGAGATTCGATTCTCACCATGTTGACTGGGGTGAACAGCGGTTCAACATTTTGAACGGAGTGCAGGCTTGCCCTTCTCGTTCAGAGTTACATAACCAAATGGGTTGTGGTGGTCATGCGTAAACAGCACAAGCCATTTTTCGGGAATTGCCCGCGAGTAGAAGCGCTTTCGCTCTTCAATGCAAGTCAGTGGATCGAGGTCATATCCCATGACCCATGTAATGTCCAGGTGCGCGCTCGTCGGGATCAGATCAGAGATGTAGCAGGCGTGCCTGCCCGCTGAATCCAGATGCACCGCCATGAGCTGGGACGTGTGTCCGGGAAAACACTCCACAGAAACTCCCGGCACGATCTCCTGCGCCTCGCCGCGTTTTACATCGAGCAGGGTCATCTGGCCGCTTTCGATCAGCGGGTCATAATTTTCGCTGATGTAGCTGATCGCATCGCGTTCCAGTTGCATGTGCCCATGCTCCACTTCTCCGCGATGGGCAAAGTATCGTGCGTTCGGAAATGTCGGGATTATCTTTCCCTGTGGCGTGCGCGTCGTATTCCATCCGCAATGATCAAAATGCAGATGGGAGTTGATGACAATGTCTATGCTTTCCGGTTTGATGCCTGCGGCGGAAAAAGCCTGCGGCAGCTTTTCTTGTGCGCCGTAAATGCCGCGCAATTTATCACTGAGTTTGTTACCAATTCCTGTCTCAATGGCAACTATGTGTTTTCCCGTCCGCACCACTACCGTATTCAGACCCAGCAGGATTCGATTTTCGTTGTCTGCCGGAGCGCGCTTCTCCCACAGCGGCTTGGGAACCACTCCGAACATCGCGCCGCCGTCGAGAAAATAGAAGCCATCGCTCAGGACGGTAATCTCGAAATCCCCAACCGTCGTGCGCCCCCGAATCAGCTCGTTTGAATCAGCTCTCTCGGCCGGATGACTCACTGTGCCGCTCCTGACGGCTTCAGATATGTTTCGAAGTGCCACAGGATGCGCTCAAACAGATGCGTGTGCGCCACCGGCCCGGCAATCGAGTGGGTCTTCCGCGGATACGGCTGAAAGTCATACGGAATTTTCGCGTCAATCAGCTTCTGGATGTATTGAATGGAGTTGGCGAAGTGCACATTATCATCGCCGGTGCCATGTACGAGCAGCAAATGCCCTTTGAGATTCTTCGCGCTCTCCTGCACAGATGCGTCCCGATACACATCCGGATTCTGCGTTGGCAGACCAAGATAGCGCTCAGTGTAGATCGAATCATAGTTCCTGAAGTCCGTTACTGGCGCAACGGAAACGCCTGCCTTAAAACGATCCGAGTGTGACAGCGCATTTAATGTAAAGGTGCCGCCCCAGCTCCATCCCCACCATCCCAGGCGATTCTTGTCGAGCTGAGGATATTTCTCCAGCACTTGATCTATCGCGGCTAGTTGATCGCTCAATTGCACCGGCCCAAAGTTGTGATAGGCAGCCTGCTCGAAGTCGCGTCCGCGCCCGCCCATTCCGCGATTGTCGACGTGCAGCACTGCAAATCCATGCTGCGCCAGCAACTGATCGAAGAAGGAGTTTGGGCCACCCCAGTTATCTCGCACCGTCTGCGCATGCGGGCCGCCGTAGGGATTATTAATCAGCGGGACGCTGGCTGGAGAGGTCATATCCGGCGGCAGCAGCAGTGAAGCATAGAGCGTGGTCTTGCCATCCGCAGCTTTGAGTTTCAGAACCTCCGGTTTTACCAACTCGTAGCCTTTCGGCGGGTCGGCATGCCAGAGTCTCTGGCAAACGATGTTCCCGTGGCAAAGACTCAGCGTGGGAGGTGTTGCCAGATCAGAATAACGGTCGAGATACACCGAGCTGCCCTCAGCGAAATTTGGGTGATGCACGCCTTCGGCCTTTGAAACGCGCTCTTTACCCGTCCCGTCGAGTTTCACCGACCATATCTGCTCCTGCAGAGGATCATCCTCATTGGAGAGGTAATACACAGTCTTGGCATTGCTATCGACAGATTCGATCGAGCTCACCTCGTAGTCGCCATCTTCCAGCTGCCGCACCGGTTGCGCGGGTCCATCCAGAGGGTTGGCTGTGTTGTACGTGTAATAAAAGATGTGCGTATGCCCGTCGCGCCAGCTCGTAATCAGGAACTGGCCGTCGGCGAAGAAATTCACATCATAAGCTTCATCAAAGAACTTTGCGTCGTCCTGCGCGAGAACCAGCCGTGTATCGCCTGTATGCGTGTCAGCAAAGTACAGATTCAGGTGCTTGTGATCGCGCGTCAGCACCTCTATCCAGACCACATGCGGATTAATCCAGCCAAAGCGCGGAATATAATCCTGCCCCGCCTCCATAGGTACTTTCATCCACGTCGTCTTCGACCCGGTAACGCTCACCACGCCCACACGCACGCTGGGGTTTGCGTCTCCCGGCTGCGGATAGCGCTGCTGGTCTACTGCCGCGTGCGTCGGAATCCAGTCAACAATCGGATACTGCGGCACTGCGGCTTCGTCCATCTGCAGATAAGCAAGCTGCTTCGAATCGGGCGACCAGAAGTAGTTGCTGCGCACGCTCAACTCTTCCAGGTACACCCAATCTACTTCGCCATTGAGAAGTGTTGGCTCATGAGTGTTCGTTACCGCAACCGCCGGCGTGGAAGGCCGGCCGACATACAGATTGTGATCGTGCAAATAGGAAAGATACTGCCCGTTGGGAGAAAACTTGGGATCGTCGCCGCTGCCCTGCCCGGTCCTGCCCACCTCAACGCCGGTTCCAGACTGCAAATCATAGGCCCACAATGTGCCGTTGGTGTCGAAAAGCAGCTTCTTTGAATCCGGAGTCCAGATGTAGTCCGGCTCATTGTAGCGCGCGCGGTGGTCGCGGTCCTTTTCTGTCAGCTGCACGTTCATGATCGGAGCAATCTTCTCGTGATCGAGCAGCTTGCTCATCTTGCCGGTGGCCGCATCCAGTTGCATCAAGTCGCCATGCTCGCTGAGATAAACAGCGCGGCTTGCGTCCGGCGCCCAGGTCATCTCGCCGGGGCCACGCTCGACAAGGCTGTTATTGCCGTAGATATCGCTAACGGTCCACTTCTTTTGCGCATAAGCAGATAGGCTCGAAACCAGAAGCAAAGCAGCAGCACAAGCATACAAACGACGCACGTCCAAACCCCCGAAAATCAGGCTTACGCCGCGCGGGAAAATTCGATGTGCGGCGAAAGAACAATTCTAGTGCATGGCCATTTCGCTACAGAACGGGTAAGGCCACGGAAAAAATAAGGCCGAATGCGTTAGACTGCATTTCAAACCGATGGACGAATCTCTCGAGCACCTAATCCGCCTGCAGGAAGCCGATATTGAGACGGCAAAGCTCCGGCAATCGATTGCCGCTCTGCCCGCTCATCTTGCGACGATTGAAGAAAAACTGCGCGCGCAAACTCAGGTCGTAGAACAGGCTGAAAAAGCTATACAGGCGGAAGAGGCCACACGCAGACGCCTGGAAAGCGATATTAAGGACCAGCAGCAGAAGATCGCAAAATTCCGTGAGCAGTCGAGCAGTGTAAAAACCAATGAGCAGTTTCATGCGCTCCAGCATGAGATTACATTCGCCGAGAATGAAATCCGCCGCCTCGAAGATCTGGAACTCGAAAGTATGGAACGCAGCGAGCAGCTTGAAAAGAAACGCGCGCAGGCGCGCCAGGACCTTGCCAGCCATCGCGCCTTTGTAGACAAGGAGAAGGATTCTGCGCGCAGGCAAACTGCCGAGCAACAGTCACGTCTCGATGCGTTGAACAAATCCCGTTCTGAGCTGCGTGGCCAGATCGACAAAGACTTGCTGGCTGACTACGACCGTATCGCTTCTTCCCGCGGAACCGGAATTGCCCGTGTCCAGGACCAACGCTGTCTCGGCTGCCAGATGTCTCTCCGCCCGCAGATGTGGAACCAGGTGCGCGGGGGCGAGCGCATCCATTGCGAAAGCTGCGGCCGCCTTCTCTACTACGACGCTGCGCTGGAGCCGATTCCCGAGCCGCCCATTGTCGAGCCGAAACGCAAAAAGAAAACCGGAATCGAAACAGCCGAAGCTGAGTCATGAAGCGTATCGCCATCGATATGGATGACGTGCTCGCCGATACCCTTGCTGAGCACATTGCGCGCTATAACCGCGACCACAACGAGGCCGTTACCAAAGCTGATCTTGAGGGCAAGTGGCTGTGGGAGATTGTTTCTGCTGACCGCCAGGAGCGCCTCGAAGGCTATCTGCGCTCAGAAGACTTCTTTGAAGATTTAGAGGTTATGGCAGACAGTCAGCGCGTCGTAAAAGCGCTGGCTCGTGAATACGAAGTGTTCATTGCTACCGCTGCGATGGAGTTTCCGAATTCCTTCGGTCCCAAGTTCCGCTGGCTGCGCCGGCACTTTCCCTTCCTGCCGCCTACACATTTCGTTTTCTGCGGCGACAAGAGCATTCTACGGGCAGACTATCTGATTGATGACCAGCCGCTTCATTTCCGCCGTTTTACCGGCGAAGGAATTCTGTTCACTGCTCCGCATAACCTCAATGTCACAGGTTACAGGCGGGTCGACAATTGGCCGCAGGTGGAACAGATCCTTCTTTAATGCCGTCCATTTCCAGGTATCGGCGCCGTCGGTCGCGCAGCAGTTCCCAGTGGCTGAAATCCCGGCTCAGTTTTTACGGGTGCCGGCTGCGCGGCCTTGGCGCTGACCGGAGCTCCTAAAGGGCGCAGATGCACCGGCGGCTGAACGTGCTGCTGATGCATCGTGACAATAATGCAGCTTGCGGCAGTTTTTCCGGCGCAACGATAAGCGTGAGGCGTGCTTGCGTCAAAATACACGCTGTCCCCCGCTTCCAGTACATGGACTTTGTCAGCGTGGCGGATTTCCAGCTCGCCATCGAGCATGTAAAGGAACTCGTAGCCGGGATGCACGTGGGGCCGAACCTCAGAGTTTTTCTTTAACGGGATGAACTCTGCATAATACGGGTCGAGGTGGCGATCAGGCACCATATAGCCGAGGCTCTCAAAGTAATACGTGGGGTCATCGACGCCGGTTTGCGGCAGGCGAACCCGCTCATTTTTCCTGTGCACACGGAAGACCGTATGCGGCTCGGATTCAAAAAAGTAGGAAAGGTCCTTGCTGAAGACCATCGCGATTCGGGCGAGATTCCGCAGTGTCGGCACCACCCGCCCGGTCTCAAGTTGCGAAAGGAAGCTGGCTGAAAGCCCGGTGTGCTTGCCCAGCTCTACCAGCCCCATCGATTTCTTCAGGCGCAGACGCTTGATGCGCTCCCCGATATGTTTTTCCGCTATAAAAGCTTCCGCATTGGCAGGATCAACCTGCTCACCATTCTGTTGCTTCGCGTTCATTCTCCTCGACCTCGCTCTTCCGTTGGCCTGCCTGTTCGATGCAAATGCTGATATCAGTGTTACAGTTACCAACAGTTATTTTTGCTGCATCAAACCTGCATACGCTGCGGCCGATCCGGCCGGCTGGTATGCACATGAATCCTATGGGGTTCGACTGATTTGTTTGTCCTGAAAATGTCATTTACTTGTAAAACCAGACGGGGACTGCCAGGCTAAGAGCTGTTTTCGAGTCATGAATACACCGTCCAGAGTCTTGATCAGCGGCGCTTCCGGATTCATCGGCACAGCCTTAGTACGAGTTTTCACCGTGAATCAGATTTCCGTAAACCGCCTTGTGCGAAAGCCGAAGCCGGACAGCCCGCAGGAAATCTGCTGGTCGCCATCCTCTTCTCCGGCCATCGCCACTCCGTCGGAGCTCGAAAATTATGATGCGGTGATTCATCTTTCCGGTGCCAATGTCGCGCACCGGTGGACGCCCGCCTACAAAAAGAAGATCGTAGAAAGCCGGGTAAGGACGACAGCAGCGCTCGTCCGCCTTCTGGCCGGCTTAAGAAACCCGCCGAAGGTCTTTCTTTGCGCATCAGCCGTCGGCATTTATGGAAACCGCGACGACGAAATTCTGACGGAGGCCACAGCGCCGGGTACGGGATTCCTTGCTGAAACCTGCATTGCCTGGGAAGCCGCCGCGCAGCCCGCCAAAAATGCCGGCATCCGGACCGCTCAGCTGCGTTTCGGGGTTGTGCTCTCGCCGAAAGATGGGGCGCTCGCCAAAATGCTCCCGCTCTTTCGTTCAGGGCTGGGCGGCAGGCTCAGCTCCGGCCGGCAGTGGATGAGCTGGATCACTTTGCCCGATTTGCTCCGTGCAGTCCTTTATCTCGTCACAGCGAGCGAAGTGAGTGGCCCGGTAAACATCGTCGCCCCCACACCGGTCACCAACGCCGAATTCGCCCGAACTCTGGCGCGCGCACTCCACCGGCCTGCTATTTTGCCCGTTCCTGCATTCGCGCTGCGTGCCATCTTCGGAGAAATGGCTGACGAGACTCTGCTGTCCAGCATCCGCGTCATTCCGGAAAAGCTTACACAGGCGGGATTCCGCTTTCAGCATCCTGATCTTGCTCCGGCACTCGAATCCATTCTGGCAAAATCAATCTGATTGCCCTCTGCTACGCTGGTGGTAACAGATACGTTTGGTATAGCTATTAGACAATTGTCATCCCGAGCGAAGTCGAGGGACCTGCAGTTTAGCTTCGGGCTGCGCCATCCTCATCTGCGTAGAAACGGAACGCCATCAGGAATGAAACAGCACGCGCGGGCACTTCTCCTACCTATCTTTCTGGCTGCCGTCCTGCCATTCCTTACAAGCTGCGGCATGGTCACTCCGCCACAGCCACCCAGTCTTTATCTTCCGCAACCGGTTACTGACCTGACTGCCATCCGTATCGGCAACGAAGTCCATCTGCACTGGACTATGCCCAAACGCGCCACTGATCGCGTTCTCCTCAAAGGCGATCAGGACGCTCGCATTTGTCGCAGCATTGCAAATCGACCTTGCGATCCGGCAGGCGATGCAAAGTATGCGCCCGAGGTCCAGGCCGATTTCATTGACCATCTGCCAACCGCCCTCGCCAGCGGTCCACTCCAACTCATCACTTATACGGTCGAGCTGCGCAACCATCGCGGAAAAACCGCCGGCCCATCCAATCCAGCATGGTCAGCAGCCGG
>Ga0070740_10002941_pt1 | contig 18940 bp, 23 predicted proteins | sample Coa_R2_FD_67286 | JGI IMG/M metagenome (GOLD analysis project Ga0070740, IMG submission 67286) | Surface soil microbial communities from Centralia Pennsylvania, which are recovering from an underground coalmine fire - Coalmine... | ecosystem: Environmental > Terrestrial > Soil > Unclassified ...
AAATACTTCGTAATTGAATCATATTATTTTTTCACTACTTCTAACACCTTGAAATGTTTATCCTTTGCGATCGGCCGGGTTTCAACAATTCTGACCGTATCCCCCACTGCGACTGTCTGGCCCGCTGAAGCAACTTTATATCGTTTACTGCGTTTTAGCAGTTTTCTGTACAAGGGGTGTGCTACCCGTCGTACCACTTCAACGACCACTGTATCTTGCATTTTTGTACTCACAACTTTTCCTCGTAATGTTTTTGCCATATAGTTTAAAGGACTACTAAAAACTTTCCTTATATACTTCTCAATTTTCAACTCTCATCTTTCAAGTTTAAAAACGTCTCAAGTACTGCAATCTCTTTCCGTTTTACAAAGAGAGCCCGTGTATTGTGCAGTTTATTCTGCGACAAGTCAAGCTTCAGTTTCAATAATTCCTCTCGAGCTTCCTGCACTAATTTCTGTAACTCATTTTTTGTCTTTGTTTGTAATTCTTTTTTTGTTTGTGTTTTCATAAAACAAGCTCGTATCTTATCAATGTATTAACCAGCTAGCAATTCATTTTTACTAATAAACTTCGTCTTTACTGGCAATTTATGAGCTGCCAGCCGGAGAGCTTCCTTTGCTGTCTCTACCGGTACTCCTGTCATCTCAAATAGTATTCGTCCCGGTTTGACCGGGGCAACAAATTCTGCCGTATCACCTTTTCCGCCACCCATACGTACTTCCGGGGGTTTGTGAGAAATCGGTTTGTCCGGAAAAATTCTGATCCAGATACGACCGCCCCGTTGTGTAAAATGAGTAATTGCACGACGCGCTGCCTCAATCTGTTTACTCGTAATCCATGCTGATTCCTCTGTTTGTAAGCCATATTCCCCAAAAGATAATCTCGTCCCGCGAGTCGCATCCCCCTTCATTGTACCGCGCATTTGTTTTCGATATTTTTGTCTTCTTGGTGTTAACATATACTATTTCCCTTCTGGCCGGTTTATCCAAACTTTTACACCGATATATCCTTTCTTTGTTAATGCGGGTACATGTGCATAGTCAATATCTTCCCGTACTGTTGAAAGCGGTACAGTACCGACATGAATTTTTTCATGACGTCCGATTTCTGCTCCGCCGATTCTTCCTGAAAGGACAATCTTAACTCCGGCTGCGCCAGCATTCATGACTTTCTCTGCTGTTGAGGTAAGAACCCGTTTGTATGGTAGGCGTCTGACCAATTGATCAGCGACATTTGTCGCGACAAGATACGCATCCAAATTTGGTTCTTTTACCGGCTCGACTCTGATATCCAATCGGGGCATCCCTGTACCATTTTTCTTCTGTGCAAAGAATTTTGTAATATATTTTTTCAAGTCTTCTAAACCTGATCCTCCCCGGCCAATAACAATACCCGGTCGCGAAACATATATAATAACCCGCAGATTGTTAATCGAGCGTTCGAGTTCAACACGTGCAATACCAGCATTCTTAAGACGTGCCAAGAGAGCCTTACGAAGCGCATAATCTTCCAGCACAATATCTTTATACCGTTTCTCATCAAACCATCGACTATTCCAGGTAGTGGTGGTTCCGATTCTCATAATATATGGATTTACTTTTTGCCCCATAATTTAGTGTCTAGCTCGTGGGATGTAGTTGGTAGTTCTCTAGGCGCCACCTTCTCTATCCTACGCGCTATCTCCCCTCCTTTTTTCTCTTTTTGCAACACTTTCTCCTGGTTTCTCTGTTAATACAATTGTAATATGACTGCTTCGTCTTTTATATGGATGCACGCGTCCTCTGGTTGAGGGACGAAAACGCTTAAGTACTGGCCCTTCATTAACCAGAATACGTGCAATCTGCAAATTGTTGGCATCCAACTGTGCCTTCGTCACTGCATTTGCGACTGCACTCTTGAGTACCTTTGCCAACGGCATACCAGCACGTTTCGGTGTTGCCTGCAACGCAATCATTGCTTGGGGTAGCGATAAATGCCGGATAGCATCTGCTACCAAACGTACTTTTCTCGGACTCATTCGAACTGATTTTGCACTTGCTCGTACTTCCATAAGCTCTTTTCAGTCGTAATTTCCAATACTACCAATCTCCAATGACAAATAATTTTCATTAGACATTGGAAATTAGTAATATAGTGTGAAATTACATTATGTCTTACTAATCTCTCTTGCTACTACTTTCCCATGACCTCTAAAAAGCCTGGTCGGCGCAAATTCACCTAGCCTGTGGCCTACCATACTTTCCTGCACAAACACATTGATAAAATGTTTACCATTATGCACCAAAAAGGTATGACCCACAAATTCCGGCGGGATCTGGCAGGCACGCGACCAGGTTTTGATTGCTACCCTGTCGCCACTGTCTTTTTGTTTCAAAACTTTTTTTAATAATTTCTGGTCAATATATGGACCTTTTTTGCTTGATCTTGCCATAAGTTAGGTTGTCAGGGGTTAATCTAGAAAATATTCCTCCACTCTAGCCCCCAAACTCTATTTCTTTCTTCGCTGCAAAATATCTTTATTCGAGTATTTCTTTTTCTTTCTCGTCTTGCCAACCGCAATTCGCCCGGCATAAGTTTTTGGTGATGGCATACCAATACCGGATCTTCCTTCACCACCGCCATGTGGATGGGATCTCGGATTTTGCGCAACCCCCCGAACGGTCGGACGAATACCACGGTGTCGAGAACGTCCTGCTTTACCAACTACTTCATTTTTCCAATCAACCTTACCTACCTGTCCGATACTTGCCATGCACTCAGCCCGGACCCGGCGCAATTCTCCTGAAGGAAGTTTGAGATGCACATACTTTCCTTCTCGAGCAGAAACAATAGCCGCTGTGCCAGCACCCCGGGCAATTTGTCCACCCTTTCCAGGAACTAATTCGATAGCATGAACAAATGTCCCCAACGGAATTTCTGCAAGCGGCAACGCATTGCCAGGCGCTATTTCCGAACCTTTTCCCGCAGTCACTATACTACCGATTTTCAAACCTTCCGGTGCCAAGATATAGCGCTTATCTCCATCAGTATAACTGATTAAGGCAATATCACATGTTCTATTAGGATCATATTCAATTCCCACAACCTTTCCACTAATTCCTAGCTTATCACGTTTAAAGTCAATAAAGCGTAAAAACCGTTTATGTGCTCCGCCTTGATGGCGAACTGATACTTGTCCGCTGGCATCACGGCCTGCATGTTTTTTCTTGATAACTTTCAATCGTTTCATACATTCTCTTCATACGTCATGCTGACCCCTTCGTTTCACTCGAAGACAGACCCTCAGAATGACAATTATGATTCTCCCGGCTCAAATAGTCCGATCTTTTCGCCTTTTTTTAATGCAACAATCGCCCGCTTCCAGACTGAATCAGGTTTCTCCGTCCGGCGCACACCGACCCGTCTCTTTTTGCCTTTCACAACTGTGGTCGCAACAGAAACAACATGCACACTAAATGCTTTTTCAATCGCTTCTTTAATTATTTTTTTATCTGCATACCTGCTTACGGCAAAAGTAAACGTACCTGAAGGTACCAACTTCATCGATTTTTCACTAATGATCGGTTTGAGAATTATATCATGAGCTTTCATAATTTTATACTTTTTCCACAAACGTCTTCTCCATCTCTGCAATTGCATCCTTCAATAAAAGTAAATGCTTTGCTCGCAAAACATCTAATGCATTCAATTGTCTTGCTGCACGGAGTGTTACTCCTGCAACATTGCTGGCGGCACGCTGGACATTTTCAACTGTCCCCGGCAAAATTACAAGCACTGTACTTTTCTTGTCAAACTGAAACGGTGTAATAGCAGAGATAAACGCTTTGGTTTTTGGCTCGAGTTTTTCAAATCCAGCTACAACTTTTATCTGCCCATCCTGCAACTTTGCTGACAAAGCTGAGAATAAAGCCTTGCGTCGCATTTTCTTCGGCAAATTTAGACTATAATCCCGGGGTTTTGGACCATGGACTACGCCACCATGAACAAAAATTGGTGCTCTGACTGACCCGTGTCGTGCCCTACCTGTTCCTTTTTGTCGGTAAATCTTGCGGGTTGATCCATCTACCTCACCACGAGTTTTTGTCGATACTGTCCCTTGCCGTTTGTTTGCTAAGTAAACTCGAACTGCCTGGGCAAGTAGTTGTTTATTTACCTTCTCACCAAATATAACGTGCGGCAATGAGACCTTACCGCTAACTTTTCTGTCAATGCCATACACATCAATCAGTAAATTAACCCCATCTTGCTTTGCTACTTTTTGTTCAATCGCAGCTGTTTTGACATCGGCTTTTTTCGTCGTTGATTTTCTTCCTTCCCCTTTCCCGCCTGCAGCGTTTGCTGTTTGGACTGTAGGCTGCGATTTTACATTTTTCACTATGCGCTTTGCACTTTCTTTTGTTGTTTGTTTTTTTGCTTGTGTCATATTTTATTTTTTAACTGAGTGAGGCGCTTCATTTTGTTTGGGCGCCTCATTGTTTGTTTCGGAAATTGCAGAAGAATCGGGTTGGGTTTGCATAAGCGGAACAAAGTTTCTCCTCTCTCCCATCTTTTTAATGAATAGCCAACACTGACGATGGCCTGGTACGAGACCTGATACATATAACGTTTTCCCTGTGGCATCAACTGCAACAACTGTCAGATTTTTGACTGTTACCGTATCAACTCCCATATGGCCTGCCATACGTTTACCGCGATACACCCGTCCTGGTGTTGTTGTCTGTCCGATTGAGCCAGGGGCGCGAAGTCTATCTGATTGACCATGTGTTTTTGGACCACCGCGGAAATGATGCCGTTTAACAACACCGGCAAAACCTTTTCCTTTTGATGTGCCGGTTACTGCAACGACATCCCCCGGCTTGAAAACTGCGTCAACGCTAATCATATCACCAACGTGAGGCAATTCATCTGCAGTATCATCTGCTAATCGTACTTCACGAATAAATTGCGGTGCTTTGGCAAGTTTTGCTTTTTTACTATGCCCAAGTAACGCTGCTGTTGCATGCTTTTTTGCACCCAGACCGAGCTGTACAGCAGCATACTTATCTTTATCAGGAGTTTTTACTTGTAATACAGCATTCTCACTGATATAAATCTTCGTCACTGGAATTCGTGTGCCGTCCGCTAAGAAGCGTTGCAATTGATCAATTTTTTGTCCGAGTAGTGCTTGTATCATAATCACTAAAAAAGGCCCCTCGGGCCTCATATACTGCTATACGATAACCAATCCCGATATTATGTCTCCAAACCACCTCTTTTAAAGAGTTGTCGCATAAAACATTTTTATTGTATCAAAATATCATCTGTACTGCAATAGTTTGGTAAGAGAAAGTGCATCTCATTTTGCTGATTATAAATACATGAGAAAGAAAGTAGCATGAGACGATGGAAGAACCTACATTTTTAACTCTACAGCCACACCTGCGGGTAAAGAAAGATTTGTGAGGCTGTCAATTGTTTTGTCTGTGGGGGAAATAATATCAATTAAACGCTTATGCACACGAATTTCAAAATGGTCACGAGCATCCTTATCAATAAATGGAGATTTGTTGACTGCATAGACGCTTCTATCTGTCGGAAGCGGCACTGGTCCGACAACTTTGGCACCGGTTCTGATGACGGTATCCAAAATCTGCTGACAACATGAATCAAGGACTCGCGCGTCATAACTTTTTAATCGTACTCGTATTCTTCCTTTCGGCATAATCGTATTAAAGATCTACTAACAGTAAGTATGTATTATATACAAAAATCTCATGAATGTCCACAATAGAATTTATACTGAGGAGATAAGCTTTTTTAATGGAAGAGGCTCTTTTGTCTGTTGCAATTCTTCTATCACTACCGTTCTTTTTTCTTCAAACAATTTATAGGCTTTTTGTGATGCAACATCTTCCTACAAAAAAACCGCTTTGCAGCGGTTAGATACTCAAAAAGACAATATTTCTTACGCAATGATCTTGGTAATTACACCTGCACCCACAGTTCTTCCGCCTTCACGGATAGCAAAACGCAACCCCTCTTCAAGCGCAACAGGGACAATTAACTTCACTGTCATCTTGGTATTATCTCCCGGCATAACCATCTCAACACCTTGTGGCAGGGTAACATTACCAGTCACATCAGTCGTGCGAATGTAGAATTGCGGGCGATAGCCGGTAAAGAATGGAGTATGACGTCCACCTTCTTCTTTAGTCAACACATATGCTTCCGCTTCAAATTCAGTATGGGGGGTAATTGATCCCGGTTTAGCAACCACTTGTCCGCGCTCAACATCTTTTTTCTCAAGACCGCGCAGGAGTAAACCGACATTATCACCTGCTTGTCCCTCATCGAGCTGTTTTTTGAACATCTCAACACCTGTCACAACTGTCGATTTGGTTTGGGTGATACCGACAATCTCAACAGTATCATTAACTTTAACAATACCGCGCTCAATTCTTCCGGTGACAACAGTTCCGCGACCTTTGATAGAGAAAACATCTTCAATTGGCATAAGGAACGGTTTATCCAGCGGTCGTTGCGGCGTCGGGATATAATCATCAACGGTATTCATAAGTTCCATAATTTTCTTTTCTGCTTCTGCATCACCCTCAAGTGCTTTCAATGCAGAACCGCGAATAATCGGCGTCTTGTCGCCGGGATATTGATATTTGGTAAGCAATTCTCGAACTTCCATTTCCACCAAATCCAACAGTTCGGGATCATCAACCATATCAGTCTTATTAAGGAAGACAACGATTGCTGGCACACCAACCTGTCGTGCAAGAAGAATGTGTTCACGAGTCTGCGGCATTGGACCGTCAGGAGCTGAAACCACGAGAATTGCTCCATCCATTTGGGCTGCCCCGGTAATCATATTCTTGATGTAATCTGCATGACCTGGTGCATCAATATGTGCATAATGACGTTTTGCAGTTTCGTATTCAATGTGAGTAATATTAATAGTAACACCACGTGCCCGTTCTTCTGGTGCATTATCAATATCTTCGTATTTTCTTGCCTGGGCTAAACCTTGTTTGGAGAGAACTGTTGCAATTGCGGCTGATAATGTTGTCTTGCCATGGTCAACATGACCAATTGTGCCGATATTAACATGTGGTTTGGTGCGTTGAAATTTTGTGTCTGCCATATAAATTACTTTGTCAAAAATAAAATCCCATTTGTTTAATGAGATTAGTGTAATAATACAATAAATTATTTCGCTCGTCAATAGTCAAAATACAATTATCATACGTTTTCTACTGCTGCGGTTTCTTCTGGTCGTAGTTTCACGGATGTTGCAATTACTCGCTGTTTTTCTCTCCGGAGTGATACTACACCGATACCTGCAGCAATAACAGCAGCAAGTCCACCAATGACTAGCCCCCACCGCGGCCCCGCATGTTCGCCAATCCAACCAATAATTGGTCCGCCAATTGGCGTTGAACCAAGAAACGCAACAGCCCACAGCGCCATGACACGACCGCGCATCTCGGGTTTACTTTCCAATTGCAGTGTTGTATTACCAAGAGAAATAAAATTGATCGAAAAAATACCTATCACTATCATGACTAATACTTCTAAAAACAAACTCGGAACAATCGCAGCAAGAAAAAGTGCAATACCAAATAAGAATGATGCGCGAATTAATAACTGCGGCGCTACTTTTTTTCGACCGGCGGTTACAAGTCCGCCAAGGACTGAACCGATACCCATTGAAGCAGTCAAAGCAGCATAGCTACTGGCATTACCATGGAACGTAAATTGGGCAAGAAGCGGCAATACGACAGAAAATTCATACGATAGTGTCCCAATAATACCCATCATAATAAGCGTATCTCGAAGTAGTGGCGTATGCCAGACATAGGAGAACCCTTCCCGTAATTGTCCCCTTGCCCGCTCAATCAATGGCGCCTGGTGTAGTTCGCTCGCTCGCATCATACATAACATGACTAAAACTGGCACATAGGAAATTGCATTAATAAGAAAACATGCTCCTAACCCGACTGTAGCAATAAGAATACCGGCAATTGACGGACCAATGACCCGTGCCAGATTTACTTCTGTTGAATTGAGAGTCACTGCATTGTTGAGCGCATCTTCCCCAACCATTTCAAACACAAATGTTTGTCTGGTTGGATTATCAACGGTATTCACCAGTCCCAGGAGTGGAGCGAGAATAAATAACATCCATAGGCGTACTGCCCCTGTTACCACAAGCAGCCCCAAAACAAGTGCTAATAAACCAGCAGATGATTGCGTCACGTAAAGAATTTTCCGTTTTGGAAAGCGATCAGCCACAACGCCCCCAAGTGGTCCAAAAAACAAAACCGGCAGAAATTGCAATGCCGTTACCAGGCCCAACATTGTTCCTGATCCGGAGAGTTTGAGGACCAACCAATCTTGAGCAATGGTCTGCATCCAGGTACCACAAAGAGAAATCGCCTGACCGATAAAGTAGAGGCGATAGTTACGAATTTTTAAGGACGCAAACGTCCGACGACCAAAATGCACTACATATTTCATACGCCAGGCAATAAAATCAGTGAATAACGCAGAACACGCGTAGGATGCGCAGAGAAACGTTACGGAATATATCCAGTATACGACAAGTTTTGAAAATGTTCAAGGACAACTGCTCTAGGTGAACATAGAGAGGGAAACAAAAAATCTTTACAGTTTTTGGAGCGGCAGTCTGATGGTAAATGTCGAACCTTGCCCTACCTTACTTTGCACACTAATAGTACCATGATACAACTCAACAATATTTTGCGCAATTGAAAGTCCTAATCCATAACCATTTTGTATATCTTTAGAACGTGATTTATCTACGCGATAGAACCGGTCAAAAATGTGTGGTATATCCTCTTCTGCTATACCAAGCCCCTGATCCTGTATTGCGATAGCAACAGCTCCATCTGTTTTTTTCGTTGTTATGGTAACTGTCGTTTCTTTCGGGCTATATTTAATCGCATTGTCCAGAAAAATCACAAAAAGTTCCGTTAATGTCTGCTGGTCTCCGGCAAGACGAAAATTTTTTCCCGAAATTATGATAGTAATATCTTTTGCCTGTGCTAACGCAGTGACTTTTTTCTTTGCCTCCTGAAGAACTGTCATGAGTTGTACCGTTGTTTGGACCTGCTGTGTTTTTGTTTTCTGATATTGTGCCAGTTTGAGTAAACTGTCAGCTAGCATCTGCAAATTGGTTACTTCCTCTAGATTATCTTTAAGAATTTTCCTTGCTTGCTGGGAAGTTAGCTTTTTTTCGCGTAGATTCACTTCAATAGCTGTCCGGAGCGCTGTAATTGGGGTGCGCAATTCATGTGAAGCATCGGAAACAAAACGGTTCTGTTCATCGACCATCTGTTGTATCGGCTCAAGTGCGCGGCCTGCAAAAAAGTAACCAGCAATTGCTGAAATCGCAATAATAACAATATCAATCAAAATAATTTCTGTCAAAAGCCGTTGGCGAACCTCCTGCATTACCGCAGGCTCTATTTGTGTGATTATCAAATGACCTTGTGGAAGAGTACGTTCAATAAAGATTTGTTGTCGCTGTAGTCCCCGCTCGAATTCAAAACGTAGACTTCCATACGCCAGGATGCTAAAAAAGAGCGTGATAAAAAACGCAATGAGCACGTACCAGGCAGTTAATTTTATTCGTGCAGAATGAAACATGCTACAAATGTCAAATTTCAAAAATCAAATGTCAAAAGTCAAGGCTGCAGAACAATTAGTAAACATGTAAATACATTTGACATTTGCTTTTGATTTTATTCTTTTAGAGCATATCCGAATCCCCGGATAGTGTGCAAGAGAGGTCTTTTGAATGGTTTGTCAATCTTATTGCGCAGATAACCAATGTAAACTTCGACTGTATTGGGAAGAATTTCAGCATCATAATTCCAGACGTGATTAATAATCTGTTCTTTTGTTAATGTTTTGTTGGGATGGCGAAGAAAATATTCCAGCAATGCAAACTCTTTACTGGAAAGCTGGATCATTTTCTCTGCCCGTTTGACTTCGAATGTCATCGGATTAAGCGATAAATCAGCAAAGGTAAGTATCTGTCCAAGCGTTTTTGGTGGACGACGTTGCAATGCTCGAATCCGCGCTAGTAATTCTTCAAAGGCAAATGGTTTTATCAAATAATCATCAGCTCCTGCGTTAAGTCCTTCTACGCGATCTGCAATCTGTCCTTTGGCTGTCAAAAATAGAATGGGTGTATGAATCTTATTTTCGCGCAGCTTTTTGCAAATCTCTAGTCCGTCTATTTCAGGTAACAGCCGATCAATGATGATGATGTCATAGGTCTCGCCCAAAGCAAAATCCAAACCAGTCCTGCCATCATATGCGACATCGACCGCAAATGTTTCTTGTTCCAAGCCTTGTTTAATTGCATTTGCAATTTTATGTTCATCTTCTACTAGTAAAACCCGCATGTTGAGTTAAAAGTTGAGAATTGAAAGTTATACAAGAAAAAATCCTCTTATTGTTGAATTTTACTTTTCGATTCTCACTATAATTATACTCCACTTGTCTGAGATAGATCTGAAATCTGAGATAGATCTGAAATAGGACTGAAATGATAAAAATTAACAATGCTTTAGACACATCTCTTCAGCCGGTTTTCAGTTTACTTCAATAGAATTGTTAACTATACCAATCAAAAAACGATTGTGGTACGCTGAAGGTATGCCGGGCTTTATCAACGGACTGAAAAATTTTTTCTTCAAAACCAAAACGCGGACAATTATTACTGTCATCGTCCTTCTTGTCGTAATTTTCGCTGTCTGGAAATTCTTTTTTACGCCAAAGCAGCAACCGCAATATCAAACAGCCACAGTTACCCGCGGAACACTTGTCGTTTCGGTCTCTGAGTCAGGCCAAATTGTTTCAACCGGAGAACTTCCTGTGCAGACCCTTGCCTCCGGAGTAGTTGGCAACGTGTATGTCAAAAACGGCGAGACTGTAACAAAGGGACAGAAAATTATGGACATTATCCCGGACCAATCAACTGAACAAGCGCTTGCACAAGCATCAGCTAACTATCAACAAGCGCAGGATAGTTATAATACTGCTGTCGCAAACAAAACTACACTACAAGCAACATTGGAAAAAGACCGGGCAGCAATCATAAGTGCTTCAAGCGATGTGAATATCGCAGAAAACAGAGCCAGCGCGAAACAGCCAAATCCAGCGACGGGCTCACAATATTCTCAGAATGATCTCGATGTGATTAACTCAACTCTAACCAGCGCACAGGAGACATTTAATGCTGATCAGACAAAATATGTAGACGCTGATACAGCAATAGCTGCTGCCAGTTCCAATCTTGAAGCTGCACAACAATCATACCAACAACTTGCTACGACTGTCGTTGCACCTGCAGATGGCAAGATTGAAGATCTTGCGTATGCACCTGGTATTGGTATCAGTGGGGGCAGCTTATCTGTGTCTACCGGAACCGGCAGTAATTCTTCATCCAGTTCACGTTCCCTCAACACTATTGCAATGATACAAACCAGTCCTGATACGACACCCGCTGCAACATTTGATGTCTCAGAAGTTGATGCGCCCAAAGTCCAGCCCGGACAACACGCAACTTTAACACTTGACGCATTTCCTGGAAAAACATTTACCGGTACTGTGATTGGCGTGAATCGTGAAGGTACTGTCTCCTCTGGCGTTACCAATTATCCGGTCACTATTCAACTGGATAGCAGTTACCCCACTATGTCACCTAATATGTCAGTAACTGCCAATATCATTGTTGATACAAAAGCAGATGTATTGCTCGTCCCGACTGCAGCAGTGCAAACTGTCAATGGCCAATCCACGGTCCGAGTACTTAAAAACGGACAAATTACAACTGTTCCCGTACAAACAGGAGAAGCATCTGATACGCAAACAGAAATTACCTCAGGACTGACTGAAGGCGAAACGGTTGTTATCGGTGTAACATCCACACAAAATACTGCAACCGGAGCATCACCGTTTAGCCGGAATATCTTTGGTGGAGGAGGCGGTTTTGGTGGCGGTGGCGCGACCTTTATCCGCGGTAGAGGTGGAGGTGGTTGAACGCTTAGGCATTAGAATGTATGTCATTGTTGCATGTTTCTCATTTGACAAAAATGTATCGTATGGGCTTGACCGAAACTGTCGCTCTTTCTGATGTTTCATTTGATGTCAACAAAGGTGAATTTGTCGCAATCATGGGCCCATCCGGATCAGGCAAATCCACACTGATGCACATGTTGGGTGCGTTGGATACACCAACGTCGGGGAAATATATTCTTGATGGCGAAGATGTGAGCACATTAACTGATGATCAATTGGCGGATATTCGCAATCGGAAAATCGGATTTGTTTTTCAGGCATTCAATTTATTACCACGCCGAAGTGCATTGAAAAATGTTTGTCTACCCATGGTCTACGCTGGTATTCCCAAAGAAGAACGGGAAAAACGGGCAAAAAAATATCTGGAGATGGTCGGTCTTGGCAATCGGCTGTATCACACCACTAGTCAGCTTTCGGGCGGACAAATGCAGCGCGTCGCAATTGCCCGGGGTCTGGCAATGAATCCGTCAATTCTTCTTGCCGATGAGCCAACCGGCAATCTCGCCTCCTCTCAAGGGGAAGAAATTATGCAAATTTTTAAAGACTTAAACAAACAAGGACATACTATCGTGATGATTACACATGAGCCAGATATCGCTGCTCACGCGCAGCGTATCATTCATATCCGCGACGGGAAACTCATAGCTGACGAGAAAAAGAGTAAACATTAATCTCTACAGTATGGATTTTACAGAACTTATATCATCAGCGTTTGAGGCACTTTCACTCAACAAGCTTCGGACGGCATTGGCAACGCTTGGTATTGTTATTGGTATTGGTTCAGTCATCGCACTTATTTCCCTTGGACAAGCAAGTCAACAATCAGTGCAGTCACAGATCGAATCACTCGGCGCGAATTTGCTTAGTGTCATACCTGGTTCTCAAAGTAGTGGCGCTGTCAAAGAAGCAGCTGGCAGCTCAACGACATTGACATACGATGATGCAATGGCAATCCAGTCTTCAGGACAAGCACCGGATGTACAATACGTTTCACCGGAATTATCCAGCCGTGCACAAGTTACCGCGAATGGCAGTAATACAAACACACAAGTTATCGGCGTTACTGATACCTATCCAGTCGTCCACAATGTCACTTTGCAAGAAGGATCATTTATCACATCAACTGATAATACTGGACTAACCAAAGTCGCTGTCATTGGTCCTCAAGTCGCGCAAACTCTTTTTGGTGAGAATGATCCGTTAAATCAAACCATTAGAATTGATCGATTGGCATTCCGGGTGATTGGTGTCACACAATCCAAAGGCGGAAGCGGATTTATGAATCAGGACGATACTGTTTTTATCCCACTTTTGACAGCACAAAAGCAGTTGTTTGGTATTGATCATCTCAGCACCATTTCTGTCGCAGCAAAATCACAAGATGTTATGACCGAAGCAGAAAATGAAATTGGCTATATACTCCTTGCCAGGCATAAAATTTCTGATCCGAGTCAGGCAGATTTTAGTATTCTTTCACAAGCAGATATTGCCGGTGCTGCTTCACAAGTGACCGGCACGTTTACCAATCTACTCGCTGGCATTGCTGCGATTTCACTCCTGGTTGGCGGCATTGGTATTATGAATATTATGCTTGTGACCGTGACTGAACGGATTCGTGAAATTGGACTTCGCAAAGCGCTTGGCGCAAAGAAGCGAACAATCATCTCACAATTTTTGGTAGAAGCAGTTATACTTACAATTGCTGGTGGTTTACTGGGAATGGTTCTTGGTATTCTGGTATCATTTATTGTCTCCTCGCTTATCCATTTGCCGTTTGTACTTTCAATCTTTGCGATTATCCTAGCAATTGCTGTTTCAGGCGGTATTGGTATCCTTTTCGGCTGGTATCCGGCGCAAAAAGCAGCCAATCTCAGTCCGATTGAAGCACTACGATACGAATAAAATACTCAACACTAATATCTAGTATCTAAACAATAGAAAAACACAATGACCAAATTCTAAAATGTTTACATATATACTTTAGAACATTTGTATTTACTTAGAATTTGTTATTTTATTTAGGAGGGGGTGAAAACATATGAACAATAAAATTTTAGTCGTTATTATTGTTATTATTGTCGCAGCCGGTGGATTCTTTGCCGGAATGCAGTATCAAAAAATGCAGCGCCAATCATTTATGGGCGGAAAAGGCGGCGCTGTTTTTCAGCAACGATTTGGTGGAGCAGGATTTGGTGGACAAAATGCCAATATACAAGCAGTCCGGGGACAAATTCTCAATGCCGGTAATGGGACAATGACCATTAAAATGAATGACGGCAGTACTAAACTGGTAGTTCTCTCTGGAAGCACGAAAATCACAAAAGCAGCTACTGCTTCGCAATCTGATCTGAAAACCGGACAAACTGTTATGGTTGTTGGCAGCAGTAATTCCGACGGGTCAGTCACAGCACAATCAGTACAGCTCAATCCAGTAGGTGGATTTATGAGAATGCATCCAAGCGGCAACCCCAATCCAACACAATAAAAATTATCAACACAATTTTTATTACTTTTTGATTTGGGAACGACTTTGCTGTCTGTTAAAGTATTCTTCTGGAAATTTGTATTGTCATAAGAGTGCGAATGCGGCAAAACGAAGCTGGTAAATTAACAGCCAGACATCATACAAATACAAACAGCAGAGCAACAAACAATATACGGAGAGAAAACTGGTAATGATTTTGTGGTGTGCAAGACGGGTTATTAGTGTTTCAATACCAGTGAATAGGCATTGCCCGATACTGATAATCGCCGGAAGCAGAAAAATAGCGCGTATAAAAGCAAAATCCCGGTAGAGATACGAATACAGAATATTCATAGCCAGAATCGCCGTAAAGAAAAAAACGAAAAGAAAATGATCCCGGAAATCCCTGTACGTAAACGTTTTTTTCATAACATGTTTTGTTAATACAATCACCTGGACGATATAGCCAAAAAGGGTAAGCGCCAGAAGCGGCAGTGCGAAAATGAAAATCATTCGGGTTACAGTAAGCACTTGTTCACTCTGGTTTTGCCACTCTGGAAGGGCATTCTCAAAATGGATTGAATTAAATTTGCCGTATAATTGCGACCAGAAAGAGGTCCGTTGGATGGTATAGCCGGTTACTGCATGCGTCGTATAGGGATGAGCCAATAAATCCCGGAAACGAAACGTAAAATATCCGGAAGCAATTGAGGTAATACCCGGACGAAGGACAAACGTATTGGTAAAAAATGCTGGCAGGGGCGGTTTGGCAATATTAATAATAAACGGATCACCGTATTTGACGTAATAGTGGAAATACGGACTCCATGCAGTTAATGCAAAAATAACTATACTGGTAAAGACGATAAAAACGACTACCATTTTTTTCACAGCGAGTTTGTAATACGCAAGATGTCCGATTTGCAACAGAAGTATAAAGAAAACAAAAAGGAATACAGCCAAACCGCTCCCTTTACTCAATGCCGCGAGTGTTGTAGAAACAATAATTACTCCTGCTGATACAAAGGAAAATCTTTTCAGGTATTTCCATAATGCATAGACAGCAAGTGTACTAAAGAAAATCATAAACGAGTCATTTGTCGCTTGTACGGTAATACCGATGAGAGCGGGATTGCAGACAATACACGCAAAAGCAACAAGAGCGGCAAAAGATGATTTGTTATTACCGTATTCTCTAAAAAATTTCCAGAGAATAACTAGTGTGAGGATACCGGTGACCAGACTCAAACCCTGTCCGATTAGAATAAAACTCAAAAGTGTATGTGTCGGGGGTAGTTTTTCAATAAAAGCAATCGTACTATGATACAATTTCGGCTGAAAACATTCCCAGCAATTCTCTCTTTCTACCGGCAAGCTGGCAAATATCCTTTGTGCTACTTCAACATGATTGTCATTTGCTTCTCTATTACCTAAAAATAACAGAAACCTGCTAGCTATACCAAGAAAAAAGAGCAAAACGAACATACATTATTTATATCATTTTCCTCCTGCCAGTTTCAGTGTTGTTTGCTACAATAGGTATACATTATGGCTGCTTCGTATTCTCGTACTATGCCAACAGTCCTGGTTATTTTTGGCGCAACGGGAGATTTGATGGCAAGAAAAATTGTCCCCGCACTCTCCCACCTCTTTGCCAATAGCAAACTCCCTCATATGCTGCAAATAATTGGGGTTGGTCGAAAAGAATTTACTGATGAATCATTTCGCGCATATATTGCTGATTTACTCAGACAACAAAAAGAGCAACAACCATTTCTTTCGCATATCTTCTATCATCAAGGAAATTTCGATGCAGCAGCCACCTATCAAACATTAGCGAAAAAACTTGGTTATATTGATAACTCATGGCGGGTTTGTTCAAATAAACTTTTCTATCTGGCAGTACCGCCACTACTCTATCAATCAATGTTTCTCAATCTTGAAAGTTCCGGGTTAACAATTCCCTGTGGACCGGATGAGGGTTGGACGCGGGTTATTGTTGAAAAACCATTTGGTAAAAATCTGCAAACCGCGCAGGGGTTGGACGTACTTCTTGGAGCACTGTTCAAAGAAGAACAGATTTACCGCATTGATCATTATCTTGCCAAAGAAATGCTGCAAAATATTTTGGTGTTTCGTTTTAGTAATAATCTTCTGGAAAATGTCTGGAATAAAGATGGCATTGAATCAATTGTTATCAAATTTTTTGAAGAGGTAGGAGTAGAAGGACGAGGGGCTTTTTATGATGGTGTTGGCGCTCTTCGTGATATCGGACAAAATCATATCTTGCAGATGCTGGCACTTGCCACCATGGATAATCCGGAAAGTTTGACTTCGGATGCAGTCCGGCAAAAGCGTGCAGCACTACTGGAACAATTGCCGGGATTAACAGACGAACAAATTACAAAGGGGACAAGCCGTAAGCAATATATCGGTTATAGAGACATACCTGGTGTAGCACCAGATTCACAAACTGAGACATACTTTAACATTAACTTCAACCTCACTGCCAAACGCTGGAATGGCGTCCAGGTGAGTCTAGAAGGAGGGAAAAAACTTGGTGAAACCCGCAAAGAAATTATTGTTACCTTTAAACACCCGCTACGTTGTCTCTGTCCACCGGAAGGCAAACATCTAAAAAATAAAATTATTTTCCGCACAGAACCGAGGGAAGAAATCAAAATTATTTTCTGGTCCAAGAAACCGGGACTTGACATGCACATTCAACAAGCAGACTTTGATTTTATCTATCAGCAAACGAAAGATCATACACAGGCATACGAAAAATTGCTGCTTGATTGCATCACTGGGAATCAATTATTGTTTGTGAGTACTGAAGAAGTCAAAGCTATGTGGCGGTTTATCGACCCGATCATTACCGTATGGCAGAAAAATCTCGTCCCGCTTATGACCTATCAGTTGGGAGAAGTTGCAAAATAATTCCTCTTCTCCTCTTTTAATTACCTTACTGGTGGTAAAAAAATTATCCACAAATTACAATATTTTAGTTGTTTCTATCCTGTATTCCCTCTTGACATTCCTGTGAAAAACTCTCTATGATGAGTATATATGAAAAAAGCCTCACATTATGAAGCAGCACGGGCCATTATCGCATTCTTTATTATCTTAATTGCCTTTGGTATCTTCCTGCTCTTTTATCTCAACAGTGACACAATTATTCGCGCTAATCGTTTTTATCTTTTTATTTCGCTGGCAACAGTCGCGATGGGTCTTTTGATTGGTTTAATGTATCTGGTAAATAATCAACCGCATTTGGAAAGACACACAGCCAAAGTCAAACGCTCTTCCTCCAAAAAGAAAACCAGGAAAAAATCCCGCTAGACTGGTATAATCGACCCATGAGTCTCTCAGACCCAATCTCCCAGGTAATCGCACTTAGCGTGCAATTGGCAAGAGTAAAAAGAAGATGTGGCTATTGGCCAAGACCTGCAGAAAATGACGCTGAACATAGTTATCAGCTGGCACTCACTGCCTGGACAGCAAACCATGCATACGATCTCCACCTGGATGATACTGCAATACTCAAACTCGCTTTGGTTCATGATCTTGTGGAAATTTATGCCGGAGATGTGGACGCGCATAGTAATAAAAAACGCCAAATGTTGAAAAAAATGAAAGAAATGGAAGCTTTGAAGCAATTACAACAGGCGTTTCCGGATTTATCTGAAATCACTGATGTGATCAAAGAATATGAAAAAAAGGAAAGTCTCGAAAGTAAACTCGTTAACATCATTGATAAAATTATTCCAATACAACATGTATACAACCGCAATGATACATATTACAAAAGGAGAAAAGTTACGAAAGAAGATTACAGAGATTGGCTTCTGAAAAAAACCGACTATGTCAATTTACCACGATCCTTACAAAATATAGTTACAGATATACTACAGGATGTGACAACAAAATACGCTCGAGTCTTTTTTATAGAGAAATCTTTATAATAAAAAGTAATCTCAAATTACTATAGCTATAGGTAGGAGATTTATTAATTTATTAACACTGTAGCTAAAAGTAACTATCTGGTTACGGAGATTGTAGCGCCATTTTCTGCATCTGGAGCAGATATTGTTATTCTGTTATCACTATTACTCACTGTAACTGTATAGCCAGTGTTATACCCTGTACAAGTAGTAATAGGCGCACCATTATTGCTCTTAGGATCCTGGGGTAGTGCTGCCAAATATTTCGTTACCAACGAAGAACAAATGTCTGCATTCCCTGTTCCACTTGCAATAGTTTCGGTCGCGCCGGCAGCTGGCATATTTGGAGGAAGCTGTCCACTGTTATCTGCCATATATTGGTCAATCGCATTCAAAATTGCATTCACGTCACTTTGTCTCTTTGTATTATTTG
>Ga0070740_10002944_pt1 | contig 18915 bp, 17 predicted proteins | sample Coa_R2_FD_67286 | JGI IMG/M metagenome (GOLD analysis project Ga0070740, IMG submission 67286) | Surface soil microbial communities from Centralia Pennsylvania, which are recovering from an underground coalmine fire - Coalmine... | ecosystem: Environmental > Terrestrial > Soil > Unclassified ...
CGCCATCTTCTCATTGGTGCCGTTCAATTATTTTTCTGCCAAAGTGGCGCAATTGCAATTCGATCTGGAAACGGCGGCAACAAACGTTGAAGTCATGGTCGGCGGTGGTGCCAAGACCGGCGACACCGTTCATTTACACAAACCGGAAGCGCCGGGACAAGCCACGAGTCACTGAAAATCGCCGCCAATGAAAATTCCGTCACCCATTCCAAAACGCCGCTCGCGGATCGTCATCATTCCGCTGATTGACATCATGTTTTTCCTGCTCGCGTCGTTCATGATGGTCGCCTTGGAAATGGAAAAGACCGAAAACATCAAGGTCAACCTGCCGTCCGCCTCGCAGTCCAAACAGGATTACCGGCCGAACATGATCAACATTGCCGTGGACAAATCCGGCGCCGTGTGGCTGGAGAAAAAGCGGATTACGCTGGCTGGCCTCGCGGCGGTCTTGAGCAAGCGCTTTCGCGCCAACCCCGATGTACCGGTTTATATCAGCGGCGACCGCGATACGCTGCACGGCGATATGGTGAAGGTCTATCAGGTCGTCCGTTCCGTCGGCATTCAAAAAGTCGCGTTCATGACCGACGGCAATTCCGGTCCCTCGACCCCATGAAAGTTCGCACACCCATCCCGGAGAAGAAGTCACGACTGGAAATCATCCCGCTGATTGACATCATGTTTTTCCTGCTCGCATCGTTCATGATGGTGACGTTGCAGATGCAGATTGTCCGCACGCTCAATTCCAATCTGCCCACCGCCACGCTCGCCACGCCCTCGAAAAAGCCCGACATCGTGAGCCTGATGGTGCATCCGGATGGCCAGGTTTCAGCGGACGGCAAACCTATCGCTTTCCCCGAATTGTTCACGATACTCACGAACCATTACAGCCTGAACACCAACCTGCTGGTTTATATCACCGGCGCACAGGACGCAACGCACGGCTCGGTGGTGTTTGTGCTCAATTTGGTGAAAAGCGCCGGCATTCAGCGCGTCGCCATCGCCGTCAACGCCGCCCCCGACCATTCGACCCCATGAAAAACTTCCAAGTCAACCTGTTCATCGTCCTTGCCCTCTGCCTCTGCGGCCTGTGCGCGTGGCAGTGGTATGAGCAAACCGTCCAGCGCGTGACTATCCAGAGCCTCAACCGGATGGTCTATGACCGCGATGCCGCCATCCAGAATGATACCAACTTCATCGCCACGCTGAATCATCAAGTGGACCAGATGGACGCGAGCCTCTCTGAAATGAAAGCCGCCGCCGAGACGAACAAGCAGCTTATCATCTCGCAAAAGGCCCAAATCACGCAATTGCGATTCGCCAATGAAAATCTTACGAATGAAATCGCGGCATACAAGGCCGCTGTGGACGCCCTACAGGCAAAACTGAAGGAAGCCTACGCCGGTATTGCCAAGCAGAACGCCGCCATAACCAACCTCGTCGCCCAGCGTGATGACTTGATTCAAAAATACAACGACGAAGTGAAGGACCGGAATAACATCGTCGAGAAATACAACGAGTTAGCGAAGCAGGTGGAACAACTGCAAGACAAGTCGAAGCAGTAATCGTCCTTTTAACGAACCGGAGCGCCGGGCACTGCCTCCGCCAGTTACAGAACTGTTCTCCCAATGCGCCGAGGCGGTGCTCGACCCTCCGCCCTCGTTCGGGCTTTCAAGGCGCAAACTTTTTGGGAAATTCTTATCCCATCACGGTGAACACAATGCCGGCAAGAATGCCGCCCACTGCAAGGAGTTTCCGCCAATGGCTCCGCTCGCGAAACAGCAGCACCCCACCGCAAACGTCACCAGCGTGTTACCACGCCGCGAACTCATGACCACGGACACCAAAGCGCCGGGCTGACGCAACGCGCCAAAATAGATGTAATCCGCCGCCAGCAGCGACAACGCGATGGCCGGACTGCTCCAACGCCAACGAAATTCGTTGCGCTCCCACCAGCGCAACTTCCATCCGATGATGAATGGCGTGAACAGCAGCGCCAGATAGATGGAAAACCACGCCTGCACCGTCGGCACCGTGAGATGCGCGCGGCCCAGCAGGTATTTGTCGTAGAGCGAACTCGTCCCGCCCGGCACCGTGCCGCCGATCAAAAACCCGATCCATTTGTCCCGATGGAAATAAAAGCCCTCCTGCCGCCCCGCAAACGACAACCCGACAAACGACGCCAGCGTCATCGCCACGCCAAGCAATTCCAGACCATTGGGGCGTTCGCCTAGAATCAGCAGCGCGCCCGCCAGCGTCCCTAGTGGCGAGGTTGCGCGGACGGGCAACGCGAGCGACAGCGGCAGGTGTTTCAGGCTAAAATACGTGAAAAGCCACGACGACGCGACAATGGCCGACTTCAACAACAGTTGCAGGTGCTGTCCCGCCGTCAAGTGGTCGGCAACGAGCGCCGCCGGCAGCAGCCCCGGATGCGCCACTTGCAAGAGCAACAACGCGCTCCACACGGTTGCGCCCGTAACCGTGCTGAAGAACAGCACCGGCAATACGGCGTTGTCCCGAATGGCATGTTTGATGCAAAGATCATACATGCCCAGGAACAATGCTGACACCAGAGTGGCGCCCATCCAACTCATTTGACGATTTTACCGATGGCCGGCGAGCCGAAATTTGCAGTGCGCGGACGTGCCCGTACCTTGAAAGCGACGACGTGTCGCAGATACTCCCAAAGACAACGGACGAACCGCTTCGGCCCAGTCGTCGAGCCGACGGTTTCAAATTGGTCGGCGCAGGGTAGCAACCGTCGCCAGCTTTGTCAGCAAACTCGAGGCGAATCCGCCGCTGCGGGATTGACGCGCCGCCGAAAGCGCGTTAACAAAACCAAAGCGGTTCGCATGCAACTTTGAGCGCTCGGCCGGGCCGGCAGGAGGCGTGCGATGCAGACCATTTTGCCATCGGAATTCAAGCGGGGTCTGGTGCTGCTGATTGACGGCGCGCCCCACGTGGTGGAGGAATTTCATCTGGCCGGCACCGCGCAAACCAAACATAAACTGCACGTCCGTCTCCGCCATCTCAAAAGCGGACGTTTCACCGACCGCACCTTCAGCGAAGGCGAACGGGTGCCGGTGGCCGACGTCCAGCACCGCCGCGTGCAGTTCAGTTACCAGGACGGTGAAGACTTCGTTTTCTCGGATGTCGAAACCTTCGAAGAGGCCCGCCTCACGGGCGATCAGATTGGCCAGCGGCGCGGGTTCCTGCGCGAAAACGAGGAATACCGCGCCTTGCTGCTGGATGGCCGGCTGGTGGACATTCTCCTGCCGCCGTCCGTCACGCTGAAGGTGGTGGAGACCGCGCCGCCCATCCGCGGCGGCTCCGATGCCACGTGGAAACCGGCCCGGCTGGAGACCGGACTGGAAATCATGGTGCCCCTGTTCATCGCCGCCGGCGAAAAAATCCGCGTAGACACCGCCACACGGAAATATCTGGGCCGTGAGAGTGAAGAGAAGTCATGACGGCGGCCGGCCGTTGACAAGGCGGTCGGCGCCACGCTCCGCCACGCGGGCTTTTCCGCCGTGTCACCCGATTTGGCGGCACAACGTTACATGTGCGCGATGATGTTGTCGCCGAATTCGCTGCACTTGATTTGCGTCGCGCCGTCCATCAGCCGCGCAAAATCGTAGGTGACGCGTTTGCTGGCGATGGCGCCGTTCAAGCCTTTCAAAATCAAATCGGCGGCTTCCACCCAGCCCAGATAGCGCAGCATCATTTCCCCGGAGAGCACGACGGAGCCGGGATTGACCACGTCTTTGTTGGCGTATTTGGGCGCGGTGCCATGGGTGGCCTCGAAAATCGCGTGGCCGGAAAGGTAATTGATGTTGCCGCCGGGGGCGATGCCAATGCCGCCCACCTGCGCCGCCAGGGCGTCGCTCAAATAATCGCCGTTCAAATTCAACGTGGCAATCACGTCGAAATCTTCCGGTCGGGTGAGCACTTGTTGAAGAGTGATGTCGGCGATGGCGTCTTTGATGACGAGGCCGGCGCCGGGTTGGCCTTCGGGAATTTTGCACCACGGGCCGCCGTCCAGTTCCACGGCGCCAAATTCCTTCCGGGCCAGTTCGTAACCCCAGTCGCGAAAGGCGCCCTCGGTGTATTTCATGATGTTGCCTTTATGAACGAGGGTGACGCTTTTGCGTTTGTTGGTGATGGCGTATTGAATGGCGGCCCGGACGAGGCGTTGCGTGCCGGGCTTGGAGACGGGCTTGAGGCCGACGCCGACCAGTTCGGGCGTTTCCCCAAAGCGGATTTTTTTAAATTCCCTGGGGAAATGGGTCTTGAGAAATTCAAGCGTCTGAAGCGCCTGTTCCTTGCCGGCCTCGAAGTCAATGCCCGCGTAAATATCCTCCGTGTTTTCGCGGAAGATGACCATGTTCACCTTTTCGGGATGCTTCACGGGCGACGGCACGCCGGTGAAATACTGCACCGGGCGCAGGCAGACATACAAATCGAGCAATTGCCGCAGGGCGACGTTGAGCGAGCGGATGCCGCCGCCCACCGGCGTGGTGAGCGGGCCTTTGATGCCGACCAAATATTCCTGGAACGCCTCCACCGTGTCATCGGGCAGCCAGTTGTCGAATTTGTTCTTGGCGGTTTCGCCGGCAAAGACTTCGAACCACGCGATTTTCCTTTTGCCGCCGTAGGCCTTTTGGACGGCCGCGTCGAACACCCGCACGCTTGCCGCCCAAATGTCCGGGCCGGTGCCGTCGCCGCGAATGAATGGGATGACCGGTTGATCCGGCACGCGAAGTTTACCGTTGGTGATTGAAATTTTTCCGCCCGCGGGCGGCGTCACATTTTTGTAAGCCATGCTCAAATTGAATGAATGATGGCGACGCATGTCCTCCGCGCCGCGCAAAAAGGAAACGAAGAACCGTGCCCGAAATCAAGAACAGAAACGGTCCGCCGGCCCGACGGTGCGGTGGTGTCGGCGGACTCCGAAGGCACCGGATTTACGCCACGTCTCTCCACTTCGCCGCCGTCGCCGCAGACGCCGTCTCGCCAAAATGCGCTTTGACTTTGGCCACGGTATCTTCGACCGTCAAACCGTATTTCCGGCGCAACTCGTCCACCGTCGAGGCATGTTCGATAAACTGATCCGGCCAGCCGATGCGCACCACGGGCGTGGCGATGTGCCGGTCGCTGAACAATTCCAGCACCGCCGAGCCGTAACCGCCCATCAGCACATGATCTTCGAGCGTCACCATCAGGTCAGCGGCACGACCGAAAAATTCGTGCGTGCCGGCGTCCAGCGGTTTGGTAAAGCGGGGATTGATCACGGCGCAATCAAAGCCTTCGGCGGCCAGTTGAGCGGCCGCGCGGCGCGCCATCGTGTTCAGCGGGCCCAGGCCGAAGAGCGCGACCTTTTTCCCGCCGTTGTTGGCGAAATGTTGAACGACCTGCGCCTTGCCGATTTCCAGCAACTGCGGTTCCTCCTTGAGCGGCACGCCTTCGGCGGCGCCGCGCGGGTAACGGATGAACGTCGGATGAGACAACTGCGTGGCGGTAAACATCATGTCGGCCAGTTCATCCTCGTTGGCCGGCGCCATGGCAATCACGTTCGGCAGACAGCGCAAATAGGCGATGTCGAACAGGCCGTGGTGCGTGGGGCCGTCGTTGGCCGAAAGGCCGGCGCGGTCCATGCAGAAGATGACCGGTAAATCCTGCAGGCAGACGTCGTGATGAATGCAGTCGTAGGCGCGCTGTAAAAAGGTGGAGTAAATGGCGCAGACGGGGCGGAAGCCCATGGTAGCCATGCCGGCGGCAAAAATCACGGCGTGTTCCTCGGCGATGCCCACGTCGTAATAACGATCGGGGAGCGCCTTCTCCAAATGTTTCAATCCCGTGCCGCTGGGCATGGCGGCGGTAATCCCCACCAGCCGGTTGTCGCATCGGCACAATTTCACGAGCGTCTGACCCATGACGTCCTGATACATCGGCGGCGTACCGGGTTTGGCGGCCGGCGTTTCGCCGGTTTTCACGTCGTAGGGGCCCAGGCCGTGGAATTTTTCCGGGTGCTTGAGGGCCGCTTCAAAGCCTTTGCCTTTTTGCGTGAGGATGTGAATGACAATGGGATGGTCGCACGCCTTGGCAAACTCCAGCGTGCTGATGAGCAGTGGCAGGTCGTGTCCGTCAATCGGTCCCAGATACCGCAAGCCCATTTCCTCAAAGAGGATCGGGCTGCCGTAACCGCCGCGGCCGTCGCCATTTTCCGGCTTGTCCACCGGTCGCAGCCCCACGCCGGCCAGGGCGCCCTTGAAACCTTCCTCGGCGCGGTGGGCCAGTTTAAGCGCCAGTTCGCCTTTGGGCAGACGACGCACAAAATTTTCAAATTCCTTCGCCAGCTTGTTGTAATGCGGATTGGTGATGAGTTTGTTCAGGTAGGCGGCAATGGCGCCGACGTTTTTGGCGATGCTCCATTCATTGTCATTGAGAATGCCGATAAAGCGTTTGGTGGTGTGGGCGATGTTGTTGAGGGCCTCGTAGGAAATGCCGTTGGTCAACGCGGCATCGCCAAAAATGCAGACGATGTGCTCGTCGCTGCCGCGTTTGTCGCGGGCCGCCGCCATGCCCAGCGCGGCGCTCAACGCCGTGCCGGCATGGCCGGCGCCGTAGCAATCGTGCGGACTCTCCGTGCGCAATGCAAACCCGTTCAACCCGCCGGTCTGCCGAATAGTGCGGAAGCGATCCTTGCGGTCGGTGAGGATTTTGTGGACGTAACATTGATGGCTCACGTCCCACACAAACTTGTCCCTGGGCGTTTGGAAAACGCGGTGCAAGGCGATGGTCAATTCCACCACCCCCAGGTTCGGCCCCAGGTGGCCGCCGGCCTTGGCCAGACCGGTGATCAATTCCTGGCGGATTTCCCGCGCCAGTTCCTGCAATTGCGGGAGCGTCAATTTTTTGACGTGCTCCGGTCCATTAACCATGTCCAGGTAGGTGCTCATAATCCAAGGCTAAATTCATTCTCACCGGGCGCATCGAGACACAAGCCCCGGCCATTCAACGCCCGCCAGGCCGTCATTCATTTTGCTCTTCCACCAGATTCACGGGTTTGAGTTTGATTTCGCCGGCGGCAGTCTTCTCCAGTTGCTGAATCTTCACTTCCGCCTCCGCCAGCTTTTCCCGGCAAATTTTTGCCAGTTGGGCACCTTCCTCATACTTGGCCAGCAGCGCTTCCAACGACAAATCGCCCGACTCCATCGCCTCGACAATGTCTTCGAGCCTTTTCAAAGCGTCCTCGAAGGACAGTGTCTTGGCCGGAGCATTTTGTCCCGCGCTTTTCGATGAATGAGCCACGATGCGAAAGGATAAAACAACCTTCCTTCCCCGTCCAGCCGTAAAACCCCCGCTCCCATCCGCGCCGTCTTCGGCAAAACAACATTACGTTCTGGCCGGACAGGACACTCCATTCTGATAGCGCGATCGCCTGCTTCCACAGGGCGGCGCTGCGCGCCGCCGTGGGCTTTTTCCACAGAGGAACGGATGCCTCAAAGGTCGGCCGGTCTGGCTTCGCTGAAAATTTCGCCGCAGGCCAGCCGGGTTTTCAGTTTCTGGCCGGGCTGGATTTGAGCCGCATCGCGCAGGACCGCCCCGCTCGCTGCGTCCATGGTGATTGAATAACCGCGCGCCAACACCTGTTCCGGGCCGAGCAACCGCCGGCGCGCTTCCGCCGCGGTCAGGCGAGTCCGCCATTCCTTGAACCGGTTTTGCGTCAGCTCCCTTACCCGCCGTTGCGCGGTCTCAAACATTTCAGCCCGCCGCTCCAGCAACTGCCGCGGCCGAATCTGCCCGAGCCGCAGCGCCCAATGATCATACGCCGCGAGCCGTTCACGCACGCCGCGCCGGCCGCCGCGTTGCAACCCGGATTGCAAATCGTCCAGTCGTTGCAGCATTTCGTTCATCCGCCGGCGCGGATGCAACCGCGCCAGCCGCGCCGCCAGCGAAGCGCACGCTTCCATCTCCTCCCGCCATCGTCGCCGGACTATCTGCTGCAGCCGCCGGGGCGCCTCTCTCACCCGGTCGCGACTGGCAAAGACGCCTTCGGTGATGATTTCCGCGGCGGCGCTGGGCGTGGCGGCGCGCACATCCGCAACAAAATCCGCGATGGTAAAATCAATTTCATGTCCCACGGCGGAGACAACCGGAACAGCCGATTCAAAAATCGCCCGCGCAACCACCTCTTCGTTGAACGCCCACAAATCCTCCAGAGAACCGCCGCCGCGAGTCACCAGGATTAAATCCAGCGTCGCGCCCGAAAAACGCGGCGTGGCCTGATACTCATTCAACAACCGGATGGCGGCCGCAATCTCCCCGGCCGCGCCTTCCCCCTGCACACGGCACGGAACAAATACAATTTCCAGCGACGGATTCCGCCGCCGAATCACATGCAGCACGTCGCGAATCGCCGCGCCTGTCGGCGAGGTTACCAAACCGATGCGCTGCGGAAATTCCGGCAGCGGCCGTTTCCGCTCCGGCGCAAACAGTCCCTCGGCCGCCAGCCTTTGCTTGAGTTGTTCGAATCGGATTTGCAGCACCCCCACACCCTGCAATTCCACCGCGTGAACGATGAGCTGATATTGACCACGCGCTTCATAAACGGTCACCTCACCCTGCACCAACACCTTCCGCCCGTCCGCCAAGAGACTGCGGTTCATAACCGGCTCGCTGCGAAAGAGCACACAGTTCAATTGCGCCCCCGGGTCTTTCAGCGTGAAATAAATGTGGCCGGAGGATTGCGTGCGCAAATTGGTGATTTCGCCGCTGACCCAAACCGTGCCGAGATGCCGTTCGAGCAGTTGCCGCACGTGGGCCGTCAGCTCGGAAACGGAGAGAATCTTCCGCCCTGTTTCCGGCGGAAACAACTCGCCAAAGTCCCATTGCGACCGGACCACACCGGCAGTAAGCCGCAAAACTCCCGCCGAAACAACTTAAATCGAGTTTACGCTCCGGGCCGATGGGGCGGACAAAATGTTCTCACGAACCGAAGGCAGAAAAACAGGCGGCCATTGAAAATCAACGCCCGCCCGCAACGGCTTCTGGATTCATCCCCGGCCGGGCCGACCGGCTTGAACCATTTCAAAATTTTAACCGGGAAAACGCGAGAGAAATTGCTGATTCAGCCTTGCTGAAAGAGAAGCAGGTTCTGACCTGGAAAAGCTTTGGCTCGAACCTGGTCCTCGACCGCAAAAAATCGTGGTTCTTGCGACAAGCCGTTGAACCCTGCGCAGGAACCATTCCACGCGGGAATTGGGAATTGAAAAAACGGCGTCAATTGAGAACACTTTGGTGAAACTATGAAAAGCTTCGCCTTGGCACTTTCCCTGAGTCTGGCACTTTGCTGCGCCGATGCCAGCGAGGTAAAATCCCCCATCCGCCTGGCCATCATCGGCCTGGCCCACGATGCCGTCGGGGACTTCATTTTGCGCGCCCGAAATCATCCCGACTTCCAATTGGTTGGCATCGTGGAATCCAACCGGAATCTCGTGACGAGATACGCGCAGTTGTACAACCTGAATACGAACCTTTTCAGTTCCCATTTGAATGAGCTGCTGGCCCGCACCCATGTGCAGGCGGCAGCGGTGTTCTCCAGCACGTTTGACCATTGCCGCATCGTGGAACAATGCGCCGGCCATCACCTGGACGTTATGCTGGAAAAACCACTGGCAGTGAATCTGAAAGACGCGCTGGCGATGGAAGAGGCAGCCCGGCAGGGAGGGATCCAGGTTATTGTGGATTACGAGACCACCTGGTATCCGGCCAGTCAAACCGCCTACGCCCTTGTCCATGACCGGCACGCGATCGGCGAGGTCCGCAAGATTGTCTACAGCGCCGGAAATCAAGGCCCAAAGGAAACCGGTTGTTCCGATGCGTTTGTGGATTGGCTCACCAATCCGTCCTTAAACGGCGGCGGCGCGCTGACGGACTTCGGCTGCTATGGCGCCGACGCCGTCACCTGGTTGATGAACGGCGAACGGCCTGCTTCCGTTTTTGCGGTGACCCAGCATCTTAAACCAGACCTTTATCCAGACGTGGAAGATCAAGGAACGATCGTCGTCACTTACTCCAACGCCTTGGGCATTATTCAAGCATCCTGGGACTTACCGTTCGACCAGAGACAAATGGAAATCTACGGCAGCGCAGGCTACGTGCGGGTTCCACAAAGAGACCTGCTGCGTGTTCGCCAGACCGGCACCGACGAAAGCAAATTGCACCTGCCGGTTCAACCGACCGCCGATCCGGACAAGGATGACCTCTCCTATTTTGCCGCCGTGGTGCGGGGCGAGATTCAACCGTCCGGGCCGTCTTCTCTGAAAATCAATCTGGTTGCGACCGAAATTCTGGATGCCGCAAAACAATCCGCCGTGACCGGTAAACAAATTAAATTGCCGGACAAGCCCGCCTGGTGAACGATGTCACGGACCGAGATTGCGAATGCGGAAAAAAACCGGCGTCCGCGCCGACTGCAAGAGGAGGTCAACCCTAAGTTGGTTCGTGCTCACCGCCAGTGTGTCGAGCCGATTCCACGACAGCAGGTTGGTGGAACTCTCAACTTGAACTCCGTTGCCCGACAGGTACCCACCCACGTGAAATTGCAGTTCGTCCTTGATAAGGGAAAGGCCGTAAATGACCGGCACGTTGGATTCGATGCCGGTCAGACGCACATCAGCGTCGGCCAAATTGCCCGCGACAATCAATTGGAAAATCCGGTCCAATTCCGACGAAACAATGGCATTGCCATTGTATGCCCGGCGAAGCCGATAGAATCGGCGCGGCAGGGTCAGGTCGTTTGTGTGATACGGAAAATCCGGATCCAGATATTGACGCCGAAGGTCCTGAATCAGGCCCAAGTCGCGGTAGCCATATTCCACTGTGGGTTCGACCATTGTCCCCTCGCCAAAATCATTCCAGGTGACAATTTGAACCAGGGCCGACCGGTTGGTCATCGCCCGTATTAGTGTTTCACGAAACGTATTTCCCCCTTGATCATCCAGGTAACCGTAAGATGGCCCAACGCCTGCCTGTTGATAAATGTCGTGAAACCGCGGAAAAGCACTGCTGATAAAAGCTGTCCAGGGAGATGCCCCCAGTGCCTTTTGTTCAAAACTGGCCAGATAACTTCGCAGCATGGTATCGGTCAACACGCCATTGTTTGTCCGGCTCATCCACATCGGAGGCCAGTCGAACGCACCGGTGCCCGAGGCCAGGCGATCGTCTTCTGTAAAGAACACCGGATGGTTGCTGGCATTGAGCACTGAAAAAATAGAGCTCCAATCCGTACTGTTCACAAAATACTGCGGTCCGAAGTTGAGCAATACGGGTTTTTGGTTCCAACGCAGGTAACTGCCGTCGTCGAAGTAATTGGTCTGCACATAGAGCATGGTCCGCTGTGCGTGAGCGATGGCGTCAGTCGCGCTGATAAACGGGGGCGAGGCGTTGACTTCGTTTTTAATCGTCGCATCTTCGTAACAAAGCGCGAATTTTAAGCCGGCTTTGCGTGTATATCGGAACAGCGCCAAAGTTCGCTGGTTGTTGACGGCGTAATCACGGAAGTTGTCGGTGCCATACCAATCCACAATTACCCCATCAATCCCCGCCAGTTTCATCAGGAGCACATGGTATTCCAGCACCGCCGGATCCAGAGAATCGTAGGGACCGATTTGAGGATAATACCAGGAAGCAATCTGTCGTTCGCCGTTTGGGTTCACCAGATCCGGGTTGAAATGATTCATTGTCCAATGCCACCCCCACGAATCACTGTAAGGCTTGGCCACAAACCAAGGCATGTAATGAACCATCAGAGGTTTGGGATTGGCGTCTGCCACGCATAAGTTGGCCCACAACAACAACAACAAAGCCGCCCCATATTTTGTTTCGCTTCGCATGGTGGAGAGGTTCAAAAGCGTAAAACAGGCGATGTCAATCGCCGGTTCAGATTGTAAAACCTGGATTCCGATTGTCCGAAGCCGTTAACCGGACCGCTCATTGTTGATATACCCGCAAAAACCCCGCCGTGCCGGCCGGCATCGTCACCGTATAAGTGGTCGAGTTTCCGCCCGAAGGAATATTGCTTGCCAAAGTAGTCCAGCTTAAGGCTTCCAAGCCCGACGTTTCCTGAATGGAATACAAGGCTCCCGGCATTGAGGTCCAGGTAAGCGTAAACTGTCGAGTTATAGGATCATATTGAAGCGAGGTAATCGCGGGTGGAAGGATGACCGTGCCCGTCACTGATATGGATCCATCTGCATACAAGTTATCGGCCCAACTGAGCCCCGGCGGAAGCGGTGGCAAAGTCAGGGAATTAAAGCCGCCCCCAAAAGAGGAAGCGTTAAAAAGCTGATAAGTACTGCCTGACATGGGAGCGGGTCCTGTATTGGTAACCACCAATGCTCCGCCATAGTCGAGCGTCAGAATATTGGCTGGCGGATAGGACATCAGAATCATTTGATTGGTCCGGGCGATATCGAATACCAACGTCCCGTTAAGTGAAGGAGTATTGGTGAAGAGAGTAATCGTCGTGCCGATGATGTTGGTGCCATTAAACGTCAAAGTGGGCAGCGTGATTGGATTTCCGGTAATGACTCCGATGCCGTTGAAATTGATGCTGGCATAGGCAATACCGATTAAACGGCCATAATTCGTCAGATTGCCATAGACGAAGTAATTGGTCGAATCCAGCAGATTCCAGATTCCACTGGATTGGATCGTCATATCGTTGAACACGTCCGCACCGTTTGCCCCATCCAGGTCTTCCATCTGCCCTTCCACCGTAGTATGGCCTGCAACCGTCAAATTAAACGACGAGCAGTCCCATACACTGTTGGTGCCGAGAAACAAATCTCCCAATATGGTAAAATCATCGCCTTCCTGCACTTTGATCTTTCCGACTACGGTCATATTTCCGGCAATGGTCATTGCGGCGGCCGGATCCTGCGAATTGACCGTCCCATTCCAAAAGGAAATCTGGTTCGTGACAATCGTGTTACTGAACATGAGATTATAATAATTCTGATGTTTCGCCCAGAAGGGATTTCCGGCATAAATAACCGTATTGCCTGGCGCGCTGGCGTCCAGGGTCCCAAGCCCCACGGTTCCGTAGGCGCCCGCCGTATCGAGCACCAGCAAGGTCGTGTTGGTTCCCATTTTTACGGTGCCGCTGCCATAAATATATTGGATAGCCACATTGGTATCCACCACCACGGTGAACGGCGATTCGACATCAACCGCATCGTTGGAGCCCGGCACCATACCATTCGGCCAGGGCGCATCCGGCACGGTGGACGACCAGTTGCCGCTGCCGGTGGCAATGATGTTTGCCGCGCGAAGGGCCGGCGCAAAAAACAACACGAACAGTGCGGCCAGAAACAAGGCAATTGATTTCATTTGCATGGGATACCTGTCGGTTGCATTTGTAGCTCTTTTCGCTGCGACTCGCCAAAGGGAGTCTTTCTGCCCGGACTAAAGTCCCGTGTTAACACGCTCCCCTTCCCGTTGGACGGAGCCGCTTTGGCAAGGGACAAAGCTTAATCACGCGGCGCTGTTGCCCACTTGCCAGTATTTTCAGCATAAGAGTTTTCCCAGGCAGCCGGCAGTCGCATAAACTGGTGACACATCACAAGCTTGTATCCGCGTTTTTTTCTTTTATCATTTCAAACCGAATGTTTGGTTTGTACGCTCCAGTTTCAGGAAAGTGCGATAAACTATGATTTCGATCTCCCTTGTTGACGACGAGAAGGAGCTTTGCCAGTCCATCGCCACGTTCGTGAATGGTTCCCCGGGCTTCCGGTGCTTGAGCATCCATCATTCGGCGGCCGCGGCACTTCAACACCTGCCGGCGGAAAAACCCGACGTGGTGCTCATGGATATCAACATGGCCGGCATGGACGGCATTGAGTGCGTGAGGCGATTGAAAGCTGCCGCACCGGAGATACAAATTTTAATGCTTACGGTTTATGAAGATACCGAGAAGATTTTCAAAGCGCTGACGGCGGGGGCGAGCGGGTATCTGTTGAAGCGCAGCAACCCATCGAAATTACTTGAGGCCATCCGGGAAGTTCACGAGGGTGGTGCGCCAATGTCCGGTTCCGTCGCCCGCAAAGTGGTCGCTTCCTTTCAACAGGCGAAAGCCACCAGCCAGGCAGAGACTCATCTCTCACCGCGCGAAGAAACGATTTTGAACCTGTTGGCGAAAGGTCTGGCCTACAAACAAATCGCCGCCGAGTTGGGCATCAGCGTGGAAACCATCCGCTCCTATTTACGGCGTATCTGCGAAAAGCTGCATGTTCAGTCTCGGACGGAAGCGGTGGCCAAATACTTGCGTCCTTGATACTCGATGGGTACCCGGTGCATCTTGGTTTGTCAATGGGCTTACTCGGCGGCTTTGGACCATTCGAGGCTATCATATTCCGGTTTGCTGATGGAGGCGTCGCTCATCACTTTGTTCCCGTAGGAGGTTGGAAGCGGAGTGTTCGGAGTGAAGACCCCATAAAACTGCCCCCACGTGAGTTCGCTGGGTAAAATGGGTGCCGCGTGGGTATCCACGTAAAGCACGTTGACGCGGTTGTCATGTTTGGCGTAACAGGTTTGCAGACGGCCGTTGTAAGGATCGGTGGGAGGTGCTGAAGGACCGGATTTCCCGGACCAGACGGTATCCAGCCAGGCAGAACCACCGGCTCCGCCCGCCGAATCCACAGACCCGCTGCTATCCGTCACAGCGACCACATCCGTGGGCCTGGAAACCGAAGATGATTTGAAAGGTTTGGCGTTTTGCATGGCGCCGTCGGGACCGACTGCGCCAAAGACGCGACAATCGTTGAACCCATACGAGAGATAACCGGTGATGCTCGGATCCCATTCGCCGGGAGCCGAAGTATAGGTCAATCCGCGCCGGCGTTTGGGGCAAACCCAGATTTTGTTGTTGGAGAGGTACGGCACCAGCATAGGCGCCGGAGTATTGGGCGTCTTTTGATCTCGCAACAGCCATTCCCCGCCACAGGGCAGGCCCAGCCGATTTATATACGGGCCCGGCACCCACCAATCCGGCGGCGAGGGAAAATAATCTCGGTTGTCAGCCGCATACATAGTGAAGCCAAGTCCGATCTGTTTTACGTTGTTCAGACAGGCAATTGCCTGTGCCCGTCCCTTGGCTTTGCTCAAAGCCGGCAATAACATGGCCGCCAAAATGGCAATAATGGCAATCACCACCAGCAGCTCGATCAAAGTGAAACCGGCGTCACTTTCCTTGCATGGGTGGAGAGGCGGCCGACTCCCCCACTGGCGGAGGATCCGTTCGCCTTGACCCATTTTAGTGATGACTTTGTCATTCATAAGATTTCGATTAACCAGGCGATTGTCAGAATCACAAGTCCAGTTAACCTAACCCATTTGCCTCAACCTCCAGAAGTCACATAAAATGGCTACAAACAGGTTTCTATTTGGAACGATTCACGTGATAGCGAACGCGGCGGGAAAGCGGCCGTGAGGCGCTCGCTCTAAGACGGCGCAAATTCTCAAAACCCTGGGGACGCTGAGCACAGCCCACATGGCTCGGCGATTGGTCTTGCCGAGTTTGTCATTTATTTGCGCGTCAGACAGGGTAAGCCTAACCGATGGAGCTCCCTGCGAAATGCAACAATAGACCGCCTGGAAATGCGGCTTGGGTTATGCCTTGTATAAGGCTTGCTCACGGGCTGCGACGGCGGAAGACCAGGAAGGCCGCCGCGCCGAATCCGAACAAGGCCGCTGCGGCCGGTTCGGGAACCGGGGAAATAACCAGGCTGTTAAATGTCACGTCGTAGGCGCCGGGAGAAGGTAAAGGCGAGGCATCAATTCCCAGATTGAATGAATAGATGGCGTCTGTTCCAGCCTGGACAGCCGTCAGTTGAGCGGCGGGGAGTGTGGCGTTGATGGTTAGCGTATTACCATTCCAAAGCCAGTTGGAGGGGTTGCCGGGATTGCCGGCGCCGCCGTATCCGCCGAGATTGCCGGTAAACCCCGCGTTGTCATTCAACCCGAAATAAACTCCAATCCAATTGGGTGGAGTTCCACCCGAAGTCGAGTTGAACGTCAGAGTCAACGTGGCAAGGGTGTCGAGAGGATTGAGAGGATACTGTACGTCGCTGCTCGGAATAACATAATACATGCTCCCAAAGCCGCTGGATGACGACATTTGAACCCGCAAACCATTTGGACCATCGGTAAAGCTAGCGGTATCCCAGTTGGGGTACACGGCGTTGGGCGATGTGGTAAAAGTGGATGGGTTCATGTTGGACAAGTAGGGTGTGCCGGTTACATATTGCGCCTGGGCGGATCCCCAAATGGCCAGGCTGCCCGCAGCGACGATCAGCGCCGCAAACGTTTTGGTGTATGGTTTCATAAGTTTGCTTCTCGTTTGGACTGGAACGTTTCCGAAGGTTTTCCTGCAAAACCACGTTTGAACCAACCGGATCCTCTGCCCCTGGAAGAACCTGATGGAAGCGAAGATTCTCTTTTGATTTCAAACATAGTATTTGCTAAATACCAGCTCCAAACTAGTCCAGGCCAGGGATCCCAGGTAGTCGCATGAAACGGTGACAGTGGGCCGTTTGGCCGTTGTTGGCCTGGGTCTGTCTGGTTAAGGCCGGTTCAGCGACGCAAATACCTGGCCACTGCCGCAGTCCGCGATTGTACGTGCAGCTTTTCATAAATGCGCCGAACGTAGGTGCGCATCGTGTCAATGCTGATCCCCAATTGGTCAGCGGTTTGTTTGTAAGTCAAACCTCGGGCCATGTATTCCAGAACGGCTTGTTCGCGCGGCGAAAGGTGTACCTTTTCTTCGGTACTCCGTTCCGACGCCTGGAAGGACGCCACGACTTTTCGGGCAATCGAGCTGGACATGGGCGAGCCTCCGGCATGCACCTCCTCAATCGCTTCCAACAATTTGGCGGGCGTCAGTCGTTTGAGCATGTATCCGCTTGCCCCGGCCGACAAGGCTTTGAATATCTGCTCGGCATCTTCATAGACGGTCAACATGATGATCTGGATTTCCGGCTGAATCGCTTTTAGGCGACGCACGCACTCAATGCCGTCCATCCCGGCCATGTTGATGTCCATGAGCACCACGTCGGGTTTTTCCGCCGGCAGGTGTTGAAGTGCCGCGGCCGCCGAATGATGGATGCTCACGCATCGGAAACCCGGGGAACCATTCACGAACGTGGCGATGGACTGGCAAAGCTCCTTCTCGTCGTCAACAAGGGAAACAGTAATCATGTGGCTAGCGCCCTTTCTTTTAACCGGCTGATCGGCAACACAAATCGCACCGTTGTGCCCACTCCCGGCTGGGAGTTAATCACGCAATGGCCCCCAATATCCTGCAACCGTTGATGCATGTTGAACAATCCGTTGCCGGCCGAGGAAGCCGGGTTCCCCTTCGGCGGGTGATGTGCCGAAAGGTCAAAGCCGTTTCCATTGTCTGAAACAACAATTTCCAGTGTCGAAAAATTGAAAGTGATGGAAACCTGGACGCGGGTGGCTTGCGAGTGTTTGAGAGTGTTGGTGAATGCCTCGCGCACGGCCAGCAGCAAATGATGGCGCCACTGGGATGAAAGGGGGTACGACGGCAGTTGCGCGGGCATGTTGACTTCGCATTCGATGCCGGTTTCCTGAAAATACTCCTGTGCGTAGTGCCCGATATACGATGCGACGTGTTCCAGCAGATCGTTTTGCGGATTGACGGCCCATACGATTTCGTCCAACGAATAGAGCACTTCGCGCGAAGCCTCTGAAATAAACACAATTTGGCGCCGGAGTTCCTCCGGGATTTCCCGGCTGCGGCGCGCGTGTTCGCTCAAAAAGGAAATCCGGCAGAGTTTGGCGCCCATTTCATCATGCAAATCGCGGGCAATGCGCGAGCGTTCCTGTTCCAAAGCCCGTTCCTGTTCCAGGTGTCTGACCCGTCGTTGCATCCGGCGCTTGACCGACAGACGGACGACGCTTACAACCAATGCCAGCAGCGCGAGGATGAGGCCGCCGGCAAACCACCACGTCTGCCAGAAATATCTCGCTACCACCAGTCCCAGGCTCGCGCCCGCATCGTTCCAGACCCCGTCTGCGTTGCAGGCGATGACGCGGAAACGGTAGTGTCCCGGCGGAACATAACTGTAGAACGCCATGCGCCGTGTCCCGGCTTCAACCCAGCCGGAGTCCAGACCTTCCAGTTGATAACGAAAGCGTGTCCGTTCAGGCGTCTCAAAATTAAGCGCCGTGTAGCGCAGTTCGAGGCGATGCCTGCCCGGCCCGAGCTGCAACGTCCTGGTCTCTAAACCCACGTTCCCTCTCCAGACGCCGGCAGCATCAACTGGAACGTTTTCCGTTGAAGTCAAAGGCCACGCCACTCCATCCACCCAGACTTCTTCGATCAAGACCTTGGGAGGCGGGGATTGGGAAAGATGCACTTTGGGGTTCACGACTACCACGCCTTTCAATGTCGGAAACCACAATTCGCCCGATTTTGATTTCAAACCGGACGGGAAAAACCCGCTGGTGCATTGCTCCGAGAGCATGCCTTCGGCACGGCCATAAACCTGCGGATAGACGGCGGGTGCCTGGCCGGCCGCCACTTCTTCCAATTCGCGTTTACTGACGCAGGCGATGCCGCGATTGCTGCCCAACCAGAGATGGCCCGTGTCGTCTTCGAGGATTTGAGAAATCGTGTTATCCGGCAAACCTTCCCGTGAAGTGATGGTGGTTACTCGGCCTTGATGCCAGCAGCCAAGCCCGCCGCCGGCCGTGCCAATCCAGAGTCTGCCTTGAGCGTCCGGATACAGCGTGCGCACCAGGTCGCTCAACAATCCGTTCGTGGTGCTCCAGTGCGCGACCGTGGCGCCGTGGAGACGATACACACCATCGCCCTCGGTACCGATCCACAGT
>Ga0070740_10002946_pt1 | contig 18908 bp, 16 predicted proteins | sample Coa_R2_FD_67286 | JGI IMG/M metagenome (GOLD analysis project Ga0070740, IMG submission 67286) | Surface soil microbial communities from Centralia Pennsylvania, which are recovering from an underground coalmine fire - Coalmine... | ecosystem: Environmental > Terrestrial > Soil > Unclassified ...
AACGCGGGCACGCGCACGCCGTACTGACGGAACGACGGACGGTCGTCTTCCGCCGCGGGAGGAGGCACGTGATCGTAGAGTCCGCCGTGCTCGTCGTAGAGGACGACGAGTAGAGTCTTGTCCCACTGCGGGCTGCTGGTGACGGCGTTGTAGAGTTTCAGCACCAGCTCCTGCCCGCCCATTACGTCAACGGGCGGGTGGTCATCATTCTCCGTCTTTGTCGGGCCGGTGACGGGGTCGCCGAAGTCCGGGTCGATCCACGAAACGGCGGCGAGCTTGCCCTGCGCCGCGTCTTCCAGAAAGCTGTTGCCGCCGAGGTCGCTGTGGCGGTCGAAGTAGGAGAAGTGATCGAACTTCGGGTGGAGCGGCGGCCTGTACTGTGAGTCGATCAGGCGTAGCGTCGCCGGCGCGTGGTGCGCGTACCAGCGCCAAGAGACGTTACGCGCGCTCAGGTGGCGCACGAACGACGGGAGGTCGTAGATCGGGATCGTCTTGTTGTCCTTCGTCCCGCCCGACTGCCCCGTGACGGAGTAGAGTCTGTTCGGCCAGGTCGCCCCGGGGACGGAGCAGAACCAGCGGTCGCAGACGACCGAGTCCTTCACGAGTTGTTCATATACTTTGAGCGTCGCCCCGTCGTAGTAGTTCATGACGAGATCAACTTCCGGGTCGCCCTTGTGGGTGCTCGCGTAGTTGCTGACGAACCCGCCGTTGTTGTTCGAGAGTTGCTCGGTGACGCAAGCGCCCGCGTGACAGGGGTCTTGTTTTTTGCCGAAGGCGGTGTCGGCGCGCCGCTTCGGAAAGTAGTCAACGCCCTTGTAGGTGTTGTGCATCTCCTTCGTCAGCCCGTCAACGTCGGTGCGCCCATTCTCGAGCGTGAGGTATCCGAGGACGTGGTCGAAGGAGCGGTTCTCCAACATGAGCACGACGACGTGCTCGATCTTGTCGAGGTTCTCGACGGTGGCGTCCGGCGCGACGGCGGCGAACCGCACGGCGGCGGTGAGCGCCTTCTTCACGCCCTTCTTGACAGCCGCCTTGCCGGCCCCGCGAGCACTCGCGGCCTTGCCCGCGGCTCTCTTCCCCTGTCGCTTCGCGCGGGAAGAGGCCGAGTCCTTCACGCTGCCCTTGCGGGCCTTCGCACGTTTTGTAGTTTTTGTCGGCATAGGTTTGATTGGTGTCGGCCCTTCTCCGCGCGCCTCGCGATCACTCTTAGAAGACAGCTCGTCCGGCGTTCGTTAGGCTGGCGGCTCGTTAATGAGTGGAAAGGGTTTCACGCGAGAGACATTCCCCCTCACGTGCGTCTCATCCGACCTGGAAAGGCGCGCCAGCGTTATTTCCGCCCCGTACCGAGAGTCCGTCTGCCGCCGCGTGCGCTTTACCTCAGTCCCAGGCGGTGTGTTATCGCTCGCGGGTAGGGCGTCACCTCGACACGCCTCCGGGCAGGGCTTGGCCTAAATTAAGAGCGTGTAGCCGGGATCGAGCTTCTGGTAGCCGAGCAGGATCTCGTGGATGTCGTAAGGGTTAGTCTCGTTACCCGTAACCATGTGATCGACGACCTGGAATATGTGCTCGATCCCCTGCGCGTCGTCGATGTCTATGTCGGCCAAGAAGTCGAGCGTCGCCGGATTGTTGAAGAAGGTGATCTGGAGGTTGCCGTAGCGCTCGAGCGTCTTGTAGCTATCGACGAGCACGTAGCCCGGCGGCGGTGTGTGCATCCCGCCCGGCACAGAGTGGAAGAGTTGGGAGCTTTGCGCGTTCTTCACCTCGTCGCGCAACTCCTTCTTCACCTCGGCGAAGAAGCGGTCGCCCCGGAGCCGCGTGAGCGCCGTGACGTAAGAGAACGTGTCGCGCGGGTCCGGCAGCCTGAAGACGGTGGCACGCATCTTGGCGTAGATGTTCAGCAGACCCGCCTTCCGCACGTCGTCCAAGGCCCCGTAGAGGTCGGGGCCGCGCAGCCCCGGGAAGCTCTCGACCTCCGAGTTCTGGAGCACGAGCCTGAGATCGTCGCCCAGAGACGCGTAGCCCGGCGCGGAGATGCCGCGCACCTTGTTCGCGCGCACGGGGAAGGTCAGCTCCAGTTCCGTCTCCTCGTCTTCGGAGACCTGCACGAACTGGTGAACGGTGCCGTACTTCAGCCCGCCGATGAACATCTCGTAGCGACCGCCCTGAGTGAAGTCAAGCCCCTTGATGGAGAGCCGCTTCGAGCCGTCCTGATTCTTCAGGCTGAAGACGGCGCTCATCAGCACGGTGTGCCGCAGCGAGATGTCCACCCTGTCTTTGATCGGGTTGCCGTAAACGTCGAGGAGGGAAAGTGAAAGCGTGGTTGTGTTCTGATCGGGCATTTGATCTCCTTTTCCGATGTCGCGTCGAGTAGTGTTGACGGGAGGCCGGCGGGCCGAGTGCAACGGACGGGCGCGATCAGCCGTCAACCTCGGCGCAGTAGTGCGCGAACTGGATGACGTTGTTGGCGTAAGCGGTCGCGCTAGCCCCGCTCCCGTTGTACGCCTTAATGGCCTTCCACAGATCGCGCTGCGCGGCATACTTCTCGTTGAGTTCGGCCATCAGCATCTCTAGGCAGCGGTCGTGACTGTACCACTGCTTCTCGCGGAAGAAGGCCTCGTTTCTCGACACGTTCTGAAGGTCGTACTGGTAGATGCCGTAACCCTTGTAAACCCACTGCGCCGGTTTGTAGCCACGTAGCGCCCTGGTCTTGTTCGCCTCGTCGATCAGCATCTCGGTGAACTCGTCGCCGTAGCGCGCGCGGAAGGCGGCGGTGTCTCGCGGGAAGGCGCTGCGATGCGTGCCGGGGAAGTCCCCGCTCGCGTCGAAGACGCACCTGGCTATGATCTCGTCAACGGAGAGGCTGTCGATGAAATGCACCCAGACGAAGGCCGTCTCCTGGCAGGCGATGGCGCAGACTATGTCGGGCGAGAACGGGGTGCCAGACACGGCGGCTTTAATCGGAGCGCCGAAGTTGCCCTTCATCCACTCCGCCACCTTGTGCGCCTGATCCCTCGTGATCGGCAAAGGCATGACTCTTCCTCCTCCCTGTCGAATCGGCCCCGCGCCCGAACACTTCCAGTTCGTCGCCTGAGTTCGCTCCGTCAACGCGCGCGTTGACGCCCTCGCTCCGGCCCTCACGCTCACTCATCTTTTTCGATCTGGCCGTACCAAACATCCTCGCCTGAGCAGCTAAAGTTGATTCGTGGGCGTCGTGCGGGAGGCGACTCACCAAAAGGTTTCGAGGATGAAATTGAAGGCCCGCGCGGGTCGTCTCCCGACAAGTAAGACAAGGGTGGCGGTTTAGCCTTAAGACTGGTCGAGCACCGGCTGATCTTGCTGGCAGAGGCGAACCGGGTACGTGTAAAGCGCCGCCATCTTATGACCGTGCCGCAAGGCTGTCAACAGTTTTTCAATCTTGTTCCGGCCTCAGGCCGTGCCCTCTGTAGCGCTACATATGTGTATGACGAATCGCCAGAAAACATTTCGCGGCGCAGTCCAGAACGTAGCCCTACTTACTGGCCGTGCTTTTGTGCGCTCCATGTAACGCGAAAACCGGGTTAAGGTATGCGTGAGGCCGCGAGTGACTCTCGGTTACGTAGCGTTGTTTTTCTTGAGAGCCTGCAACCGCTCTCTACGAAAGCAATATATACTTAGAAAGGTCTGCAAAACCTCTGCCTATGGATTTAGAACCCCGGCCTGTAGTGTGCCACTAATTGCGTCACTAAATTCTAGGTGCGAGTCCTACCTGCGGAGTTAAAGTCGAAGCCCCGACTCGGCTATCAACCAAGTCGGGGCTTTTGCTTTGTAGCCGCGTTCCGCTTCGCGCCGCCGCGGACGAAATGAATCGTCACGCCGTCGCCCGCGCGCAGGCGCGTGACCGTCGTGACGAAGTCGTCCGTGTCTTTGATCCTGTGCCCGTTGACCTCGGTGATGACATCGTCCGCTTGCAGCCCCGCCTCCTTCGCCGAGCCTCCGTCAACGAGTCCGAAGACGACGACGCCTTCGCCCGCGAAGTGAAGGCGCGCGCGCTCCTCGTCGGTCAACTGCCCGGCGCGGACGCCGACGAAGCCCGCGCGCCTCAACTCCTGCGCGCCGACCGGCGCGGCGAACGACAACAACAGGACGAAGACGGCGAAGCCGAGGGATGTTTTGACGCTCATTCGTGCCGCACGACTTTACCACAGGGGGAGCGACGGCCAGCGCCTCGCGAGACGGGCGTCAACGCCCCAGACTCGGCCCGCCGCGCCGAGCATCACCACAAGGGCGCTGAAGAAGACCGCCGCGTCTTCGCTGTCGGGCGACCAGAACAGGCGGCCTTTCGCCAGCATGAAGTTCAGGAACAGGAACATCGCGACCGCCGCCCCGACGCGCGTCGCCGTCCCCGTCAGGAGCGAAAGCCCGGCGACAAGCTCGCCGGCCATGACGAGGTAACTGAACAGCGTCGCGTGCGGGACGACCGACTGCGCGAGAAACTGACGGTAGGGCGCGGACGCGTTGCGCATCGCGTAGCCCTGAATGAAGCCGAGCATCTCGACGGAGAAGGGCGCGGCGCTCGTCAACTTGCCCATGTCGGTGACGAGCAGGATCACGCCGAGGTGCACGCGCAGGATCACGAGCAGCGCGCGGGGCGCGTACCTGAAGCCGCCCCGCGCGCCCGCCTCTTGAGAGAGAGAGTCGAGTTTCATGTCTGTCGTGAACTCACGCGCGGGCGAGCTTTAAGGTGACGACGAACTTGCCCTTCTCGTCCGGCGAAGGCTCGGCCACGCCCGTGCCGCGCCAGCCGCGCCCTTCGTCGTCCCTGAACTTCCATTCGATCTCGGAGCGGTCGCCGCCCTTGGTCGCGCGCGTCGCCGCCGTCACGGGCGAGCCTGCGTGCGGCGTGCCGGAGACGAGCTGCTTCCGCGTCTGCTCGATGATCTCCGCGACCGATGCGGGCTTCGAGACGAGCGCCCTGAGTTCCCAGCGCCCGGTGTCGCCTTCGGTCGAGAGCATCACGGCGTCGAATCCCTGGAAGTCCGGCAGGTAACGGTCGGCGTAGGCCGCGCGCGCGAACTTCGCTTCCGGGTCCCAGTTATACTCGATGCCGAGCGCAACCTGCTGCGCCGTCCCCAAGCCCATCATCTTCGAGACGAGGTGGAACGCGCCGTCAATGCCCGAAGAGAGGCCGGCGGTCGTGATTATTTTTCCGTTGTCAACGTAACGCCTGTCGTAAACCGCCCTGATGTTCCTGCCCGCGCCCGCCAGCCTGTCAATCCCGCCGCGCACGGTCGTCGCCGTCAGCCCGTCGAGCAGCCCGGCCTTCGCGAGAATGAACGCGCCGGTGCAGACCGACATCACGTGGTCGGACTTCTGCGCGTTGTCCTGAACCCATTTGACGAGCTTCGGGTTGTTGACCGCGTCGCCGACGCCGCCGCCGGGTACGAGCAGCACGTCGGCCCGCGGGCTTTCGTCGAACGTGTAGTCGGCGACGACGTGCTGGCCGTACACGCACTTCACGGGTTCGGTCTTCTCCGCGACGGTGAAGACCTTGTAGCCCGCGCCGCCGAAGACCTCCCAAGGCCCCGCGAAGTCAATTATCTCTGCGTGGTCGAACAGGAGGATGGCGACCGTGGGAACCTTGTCCGCCTCCGACTTCAAGACGAGGGCCATGCCGCAGCCGGGGCACTTGCCCGGCGCGTCGAACGTCAGCTTGTCGCAGTCCTGGCCGCAAGGCGGGCAGACGTAAACCTTCGCGGCCTCGCCCTGCGCCGCACGCGCGCCGAGCGCCGACGCGCCCCGCCCCGCCGCGTGAAGACAGCCCGCGGCGACCAACGCGCCCGCGCCGCCCTTCATGAAGCTCCTGCGCGTCAGCCCTTCGGCTGTCGCGTCTCTCCTTGTCTGTTTCATCGCTCTGCTCCTCTCGCACGGTTGGTCAACGGGGAGACGGACGAAGACTGCGCGGCGTTCGCCGCCGGGATAAACTCTCGCCGCGGCGACACGGACTCCGCGCCGGACGGCGCAAGCGCCCGGACGGAAGGGCAGGTTAGTTCCCGGCGAGAGGGTTTGTCTTGGAAGTTCGGAGCGGCGTTGGACGCGAAGAGCGCGCGTGCTCGCGCCGGAACTCGGCGGGCGTCATGCCGGTGTGACGTTTGAAGGCGTTGGCGAAGTGGCTCTGGTCGTAGAAGCCGAGCGCGCAGGCGATCTCGGCGAAAGTCTTTTCCGGGTCGCACAACTCGCGCGCGCCCTCGTCGAGCCGCAGCCCGCGCACGTAATCGCCGACCGCGCGGCGGTAGTGGCGTCGGAACATTCTCGACAGGTGCGCGGGATGCACGCCCGCTACCCCTGCGAGATGCCGGAGGCTGACCTGCTCCTGGAAGTGCGCGTGCAGGTAATCGCGCGCGCGTCGCAGCCAGCGCGGAGCGTCGCCCCGCGCTTCCTCCGCGCAGTCGCGCGCGGCGAGCGCGACGATCTCAAGCATCAGCCCCTCGACCAGCAGCGGCGAGACCGCGTCCGCCGCCTTCAGCTCGCGTTGGACGCGCAGCGCCAGCGCCGCGTGCGCCGCGCCGCGGACGTAGAGCGGGCGCGCGAGCGCCGACGCCGACTCGTTGATTAAAGTGATGTCCCGCCGCCTGACTTCGACGACGAGGCAGCGCGCGTCCTCGGCACAGAAGTCGCTCGCGTGGCTCTCGCCCGCGGGGTTGATGCTCAGGCCGTGCGGCTCGCAGGTGTAACGCGTGAGGCTGTTGGACTCGACGAACGAGCCGCGCAGCGGGAACGACATCACGACCGTCTCGTGCGCGTGCCGCGGAATCCGCAGCCCCGGCGGGTAACTCTTTTCGCCCACCGTGAAACTCGGCGTCCGAAGCTCGGCGAGCATCCGACCGAACTGACCTGACCCGGACTCTTCTCGCATGATCTCCCTTCGACGGAAAACCTGAAGCGTGTGCCGCCCACGTACTCGGATAACACCGCGGGCGGCCCGTCCGTGGCAACTGCCGAACCCGAATAGTTTTTGTGGCAACTGCCGAACGCGGACGGTCAAGTGGCGAAGCCGCGGCGGGCGAGGCTCGCGGCGACGGCCACAAGCTCGGCAAGCTCGACCGGCTTCGCGACGTGCATCTGGTAGCCGGCCCTGAGCGTCTGCAAGCGATCCTCGACGCGCGCGTAGGCGGTCAGGGCGATTGCGGGCACGCGCCCGCCTTGCTCCGGCGGCAGCGCGCGCACGCGCCGGATCAGGTCGTAGCCGTCCTCGTCCGGCATCCCGATGTCGCTGATGAGGAGGTCGGGCCGCTCCTTCTCGATGGCCGCGAGCGCCTCGCGCGTCGAACCCGCGACGGCGACCTGCGCGCCGCTCCGGCCCAGGCCGATTCTCAACATCTCGCGCGTGCCCGGCTCGTCGTCAACGACGAGCAGCCTCAGGCCGTCGAGCCTATCGGGGTACTCGCATGCGTGCGGCGTCTCCCTCGTCGGCGGGCGCTGCGGCTCGTCCTGCGCCTCGTCCCGCCGGACGGAGGCGACCGGGAGTCTCACGACGAAAGTCGCGCCGCGCCCCTCGCCCTCGCTCTCGGCCTCGACCGTGCCGCCGTGAAGCTCGACGAGGTGGCGCACAATCGAGAGTCCGAGTCCGAGTCCGCCGTGGTGGCGCGTCGTTGACATGTCGGCTTGGCGGAAGCGGTCGAAGACGTGCGGCAGGAACTCAGGCCCGATGCCGACGCCGTCGTCGCTGACGGCGATCTCGACGTGCGACTCGGCGCGACTCAAACGCACCTCGACGACGACGCCGCGCGGCGTGAACTTGATGGCGTTCGAGAGAAGGTTCCAGACGACCTGTTGCAGCCGGACGGGGTCGCCGGAGACCGCGGCGACCCCGGCGTCGAGCGCCTTTTGAATCCGAATCCCCTTCGCCTCCGCCGCGGGCCGCACGGCCTCGATGGCCGAGTCGATGAACGATCCGGGGTCAACCGGCCTCACGTCCAGGCGGAGCTTGCCCGTGATGATGCGCGACACGTCGAGCAGGTCGTCAATCAGTTGCGCCTGCGCGCGCGCGTTGCGCTCGATGGTCTCGGCGGCGTGCGCGGCGCTCGGCTCGTCGAGGTGGCTCGTGCGGAGCATGTGCGCCCAGCCCATGACAGCCGTGAGCGGCGTGCGCAGCTCGTGCGAGACCGTGGCGAGGAACTCGTCCTTCAGTCGGTTCGACTCCTGCGCGTCGCGGTAGAGCCGCGCGTTCTCGATGGCGACCGCGGCGCGGCGTCCGAGGTCTTCGGCGAAGGCGAGGTCGGTCGCGTCGTAGTGCCGCTTCGACTCGGCGGTGACGAAGACGAGCGCGCCGAAGTTCTTGCCGTGGACGGCGAGCGGGACGATCATCGCGGACGTGAACCCGATCTCGCGCATGATCCGCAGGTGCTCCTCGTCGCGCGCGCCCGCGACCAGCATCTCGTCGGTGATCTCGGCGTAGATTTCCGACCGCCCCGTCCGCAGGACGTTCGGGACGCCGTGCGGCTCTTCGGGGTCGGGCGGGTAGCGGCGCTGAAGCTCCCTCGCCCACTCGACCTTCGCCGGGTCGGTGTGCGCGACGGCGAGGCGGTTGATCGAGTTGTCCTCGCCGAGCATGTCAACGCCGCACCAGTCGGCGAGGTCGGGCACGGCGAGGCGCGCGACCTGCTTGAGCGTCGTCTCGTAGTCGAGCGACGAGGCGAGCAGCGTGCTCGCCTCCGCCAGCAGTTGCGCGCGGCGCTCCGCCGCCTCCGCCGCGGCGCGCATCCGGCTCTGCTCTTCGTACAGCTCCGCCGAGCTGATCGCGGAGCCGGCGAGGTTCGCGAGCGCCGAGGCGACGCGCACCTCGGTCTTGTCGAACTTGTGCGGCTTGCGGTAGTAGAGCGTGAGCGTGGCCGAGACGCGACCGTGAATCTTCAGCGGGACGACGAGGATTGACTTGATGCCCTCGGACTCGTACATCCGCTGCCGCATCGCGAGCAGCGGCAGCCTCGTCACGTCCTCGGCGATGATCGGCTCGTCGAGCACGTAGCGCGGGTAGTCGCCGCTCGTGATGATCTGCTCGATGTAAGATTCAGGAATCCCGGCGGAGGTGACGATGTGCCACGCGCCGCCCTCCTCCTGCCGCCAGATGGCGTATGCGTCCGCCGAGATGAGGCGGCACGAGAGGTCGAGTATCGCGGGCTGCACGGCTTCGATGGAGAGCGAGCCGAGCAGGACGCCCGACGCCTCGACCAGAAGGCCGAGGCGCTCCTCGACGCCGCGGTGAAGTTCGAGCGCGACCTCGGCCTGCGCGCGCGCCTGCCGCTCGCTCTCGAGCAGCCGCTCGCGCTCGCCCGCCGCGCGCCGACGCTCGTCAACGTCTGTGTTCGTCCCGAACCAGCGGACGATGCGCCCCTGCGAATCGCGGACGGGGTTGACCCTCGTCAGGAACCAGCGGAACTCGCCGTCCGCGCCCTTCAAGGGGAACTCCATCTCGAACGGCTCGCCCGACTCCAAAGACGCGCGCCAGCGCTCCAAGACCTGCGGCAGCACGCCGGGGTCGTGAACCTTCTGCCAGCCCCAGCCCTCCATCTCCTCGAAGGTCGTGCCGGTGTAGTCGTACCAGCGCCGGTTGTACCAGAAGCGGTGTCCGTCGGCGTGGGCCATCCAAGCGAGCTGCGGGATGGAGTCGGCGAGCGTGCGCAGTTGGGTCTCGCTCTCGCGCAGCGCCTCCTCGGCGCGCTTGCGCGCGGAGATGTCCTGCACGACCGTGAGGACGAACGCCTCGCCGCCGATCTCGATCTGCTCGGCGGAGACGAGGCCGGCCTTCGCGCCGCCGTCGCGGACGCGGAAGAGGCATTCGACGTTGCGAATCCGCTCCGCCCGCCGCAGCTTCACGAGGCCCTCTTCGCGCTCCTCCGGCCTCGCCCAGAGTCCGAGTTCGACCGGCGTGCGGCCTATCGCCTCCTCGCGCGCGTAGCCCGTGAACTCGACGAAGGCGTCGTTGACTTCGGTCAGCTTCCCCGTGGCGAGCGACGAGATGGTGAGGACGAGCGGGCTTGCGTTGAAGGCTTTTGAGAAGCGCGCCTCCGACTCGCGCAGACGCGCCTCGGCGCGCTGGCGTTCGAGTTCGCCGCCGCGCGAATCCTTCTCGCCTCTGTCGTCGGTCGAATCTGCTGGCGGGGACGCTATGGACATACGCGCACTTCGGGCGAACCTGGTTGAGACGGGCGGCGGTGAAAGTTTGTGAACTGTCCGACTGCGAAACTTGCCGAGCCGTCCTGACGACGCCGAGTCCGGGCCGATTTTAACACGTCTCCGAAGAGGCGGCAGCGGAAAGCCTTTACACGTTCCGACGATTCCCTGTGCGGTCGCGGACGCATGAGGCGCGAACTCGGCGCGAGCCGCGCACAGACGCCCCGCGTCCTTTATGAACGCCCGGCGGCGAGCCAGAGCGCGAGGTTGCCGACGTAAGTTTTTATGTCTTCCAGCTTCTCCGGCTCTCTCTCGATCCGGTCGCCCGGCGGCTCGGCCAGAAAGCTCGGACAGCCCTTCGAGGTGTCCCAGTTGTAATCAACGAAGTGGTGAAAGCTGGACTCGGCGACGGCTCGGCCCAGCGTGTTGCCGTGGCTGTCGCGCGCGCCCTCGAAAGCGACCATGAGGTTGAAGGGGCGGCCCGTCACCTGACTCTTGCCGGTCGCGACGACGCGCGCCTCGGCGGAGCCTTCGGGGACGCCGACGCCGCCCTCGTGCGGGTGCGCGGGGAAGTATTCGATCAGGCCCGAAGGCGAAGCGTGACGGCGCAGGAGTTCGTGCGCCGGCTCGACCGGCGTGACCTTTTGATAGTCGCCGTTGCTGCCCGAATGGTAGTTGGGCCAGGAGATATTTTCCGTGTCCCGGTCGTCGCGCTCGCGGCGCGACTCGTCCGGGTCGGGGTGCTTGCTGTGGAAGAAGTGCGCTCGGCCCACGCCGCCGAGCGTGCAGAGCGACACGCCCAAGTCCTGATGGTCGCGCGTGGCGAGTATGCCACCGCCGCGCTGGCGGAAGCGCGTGATGCCCTGACAGTCCGCGACGCTCAGCCCGTCGCCCGCGTCCACCGCGAAGAGCCAAAGCTCGTCGAAGTCCGTCGCGTCGAGGCGGCTCAGAACCTCGTCGTTCCCGTCGGCGTTCGTCTCGCGGTCGCACGCGACCGTCTCGCAGAGCGCGCGCCCCTCTTCGTCCCTGAGCGAGTCGAGGTGCTCGCGCAGCAGCGAGAACCTGCCGACGTTCCAGTCGTCTTCCGTATGCGGGATGGTCGTCTGCAAAAGGATGCGGATCGGTCTGCTCATGGCCTGCCTTCGTCCGAGATTGGTTTGCCCCTGATGTCTCTCTTATAAACCATCCCCGCGCATTCTTCACGCCGCCGCGCCTCTGCTTACTCGAAGCGCATGGCGGCGTTGAGCAGCTTCCACTCTTTGAGGTCGAGCGCGACACTTAGCCAATAGCTGTACTCGCGCGGTCGCTCCGAAAGGTCACGCCGCAGTTGCCCGACGCTCGACCAACGCCACGCTTCGACCTCCGAAGAGTCGGGCGCGGGCGCGCCGTCGAAGCGACCGACGAAGACGTGGTCGTACTCGTGCTCGACGATGCGGTTGTCGAACTCCGCGCGGTAGAGGAAGCCGAAGGCGCGGCGCAGCTCGCAGTCGAAGCCCATCTCCTCGCGCAGGCGGCGGCGCGCGGCCTCGACCGTCGCCTCGCCGGGCCGCGGGTGGCCGCAGGCCGTGTTCGACCAGAGACCCGCCGAATGATATTTCGAGCGCGCACGCTTCTGAAGAAGCAGGCGCTTCTCGGCGTCGAAGACGAAGACGGAGAAGGCCCTGTGCAGCGCGCCCTCGACGTGCGTCCGCAACTTGTCCCCGACGCCGACCTCTCGGTCGTGCGCGTCAACGAGAATCATCTGTTCGGTCGCCATAAGTTTTTTACTGACGCCGACGGCGGGTCATCCGTCAGTGTTGCGACTGTCGGCCTCGGCTTTGCCCGTCGCGGCGGCTTTGAAGACGCGGTCAAGCGCCGGCCCCTTTGCGCCATCGCGCCTCCGGCGAGATTTAATTCCTCGCCGGAGGCGCGATGGCGCAAAGACAAGACCGCAGCAAGCGTTTGAAATAGCCTCTTAGTCCCCCGAAGCCTTAGCCTTTTTGGACTTCCCCCCGGACTTCTCCGCCGTCCCCGGCTCGGCCATCTTGCGGTGCTGCTCGGCGAGCACGCCCGAAGGCGTGACGGTCGCGGCGGTCGTCATCAGCTTGTTCTTCCAGCCGCTCACCACGTCGCCCTCGCCCGCCATCATCGCGTCGAAGCCGTCGCGCGCGACCTTCGCCGGGTCGTCCTTCTCCTCGGTGCCGACCTTCGTGTCCAACATGTCTGCGCGCTCGAAGAACTCGGTCTCGGTCGCGCCCGGCATCAGGCACGTGACGGTGACGCCGGTGTCCTTCAGCTCGTTCCTGATGGCGAACGAGAAGGAGTCAACGAACGCCTTTGTGCCGTTATAGACCGCCTGGAACGAGCCGGGCATGAAGCCCGCGACCGAACCCGTGATGAGTATGCGCCCCTGGTTGCGCGCGCGCATCTCGCGCCCGACCTTCTGGATGAGATAGACCGTGCCCGTGATGTTCGTGTCAATGACGTGGCGCACCTCTTCAAAATCCTGATCGAGAAAGGCGCGGCCAAGGCCGTGGCCCGCGTTGGCGAGCAGCGCGTCAACGGGGCGGCCCTTGATCGCGGCGTAGAGCTGGTCAACGCCTTCGGTGCGCGAGAGGTCTGTCTCGACCGCGTCAACCTGCGCGCCGAGGTTGCGGAACTCCCGCACGGCCTCTTCGAGCGGTGTGTCGGCGGCGACGATGAGGTCGTAGCCGTTCTCGGCGCAGAGCTTGGCGAGTTCGTAGCCGATGCCGCTCGAAGCGCCTGTGACGACGGCGAGCGGTCGTGCGTTTGCTGACATGATAAATCCCCCTTGAATGTTTGGCCGGAGCCGGTTTCGTACTTTGCCGTTTGCTTTCGCACGAACTATCTTTATTGATAACTTTGCTCTATCTGTTTTCTAAACCTCAAATTTAGTTGTCCCTCACGCTCGCGGCACGCGGGCGCTTGAAGACATGCGCGGCGCGCGAAGGAGGAGGAGGCGGGAGAGATGAATGCGGGACGGCTCGAAGCGTTCAGCGACGGCGTGATCGCGATCCTGATCACGATCATGGTTCTCGAACTCAGGATACCGAAGGGCGCGGACTGGGCCGCGCTGCGCCCTCTCGTCCCCGTGCTCCTGACCTACGTCCTGAGCTTCGTTTACCTGGGCATCTACTGGAACAACCACCACCACATGATCTACGCGACCGATAGCATCAACGGCAAGGTTCTGTGGGCCAACCTCAACCTCCTGTTCTGGCTCTCGCTCGTGCCGTTCGCGACGGGCTGGATGGGCGAGAACAACTTCGCGCCGCTGCCGACCGCCGTCTATGGCGTGGTGCTGCTGCTCGACGCCCTCTCGTACTCGCTCCTTCTGAGGACGATCATCAGGCACCAGGGGCCGGACTCGAAACTCGCCGCGGCGATAGGCGACGACCGGAAGGGCAGAGTCTCGCTCGTCATCTACGTGCTGGCGATACCGCTCGCGTTCGTGAGCCAGTGGATTGCCGAGGCGCTCTACGTCACCGTCGCCGTCATCTGGTTCATCCCCGACCGCAGGATCGAGAAGGAGTTGAACGTCGAGTCCGCCGCGGCGGAGGCGACGGAAGGGGCGGGGATGAGTTCGGCGACAGGAGAATTTTCCGAATGAGAAGAAACGAAACCAACCTGTCAATCGTGGTTCTAATCCTGATGGTCTTCGCGCTCGGCTGCGGGAGTAGCTTTTACTCAGGTGTGAACGACGCCGACAACAAGGTGGAGCGCGGCAGGCTGAAGTTCGCCAAGAGCGTGGTTGACCTGAACACGGGAACAGACCCGCTCTATCGCAAAGTCCGGCAGTATTTTTTTGTGGACGGCAAACAGTGGACGCCCGCGGGCGACGAACACCTCGCCGACAGAATAAACTGGTGCGACACAAGCCCGAACCCGAAGGTCGAGATTCTGCGGTGCTTCGGCGATTCGAGCGAAGCTTACAACACGACCTACATCCTGCGAATGAAGGATGACAAGCCCGAACTGCAAAAGATTGACGAAGGCACGGGCAGCGTCTGGGCCGACGGAGACGGTCGCTGGCTGCTGTTCAGGAAATTATTTCTGAACGTGGAGACGGGCGAGAGTGTCGAAGTCAAAGGGATGCCGTTCGCCGACGACAAAATCGCCTCCGCGCCCGTTCAATACGTCGTCGGCATTTCGCCCGACAGGAAAACGGTCGTGGCGATGCCCGACAGCGCCACCCACTCGAAAGGCTCGGAGGATTTTCTGACCCTCTGGATAATTGACGCGGAGACGGGCCGCACGGAGAAGCGGGAAGTCAGCTTCACGAAAAATCCGTGGCTGAAAGATCACCAAGACCCGGCGGACAACGTGCAGCCGCCGCCAGCCGCTTCGAAAAAGTTTGTGTGGGTGAAAGACCAGCAAGGCAAACTTCAGCCGGCGTTGTAGCCGTTGCAAGCGCCCGAATCTTTCTTCCTCACCTCCCCGCCGCGAGCATCTAATCTCGGACGGTCGCAGGGCGCTCGCGCGCACATTCTTATGAAGACCGTCGGTAAGAAAGGGCGAGGGCGACGAGCTTACCGAAAGAGAGATTCAACCTGAGCGTCGCGGAGTACCTCGCGGGCGAGCGCGACGCCGCGACGCGGCACGAGTACGTCGGCGGGCAGGCCTACGCGATGGCCGGCGCGAGCGCACGCCGCAACCGCATTGCGCTCAACATCGCGGGACGTTTGAACGACCTTCTCGCTGATGACGAGTGCGAGGCTTTCATGGCCGACATGAAAATCCGCGTCGCGCCCGACCTGTTCTACTACCCCGATGTTGTCGTCACCTGCGGCCCGCCCGGTGGCGACCCTTACTTCCGCACGTCGCCCCCGGCTCGTCGTCGAAGTCCTCTCGCCGACGACCGAGCGCACAGACCGTCACGAGAAGCTCGCCGCCTACAAGAATTGTCCGAGCGTCGAGGAGTATGTTCTAGTCTCGCAGGACGCGATGATGGTCGAACTGCACCGGCGCGCGGGCGGCGAGTGGCGCACGGAAATCTTCAACGAGCCTTCGGAATCTTGCGCCTTCGACTCCGTCGGCCTCACGCTCGGCCTCGCGGACATCTACCGCAACGTGCGCTTTGATGAAACGCCGGTCGAGAATGTAGAGTAGTTTCTGTTTTAGAAATCTGTGAACAATTCAAAGAAGCCTTCGCGGAGATGAAACGGCTTGGCGACTTCACACGCGCACGCGTCGAGCGCATCGAAGAACTACTCCAAACGCTCGTCTCGCTCGGACAGGCGCGCGAAGTCGGCGCGGGGCGCTACGCCTCCTGACGCTTGGGCCTTCCGCCCGACGAAAACGGGTGCGCGCGGCTTCGTACTAACGCATCCCCGCGGCGAGCGCGGCTTTGTACTTACAAGTACCGATATCTCGCGCCGGAACACTGTATAATCGGGACGGCGAGTGAGTTCGGGTTCATAACCCGGCTTCTCACGGAGTCAGGATTCAGAGCCAGCTTGCTTGCCGCTCTTCGCGACGCTGTAAAGGCCGCGGCGTCGCCAACGCCGAAAGGCCTGAGACGGAATGTCGGAAGGCCGCACGACTGCATTAAGTCGTGCGGCCTTCCGACATTAGATTCGGGTCAGGCTGTCGAGAGCGTTTCCCCGCGTCAAACGTTTTGCCACGTCAGCGCCTTGCCTCACGAAAGCCTTTTCCCGGCAGAACGCGCTTTGCCGACGCGACGAATCGGACGACGATTCGTGCCGATTGTACCAAGCCGGACGGGCAAGTGGTTTAAATTGATGCTACACTGTCTCTGCCTCGCTCCGGCGGGCGAGTCAGGGAACCTAACCCGGCCCCCACCGGGGTCAGGGTTCAAACCGGCTCGCCCGCCCCGTTGTCGCGGACCGCGCCCGAACGTATGCCGCCCGACATCCCGACAGACCATCCGTCCTGGTTCGCAGGCGAGCGTGCGTACTGCTGTCCACACTGCGACGCGCCCTTAGGCGTGACCGACGGCAAACGACTCACGGTCGGCGCGCTCATCATCGAAGGCCCGATAAAACTCACCTGCCTCTCCTGCAAACGTCGCTACCACTGGCTGCCCGACGGGCCGAAATAATCCCGCCCGGCGGAGAGGCTTCAGGCTACTGCGGGAGGCCCGTGTCTTTGAGCATCTCTGCGAAGCGCGGGTCCCGGCGCAGAGGGTCGAGGCGGCTGTTGACCTTGACGAAGGCGAGCGAGTTGTCGCGCACGCGCAGGGCCTCGGCGAGCGCGGCAAACGCCTGATCCTTCTCGCCGAGTTCCGCGTGGATGAGGACGAAGTAGAAGGGCGCGACGTAGTGCTTCTCCGACTCGCGCCCCAACTCCGCGAGCACCTGCCGCGCCTCGGCCTGCCGCCCCGCCAGCGCATACGTGTAGCCGATCATCGAGAGCTGCGACGAGTCTTCGGGGCGCGCCTTCATGATCCCTTTCAGCTCCGCGACCGCCTCGTCGTAGCGCCCCTGCTCCGCGTACACTTCGGCGAGCCAGCGGTGCGCGAGCCAGAAGCCCGAATCCATCTCGACGACCTTTCGGAACTGCTCGGCGGCCTTGTCGTAGCGCCCGGAGTAGAAGTAGGGCGCGCCCGCCGTCATGTTCGTGTAGAGCGAGAGCGGGTCTAGCTGCTGCGCGCGCGCGAACTCGCCCTCGGCCTCGTCGAACCTGCCGACCGAGACCAGATACCAGCCCAGCCACTGGTGCGCGCGCGCGTAGTCGGGGTCGAGCGCGATGGCGCGGCGGAACTCGCGCTCCGCGCCGGGGAAGTCCCAGTCGTAGCGGTGCTTCACGTAGCCGAGCGAGGTGTGCGCCTCGGCCAGCGTGTCGTCAAGCTCGAGCGCGCGCATCGCCGCCGAGCGCGCCTTCGGCATCGTCTCGTTCGGCGGCAGGTCGTCGAGCACGCCGAGCGTCGCGTAGGAGTCGGCGAGTCCCGAATAGGCGAGCGCGTAGTTCGGGTCTTCGAGTATCGCGTCCTCGAAGTATCCGACGGCCTTCCTGATGTCTTCCGACGTTCGCTTGTTCCAGAAGTAGCGCCCCTTGATGTAGGACTGGTAAGCCTCCGTGTCCTCCGTGTAGTGCTTCGAGAGCTTCTGCTTCTGCTCGACGTTGAGCGTGGGGAGGAGCGCGCGGACGACCTGCTCGGAGATTCGGTCTTCGACGGCGAAGATGTCGGTGTACTTCTCGTCGAACGTGTCGCCCCAGAGCGTCGCGCCGTCGCCCGCGCGCGTCAGTTGGACGGTGACGCGGATGCGGTCGCCCGACTTCTGCACGCGACCGTCGAGCACCGATTCGACGCCGAGTTCGCGCCCCGCCGCGCCGGGGTCTTGCGAGTCGGCGAACTTGATGATCGAACTCGTCGGGCGCACGTTGATCTCGCGGATGCCGCTCAGCTTCGTGATCAGCGCGTCGGCCATCCCCAGCCCGACGTACTCGTCCTCGCCCTCCGCGCCCAACTGCTTGAAAGGCAGGATGGCGATTGACCTGACCCGCGCGTCCGCGCCCGCCGTGACTTCGGCACGCTTCGCGCGCGCGGCGAAAAAATAGTAGCCGACCGCCACGGCGACGACCGCGAGCGCGGCGACGGCCAGAGCCTTCCGACTCTTCACGAAAGAACTTCCGACGCTTCCCTCGCCCGACGCGCTTCTTACTTCAGTCACCGATCCGACGAACGGCGTCGAAGGCTCGGTCGTGTGCTCGAATCCGTTTTGCCGAGCCGCGGCATTCTCCGAGGTCGAAACGCTTTCGACCGTTGGCGAAACGCCTTCGAGTTTCGCGTCCGGCTTCGGCTCCTCGTCGTCGGGCCAGGTCTCCTCGACGCTCGCGATGAAGCGGTAGCCGAGGCCGGGGACGGTCGCGATGTACTGCGGCTCCCCGCGCCGCTCGCCGAGCGCCTTGCGGAGCGCCGAGACGTTCTGCGTGAGGTTGTTCTCCTCGACCGCGACGCCGGGCCAGACCCGCTCCATCAGGTCGTCTTTTTCGACGAGGCGACCGCTGTTCTCGACCAGCGCGAGCAGCGTGTCGAACGACTTGGGCGTGAGCGGCACGACCTCGCCCCCGCGCAGAAGCCTCCGCTTCAGAGCGTCCACGCGGAAGGGGCCGAACTCGTAAAAGTGATTCGCCGTCCTGACCATCGGCGGCCTCCGCTGCCGTCTTTCAGAAATTCTTTCAGAAGGTTTCAGAACATTTCAGCCCGCCTCTAAGGACGCGGCGGCCTACCCGCGGGTAACGTCGGGGTGTTCCGGGGCGGGTGTTTGCAAATCGCTTGCACGGAAGAGTGGCAGGGCGGCGCACATTATATTCGCCGCCGCGCGGGCGGGCAACAAAATCGTCCGCGGCGGCGAAGGCCGGCGGACGCGCGGAGACTTTTCCGCCACCGCCGAGAAGAGAGACGAAGGGCCGAGTGGCAAAGATGAGAAAGACTCTGACGAGACTGTTGTTCGCGCTCGCCCTTTCGTGCGCGCCGCTGTTCGCGCGCGCCCCGAACGCGCGTGGCGGCGGCGCGGCGGGGCGGGGCACGGCGGCGCGGCAGAGGCGCGCGCGCGCCGAGAGTCACCCGAAGATTCGTCAGGCGATTGCCGCGCTCGAAGCCGCGAAGGCCGAGTTGGAGCAGTCCGCGGGAGACTTCGGCGGGCACAAGGCCGACGCCATCGAGGCGGTCAACAACGCGCTGAAGCGCCTGCGCCTCGCGCTTCAGTTTGAAAAATACTGAGCGAGTGATTTCGGCGAACGAGGAGAGAAGGAGGTCTTGATGAACAGAGAGGCAGGGTCGAAGGTTGATGTCA
>Ga0070740_10002947_pt1 | contig 18884 bp, 18 predicted proteins | sample Coa_R2_FD_67286 | JGI IMG/M metagenome (GOLD analysis project Ga0070740, IMG submission 67286) | Surface soil microbial communities from Centralia Pennsylvania, which are recovering from an underground coalmine fire - Coalmine... | ecosystem: Environmental > Terrestrial > Soil > Unclassified ...
GGATCTGCAGGCCGGTCAGCTTGTGATAGGGCCGGGCAAGCTGCTGACCCCATCGGACATAGGAATGCTTGCCTCGCTCAACCGCTCGATGGTGAGCGTGTACAGGCGGCCGCGTGTTGCGATAGTCGCCACTGGCGATGAGCTTGTCGACATAGACGAACCGCCCTCTGGCGCTCAGGTCGTCAATTCCAGTGCCTACGCGCTCTCGGCCGCTATCCGCGAGGCGGGTGGTGACGCCACCATCCTAAGGGTTGCTCGCGACACCCCCGCCGAGGTTCGGGAGCGATTGCAGGAGGCATCTGCCTTCGATGCGATCTTGACCACCGGAGGCGTGTCGGTAGGCCAGTTCGACCACGTCAAGGTCGTACTGGACGAGATGGGGATGAAGACGCTGTTCCATGGGGTGGCGCAGAAGCCCGGGCGACCGCTCAAGTTCGGGATTCTCGGGGGCCGTCCGGTTTTCGGGCTTCCCGGTAATCCCGTCTCCACGTTGGTTTGCTTCTATCTCTACACGCGGCCCGCGTTGCTCGCGATGCAGGGCAGGAGCGATGTCGGACTTCGGCGGGTGATGGCGCGATGCGCCGCCGATATAAGGCTTGCCCGCTCCATGACTGAGTTTGTTCGCGTGACCGTCACGCGCAAGGATGACGAATACCTGGCGGCTCCGACCGGAAACCAGGGCTCGGGAATCCTCAGCTCGCTTTCGAAAGCCGATGGCCTGCTGATAGGTCCTGCCGCCGCTGATTCTCTTAAGGCCGGAGATCAGGCGACGGTTTTGCTGCTGGCAGCGGGCTGGGGCGATGAAGCATTCTTCGAGCGCCGCCTCCATAGGAACTGAACCACCAGCGTGGCCACCGAACCGAACACCGCCGCCCCGATAATCACCGCGGATACGCGAAGCTGCAGCGCCGCGACGAACGGCACAAGCCGAATCGTGATCGGATCGAGGCGAAAGTTCTCTTCGACAATGTAGGCGACCCAGAGGACGACGATGGCGCCGATGATGAATTTCGGATTCTTGAGAAATGACGGCATCGTGTTCGCTCCTTGGTCAATTCGTCCGCAAAGAAGCTTGCTAGGCGGTCTGGAGATTGTCAACGCATGGCGGCGCATGCGCCGCCATTCCGGACGATGGAGAGCATAAGTGCCATACCGCGTGGGACAGGGTTTCGATTTCCATCCCCTCGTTGAGGGAAGAAAACTTATCATCGGCGGCATCGAGATCCCTCACAACAAGGGGCTAAAAGGGCATTCGGATGCCGACGTGGCCGCGCACGCGCTTTCAAATGCAATCCTGGGCGCAATAGGCGAGGGCGACCTCGGCCGCCACTTCCCCGACAATGATCCCCGCTACGCGGGCGCCGACAGTATCCGCCTGCTCGCTGAGGTATGGAAAGCCGCCGCGGCTCGCGGATGGCGTCTTGGCAACGCTGATGTCACGATATTCGCTCAGGCACCCAAGCTGGCGCCGCATCTGGACGCGATGCGGTCGCGGATGGCCGAGGCGATCGGCGCCGACCACGCGCTCCTCAACCTGAAGGCATCGAACCCTGAAGGCATCGGCGCGCTTGGCCGCGGTGACGGAATGGCGGCGGCGGCGATCGTGATTCTCGAGCGCGAATAGCTACTCAATCGGACAGATAAGGAGGTGCGCAGAATGGCGCCGAAGCATCCGATCCGTTTTGGCATTCAAACCGGACAGCAGAACGTCGGATGGAACGAAGTGGCCGAGCTGTGGAGCCACGCCGACCAGTGGGGCTACGACTCGCTCTGGGTCTTCGACCACTTCTACCCGATCTTCGTGCCGGACCCGACCGGACCCTGCATGGAAGGATGGACACTGCTGGCCGCCCTTAGCCAGCACACCCGCCGTGCCAGAATCGGCGCGCTTGTCAACGGCAACACTTACAGGAACCCATGCGTGGTCGCGAAGATGGCGGCGACGCTCGATATCGTCAGCGGCGGGCGCCTGAACCTGGGGCTTGGCGCAGGATGGTTCGAACTGGAGCATCGCAGTTTCGGGATCGACTTCAAAACGATTCCCGGCCGCCTCCAGGCCCTCGACGAATCCATCAGGATTATCAGGGGAATGTTCACCCAGGACAAGACTTCGCTCGACGGCCGGCATTACAAGGTGGTTGACGCGGTTTGTAATCCCAAACCGCTCACCAAGCCCCATCCGCCGATTATGATCGGTGGACAGGGCGAACGGACCCTGCTCAGGATAGTCGCCCGGCATGCGAACCTCTGGAATTCCACCGGCGATGCGGAGCGGATGGGCCATCTGGTCGGCGCCATCAATCGCCATTGCGATCTCGTCGGGCGCGATCCGGACGAGATCGAAAAAACCGTGATGATCGCGCTCTGCTACCGCGCCTCCGCCGAACGCGAGCGCGCGACGATGGAGGCGGTCGCGGCGATCAGCGGCAAGCGGCCCGAGGAAACTCGCGAGCAGATCCTAATCGGCGACAAGCAGGAATGCCTCGATACCATCGAGCGTTACACGAAAGCAGGCATCACCCATTTCATCCTTCTCGCAAGAGCTCCCTACAATCTCGAGGAGTTCCAGCGCTTTGCCGAGGAAGTGATCCCCGCATTCCGATGAACCGGCGCGCGGCGGTAGCGAAAAGCAACCGTTGCCTGCCCATGGGTGATGGCCTATAAGTCCGAAGGATGGCCCCGGAGTTTGCAGCCGAAACGGCGGCTCCATGCCGCGAACCGACGCGCGAGATTCTCGATCGCGCTCTCACCGGCGGCCGGCTTTCCGAGAATGACGCAATCGCGCTGATTCAATGCCCCGCATCCGAGCTCGACGATCTGATCGCGGCGGCGGGCGAGATGCGCGATCGCGGCAAGGGCCGTCATACGACGTACTCCCGCAAGGTCTTCCTTCCCGTCACCAATCTCTGCCGCGACCGATGCACCTATTGCACCTTCCGCAAGGATCCCGGCGATCCGGGCGCCTGGACCATGCGGCCGGAGGAGATCGCCGCCTGGTCGCGGCGCGGCGCGGAGCTCGGGTGCAAGGAAGCGTTGATGTGCCTCGGCGACAAACCCGAGGTCGCTTTCAAGGAGTATCGCGAGACGCTGAGAGAACTCGGGGTGCGCACAACAATCGAATACGTCGGGCGTGCCTGCGAAATCGCGCTGGACGAGGGATTGCTGCCGCATACCAACGCCGGCCTGATGACGCGCGATGAGATGGCGATGTTGAGACCGCTCAACGCCAGCATGGGCCTGATGCTCGAAAGCATCTCGCCCCGCCTGCGCGGCCGCGGCGGGCCTCATCAGGCCGCCCCCGACAAGGACCCGGCCCTCAGGATGAAGATGATCGACGAGGCTGGCGAACTGCGCATCCCGTTCACCAGCGGCATCCTGCTCGGGATCGGAGAGACGGCCGCCGAGCGCGCGCAAAGCCTGATCGCCCTGCGTGACGCGCACGAGCGGCACGGACACATCCAGGAAATCATCATCCAGAACTTCCGCGCCAAACCGGACATCGCGATGGCCGAGGCGGCGGAGCCGGATGCGCCGGACATGCTGCGCGCGATTGCGACGGCGCGGCTCGTGATGGGACCCGAGGCGAATGTGCAGGCGCCTCCGAATCTCTCGCCCAACCAAATCGAGGCCTTCCTGCGTGCCGGAATCAACGATTGGGGCGGAATCTCCCCGCTCACCAAAGACTATGTGAACCCCGAGGCGCCTTGGCCACACATCGAGCGCCTTGGCGAAAGGTGCGCTCGCGCGGGCTTTTCGCTCGGCGAGCGTCTGGCAATTTACCCCGAATACATAGACGATGAGTGGCTCGACCCGGCGGTCGCGACAAGAGTGCGCGCGATGTGGGATCGAACCGTCGGAGGCCAATCATGAACGTTCAGTACTGGCGAAACTGGGTCGATGAGATCGAGGCGACTCCGGTCGACACGCTGCTCAACCGCGCCTCGCCCGCAATCCGCTCCATCCTCGAACGATCCCTCGAACGGCGCGAACTCACCCCCGAAGAGGGGCTCGCGCTCTACACGAGCACGGGCGACGATTTGCGCGCGATGGTCAAATGCGCGGACATCGCCCGCGCCGAGGACATCGGCGACGAGGTCACCTACGTCGTAAACCGCAACATCAATTTCACCAACGTCTGCTTCGTCGGATGCCAGTTCTGCGGCTTCAAACGCCAGCGATGGGAGCCCGATGCGTACGACCACGCCGACGAGGTGATCCTCGCGAAAGTGGCCGACGCGGTGGCCAGAGGCGCCACCGAGGTCTGCATGCAGGGCGGCATCAATCCCGACATGCCGCCTTTCAAGTACCGCGACCTGCTCGACGCCATCAAATCGCGCTTTCCCGAAATCCATATCCACGCCTTCTCTCCGATGGAGATCATGTACGGTGCGCGGCGGGTGCGGATGGAATATCCCGAGTACATAGCGATGCTGCGCGAGCACGGGCTGGGCTCGATCCCGGGAACCGCCGCCGAAATCCTCGACGACACCGTGCGCGAAATCCTGAGCCACAAGAAAGTCGACGTGGCCACATGGGTCGATATCATCACGACCGCCCATTCGCTCGGAGTCCCTACCACGTCAACGGTGATGTACGGGCATGTCGAGACGCCCCGGCAGGTGGTGAACCACCTCGACCTCATCCGCACGATCCAGAAGGAAACGCGCGGGTTCACCGAATTCGTCCCCCTGCGCTTCATCCATGAGAACACGGTGATGTTTCGTAAGGGACTGGTGAAGCCTCCCAAGCGCGGAGAACTCGACTTCCAGATGTACGCGTTCTCCCGGCTCTTCCTCCGCGGTCAAATCAACAATATCCAGACCTCGTGGGTGAAATGCGGAGTGGATCTCGCGGCGATCACCCTCAAGGCCGGATGCAACGACTTCTCCGGCACCCTGATGGAGGAGAGCATCACGGCGCAGGCGGGAGGAGACGCGGGCGAATTCGTGCCGGTCGATCTGATTGAGGAAAAGGCGCGCGAGATGGGCCGCGTCGCCGTGGAACGCACTACTCTCTACCAGAAGCTCTACGGAAAAAGGGCGCCCAATGGTGCGCGGCCGATTCCTGCTTCCCCCGCGCCGGCGGATCACCACGCTTGCGGGGGGAGTGGGTGCAGCTAAGTTCATCCGCGGCCTCGTCCGCTGCATCCCCGCTGAAAGCCTGACCGTCGTCGTCAATACCGGAGACGACGAGACCTTCTACGGGCTGCACGTCTCTCCGGACCTCGACACCGTGACCTACACGCTTGCCGGCGTGGTAAACCGCGAGCACGGATGGGGCAGGGCGGATGAGTCGTTTACGACTCTGGGCGAACTGGAGCGGTTTTACGGATCGGCCTGGTTCTCGCTCGGCGATCGCGACATCGCGACCCACCTCTACCGCACGCAGCGGTTACGCGAGGGGGCGCGTCTGTCGCAGGTGACCAAGGAAATCGCACGAGCCTTCGGCGTCAAGTCGAGCGTGCTCCCGATGAGCGACGATCCCGTAAGAACCTTCGTAAAACTGCGCGGACGCTCCGCAATCCCATTTCAGCAGTACTTCGTGCGCGGACGCGCTCGCGGCACTGTCGAGCGTATCGACCTCAGAGGCGTGCGCCGCGCGCGCCCCTTGGCCGAGGCGCTCCGTGCCATACGCGGCTCGGCGGCGGTCATTCTTGCCCCGTCCAACCCTTTCGTTTCCATAGGTCCGATCCTTGCGCTTCGCGGAATGCGCGCTGCGCTCAGCGGGATTCGGTCCAAGGTTGCCGCCATTAGCCCGATCGTCGGCGGCCGAACGATTAAGGGTCCGGCAGACAGGATGCTGCGCGGGCTCGGCATGCCCGTTACGCCGGTCAGCATCGCGCGTCTCTATCGCGACCTAGCGGGCACCTTCGTTCTCGACTCGCTCGACCGCGCCCACGCGCCGGAGATTGAAAGGATGGGGATGCGGACTGTCGTCACCGACACCATCATGACAACTCCCGGCCGCGCCGCGCGTCTCGCGGAAGTGGTCCTGCGCGCTCTTGAGGTGTAGGCTTAGCCTTCAATGCGTTCGATTACTCTCACAGCGATCGAGGGTATCCCGATGATCAGCGCCGGCGATGACCTGGCCGCCTTGATCGCGGATGCGCTCGACCGCGGAGGCCTGACGCCCCGCGCCGGCGATATCCTCGTCGTCTGCCAGAAGGTCATCTCCAAGGCCGAAGGACGGGTTGTTGACCTCAAGGACATCCAACCCTCCGAGTTTGCCAACAACCTCGCCCGGCGATGGGAGAAAGATCCGCGCGCCGTCGAACTCGTGCTGCGCCAGACCAGCAGGATCGTCCGCAACGACCGCGGCGTCATCATCGTGGAGACCGGACCCGGATGGGTCTGCGCGAATGCGGGGGTGGACGAGTCGAACAGCCTCGGCGATGACCGCGCGATCCTGCTGCCCGTTGACCCGGATGCGTCCGCCACCCGAATCCGATCGGCCTTTAAGGGTCGTTATGGCGTCGAAATGGCCGTCCTCGTAACTGACACGTTCGGAAGGCCATGGCGCGACGGACTGATCGAGATATGTCTTGGCATTTCCGGAATGAACCCGATGCTGGATTTGCGTGGAAGCACCGACCTGGGCGGTCGTGAACTCCATCATACTGTCGTCGCGATCGCCGACGAGCTGGCCTCGGCGGCGGGGCTGCTGATGGAAAAGGCCGCAGGCGTTCCGGCGGTGCTGGTGCGCGGCTACGCCTATCAACCTTGCGAAGGAAGTGCCAAAGTCTTGATTCGGCCTGCTGAAGCAGATTTATTCCGCTAACCCGTGAAAAAAGCCAAGGCAATCGAGCTGGTCCGTGCCGTCGCGCCGCCGAATCCCGCGCGCGTCGTCGAACGCGACCTTGCCGCCGCCGAACTCAAGCTCGGTCGCCTCCTCGACTCGAACGAAGCGCTCATCTCCGAAATCTGCCATTACCTCGTCGATGGCGGCGGGAAGCGGCTTAGGCCAACCTTCGTGCTTCTGGTCTATAGAGCCTGCGGAGGGACGGACGAAAAGATCGAGGATGCGATCGACGCCGGGATCGCGCTCGAGCTGATTCATTCCGCGACACTGCTTCACGACGATATCATCGACGGCGGCAAGCTGCGCCGCGGCAAGCCGAGTGCATTTGCGCGCTACGGGTTCGCCCCGACCCTGATTGCCGGCGATTATCTCTTCTGCCGCGCCTTCGAGCTGTGCGGCCGCTTCGACGAGCACCTGGTCCGCACGGCAGCGCAGGCCTGCATCGAACTCACCGAGGGCGAAGTGATGGAGGGAAGGCTCCGCCATAGCGCGGCCGCCGGCATCCGCGACTATCGCGCAGTGATCACCCGCAAGACCGCGTCGCTCTTCCATGCCGGCGGCAAGGTCGCCGCCGATCTCGCCGGCGCATCACGCTACACGATCGAGGCGATGGCGAAACTGGGGATGGCGATCGGGCTTGCTTTTCAGATGGTGGACGATGTGCTCGATATCGTCGGGCCCGAAGAGAAGATCGGCAAACCCGTGGGCTCCGATTTGCGCGAGGGCATTCCTTCCCTGCCCGTCGTGCTCGCTTCCCAGCGAAACGCCGAGCTTAGAAGCATCTTCCAGGACGGGAAGGGTCTGAGCGGGGACGCCTTCGACCGTGCGATGGAGATACTGCGCGATCCCGCCCTTATCGCGGAGGCGCGGGCGCTCGCGGCGGCGGAGGTGCGGATCGCACGCGAGATGCTGAACGAGCTGCGCCCGTCCCCCTATCGCGACAGCCTGGCAATCCTGATCGACGAACAGATCGACCGCGAGGTGTAGCGCGAGTCCACCATCAGCCGCCGCGGCGCGCACCACCCTGCAGCGTTCCCGTCGTTGACAAGCGGTCGCGCCGCCGGTCAGACTCCACGCTGGACCACCCGGAGGCTCAAGCGTCGTGAAAAAGCATCCCGGCATTCCCGCCAATCTCGCAACCACCTATTCAATAGTGGCTCGCGACCCATCGACCGGTCAGTTCGGTGTCGCCGTTCAATCCCATTATTTCTCGGTCGGCTCGCTCGTTCCATGGGCCGAGGCGGGCGTCGGCGTTGTCGCGACCCAGTCGTTCGTAGATCCCAGTTACGGAAAGCTCGGCCTCGATCTGATGCGCGCCGGGCGCGGCGCAAGCGATGCGCTCGCGGGACTTGTCGCGGCCGACGTCGCAAGAGAAGTCCGCCAGGTGGCGATGGTCGATGCGGACGGCGCCGCCGCCGCGCACACCGGCGCAAGATGCATCGCCGAGGCGGGCCATGTCGTCGGCGATGGCTTCTCCGTCCAGGCCAACATGATGCATCGCTCGACCGTTTGGGGCGCGATGGCCGAAGCGTACAAGGGCGCCTCGGGCGACTTCGCGGAGCGACTGATGGCCGCGCTCGACGCGGCCGAAGCGGAAGGCGGTGACGTGCGCGGGATGCAGTCGGCGGCGATCCTCATCGTCGAAGGCAAATCCACGAACAGGCCGTGGGCTGACCGGATCGTCGATATCAGGGTCGAGGATTCAACGGGCCCGCTTCACGAATTGCGCCGCCTTCTCAATGTCCGGCGCGCCTATCAGTGCCGTGCCGCGGCGGACGCGGCGCTCGTGCGCGGCGACTTCGATGCGATGAATCGCGAATTCAGCCGCGCGGAAGAGCTGATGGGCGACAATCCCGAGATGCATTTCTGGCACGGTGTGATGCTCGCGAACATCGGCCGCGTTGACGACGCGCTGCCCCTTTTTCGGACGGCGTTTACCCGCGACCGGAGATGGCTCGATCTGGCGGAGCGCCTCGTCCCCGTTCAGTTGTTGCCGTCCGACGCGGCCGTGATGGCGAAGATCCGCTCCGCCGCGCCCTGAGGTGATGCATGGCGCGGGTCAATGAAACGCGCCGCTTCTTGCCCCCTCTCGGTTTGTCGCGCTGGCGCAGGCGGGATACTCTCTTCTGGAAGCCCTCGTCTTGCTGGAGACCAAGGACAATGGCTCAAGCTGAAGGCGCCCGAAATCTCGCCGAACCCGCAGTGCGAGTCGAGCAGGAACTTCAACTCTACTACTGGATGAAGCTGATTCGCGCTTTCGAAGAGCGCGTCTCGCGGCTTCATCGCCAGAACAAGATCTTCGGCGGTGTCTATTCCGGAGCGGGCCAGGAGGCGATCGTCGCCGGAATCTGCGCCCCGCTCAACGACGGTGATATCGTCTTCCCCCTACACCGTGACCTCGGAGTCTTTCTCGTGCGTGGGGCCGATCCGGGCCGGTTGATGGCGCAGCTCATGGGAAAGGAAACCGGGTTCTCGCGCGGCAAGGACTCCTTCCTTCACGGCGGCGACCTCGAACACGGAATCTTTGGTTCCACCTCGATGCTGGGTTCGTCACTCCCCATAGCGGTGGGCGCGGCGCTCAAGTTCAGGATCAAGCGCGAGAAACATGTCGCCGTCGCCTTCTTTGGCGAGGGCGCATCGTCGCGCGGCGACGTGCACGAGGCCATGAACTTCGCCGGCGTGCACAAGCTCCCAGTCCTGTTTGTCTGCGAAAACAACCGCTATGCCTACTCGACTCCGCTCGAGAAACAGATGGCGATTGAAGACGTAGCCGACCGCGCCGAAGCCTACGGCTTTCGCGGACACGTGGTTTCCGGAAACGACCTGCTCGCGGTGCTCGACGTCGCCGAGCGCGTGATAGCGCGAATCCGAAACGGCGAGGGTCCCGCGCTGATCGAGTGCAAGACCTACCGCTACCGCGGGCATAGCGAGCACGATGCCGCCCTCTATCGCGACCAGGAGGAGCTCATCGAATGGCAGAGCCGTGATCCGATCCCGCGCTACGAGCTGTTTCTCGAAAAGAAAGGCCACGACGTCAGGCGTATCCGCGAGCAGGTTGACGAACGCACCCGCAACGTAGTCCAGGCCGCCGTCGAGTACGCCGAGCGGAGCCCGTTCCCCAAACCGGAGGAGGCGATGGAGGACCTGCTGGCTCCCCCGCAGGCCGCGCCGACAAAGAGCAGATGAGGGACCGACCGCGATGGAGATGACTTACGTCAAGGCGATCAACTCCGCCCTGTTCGAGGAGATGCGCCGCGACGAGAACGTCTTCGTAATGGGCGAGGATGTCGGCGAATTGGGCGGCGCGTTCAAGGCCACCGAAGGGTTGCTCGAGGAATTCGGCGAAGAACGCGTCATCGACACTCCCATCTCCGAATCGCTTATCGTCGGCGCAGGAATCGGCGCCGCCGTGCTCGGAATGCGCCCCGTGCTCGAGATGCAGTTCGCCGACTTCATCTCGTGCGCCTTTGATCAGATCGTCAATTCGGCCGCGACACTCCGCTACCGGCACGGAGGGCGGGCGCAATGCCCGATTGTGGTGCGAGCGCCGTCAGGCGCCGGAATTCACGGCGCCCTCTTCCATTCCCAAAACCCCGAGGCGTGGTTCACCCGCGTCCCCGGTCTCAAGGTGGTCGCACCCGCCACCGCTTACGACGCCAAGGGCCTCCTCAAGAGCGCGATCCGGGACAATAACCCAGTGATCTATTTCGAACACAAGCGCCTGTACCGCAGTATCAAGGAGGATCTCCCGGAAGGCGATTTCACGGTTCCCATCGGAGCCGCCGAGCTTCGCAAGGAAGGCGCCCACCTTTCCGTTATCACCTACGGCGGCACGCTCGCTCACTCGCTCGATGCGGCGCGAATCGTGGAGAAGGAGGATGGGCTCTCGGTCGAGGTTCTCGACCTGCGCACCTTGCTGCCGCTCGATCGCGAGGCCATCCTTGCGACCGCGCGCAAGACCGGCAAGGTTCTAATCGTTCACGAGGACCGGCTGACCGGCGGAATCGGCGGCGAAGTCGCCGCAATCATCAGCGAGTTCGCGTTCGAATACCTCGACGGTCCGGTGCGGCGGCTTGCCGCCCTCGATACGCACACCGCCTTCAGCCCTCCCCTCGAGGAGGCAATCCTGCCCGGCACGAACAAGATTGTTGATGCGATCCGGAGTCTCGCGGCCTACTGACATGACCATTCAGGTACAGATGCCCCAGATGGGCGAGAGCGTCGTCGAAGGCACCATCACGAAGTGGCTCGTCAAGGAGGGCGACCTTGTTGCCGAGGACCAGCCGCTCTGCGAGATCTCGACCGACAAGGTCGATACCGAAATTCCCTCGCCATCTTCCGGACGAATCTCAAAGCTGATCGTGCGCGAGGGCGACACGGTTCCCGTCGGCGGAGCGCTCGCGGAGATAGAAGCGGAGATAGAAGAAGAGGGTCGCGCGGTGCCGAGTCCCTCGAAAGCGGAGGCAGCGCAGACTCGCAAGCCCGATTCTGCGCCACCCGAGCCTCTTCCCCGGCCTGAGCCGCAGGTCGTGCGGACACTGTCGTCGGCCGCGGCGGCTTTGCAGGTGGAACCCGCGCCGTTTCCGAAAGAGGCCGGCTCCCCTCGAAGGTACTCTCCCGTGGTCCTTCGGATGGCGCAAGAGCATGGGATCGATCTCGAGCGGATAACAGGTACGGGAATCGGCGGACGCGTCACCAAGCGCGACTTGCAGCAGTATCTGGATTCACTAAGAGGCGCTCCAGGCGCGTCCAAACCTGCCACTGCGCCCGCCGCGCCCGGAAAACCGGTCGAAGCGCCCGCGCCGCCCCCCTCTGCGGTCTACACGCCCCCCGTCTATCAGCCGCGCGAAGGCGATATCATCGAACCCTTCACGCGAAGACGCAAGCTCATCGCCGAACACATGGTCTATTCCAAGACCCATTCGCCGCACGTCGGCACCCTTGCCGAAGTGGATATGACTGCGGTGATGAACCTTCGCGAGGATCGCAAGCGCGATTTTCAGCAGCGTGAGGGATTCGCCCTCACCGTTCTCCCGCTGATAGCGGCCGCCACCGTCAAAGCGTTGAAAGAGTTCCCCCGAATGAATGCATCGGTGGTAGGCGACTCGCTCGTGATTCGCAGGGAGATCAACCTTGGGATCGCGATGGATACCGAGGAGGGGTTGCTCGTCCCCGTGATAAAGCGCGCGGAGGGGATGTCGGTCGTGGGTATCGCGCGGGAGATCGAGAACCTGCGCCGCAAGATTGACCAACGAAAGATCACCGCCGATGATCTCGCGGGCGGAAGCTTCACCCTTTCCAACCCCGGCCGCGAAGGCAACCTCTTCGGATTCGCGATCATCAACCAGCCACAGGTCGGAATATTGAGGATGGGGGAGGTCAGGAAGAGGCCGGTCGTGATCGAATCCGCCGGCGGCGATGCGATCGCGATCAAGCCGATGATGTATCTCGCGCTATCGTATGACCATCGTGTGGTCGACGGCGTCCTAGGAAATCGCTTCCTGTATCGAACCGCGCGAATCATCGAGGAGGCCGATTTTGAACTTTAGCGCGCAGTTAATCTTGTGAAGCCGGGGCGATCCGCTGTGAAGGCGATGGCCGTCTATCAACCGGGGCCGATCGAGTCCGCCCCGCTGCGCGAAATCGAAGTCGAAGTCCCGGAGCCCGGTCCCGGCGAGATCCTCGTGCGAATCCGCACCTGCGGCGTCTGCCGCACCGATCTCCACGTGGCTGAGGGCGATCTTCCGCCCAGGCATCAGCGAATTATCCCGGGTCATGAAATCGTGGGAACGGTCGAAAAGCGCGGCATCGGCGCGACGCAATTCGAGCAGGGCGCGAGAGTCGGCGTGGCATGGCTTCGGGAGACCTGCGGGGTATGCGCTTACTGCAGGCGTGGGCGCGAGAATCTGTGCCCCAACGCGCGGTTCACCGGATGGGACCACGATGGGGGCTATGCGGAGTTTGCGGTCGTCCGGGAGGATTTCGCCTACGCGCTTCCGGAATCGATCGGCGACGAAGAGGCCGCGCCCCTGATGTGCGCCGGAATCATCGGCTTTCGCGCGATCAAACGGGCCGCAATCGAGCCCGGCGCGACGGTGGGCCTCTACGGTTTCGGCGGCTCTGCCCATATCGCCCTGCAGGTGTTGAAGCACTGGCGATGCCGGGTTTTCGTGATGAGCCGCGGCGGCCTCCATCGCGACCTCGCCGTTGCTCTCGGCGCCGATTGGACCGGCGCCGCCGACGACCGCCCGCCCGCGCCGCTGGATGCCGCGATCCTGTTTGCGCCGGCCGGCAACCTGGTGCTTCCCGCGATGGAGGCGCTCGATCGCGGCGGAATTCTCGCAATCGCCGGCATCTATCTGAGCCCCGTGCCCGCGCTCGACTACGAGAGGCACCTTTTTCAGGAGCGCGAGATCCGCAGCGTCACCGCGAATACCCGCGCCGATGCGCGCGAGTTTTTGCGGGTGGCGGGCGAAGTGCCGGTCACGACTCATACCGTCGCCTTCGGTCTTGCCGAGGCGAATATGGCGCTCGCGATGCTCAAGCACGACGAAATTCGCGGCGCCGCGGTCCTTAGAGTCTCCTAGCTCGAGAGACACCCAGCGCGCCTGGCGATGGAGCGGCGAAAGCTCGGGTTTTCGAGGGTTTGTTGACCCGCGCTCGGGCTGCTTGCTACGTTGAGTTTGCCAAAGGGCGCAAATTGCATCGATGGCTGGTAACCAGGATATCAAGACGATGTCGAAGGGCGACGAAGTCCTGCTCGGCGACACTGCCATATTGACGCGGCTGGACAAGGCGCTCGGTTGGGCCCGGAAGTTCTCCATTTTTCCGTACCCCTTCGCGACCGCATGCTGCGCGATGGAGTATATGGCGTTGTCGATGACGCCGTACGACATAGATAGATTCGGAGCGCTGCTCCCGCGCTTCACGCCCCGCCAGGCCGACCTCCTGATGGTGATCGGAACGGTGTCGGTTCGTCAGGCGCCGATTCTGCGCCGCGTTTACGAGCAGATGGGAGAGCCCAAGTGGGTGATGGCCTTCGGCGCGTGCGCCTCCACTGGTGGATTCTACGACAACTACGCCACGCTCCCTGGCATCGACCGGATTGTCCCCGTGGACGTCTACGTTCCGGGATGTCCTCCGCGGCCCGAGGCCGTGCTTGATGGCCTGATGGCGCTGCAGCGGAAGATCCAGGGCCAGAAGCAGAAACTGCTCGCGCTTGGCGATAAGCAGCAGGCTGCCTGACCTGCAAACCTGAAATTCCGAGATGGAACGGATTCTGACGCGATGGCTGGATATCCCTGATATCCGGCGGCTGGAGGTCTACGAGGCGAACGGCGGCTACCAGGCGCTGCGCAAGGCCCTGTTCGACATGAAGCCCGAGGAGATCATCAACGAGGTCAAGAACTCGAATCTCCGCGGGCGCGGCGGCGCGGCCTTTCCGACCGGAACCAAGTGGAGCTTCATCCCCAAGGATTCAAAGAAGCCCGTATATCTTTGCTGCAACGCCGACGAGAGCGAACCAGGAACGTTCGCCAACCGCTACCAGCTCGAATTCGACCCCCATCAGGTGCTTGAGGGAATTCTGATCGCGTGCCGCGCGGTCAACGCGCACGTCGCCTACATCTACTTCCGCGGCGAATTTGCTCATCAGAAACGCATTGTCGAGAACGCGATCGCTGAGGCCCGCGCCAAAGGCTACATCGGTCCCAATATCATGAGCTCCGGCTTCGACGTCGAGGTTTATACCCATCGCGGCGCCGGCGCCTACATCTGCGGAGAGGAAACGGGCCTCCTTGAATCGCTGGAGGGAAAGCGCGCCTACCCGCGCAACCGTCCGCCCTTTCCCGCGATCCAGGGCGCGTTCGGTTGCCCCACCGTCGTCAACAACGTCGAAACCCTTTCCAACGTTCCATGGATCATCAAAAAAGGGGCCGATTGGTATCGCGCGATCGGTCCAGAGAAAAGTCCCGGGCCCAAGCTGTTCTGCCTCTCAGGTCACGTCAACAAACCGGGATTGTACGAACTGCCTATGGGATTCCCTCTGAAGGATCTCATCTACGACGTTGGCGGCGGTATCCTTGATGGCCGCAAGCTCAAGGCCGTAATCCCCGGAGGCGCGTCCTTCCCGCCCTTCACCGCCGAAGAAGCCGAGAAGGTGATGATGGATTTCGATTCCGTGCGCGCGGCGGGATCGCTGATGGGCACGGCGGGGGTGATGGTGATGCATGACGACACCTGCATGGTCGACGTGCTGAGAACCATCGCCCATTTCTTCCATCATGAATCCTGCGGCCAGTGCACCCCCTGCCGCGAAGGATGCGGCTGGATCGAAAAGCTGATGATCGACATGGAAGCGGGGCGGGGCAGGATGGAAGATCTCGACCTGCTTCTCAATATCGCCGGCAACATGGAAGGCAACACCATCTGCGTGCTCGCCGATTCGCTGTCGATGCCTACCCGCGGTTTCATCACCAAGTTCCGCTCCGAGTTCGAAGATCACGTGCGGCTTGGGCGATGCCCCTTCCGGGATCGCGACGGTCGCCTCGCGCCCCCGGCCCACGCCGCCTACGAGGAACACGCGCAGGAATCCTAGATGCCGAAGCTCACGATCGACGGCAAGGAAATCGAAGTCCCTGACGGCCTCAACCTGATTCAGGCCGCGGATTTGGCGGGAATCGAAATTCCCCACTATTGCTACCATCCGGGGCTGTCCGTGGTTGGCAATTGCCGGATGTGCCTGGTGGAAGTCGAGAAGGCCCCCAAGCTGCAGATCGCGTGCAATACGCGCGTGGCTGAGGGGATGGTCGTGCACACCCGCAGCGACCGCACGCGCAATGCGCAGAAGGCGGTGCTCGAATTCCTCCTGATCAATCATCCTATCGATTGCCCCGTTTGCGATCAGGCCGGCGAGTGCAAGCTGCAGGACTACTACATGGACTACGACCGGCAGCCCTCGCGCTTCCAACTCGGCAAGAAGAACAAGAAGGGCAAGGCGATCGATATCGGATCGGGCGTGATGCTCGATCAGGAGCGATGCATCCTGTGCGCGCGATGTACCCGCTTCTTCGATGAAGTCACCCACACCAGCGAACTCGCCATCTTCGGCCGCGGCGACCGCAACGTGATCGATCACTGGCCCGACAAGCCGATCGACAATCGCTATGCCGGCAACGTGGTCGATATCTGCCCGGTGGGCGCGCTGACCGAAAAGGATTTCCGCTTCCGGATGCGGGTATGGTACCTGCATCGAACACCCTCGGTGTGCGGAGGATGCGAGCGCGGATGCTCCATCGACATTCATCACCATCGCGGACGCATCTATCGCCTCAAGCCGCGCCACAATCCCGACGTGAACGGCTATTGGATGTGTGACGAGGGGCGCCACGGCTTCCCCGCCCTCCAGACCGAGCATCGCCTTACGTCCCCCCTCTATCAGTCGGGCGACAGGATGGCGCCCGAGGGGTGGGAAGACGCGCTCAGGCGCGCCGCTGCTCGAATCATGGAGATCGGCAGCCGGTCGGGCGCCAACGCGATCGGCGCGATCGTCGGCGCTCAGGCGACCAACGAAGAAGCCTTCGCGCTCAAGCATCTCGTCAGGAACACGATTGGCTCGGACCGGATATGCGGCTTTAGTTGGACGCCTCCCGGAGCCAGCGGCGACGACGAGCTTCTCATCCGCGCGAACAAGAACCCCAACACCCGGGGATTGGCGGCGCTCGGAATCCCGACCGATTCGCTCGAGACGATGGCGGCAGCGGTCGCGGCGGGCCACCTAAAAATGCTGATCGTACTGCGAGCGGACCTGGTCCGCGCGCTCGGCGAGAAGGAATTCATCGCAAAGTTCGGCGCTCTCGACTACATGCTGGTGCTCGACACGGATGCGAACGAAACCGGACAGATGGCGAACCAGCTATGGCCGATCGGCGCCTACCCGGAGATCGACGGCACCTTCACCAACTTCAAGGGCCGCGTGCAACGGATCCATAGCGCCTTTCCCCCTCCGGGCAACGCGATCTCGGCGCTCGAGGCGATTGCGCGCCTCGGCCATGCCCTTGACGGCGTTCCGCGCGACGGATCGGCCCAGGCGGTGTTCGGCGAGATGGCGTCTCAGGAGCCTGCCTTTCGCGGCCTTAGCTTCGAGCAGTTGGGCCCGCACGGCCGCGACCTCGCCGCCTAGCGGATTCAGACAGTCGTTCGAATCAATATCCGCGGGTTCCTTACCGAACGTGGCATTCAAAGCGGATGTTCGAGGTCCCGTCTTTAATCCGCTCAACCCGCGCGTTGATCTTGTGTGCGATAGGAAGATCCGGGAACGCGCGAACGAACGAATCCAGCCCCGCGGCCACTTTTTCCGATGTTTCGCAGGCGCAGGTTCCCGACAGCAGCTCCGCATCGATCGCATCCAGCTCGCCCTGCGCTTCCGTGGTGTACGCGTCGGGAAATGTGGTGCGAAACGTCAGCCATCGCCTGTAGAGGTCGGTCAGAATCGGGCCGCTGAAGATGGTACATCCGAGGTTGGCGTTCTGCTGCCGTATATAAGCCGGAAAGATGGTACTACTGTCAGGCTCGGTCGCGGCATAGGCCTCAAAGAATGCGATGTCGGCTTTGGTCCCCTTCCTTTTGGCAAGCTCGAGAAAGAAACGGGCGCTCGGACGGACCGCCGCCGTCTCGTTCCTCGTCATCAGAAATCCTTCCATCCGGGCTTGCAGCCGCGCGTACTGGGTGTCGGAAAGATCCCGCAGCACCGCCTGTATTCCGGGGGCTGAGCGGACCGCGAGTTCGTACAAAGACTGAAGCGATTGCCGGGAGCCAGCCTTACGGACTTCGTTCAACGAGTGAAGGTACTGGTCCGCGGTCGGGGGAAGCACCGTTTCCGCCCCGCAATACCCTCCAAGCGCGACAGACATCGCGCCCGCGGCTAGCAGCAATCCGAATCCACGCAGACCTTGCAGCGAGATCATGGGGCAACACTACCTTCGCCGCCGCGCCTCCGCCATCTTCCGACTACTCCTCGGCGATGTAAACGATCTGTACGCTATCGAGATAGTCGAGCAGTTCGCGGGCGAGCGCTGCCGCCAAATCGGCTTGGGATGCCCGGGCGGCGCGCTCGATACTGCGCGCGTCGTCGGTGATTTTCTGAAATCCGTAACTGCCGCCTTCGCCGGCAAGCCTGTGGGCGGTGCGGACGATGGCGTCGAAGTCGCCGGAGTGGGCGCACGCGATCATTGCTTCGAGGTCGGCGCGCTTGCGCTGTAGAAACGCCGGTACGAGATCCGCTAATTCGCGATCTATCGTCAACACCGGCTTTTCGCCCATCAGCCCTCTCCGCACTCCCGTATTTCCGGGCCGGGAACGTCGCCGATCGCCGATCTGATCGCCTCCAGCAGGGTGTGTCTTCTTATCGGCTTGGTTACGTGCTGATCGCATCCCGCTTCGCGCGTGCTTCGGATGTCGTCGTCGAGGGCGGAAGCGGTGAGAGCGAGAATCGGTGTGCGGGTACGCGTCTGTTCGCTTTCCCATCGACGAATCATCCGGGTCGCGTCGTATCCGTCCAACTCCGGCATCTGGATATCCATCAGGACAAGGTCGTAGCGATTGGCCAAGAACATCTGGACCGCGACCCTCCCGTTCTCCGCCTCGTCGAGAATGTACGGGGTGGATTTCAGGTAGTTCCTGACCAGCAGGCGATTGTCGGGAGAATCGTCCGCGAGGAGGATTCGAAGCGGGCGATCGACGATGGATCGGACCGCGCAACGAGACGGGCTTGAGGAGCGCGGATGGGAGGAAGCGGGGCCGCCGATGTCAAAGCTGATGGTGAAGCTGAAGGTGCTGCCGCGCCCCGGCGCGCTCTCCACCCATACGCGTCCCTCCATCAGGCTGACCAGCCTTTCCACGATCGCCAGTCCTAGTCCGCTGCCGCCGTATCGGCGCGTGGTTGAGGAGTCCGCCTGGGTGAAAGCCGCGAACAGCATCGGCACCTTTTCGGGGGCGATGCCGATTCCAGTATCCGCGACGCTGAAAACCAGGCTTCCTGGAGCCCCGCCGGCGGGATCGGGCCCAACGGTGACGGCAACGCCGCCGCG
>Ga0070740_10002948_pt1 | contig 18882 bp, 13 predicted proteins | sample Coa_R2_FD_67286 | JGI IMG/M metagenome (GOLD analysis project Ga0070740, IMG submission 67286) | Surface soil microbial communities from Centralia Pennsylvania, which are recovering from an underground coalmine fire - Coalmine... | ecosystem: Environmental > Terrestrial > Soil > Unclassified ...
CACTTTAGGATTGTTTAAATCTACCATGAAAAAGTAACCTTTCTACGTGTTCTTGCCGGGGGAAGGACTCCATTCTATTCTGTAGAACCTGTATCGGCTACGAGCTATTCCTCGATAAAGAAGACAGAGAAGAGAGCGATGCCAGGCTACGGCTGCTGGTATGAGCCTTCTTGTCTGTTCAGGCCATTTGTGCTACAGTGAACCTCGTGAAAGCAAATAGCGAAAGTCTCTCCCATCCAGCCGCCTCTGTTGAGGTCCTGGTCATCGGCGGTGGAGTTATCGGCAGTTCCATCGCCTACCACCTCGCGCAGCAGGGATGCAAGGTCCTCGTCGTCGAACGCAATGAAGTCGCAGTCGAGCCGGCGGCCTCCTGGGCCAGTGCCGGAGGCATACGTCTGTGGGAACAGGATCCGCCTGAGGTTGGCCTTGCTCATGCCGCCATCGCGCGCTGGCCCACGCTTGCAGACGAACTGGGGGCCGATCTGCAATACCGCCAGGGAGGCCATCTGCTGCTGGCAGAGAATGGGGTCGAGGCCGAACACCTTCGCACCGTTGTGCGCAGCCAGCACGAACTGGGCTTTGCAGACCTGGCCTTCGTGGATCGTGAGGCGCTTTTCAGCCTGGTGCCTGGACTGGGAGAACAGGTCGTCGCTGGCCTCTGGAGTCCTACTTCAGGTCAGGCAGATCCGCGACTCACCACGCGCGCCTTCGCCAGCGCCGCGCAACGATATGGAGCTGTTTACTGGACCGGCACCGAGTGTCTGGCTCTGCAACGCGTCACCAACAGGATCGTTGGAGCGCAGACCGGGCGAGGTCTGGTGCAGGCGGAACACGTTGTTCTGACGGCTGGGGCCTGGAGCCGCGAATTAGCCACTTCCATTGGCATTCAGTTGCCGCTGCGCGTGCATGTCTTGCAAGTGCTTCTCTCCACTCCAGCCCCGCCGGGGATACTGACGCCGGTACTGTCTGCTGTTGGCCGCGCGCTCTCGCTCAAACAGCAGGCAGACGGTGCATTCGTGCTGGGTGGCGGCTGGCTGGGGGATCCCTCCCCGGACAACCGCTCGTATTCGCTGCGTGAAGAGAACCGCGCTGGAAACTGGGAGAACGCCTGCGCGCTGTTCGGGCCGGTTCGCCAGCAGCAATGCATAGGCGCCTGGGGTGGCTTGCAGGCCCATATCCTGGATGATCTTCCATTGATTGGCAGCTTCTCTGAACTGGGAGGGCTAACGCTCGCACTTGGCTCCTGGTATGGCTTCGCGCTGTCTCCGGCCATCGGAAAAAGCGTTGCCGACCACATAGCCGGACGGCCAGCTCCTGAACTGGCCCGATTGTCCCCTGACCGCATCGCACGGTTTGATCCAGACCAGGTTGCCGCCTTCCTGGCCGCTTCTATTTAGCCGCGTTTGTGCCAGAGCGAGAGTGTCAGCAGCGTATCGGTGACAAGCTGTTCCAGGGGAGCCAGCGGCACATATTCTTTGACCGTGTGTTCGTTCATAACGCCGGTTGAGATGGTGAAGGCCCGAATTGCGGGGCGGAAACCGCTGGCGTCGCTGCCGATGAACGTCGGCTGCATCTGGAGGGACGCGCCGCGCTGCGCAAGGGCCTCACGGTAGAGTTGCAGCAGCGGTTCATTCTCATCAACGGTGTAGCCCTGCGAGTGCGTCTTGAAGAGCACTTCCACCTGGCCGCCAGAGCGTTGTGCGGCCTCCTCGAAGGCGGTGCGTATAGCCTGCTGGTAGCGCTGGCGGCCCTCCAACGGCTCAAAGCTGCGCAGTTCGCCTTCGAGCAGGACCGTATCCGGCACCGCGTTGCGCGCGGTGCCGCCGCTGATGCGTCCGATAGTGATGCGCGTCTGGTCGTTGTTCTGCGAGCCGTAGGGATACGCGGCGGCGCGAAAGATGGTGAGCGCGTCAACGGTCTGGGAGAGATCTTTGCCGGGATGGCCCGTCCGCCCGGTGATTTTCACATCGAAAGCTTCGTATGCTGCCCCTTGTGAGACGACGACGCCGGCGTCAAAGGCGTTATCGAAGACAATACCATCGCTGACCGGCCATGCGGCGCTATTAAAGGCCGTAGCGCCGCAGAGTCCGGCCTCCTCCTGGACGGTAAAGACGATAAGCAGCGGCGGGTGCTCCTGGCGCTGCTCTACCAGGCGGCGCAGGATCTCCAGAATGACAGCGATGCCGGCAGCGTCGTCCGCGCCAAGATTTGTCGTGCCATCACTGTACAGGATGCCATCGCGCAGTACCGGCTGATGGCCGAGGCCGGGCGGAACGCGGTCCATATGAGCGTTGAGCAGGAGAGGCTTGCCCTCGCCTGGCAGAGTCGCAATCAGATTCCCAACTTCGTCGATCCTGGTGGTGAGGCCGAGCACGGTAAGCTGCTGCTCCAGGTAGTGGCGAACGTACTCTTCGTGACCCGGCGTACTGGGAAGGTGAACGAGGTCAACCAGAGTATTGTAGAGCTGATCCGAGTAAACGTACATGACGTGATCTCCTGAGAGATGACCGCAAGGATGATCTCTGTGTAAATAAGGGGATGATCCCTATCTGGCTCTTAAAAATATCCGGTTCATTATAGCATAGCAAACCAGACTGCTCACCGCTGCGCGGTTCGCCGGTGGTAGAGTCTGTGGGCTGAGCGCCGCAGGCGCTCAGCCCACAGACTCTACCACCGTAAGGTATGCCGCAGGCGCTCAGCCCACAGGCTTCACATCCTCCGGTGCGCCCGCAGAGTTTAGCCCACAGACTCTACACAGTAAGGTACGCCGCAGGCGCGAGCAAGCGCTGCGAGGGGATAAGTAAACATGTCTCTGATAGCCAAGAAAAAGGAGCGCCGCTGGCAAGGCAGCAGCTAGCCAAGAAAAAGGAGCGCCGCTGGCAAGGCAGCAGCGCCCCCATATGCCCCATAGCCGACGGTTAGTGGAGTGGCCGTGCAGGGCAGGAATTGAAAGGCAGCGTCTTATGGAAGTTGGTAAAGAGCATCTCAAAGCCACCGCCCTTTGTTGTATAGGCCAGCGGCAGAAGATTACCATACTGCCTGTTCTTCCCGTAATCCAGTTCGGTCACTCCGGGGATGTCGTTGCCAATTGTCCAGATGCAGTTGTCGTTCGTTACCTCACCGGAGGTATAGAACGGATAGAAGTTTGCCGGCTTCCCATCATCGGTAGTTGGTATCAGCGTACAACCCTTGCCGGTTGTGATATCGCAGGTGGACTCGATAACCGGCAGGTCCGCTTCAAAGGCCGTGCGGCTGTAATTGATGTTGTAGTTGTCTCCTGTAAGCGGGCTGGTGAAGACGACAGGCTGTGGATGCAGAGGATTGCCGTCGGGCCAGTCTTTCAGGTAGGAGGTGCCATCGAAGCCTGTGTTGGATCCGACGCATCCTGACAGGCGTACATCGGACGACGCTGAGGCAGGGAAGCAGCCGGTATCATCGGCATCGGTTGGCTCCTTATCGCCCGGGGCGCCTTCAAAATCGCCCTTCGGACAATTTGTTCCGGTAAAGAACACAAAGGGGATAGCGTTGGGGCCGGTGCAGTAGTCCCAGTGACCGATCTCATCGGAGAAGGCGATGTTGTATGAATGGGCGGCCCAGGGGACGCGCGTCTTCTCAGAAGAGGTGCTGTACATCGGATGGAAGTCATAGGGAATATTCTGGCAGGTCGTACCGGTTGGCGCGAACTTCACCTGACCGAAACCGTTGGCCGCGCTCGCCGTCATCGAGCCGCTCTGGTGCGTGGTCAGGTCGTTAATGACAACCTGGAGACCATGTGCCGTATCATGGAACGTAACGGTGATCTTATCGCCAGAGTTCATGAACAGGTCGGCCTGGCGGTTGGGCGTGAAGGTGTTCAGTGTCGCGTTGACAGGATTGGGCGGAGAGCCTGGCTGGGGCTTGCCATTCTTCGTGATGAAGGCGAAGTTGACATACTCTATGCCAGTCTTTGCCGCGCAGGTCGGGTTCAACTGCGTGCCGGCGACGGGATTATCCGACAGGCTATCGATATTTAGCGCTGCACACCACTGCTTCGCATCGCAACTGAAGCCAGAGGGCCACTTCACCCAGCCGGGCGGGTAGAACTGCATTTCCATGAAGGCTGTTCCAGGATGGTTTGGACTGACCTTCGGGTCGACGATATTCTTATCGCTATCGGGCGTGCAGGTATGAATCTGGTTGGGATCCGATTGCGTATCGCACATCGCCATACCAAACCAGAAAGTCGGGCGAAGCTGGAAATTATAGGATTGACCGCGCACAGGGACATCCCCCGCCGGGTCCTTCGGCAGTATCACGGTATATTGCATGCGATTGCCGGAGCCGGGCACATTGGAATAGAAGAGATTCGATGGCTCATCATGTCCAACATAATAGCCAAAAATTCTATCGGAATCAGCTACGTCGGCGCAAACTCTTTTTTGGGAGCAGTCGAGGAACGCATGCCCCGAGGCTGCGCTGGCGGCGGTGGTATGGCTGCCCTGGATAGACGTTACCAGGGGCACCAGAGCGAGGACTGCCACTGCGACTAACGCTATCAGCGCCAGTGCAGGCTTCGTTTTGAAAAAACCTCTCACAAACAAATCTCCTTGTTGTCTTCGGTGACAAGCATATCCGCAAGTTTCGCTCTATGAGCCACGCTTCACGTACAGATACATGTCACAGGGCGTGGCTCCCTGATAAAACATGGCAGAAGAATAAGGTATCGTTCTCTTAAAAGTTAGACCAGGGGCATCACTCTCTATTTAACATAAGTCGAGCTTTTTATCTATTGAGAACAGTTGAGAAGTGGTGGAGAAAAAGTATGGATCTCGCTTCTCGGGTGACGAATTCTTTACTGAGCATGAGTAGTTGTGGCAAACAGATGCCTGCTATACACTTCCCTCCGTCTTCCCACGTATGGGAAGCTGCGGGTGCGGGAGCAGTTTGGTCAGTTCTCGCCCCCGGAGTACCAGGTCAGCAACAGCCAGGCAGAAGCGCCAGCCTGATCCTCAAGGGCACCGTTCCAATCGAAATTCCATCCATTGACCATTGCATACATCGAAACCACGGTGTATAGTTTTGTTGAGCTAAGCATTCTTAGAGCAAGATCGAACATCGCATGCTGTTGTAAATAATCTGCCGGGAGGTGTTGTTTGGAAACGCTTTTACCTTACCTGGATGTACACGGACCCGACGACCAGCACTTTACTGCCGAGCTAGAAAAAGATCGTGTAACGATTGGCCGCTTTGATCTCTACAACGATGTGGCCCTGGAGCCGGATCCGCAGCAACTCATCTCCCGCAAGGTTCACTGTGCCATCGAGCGGGGCAGTGATGGCTGGTGGGTGGTCGATAACGGCAGCATCAACCGCACCTTCCTGCGCCGGGCCGGGCAGGTTGACATGGTGGTTGGTCGAGCGCTGCTCAAGGATGGCGACGGCATCCTCATCCTGGGGAAGCTGACCGAGAGTGGCGAGCCGTCGTATTGGGAACTGGTGTTTCGCGATCCTCTAGGCACCCGGCCCGCCGGGCACGTCAAGCCAGCGGCGTATCTGGAGTACGACTGGGTGCAGGCCAGGCTGTTCCGCATCGATGGGAATAGGCGGCAAGAAATCGCGGATCTGCGTCCCCAGGAGCATAAGCTGATTCGGTATATGGACCAGCGCAATCGAGCCAATGGCAACATCCCCGTCATGTGTACTTTTGAGGAACTCCTCGGGGCTATCTGGGGCGAGGACACCACCCACACCGAGTCAGACGTGAATCACCTCATCTGGGAACTGCGCCAGAAGCTCGAACCCAATCCGAGGGAGCCACGATTTCTCGAAACGGTGCGCGGGCTTGGCTACCGCCTGGTCACACGCCCTCAGAAGTAATAGTGGGCACTGGAGGGAGAGGTGTTATGAGTAGCAGGCGTCTCGTTTTTCTCCTATGATACCGCTTTTAGCAGGAGTCTGAAGATGGAACATCGCGCTCGTCGGCAACTGGGCGATTACCGCTTTATCCGTCCACTCGGGCATGGAAGCTTTTCTGAGGTGTATCTGGGTGAGCATATTGCCCTCAAGCAGCGGGTCGCCATCAAGGTCCTGCGTGCCCCGCTTTCGCGGGAGGACCAGGAGCGTTTTCTAAACGAGATGCAGACCATTGCACACCTGAACCACCCCGCTATTTTGCCGGTACGCGAATACGGGGTGGCGGAGGGTATTCCGTTTCTGGTGATGTCTTACCTCTCTGGCGGTTCGCTGCGCCAGCGGCACCGCCGGGGCGCCTGCCTTCCTCCCATCGCTCTTCTTCCTTATATTCAGCAGATTGCCAGCGCGCTCCACTATGCACACAGCGAGGGCATCGTTCACCGCAACATCAAGCCGGAAAATCTGCTGGTGGATCTGAGCGATACCGTCCTCCTGAGCGACTTTGGGCTGACCACCGGTCAACAAAGCTCGCGCTCGCAGAGCCTCCAGGAGATCGCCAATGCGGCGCTCTATATGGCCCCCGAACTCTTGCAAGGCAGGCCGGTGCCCGCCAGCGATCAGTACGCCCTGGGCATTGTCGTCTATGAATGGCTCTGCGGAAGAGTTCCCTTTGAGGGGTCCTTTAGCGAGGTTGCCAGCAAGCAGTTTTTCGCGCCTCCTCCCGCGATGAAGCCGCTCTCGGTCTCCTCGGAGGTGGAAGCGGTGGTCATGAGGGCGCTGGCAAAGGCGCCTGAGCAGCGCTTCGACAGCGTTCAGGCATTCGCGGCCGCTTTTGAACAGGCGGTCCTGCTGGATCAGGCCACAGTCAGGGTGCGTCCGGGCTCGTCTCCTTCGCTGGCAAGTCTGGACACTATGCGGGACAGCCGGGCAACACGGGCCGCACCTTTCCACAGGCCGCGCGGATTTCTCGTTACACATGCCCCCCGGACTCACTCTACATCACAGCGCTCAGAGCGCCGCCAGCGTGGTCTTTCGCGGTTCGGGATGCTTCTCTCCATCGCCTCGGCTCTGCTGGTAATTCTGGGCGCAGGAAGCTTTGCCCTTTTCAGAGCGCTCCCTCCTCGCCCTCAGGAGGTCGCTGCGACGGCCACGGTCAAGGCACAACGCGACCTCTACACACGAGCAACGTCCGGGCGGCCCCTGCTCAGTGATCCGCTCAGTCGCAACGGCAATCCTCTCACCTGGCTGGTTTCTGCAACCAGTACTGGCGCCTGTACCTTCACAGGAGGAAGCTATCACGCCTCCACCCGGGTCTCCGATGTACCGAAAACCTGCCTTGCCGGCGCCACTTTCAGCAATTTTACCTACCAGGCGCAAGTGACCATTCTCAAGGGTGATGCTGGCGGTCTTCTTTTTCGGGTGTCGCGCGCCGGCAATCGCGTACAGGCATATCTCTTTAGCGTCGATCAGAGTGGCTCTTATGCCCTGACCGGGCTGGTGTCGACGGGCAATCAGGCCCTTCCTCTCGCGCTCAAAACCTTCGTCCATCGTCCCAGCAAGGCGATCAGAACGGGGCTGCACCAGCCTAATCTCCTCACCGTGACCGCGCAGGGCAACAGGATTTCCCTGTATATCAATGGGCAGTATATGGCACAGGTGCGCGATGCCAGTTCTCCCTCTGGCTATATCGGGGTGATTGCCTGGGCCACATCTACCCCAACCGAGGTGGCTTTCAGCAAGGCACAGGTATGGCCTGCATAGTTCTCAACAGGGCACAGAAAGGAGAGACACGGATGAACCGTGTTGGTCAACAGCTTGGCAACTATCTCGTGCTCAGCCAGGTTGGCCGGGGTGGCTTCGCCGAGGTCTATCTGGGCGAACACAGGTATCTCAAAACAAAGGCGGCCATCAAGGTGCTCCATACCCATCTCGCACAGGAGGAGCAGGCCGGTTTTTTTGCCGAGGCCCAGACGATTGCTCACTTACAGCACCCTCATATCGTGCGCGTCCTGGAGTTTGGGGTTCAGGACGGCCTCCCCTATCTGGTGATGGAATACGCTCCGCACGGCACCCTGCGCCAGCGCTACCCCAAAGGTGTTGCCCTCCCGCTCACGACAATCTTGCCCATCGTCCAACAGGTCGCGGCGGCCTTACAATACGCTCATGATCAGAACCTGATTCATCGTGATGTGAAACCGGAAAATATGCTGGTCGGTGAGAACAATGAGGTGCTGCTCAGCGACTTCGGAGTTGCCCTGATCGTCCAGGGCATGCACTCGCAGGAGCATCAGGAAATCGTGGGGACCGTCGGGTATATGGCCCCGGAGCAATTGCTGGGGAAGCCGCAGTTTGCCAGCGACCAGTATGCGCTGGGAGTAATTGTCTACGAGTGGTTGACCGGCGAACGCCCCTTTCAAGGCTCCTTCGCGGAGGTTTCCAGTCAGCATATCTTCACGCCGCCGCCGCCTCTGCACGAAAAAGTGCCCGATACCCCCTCTGCCGTTGAAGAGGTGGTCTTGAAGGCCCTCGCCAAAGATCCTGCGCAACGCTTCCCTACTATCCAGGCTTTCGCGGATGCGCTTGAGACGGCGGCGCCCGTTCCTGTCACCGGTGATGCCTTGCACGCTTCCGCGTCCCCGCGCCGCAGCGCCTCTGTTCGGCTGCGCGTGCTCCTCGTCACCTTGCTGCTGCTCCTCGCGACTGGAAGCCTCGGCTCCTTCTTGCTCGCGCCCCGCTTCTTCCCTCCCGCGGCGCCTCCAGGCCCGGAGCAATTGCTCTACCTGCAAGCGACAGGTGGAATGCCGGCCATCGCCGATCCTCTGCAAGCACAAAGCTCTCTCCTCTGGACCAATACCTGCACTTTTACGGGGGGAGCCTTGCATGTCAGCACCAGTGCTGGCGTGGGGATATGCAACCCCCTCACCGTGTCCGTCGATGACTTTGCCTACCAGGTAGAGGTCACGATCATCAAAGGCAATATGGCCGCGCTCGAATTTCGCAGCACGCCGAGCCTGACGAAGAGTCCGGGCTACTTCTTCTTCATCCTCTCCAGCGGTCAGTGTGGTCTCATCCTGAAGAGCAGGAATACGCTGGCTGGCACCGAATCAGACCGCTCTTTGTTCAATCGAGCGCACTGTGCGGCCATCAGAACAGGGGCGAAGCAGGCTAATCTGTTAACCGTTATAGCTCGCGGAAGCGATATGTACCTGTACATTAATAAACAGTACGTGGCCCATGTTGTCGATCACAGCGCTGCATCAGGTTTCATCGGCGTATTTGGAGGTATCGCCGGCGCACAGGGAGCAGTGGATGTCGCCTTCCGCGACTTGCAAGTATGGAATTTATGAGAAAGGGAATGTGATGATGGCAGGCAGTGCCGAAAAGCAGGTAGGCCAGCAATGTGGCAACTATCGCCTCCTGCACCTGGTGGCCCGGGACTCCTTCGCGGAGGTCTATGCAGGTGAACATGTCTATCTCAAGACAAGGGCTATGATCAAAGTGATCCGGGCAGGACTGACGAGCGAAGAACTGGAGCGCTTTCTCGCCGAGGTGCGCGTACTGGCCCGCCTGAAGCACCCCGATATCGTTCGTGTGCTCGAATTTGGTGTCCAGGCAGACCAGCCCTTCCTGGTGATGGAGTATGCCTCCAACGGCTCCTTGCGTCAACGTCATCCCGAAGGCTCGACGCTGCCACCGGCCACGATCCTGGACTACGTTCGACACATTGCCTCCGCGCTGCAATATGCTCATGACGAGCACCTGGTCCACCAGAACCTGCGGCCAGAGACAATCTTGCTGGGACCTCACAATCAGCCCCTGCTGGGCGATTTCACCTTGAGTGTCCTTGAGGGAAGTGCCCTGGACGAGCGCGGCCCGTCTTCAACTGGTGAGGCTCTGACCGCTTTCCTGGACTATAAAGCGCCTGAGCAGAGCCAGGGCAAACCCTGCCCGGCCAGCGACCAGTATGCTCTGGCAGTGATCGTCTATGAATGGCTCTGCGGCCAGCGTCCCCCGCATGAGCTTTCCGGTGAGGCAACAGAACAGCATCTCTTCGCCCCCGCACAACCTTCGTGCAAAGAGGCTCCGTCGCTTCCGCCCGCCGCCAGACAGGTGCTTCTCAAGGCTCTCTCCACAGATCCCGCGCTCCGCTTCGCAACCATAAACGACTTCGCGCATGCCCTGGAGGATGCGCTGCGACCCGCCATCGCGCCAGACCAGCAGGCACCCGGAACACCGGGACCATCGCCGCTACGCAAACGCTCAGTCCTTACGACTATAACCCTGATCGCGCTGGTAGGAGTGGTGATAACCAGCAGTCTCCTTTTCTCTTCGAGGGCGCTTTTCTCCTCCAAATCATCTTTCCAGATGGCTTCTGCCACAGCCACGGCTCAGGCCAGCTTAGCCACGGTCAACGCAAGATTCACCGGCCAGACCCCACAGGAGATCTACCAGCATGTCACCGGCGTTCATCCGATCATCACTGATCCGCTTTCCCGGCCGGGTGAGAGCACCTGGCAGAATGAGCATCTTACCGCCGGCGCCTGTACGTTCGCAACGGGAGCCTATCATATCAACTCTGCCGCGAAGCAGCCCATGCTGTGCCTCTCAAGGGGAAACAACCTGAGCAATTTCGCCTTTCAAGCGCGGGTAACGATTGTGAAAGGGAGCTTCGCCGGCCTTTGCTTCCGCGTCAATAGCAGTGGTACACGGTTTTATCGTTTCGCACTTGACGCCAATCAAGACTATTATGCGTTCGAGGTGGCAAATACCGGACTCTACTCATTACTATTCACTGAGGATAGGAAGGTAGACTTGAACCAGTCGTACCTGGTGACGGTAATCGCCGTAGGGAGCCATTTCTACTTCTATCTCGATGGGCACTACATCACTGATGTAATCGACCCGAGCAATACGCTCGGTTCAGGGGCAATCGGCCTGACGGCAGGCAGTAGCATAGGTCCTTCTACAGAAGCGGTGTTCAGCAATGTTGAAGTATGGAAGCTGTAAGTGCAGGCGGCAAGAGGAACAATAGAGGTGCAGACGATGTTAGAAGCGTGGCGGAGGGGGGATATGAGGGGGCGGTGGTGGCGGGACGACGAAGTGAGCCGCTTTACGCCTTCAACGTCTATATGAGCGCGCTCTACGGGGTGAATCGTGCCTTCAAGGATGAGGCTATCAAGCTGCTGCGCGAATATCTTGCCGTGATTACCTTTATGCTCCAGGAGAGTCAGGCGCGTGGCGAGTTGCGGACCGATCAGATCGAGGCGATGGCGTTGATGGCGCTTTCCCTCACCGAGTCCTACGTGCTTACGACACGTGTTCTCGGACAGTCCGAGCAGGAGATCACCCGGCAAGCCCGCCATGTCGCGCGTTTTATCCTGCAAGGGGGCGCGGCCATGTCGCGCTGATCTCTCTTCCTTCTTCGCGTTTTTTTTTGAATGTCTGCCCACCCATTTTCTCTGAGAGGGCGCTACCCGGGAGGGATGTTGACGGATTTTCCCGCTCTGATTCCGTTCGTGTGCCGTTTCTTCCATATCCGGCGCACCAGACGCAGTTATGAAAGTCCGCGCTACCTGGCGAAGTGGCTGCTCATCAGTACCTTGACTGGCCTGGTGGCGGGATTTGGAGCTGTGGCGTTTTATAGCTACCGTGGTGAGTTCCTTCTCTTGAAGAGGTTTGATCACGCTCACTGTAGATGATGGACTCATTCTTTTTCAATGCCTGGCTAACTCACACCAAACGTTTAAGGAGAGCAGCTTCATGTCATCCTGATCCGGAGGCGATTTGCAACTCGATGATGTTCGTATTCATCATTACCGCACGGGGACGTGAGAGAAGCCGCCACTCGTGTTGTTGCACGGCTTCAGCGATAATGGGCTGTGCTGGAGCGAGGTGGTGCGGGAATGGGAGGGCGACTTTGATATCATTCTGCGTGATGCCCGAGGGCATGGACTCTCCAGCGGCTCGGAGAGCGGGGACTATCGGCAGCGAGCCATGACGGAGGATGCGGTGGCACTCATCCACGCGTTGAGGCCGGGTCCGGTGCGGCCGGGTGGACATTCGATGGGAGCGGGGGTGGCGGCAGTAGTAGCCAGCTCGTGGCCGGAGGTGGTGCGGGCGGCCTGCTGGAGGACTGGGCGCCGCCTGTGCCACGCGAGCCGCCGGTACGTTTTTTTTCAGCATCTTGCTCGAAAAGGAATTTCTCCTTAGCGGCGAATGCTATCCGTGCATTCTCAGCGAGGTGATACAAGGAGTGCCAAAAGTGCAGCAAAACTGACAGCAAAAGTGGTGAACACCCGCGAAAAATGGCGGATCTCTGCGTACCTTGTGAGCGCGAGTTCGAGCGTGAAAGGTCCCGTTGAGCGGGGATTCTCTGTTATCTTTGCCCCTGTTCTGCTATAATGAAAAGCGTAGGATCATGTGAGCACTACGTACAGTCAAGGAGCGATCCATGCAGAAAGATCGACAACAGGAGCAACGCCACCCTGAGCCGGCTCTTACTGATGATACGACAATCCTCCAGTCCAGCCTCTTCGGCGCTCCGGCGGTGATCGCGGAGCCGCAAGATCCGCTGGAGAAGCCTTATCCTCCCCTGATACGCACCAACCCGCTTACCGATCAATCAAGCCTGGCGGCATGCGCTCTTCCCTACAGGCAGGAGCTGATGCTGCGGGGCAAATCAAACTATACCGTCACCTGCTTCCTCTCTGACCTGAAAATGTTCAGCGAGTATCTGGGACAGGAGACACCGGTGGGACGCATCGCCAAAGAGCAGCTTACGGACTGGCTGATGAAGCTGAAATTTGGCACGCCGGGTCAGACGCCGGCGCCTAAGACAATGGCGCGCCGTGTGACCTTTCTCAAGAATTTCTTTTCCTGGCTGGCGCGCGAAGGTGTGATCAGAGAGGATCCGGCGGCAAGCCTGGTGTTAGAGCGTCCATTGCCGCCGCTGCCGCAGCTCCTTTTCGCCGATGAGGTACAGCGCTTGCTGGATGCCGCCGCCCAGGATCCGCGCTGCCACTGTCTCGTTTACCTCGTTGTGCATGCGGGCCTCAAGAAAGAGGAGGTGATGCGCCTGCGGATGCAACATGTCGATCTCTCCGATCCCGCGGCTCCTCTGGTGGAAGTGCATTTCGCGGCCTCGACGGGCAAGCAGCACCGCGAACGACGCCTGGCGCTGCCGGCGGAATTCACCGCGATTTTCAAGCGCTATGTGAACGCCTATCATCCAGCCGACGAGCTATTTGCCTGCACAGACCGCAATTTGAACTATATTCTCGCGCGAGCCGTCAAGGCCGCTGGCATAAAGAAGCGGGTGACATTGCAGTTGTTGCGCGATACCTTTGCGGTGCAGCAGCTCCAATCGGGTGTATCGCCCGATGCGCTGCGGGAGAAACTGGGCCTGTCAGATGAAGCCTGGCTGGAGGCGCGGGAGAAATATCGCCGTCTCGCGTTTCCTAAATGAAACGCTGGCTCTGCGCTCTATAGAGGATATAATTCCTCAAGCCTTCTTTTCTCCAGGCTGCTCAACTCCTCCGGCGCTTCGTATATATAAGGGTAAGTGCAGGCGAGGCCGGCGCTGCTGGCCTCGCCTGCACTTACCCTTATGTCCTTGTCCTTGCAGGCGACAAGAGGAACAAAAGAGGTACAGACGATATTAGAGGCGTGGAGGAGGGGGATATGAGGGGGGCGGTGGTAGCGGGACGACGAAGTGGGCCGCTTTGCGCCTGATCACGCGGGTCAGCAGCAGAATATTCAGAATACTGGCGCCGATAGCGATGGGTCCCAGACAGATGAGGCCCAGACCGGCGGTCAGGATGGTGCCAACGATCAGCACCGGCCAGTAGACCAGGAAGCTACAGATGAGCAGGAGCCGGCCCGGGAGCGTTTCGCCTGCCAGCAGCCAGCCGACCCCGAAGATGCCAACGAGGGAAAGGATGAACTCTACCAGCAGCGCGTGGTGGGAGTGATTGGCGGCTCCCGGGCTGCTCTGGGGTGCAGCGGAGACGGGAAGAGCCTGATGATGGGCAGCCGGGTCAGGGCCAGGTGGCGGCGGAGGAGCTGACCTGGATGAAGAGGACTCGCCGAAGCGGCCCTGGGGGCAGGACCCATCGTGCGTGGCCGGTTCTCCCGTCTCGCGGGCATTCCTGTGAACGGTTTCCCGGGCCGGATACCCGGGAGTGCCGTCCGGGAGCTTCTTGGCACTCCGTTTGCAATCCATAAGAGGCGCATCCTTTGTAGTGAATGGGACGCGGTTCTGAGCGTCTGGGAACAGAGCACGCCGGCAGAGACATGGCAGGCGCGCACCTGAGAGCGCAGACGAAAAACTGTGCTCACCTATTGTACGCTGCGCTGCGTCACTGGTTGTACTGTCCCGGCCGGGGACCTGTGAGGTCTCCACGCTCATGTTCCATGTGCTATCCTTGCTGCTAATCTCCAGTGTGCCTGCCTGCGCGGTCTGAAGCGTTTGCCACGATGCCGCCAGAGGTGCGGGTGGAACAGGGGCTGCCCCGTAGCCCGCCATGCGTAGTTTCGGACTGAATGCGGCCGGTGTAATCACCAGCCGCGATGGATGTGCCGCCGTCAGGACTCTGCTTAGCGCAGCGGGAAAAGCTTTCCCCGCCGCGCCTACGATCTGCACGATATCGGCCTGGAGATATGTAAGGTCAAGACCTGCCATGATTCCTTCCAGCGCATAGGGACTGAGGGCCGCCGCGCCCAGAAAGAGCACGCGCAGCCCGGGCGCCACCAGGCGAAAGACGAGGCTATTATCGAGCGTCTCGTTGCTTCCTTTGTGCAGATGCGAGGTGGGCCATACTACCTGGAGTCGCACCTGCGCTCCGAGCGCCAGTATTGTACCCTGGACAACGGGCAGATAATGCAAACGGCGCTCGGCGATGGTCTTCCTCCAGAGTGCGTAGGCAACGCTGGGATGAAGCATGCCTGCATCGATGACCGTGCCAATCTGGTAGCGGCTCACCACGTCCTGGAGGCCGGTCATGTGATCCGCGCGGGGGGTAGTGAGCAAAACCGCGCTCAGTGAGCGCTGCCAGGGTGGCAGGCGGGTATCCAATGCCTGCGCCAGCGCTGCTGCATCGGGGCCACCGTCGATCAACATAGTCTGGTGGTCGCGTGTAGTGATCAGGATAGCCTCACCCTGCGGCGGCTGATTGGCCGGGCCGACATCAAGGAAGGTAATCGCCAGTTGCCCATCTGACGATGAGAGCAACGCCGCAGTTCCGGTAGCCATGATGACGATGAGGGCTGCACCGAACTGGAGTGTGCGCCATAAACGTGTCGTGAGGCCCGGAAAGAGAGTGCGAGGACGCCCGGTATGCGTCCGGGTTATTGCCGTCGGCCAGCGTTTCAGCGCGGTCCAGGTCAGCAGTGCCAGCACTCCATAATACGCCCACGCTGTGCTGCTCCCCATATTCTCTACGCTCACATATGCTCCCGGCAGGCGGGCATTCCAGGTCACGACGCCGGTCACGTACCAGAGCAGGGGCCACGCTACCCAGCCACATAGCGCAGCGAGCGGGGGCAAAACCAGGCCGGCGCCGCAGATGAGCGTACCCAGAAGGATCAACAATCCCAGCAGCGGAACGGTCAGGATATTGGTGATGGGGGCAATGAAAGAGATCTCCTGGAAGGTGATGGCGGAGATGGGCAGTGTCGCCACCTGCGCGGCCAGCGTGACCGCGATGATCTCCGCGATGTGGTAGCCCAGGGGGATGTGTTCGACAGGATGCAGCAAACGCTGGAACAGCGGAGTGAGCAGAACGATGCCCAGCGTACCCAGGAAGGACAACTGAAAACCCGCATTCCAGAGCACGAACGGATCCGCCAGGCTCATGAGCAGGGCCGTAAGCGCGAGTGCCGTATAAATATTGTAGCTGCGGCCAGGCCGTGGCGCGATCACCAGGAGGATGCCCATGATCCCCGCACGCAGCGCAGCCGGTCCAGCTCCGCTGAGCAGCGAGTAGATGGCGATGCTGGCGATCATCAGCGCTGTTGCCACCCGGGAGCGCCAGCGCTGGCGACGGTGCGGTGGAGGCGTGGTGTCCGGCTGTTTGCGGCTTTTATCTAGCCATGAGGTACAGCGGGCGACGAGGCCGGCGAGCACGGTCACTTTGAAGCCGGAGGGCGCGACGAGGTGCGCCGTGCCGGTAGCATTGAAGGCGAAGAGCAGCGGCTTGAGAGCGGGGGTATGGATGCTGAGCAGGATAGCGATCAGCAGCGCCGCCTCTGGTTGTGGCAGCGCCCGGGCAATGATCGATGCGAGCACGACGCGCAGGTGATAGAGAAAAGCGAGGACGGGATTTCCCCCGGTGCTCTCAACGCTGAGGCGTGGGAAGGTCATGTTCGCCAGGATCTCCGGGGAGCTGTGCGGCTCCGGCGGCTGAAGTTTGCCCTGCAATTCGACGCTATCGCCATAATTTGGGCCGTAGGGATTCTCGATGAGGTCGCCGGGTGTGCGCACTTCGATCTGCCCGTCTGCCTCTTGCCAGGAAGCGCCTCCGTTGCTGCTGACCTTATCGACAGCTATGATGAGAACTCGCGAGCGACCCTGCAACTCCGGCTCGTCGGCTACGGCGCCACGGATGGTAAGCGCCCGCGGGCCAATGAACGCAGCAATGGCATGAGGATCGTTGCCAGGAGATGCAATACCGTAGCGCCATGCGCCGAGCAGCATGCAGAGAAGCAGGCACATGATAAAACAGCCCTGCTCATCGCGGCGCAGCAGAACCACGAAGATCAGTGCCGCGCCAGATCCGATCAACGTTGAGAGCGGTGGCAGCGGGAGGCAGGAAGCTAATAACATGCCCGCCAGCCACGCTGCCGCAAAACCTGCTAACGTCAGACCACGCAGCTTAACATGTATATGTTCTTGTCGCAGCATCATCAAGAAACTGTAACCATACTTTTGATGCGGTCATAGATCGAACGGCTCACAACCTGCATCAACTGATCTACGGAAGTGTAGGGGCCGTTCTGTGTGCGATAATCGACGATTTTCTGTGCCGTCGCACTGCTAACGTGAAGGCCCTGTTTTAGCTGGTCGATACTCGCCGTATTGATGTTGACTGGCAGGCTCGGCGTCGCAGCCGTGGCGCTGCTGCTATTGCTACTACTGCTATTGCTGCTGTTGCTACCTGGTCCAGGGACTCCTCCTACGTAGGTCGGCGGTGTTTCTCCAACGGTAATGACATAGACCTCCTGGCCGTCGGTCAATTTTGCCGCGAGGTTAAGGGCGACGAGATTCGCGTTGGGCAGCGGCCCTCCAGCGGCCTGGAGGAGTTGATAGACGCGCGCGTTTGCATCGAGCGTATACACGCCGGGTTGTTTGACCGCGCCTGTAACATAGACCTTGATGCTTGCGCCGCTGGTTGAGGAGGTTGCTGCGGTGGCGCTGTCCCGCGTCATGGAGGCGACGCCGGGCTGGATCTGCTGCACGGTGGCCGGCGAGGCCGGCGCCGGGGACGAGCTATGCCAGATGAGGTAGATCATGAACGCCAGGGCTGCCATAATGGCAATGACAACCAGACGGCTCCGACGCCGCTTCTTTCCGGGTAGATCTACTATTGCGGGCTGCTCAGCCAGTGTGGGAACTGTTGAGATACCTGGATAACGCATCGTCTGCTGCTGCTCTATCGCCGGATAAAACTCGGTCTGCTGCTGCGCGATGTGCTGCCTTAGCAGGCCGCGCGGATTGTTGAACTGTAGTGGGTGTGTGTCCATCCCTTGCTATGTCCTCCCTACACATGTGCTATTTTTCACCGCCGCAGGATAACATGGGACGCCGGCGCATGTAAATACGCAAAAATGAGAATATTACGATGTGTGGTAAGAAGTGATGATAGTGGGAGGGCCGCGAGCCTGCCGCTCGCGGCCCTCCCACTATCATGTTCATAGACGATGAAAGGTTGTCTTGAGTACAGTTGACGAGTATGGTTGCCGAACTTGCGAGCCATCTGATAGGATTAGAGATTTATGCGCAGGGAGGGAAGATAATTTGAAAAGAGGATTATAAATAGTAGTGACAGTGGCGGGGGTCGAACCCGCAACCTTATGCTCCGGAGGCATACGCTCTATCCATTGAGCTACACTGTCGTCAAAGACAGTATAGCAGATGGATAAAGCGATGACAAGTCCAGGGCGGGGTTCGAGTCCTGTCGGGGACGCTACAGCTTCATCGTTTTGAAAAAGTTCTTCACCGTATCCTGGTCAATATGTGCCTTCGCGGCATAGGCCAGAATCTCCTCTTTTTGCCGCGCGTACATCTGCTTGATAAGTTTGCGCTTGGAAGGATCGATTCCTCGCGGGGAAGATTGGCTGATCTCGTAGAGAAAAGCCGTCATATCAAGCAGCTTCAGCTCGTTGCGCAGTTCTTGATCTTCTTCAATGCTGAAAGCGCTCAGGATATCGCTCTGAATCGTGTCGATAGCCTCTTTGACAGCAGCCGTTTTGAAAAAAGGTAGGATATCGCCGATGACCGCCTCATGTACGTCGTGAACCAGTGCCAGCGTGACGAGGCGATCTCGCTTCTCCGGTGGGTAAGCGTTCGCGGCGGACCAGTAGAGCGCTAAAAAAGCCACTGCGACACTATGCTGCCCCACATTCCATGTCCCGAATCCTGAGACGCTGTATACTCTGGGAATATTAAAAATATTCATCAAGAAATCCAGATTCGGGTGCTTCGAGACATGACCGAGCATGCCCTGAGGCGTGAAGATGTTTTCGTAATCGATGTGTTCATCCATAGATCGTCTTTCTTATAGCTCCCGGGCCACACGTTGATGCGTTACGCGGCGGCAGCGCTTATGTGCATTATACAACCGTGTGGGCGCTGTCTCCATAACGAGGGAGTAAGAAAGGGGTGGCGGTCTGCGGGGAACTATCGCTATCATCGGGCTAATTTTGATGCTCTACCGGCTTACCGGCCGACCGGATCTCAATCGCGGTCTGGGGATCAATCAATAAAGACCTGTGG
>Ga0070740_10002949_pt1 | contig 18873 bp, 13 predicted proteins | sample Coa_R2_FD_67286 | JGI IMG/M metagenome (GOLD analysis project Ga0070740, IMG submission 67286) | Surface soil microbial communities from Centralia Pennsylvania, which are recovering from an underground coalmine fire - Coalmine... | ecosystem: Environmental > Terrestrial > Soil > Unclassified ...
CGGGATCTGGGGCGCATGGGCGTGCTCGGCGCGGTATTTCCCGAAGCGCTGGGGGGCGCCGGCTACAGCTACGTCGATTACACGGTGATCATGGAAGAACTGGCGCGCGTCGATCCGGCCATCGCGCTCAGCGCGGCGGCGCACGTTTCCCTGTGCACCAATCACATTTTTCTCGCCGGCAATCGTGAGCAGCAGGAGCGCTACATTCCCAAGCTCGCCAGCGGCGAATGGATCGGCTGCTGGTCGCTGACCGAGCCCGAAGCCGGATCGGACGCGGGCGGGACCCGCACCCACGCGGTGCTGCACGGGGAAGAATGGGTGCTGAACGGATCGAAAACCTTCACCACCAACGCGCACATCGCCGATGTTTGCGTGGCGATGGCGGTGACGGACCGCGCGGCATCGTCGCACGGAATCTCGGCGTTCATCCTCGAAAAGGGCACGCCGGGCTTTCGTCCGGGAAAAAAAGAAAACAAGCTGGGGATGCGCTGCTCGCCCACGGGCGAAGTGATCTTTAGCGATTGCCATCTGCCGGTGTCGCAGCTTTTAGGCAAACGCGGCGAGGGATTCGTCGACAGCCTGCGGATCCTGGACGGCGGCCGGATCTCGATCGCCGCCCTTTCGGTCGGCGTGGCGCAGGGCGCTTATGAGGCGGCGCTCAAATATTCGAAGCAGCGCAAACAGTTCGGACGCTTTATTTCGGAGTTTCAGGCGATCCAGCATAAGCTGGCCGACATGGCGACGGAAATTGACGCGGCGCGGCTGCTGACGCTTCGCGCGGCGTGGCTGAAGGACAACGGCAACAGCGTGAACAAGGAATCGGCGATGGCCAAGCTGTACGCGTCGGAGATCGCGGTTCGCGTGGCGGATCAGGCGCTGCAAATCCATGGCGGATACGGGTTCATCAAGGATTACCCGGTTGAAAAGTATTATCGCGACGTCAAGCTTTGCACTATCGGCGAGGGGACCAGCGAAATCCAGAAGCTGGTGATCGCGCGCCAGTTGCTGAAGAGCGGATGCTGAACCAATCTATCGCGGAAGTCTCTCTGGCCGAAAAGATCATCGCCGGCGACGCGCGGGCGCTGGCGCGGGCGGCCACGTGGATTGAAAATCGCCGTCCGGAGGCGGAGCATTTATTGCGCGAATTGTTTCCGCGCACCGGGCGCGCGCTGATTCTCGGCATCACCGGCGCGCCGGGCGCCGGCAAAAGCACGCTGGTCGATCAGCTCGCCCGCGCGCTGCGCGCCGAAGGGAAAACGGTGGGCGTGATCGCGGTCGACCCGACCAGCCCGTACTCCGGGGGAGCGATCCTGGGCGATCGCATCCGCATGCAGCAGCACCATTCCGATCCGGGCGTGTTCATTCGCTCGATGGCGACGCGTGGCTGGCTGGGAGGATTAGCGGCGGCGACCACGGAAATGACGCTGCTGCTGGACGGCGCGGGTTTCGACGCGATTCTGGTCGAGACGGTGGGGGTGGGGCAGGATGAGGTCGAGATTGCGCGGCTGGCGGATGTGACGCTGGTGGTGATGGTTCCCGGCATGGGCGACGATGTGCAGGCGATTAAGGCCGGGATCATGGAGATCGCCGACGTGTTCGTCATCAATAAAGCAGACCTGGCGGGCGCCGATAAACTGGAGCGCGAGCTGCGAAGTTATCTGACGCTGGCGCATCGCGCCGACGGATGGGTTCCCAAAATCGTGCAGGCCGTGGCGAGCGACGGGAAGGGAATCGTTGAGACGATGGCGGCCGCGCGCGAGTATCATTCGCGCGGGCGCTCCCGGGAGCGCGCCGCCGATATCTGGGCGATTCGCCTGCGCGAGATGCTGCGCGAAAAAATTTTGGATCGGCTGCCCGCGGCGGAGTTCGCGGCCGGAGGTCGCGAAGTGGCCGAGCGCAGGCGCGATCCGTACTCTGTATTGAAAGAATGGCTCGAAAGGATTTGAGCGGGGCGCCGGCGGAGTTGAAGCACGCCTCGTCTTGCAGGCCATGAAAGCGTCGATGGATCATTTGGGAATTGCGGTGCGCTCGCTGGACGATGCGCTGAAGTTTTATCGCGATCAGCTTGGACTGGAGGCGCTGCCGCGCGAAACGGTGGAGCATGAAAAAGTGAACGTCGCGATGCTGCCGCTGGGCGAGGCGCGAATCGAGCTGCTCGAGCCGACGCAAAGCGATTCGGTGATCGGAAAATTTTTAGAGAAGCGCGGCGAGGGATTGCATCACGTCGCCCTTCGCGTGCCGGACTTGAAAGCTTCCATCGAGCGGCTGAAATCGGCGGGCGCGCGCTTGCTGAATGAGCCGAGAACGGGCGCGGGCGGCCATCTCTACGTCTTCGTCCATCCATCCTCCACCGGCGGCGTGCTGCTCGAACTGATTCAGGAATGAAACCAGACATGGCGAAACCAAGCATCGGGATTATCGGCGGCAGCGGGTTGTATTCGATGCCGGGATTCACGGCGCACCAGGAGTGCGCGCTTCAGACTCCGTGGGGCGCGCCGTCGGACGCCTACGTGGTGGGCCGTCTTAGCGGACGCGAGGTCGCGTTTTTATCGCGGCATGGACGCGGCCATCGTATCTCGCCATCGGAGCTGAATTTTCGCGCGAACATTCACGGCTTCAAGCAGCTCGGCGTGGAGCGCATTCTTTCGCTGAGCGCGGTGGGATCGCTCAAGCAAGAGCACCGGCCGATGGATTTCGTGATTCCGGATCAGTTCGTCGATCGCACGCACGGGCGCGCTTCGACGTTCTTCGGCGAAGGATTGGTGGCGCACATCAGCTTCGCCCATCCGGTGTGCTCGCAGCTCGCCTCCGTCGCGGAGGCGGCCTGCCGCGAAGCCGGCGTCAACGCCAAATCGGGCGGGACGTATCTGTGCATGGAGGGTCCCGCGTTTTCGACGCTGGCCGAATCGCGGCTGTATCGAAGCTGGGGCATGGACGTGATCGGCATGACGAATCTTCAGGAAGCGAAGCTGGCGCGCGAAGCCGAGATTTGTTATACGACCATCGCGATGGTGACCGATTACGACTGCTGGCACGAGGATCATGACGCGGTGACGGTGGAGCAGATTATCGCGGTGCTCAACAAAAACGCGGAAAACGCCTGTAGAGTAATCGAAGCCGCGGTGCGCGCGATGCCGGAAGAACGCGAGTGCAAGTGCGGATCGGCGCTGGCGCACGCCCTGATCACGGATCGAAAAGCAATTCCCGAAGCGACTCACAAGAAGCTGGAGCTTCTGGTTGGAAAATACCTGTAAGCGGCTGCTCGACTGCTGCCTGCGCGGCGAGACCTGGCCGGCCGGCCTGCTTGACCGCGCCATCGAAATCGATCAGGGGCGCGCGCTGCTGTCGCTGGTGGTGGAACGGCTGGCCGATTCCTTCGAGCCGCGGCTCTGCGGCGTTTACCGGCGATTGTTTGCGGACGTGATCGGGCGGGCCGCGCCGGAGCTTTCTGCGCGCCTCCGCCCGTCCGGCCGCGCGCCTGCAAATCGGCCCCCGGAAAGCTGCGCCGCGGTTTTTGTTCTCTCGCGCGTGACCCTGGGCGCGGATGTGGCCGTAACCAGCGTGCTGCTCGACGCCGCCAAGCGGAGATATCCGGAAGCGGAGATTTACTTCGCCGGCCCGGCCAAATCGTATGAGATGTTTTCCTCGGACCGCCGCATTCGCCATCGGCCGGTTGCTTATGCGCGCGGCGGAACGCTGCTCGAGCGCCTGCGCGCGTCGGCGTCGCTGTGGTTTGACAAGGGGATCGTGATCGATCCGGATTCGCGCCTGACGCAGCTCGGCCTGATTTCGGTGTGCGAGGAATCGCGCTATTTTTTCTTTCCAAGCCGTGAGATCGAGGGGCCGGGACGCTTACCGGAGCTGGCGTCGCGCTGGGCGAAGGAAATTTTCGGCGTGGATGCGCGGCCTTATATCGCGCCGCCGGCGCCCGCCGGAGCAGCAGCGGAGATCACGGTGAGCCTGGGTGTGGGAGAGAACGAAGCCAAGCGGCTGGGCGGCGATTTCGAGCGCGGATTATTAAAGCTGCTCGCCGGACGCTCCGTGCTGGTCGATCAAGGCGGAAGCGCGGAAGAGCGCGATCGCGTGGAGCGCGCGATTCCACCGGGGATGCGGACGCATCAGGGATCTTTCGCCTCCTTTGCCGCGGAGATTGCGCGCTCGAAGCAGTTCATCGGCTACGATTCGGCGGGCGGCCATGTCGCCTCGGCGAGCGGGGTCCCGGTGATTTCGATTTTCGCCGGCGCGGTGAGCGAGCGCTTTTTCGACCGCTGGCGTCCGCTCGGCCACGTGATTCGCCCGGAAGACGGCGATGTTCTGGAGCGCGTGTGGGCGCTTCTGGGATAAATTCCGTAACTTCGCCCGTTCTCGTAAAGATTACGCGGAAAAATAGCCTCGGAGCCCGCCATCTCCCCTTGGCTAAGTGCCTGTAAAACATCGTTTCGCCGATTTGTTCGGGTGTGGCATGCGCCGTGCAACTCTGCTCGCCGATGGTCAAGGCCGCTCGGAGAAATTCAAACGCCTGGCCCCAAGGAGTTTAGAGAAATGTCAAACGAACTGGATAAACCCGAAGTGCGTGGCAACTCACATCCGTTATTGATCGCCGCCCTGAGCGGAGGGTTGATGCTGGCGCTGGCCGGGGACGGATATCTGCTGGTGCGGTCGAACCATTTGGAACAGGAGATGACCCAGCAGCAGCAGGACACGCAGGCGCAGTTGACCCGGATCAGCGATGCGACCACCTCGCTGCTCCAGCAGCGTCTTCAGGCGATCAATGACGAGATCAAGAGCGCCAATGACGCGGCCAATTCCGCGCTGAGCAAGGCGCGGTCGGAAACGCGCAAACAAAGCATCGAGCTCGCGCGCCGGCTGGACAATCAGCAGAAGGAAGTCTCGGAGCAGTTGAGCCAGTTGAAGGATGAAACTTCGACCGCGACCGCGAAGCTGACCGAGGTTTCCAGCGACGTGAGCGGCGTCAAAACCGATGTGACGACGGTGAAGACCGATCTGGCGGCGACGCAATCGGAGCTCGAAAAGACCGGCGCCGATCTGAAGCGCGCCATGGGCGACATGGGTGTAATGAGCGGCTTGATCGCGACCAACTCCAAGGATCTGGCCGCGCTTCGCGAGCTCGGCGAACGGAACTACTTCGAGTTCGATCTGAACAAGCACAACATGACCCAGAAGGTTGGCGATTTGACGCTGACGCTGAAGAAGGTGGATCCGAAGCGGAATCGCTACTCGGTCTTGATCCTGGCCGACGATAAGAAAGTCGAAAAGAAAGACAAGACCCTCAACGAGCCGGTGCAGCTTTACGTGAGCGACAACAAGCAGCCGGATGAGATCGTGGTCAACCAGATTAAGAAAGATGAAATCGTGGGCTACCTTGCGACGCCGAAAGTGAAAATGGCGCGCCGCTAAGGCTCCGGTCGGAGGACCGCGGGGGATGGCGCGCGCTGGCTCTGGCCTTCAGAGCCGCGCGCGCCGATTTTTTTGGGCGGGCGCTTTTTGAGTACAATCGTGGCGAATGATGGTGCGGAGGCCGCCGGTTTCGCCCGCTGCGTTTGTAATATGGTGGATGGCGCTGCTGCCCGGTTCGGCGCAGTCGCTCCGTGTTTATTCCGAATTTGCGCGCATCGACGCATCCGGCAATGTCACCGCTCCCGCGCAGCCGCGCGAAATCCTCTCGCCGGCGGTCGTTCGCAATGGCTTCACGTCGTTTCAAATCGTGGTGCAGGTAAAAAGCGGGACGCCGTATTGGCTGTACGTGGGGGAAAATCCCGATAACGCGGTGAAGGTTTCGATGTACCGCGAAATCGGCGAGCGGCTGGAGCCGTTGACCTCGCCTTATCATGGCGACGCGACGCAGATTTTCTGGCTGGATCTTTTTGCGGATCGCGATGCGATTGTGCGCCGCGTTAAAATCGAGCCGGAGCTGGATGTGGAGGATGATTGGGTCGTCTATCCGATGGAAATTCGCGTGATGGATGCGCGCGTGCCGGATCAGGCGCCGGCGCGCTCGATGATGAATTTTCTGTGCGGCCTCCCTGTCGCACCGCCGGTTACCGATATCGAAAAACTGCGCCGGCGAAACGAGCAGCAGGACGTCGCGCTGGCGGCGACGGCGTCGAAACAGGAGTTGCTGGCGCGAATCGGAGGCTGCGACAATCGCGGCGCGAATCCGGAATCCTATTTGCGGCTGAGAGATTATCTGTTTCGCATGCGTTAGACTGGAGAAATACGCCCAGGAGAGATGGCCGAGTGGTTGAAGGCGCACGCTTGGAAAGCGTGTATAGGGGAAACTCTATCGAGGGTTCGAATCCCTCTCTCTCCGCCATCGCGAGCACACGGAATGCGGTCGCGACCGCACGGCACATCGGGCCATCACTTTTGGCGGTCACTCTGAATTCGACTCCGCCAGCGCATCCAGCCAATCGAGCGTCCCTTCGATATCCTCATCGCTGGTTCGCGGATTAATGGTGCACAGCCGCAGCACGGTTTTTCCCTTCAGCACTGTCGAGGTCGCCAAAGCGTAGCCGTCGCGCAGCATCGCATCGTGCATTCGCGCGTAAAAGCGATGATCCGAGCCACGGCGGGCGAAGGTCACGATGCCCATTTGCGCGGGCGTGGTTACTTCCCAGCAAGGCATCGTTCGCAGTTTCGCCTCCGCAAGTTCGGCGAGCGCGAAACCGCGCTCCACGGCCGCGGCAAAGGACTCCAAGCCGAAATATTGCACGGACATCCACACTTTCAAAGCGCGAAATCCGCGCGTTAACTGAATGCCGTAATCACACGGATTCACCTCCGCCACATTGCGATGCACGTCCGCCAGATACTCCGGCATAATTCTGTAGGTCGCCTTCAGCAGATTCGAATCGCGCAGCAGCACGCATCCGCATTCTACCGGTTGAAAGAGCCACTTATGCGGATCAATGGAGAGCGAATCGGCGAGCGCGATGCCATCCAGAAGTTTTTTCCCTCGATCGCTGATTACGGCCGCCGCGCCGTAGGCTCCATCGACGTGCATCCATAAGTCCTCGGCGCGGCAGAATGCGGCGATTTCCGCCAACGGATCGATGGCGCCGGTATTGGTGGCGCCCGCGTTGGCGATCACACAGAAAGGCCGCAGACCGGCGCGCCGGTCCTCGGCCACCGCGCGCGCCAGCGCCTCCAGCGGCAGGCGGAAGCTGCTATCGGCGGGCAGACGCCGGATCTGCTCCGGCAAAAAGCCGATGACGCGCAGCGCGCGATCGATCGAGGAATGAGTCTGATCGGAATAATAAAGAACCGCGCCCCCGGTCCGATCCTTCAGCGTGACGTGACGCGCGGTGGTGAGCGCCGTCAGGTTCGCCATCGATCCGCCGCTAACAAACAGCCCGCCGGCTTGTTCCGGAAATCCGCACCATTGGCGAAACCAGTCGATTACCGCCAGCTCCATCGCCGCCGGACCCGAGCCGCCCAGCCAGGACCCGTTAAATACGTTGAATCCCGCGGCGAGCGCATCGGCCATCACGCTCACGAAATTCGATGGCCCCGGCACAAACGCAAAAAAACGCGGATGGCAGATGTTCATGATGTAAGGAAGGACGTCGCGCTCCAGGCGCGAGAAAATCTCCTCCGCCGGGACCCCGCTGCACGGCGGCGATTGGCGCAATTGCGGCCGCAGCACCGCCGGATCGCCCTTGGCGCCGACCATTTTCTCGTCCAACCCCGCCAGATGATCGACGATGCGATCGACGACGCGATATCCCAGTTCCCGCATTTGCGCGGGTGGAAGCTCTAATTTTTCATTCATCAATTTCCTGCCAGCCTTCGCGTCCGATGAGCGGGACGAACCTGCATCCCAAGACAACGCGCGTGCTTATTTTTCCATTTTTCTTGCGAATCACCTGCAAATCCTGATCCGCCCGGCCGCCCACCGGGATCACCAGAATGCCCGGGTCGTCGAGCTGATCGAGCAGCGCGCGCGGGACCGAAGGCGCCGCGGCGGCCACCGAAATTCCCTGAAACGGCGCCTGCTCCGGCACTCCAAGCGAGCCATCGCCGCACAGCACGGTGATGTTGGAATCAAGGCCCGTGCGCCGCAGGTTCGAGCGCGCCAGCGCGCACAGCTCCGGAATCCGCTCGACGGAAATCACGCGGCGCGCCAGCGCTCCCAGAACCGCGGCATGATAGCCCGATCCGGTGCCTACGTCGAGCACGTTTTCATCGCCGCGCAATTCGAGCGCTTCGGCCATCAGCGCGGTCATGTAGGGCTGGGTGATGGTTTGGCCGAATCCGATCGGCAGCGGCGCGTCGGCGTAGGCTTCCTCGCGAACGTCCTCGGCCACGAACTCCTCCCGCGGAATTTCGCGCATGGCCTGCAAAACGCGGGGATCGCGAATGCCGCGCGCGATGAGTTGTCTCTCCACCATTTCCGCCGCCGCGGCGTTGGTCATTTGAACCTTCTCTTGTATTGAAAGTCGATTCCGAACAGACCATTGGCCTCGCGCGTCGCAATGGCCGACCACTGCCGGCTGAAATCGTACTCGATCTGGACGATCTGCTCCTGCGTGCGATTCAGATTGGTGATGTAGGTCAGGGTGATGTCGTTTGACACCTGCTGTTCGAATGTCAGGCGCGCCTGCGGCAGATATTCGGCCCCGGTGAGCGTGGGATCGATTTTCACGCGGCTCGATCCGAAGAAGCGTTGCAGGCGGCTGGAGAGCTGTGCGGTGATCGCCTCCGAAATCAGGCCTCCGCCGGCTTGGGAAAGACTGTTGCCGCTGCTCGAGTATTGATCCGGATTCAATCCCGCGACTTCCTCGGGCGAGCGCCCTACGGCGAGCAGCGCGATGATTTCCCGCGGCTGCATCGGCGGATCGGAGCTGTAGTTCACGTTCAATTTCTGCACCGTCCCCGCGATCGAGATATTCACCGTCACGCCGCGCGCCTTGGTTTCAAGCTCGATATCGAAAATCGGATCGATCTTTACCGCATTGACGAATCGAATGTCGCCGCGATTCACCGTGTAGCGGTTGCCGAACACCTGCGCCTCGCCCTCATTCACCGAAATGGTGCCCAGCAGCGCGGGACGCAGCGGCGTGCCTCGCAGGCGCAGATCCACTTCCGCTTCCAGGTTGCGCGTCAACGATGTCTCCAATGCGAATCCCGGGCCGCTTTCAATTCGCACGTCGAACTGCATGCCGCGCAGATACGCGCTGGAGGCCGCGGGCGCGGGAAGCGTCGTCGCGGTTTGCGCGAGCACGCGCGCCAGATCCGCGCGCGCGGTGAAGGCGGCGCGCGTCAGCGTGACGGCGCCGGAAACCGTGCTCGCGTCGGAGGTGCCGTTCAACGCCAGGGCCGCGTCAAAGGTGACGCTGACGTCTTCCGGATAGCGGACGCGAACCTTGTCGATCGAGGCTTGCAGCCGGTACACCAGCGGCGAGCCGAAACCGATGAACCCGGCCAGATTCACTTTTCCTCCACCGGTTTCCGCCGTCAACTTTTCGATGGTCGCACGATTGCGATCGAAAATCACCGCGCCGTTGGCGTTATCGACGCCGTTCGGCAGATCGCCCAGATAGAGCGACGCGTTCCGCAATTCCATCCGGCCGTTCACCTGCGGATCGCGCACCGATCCGCGAATCGACGTCTGCACGGTCGCGTTGCCGCGGGCCGCCAGATCCGGATTGAGCAGTTGCAGAATGATCAGGTTTACCGAGCCGCGCACCGTAATATCGGAACCCGTTTTCCCGTCGAACGAAATCGCGCCGGAGGCTTCAAGGCTGGTATCGCGCGCGGCGAATTGCGCCGAACGAATCCGCGCGCCCGCCGCCGTGATTTCCACCACGACCGGCTTGGCGGCGCGCAGCGCGATGTCCTGCGCCTGCGCTCCCAGGCGCAGCGCCTGGTTCGCCCGGGGATGAACTTCCACCACGCCCGCCGTCAGTTCCGCGTGAAATTCCCGCGGCTTGCGGAGCGCCATCGATAAATTTCCGGTAATGCCGTCGAGGAAGCCTTCAAACGGCAACTCCGCGGCTTCGAGTGAGCCACCGCTGATCAGAACGTCGTGAATCGTCGCGAGATTGGCGCGTGAAATCTGAACCGAAGCGGAACCCGGCATGTCGCCGGCCAGTTTCCATGCGCCTTGCGCCTGAATCGCGATTTCCCGCGCGCGGCCCGCGGCGCGCACCGCAACCTCGGACCCGTGCGTTTCGGCGTCCACCGTGATCTCGCCAAGCCTCAGCCGATTCCATCGCGCGCCGCTGGCCGCCGCATGCGCGCTGATCGATTGAAGCTCGACCTTTCCGTTGGAGATTTTCGCCGTAACCGCGCCATTGCCCCGGATGGTCGCGTCCATGCCGCTCTGGAGCTTCGCGAAAATCCTTAGCGACGACAGCTCGACCTGCTGCGCGTTGAAAGCGAGCTTCGCTTCGCCGTTGTTCCAATCGCGATGACGATACTCGCCTTCAAAACTCATCTTTGCCGCGCCGGCGCTGGCCTCGCCGCCGCTCACCGCAATCATTTCCGGCGAATATCGAATCACCGCGTTTAATCGATCAAGTTGCTCGCCGAAACCCGCCGGTTTGTCGATCCGCACCGCCGCTTCGGCTTCCGGTTTTTCGGGCGATCCAAACACTCGCGCCGTTCCCGACACGATCCCGCTGATTGGCGGATGGAATCCCGCTTCTTTCGCCAGTTCGGTGAGCGGAGCGTTGCGAAAACTCAACTGCGCGACGATCGCGTCTTTTTCCACGGCGCCGGAGCCGGTCACTTCCATTTCGCCGCGCGCCAGCGTTGCGCGATCGAATCCGACGCGCGCGCGATTCGCATTTATCCTCGCTGAAAATCGATCGAATGCGTGGCCGCCAAGCGCAGCATGAGTGATCGTAAGTTGCCCCGCCGCTTGCGCATCTTCGAGCGATCCTCGAACGCGGCCGTCGAAACTCGCGCGTCCATTCGCCAGCTTCAGTGGAAGCTCGCGCGGCGCATCGCTTTCAACCATCGCCAGCGCGGGCAGAAAATCGTCGAGATTGGTGGAATTCGCCTCCACTTCGAGCGATTCTCCAAGCACGCCCGCAACCTCCACCCGCGTCGCGCTCGTGGCGAGAAACGAACGTTTCAGATCAATTTTGTTCGACGCCTGATCGTAGCTCGCCTCGATTCGTCCCTCGATGGGCGCGCCGCCGTTCTGAGGCGTGATGGCCACCGTACCGTTCAGGCGGCAATCGCGCCGGCCGATCGTTGCATTCAAGGAAATCTGCGCGGCCAGAGCGCCGCTCCAGGGGATCTCCCGCCCGGTGGCCATCGCCGCAGCTTGTCGAACGGTGAAACCGGCGAGATTGCCGTCGAAATGCATCTCGCGCCAATTGGTGATCACCGCCGCGCCGTCGATTGTGCCGCCCGCGATGTGCGCCGAGATCCCGCGCAGCGATATGCCATCGCGCGTGAGCCGCAAATCGGCCGCCACGTCGGCGTTTTCCATTTTGATCCGATCCCGCGCGTAGCCGATCCCCCGCGCCTTCATCCGTCCGGCGAGCGACGCATCGGCGAAGGAAAACGCGAGCTGGCCGTCGAACGCCGCCACTCCGGTCCGCGCAACCGGCAGCGCAAGCAATTCCGCAACATCGCGAATCGCCATCGCCGCCGTGACGCGCAACGTTCCCTGTAAAGAACGCGGATCGTTGAGACGGCCGCTCAGCTCGGCGCGCGAATCGCGCCAGGCCAGCCGCAGCAGCTTCACGTCGATCCCGTTTGCATCGATCGCCAACGCGGCGGAAAGATTCGCCTCCAGCGCGCCCGCGCCCGGCATCGCGATGCGCAGCGCGCGCGAGGCAATCTCGCCGCTGTAACGAGGGCCGCGGACGTCGTAATTCATCCGCGCGCTCAGATGCTCGCCGTGAAGATCAAACCGAACCCGCCGCTGATCGTAATCGAGCACGCCTTCCTCGATTTCATACCTGCCGATCGCAACATTCAGGATCTCCCGCGCCCAATTTCCGCGCGTCGCCAGCAGATTGTTCGATCCGTCGGGATAAAAGACAACGCGCACGCGCGGCTGCTGGACGCGTAAATAGGAAAGATCGATGCGCCGCTCGAAAATCGAGATCACGCGAAAACCGATGGTAATCGAGTTCACCGCCAGCAGCGGCGGATCGCCCGGCTTTTCGCGGCCGTGAAGCACCAAGCCGTCAAGCGTCGCCGTCAGCCGCTCGGAATGAAACGAAAAATTGCGGATCTCGGCGGCGCCGCCCGTCGCTTTCTCGATCTCGGAGACAATCCGCTCCCGGATTCGCTCGCGAAACCACCCGCTGCGAACCACGAACACCCCGGCGATCAGCGCCGCCAGCATCAGCACCGCCGCCGCGAGAAAAATTCGCACTACTATCCGGCCCCATCGTCTCATCGAAACACCTGCTGGCGATACAAAATTTCCGTTTCCGTCCGTCTGGCGCCGAGCCAGCGATCCAACGCCTGCGCCGTTCGTTGATCGGTCAGCAATTTTTCCACCTGATCGCGGCTGGATTCGAAACTCGGGATGTCGGCTTTACCGGCGGCCCGCCATTGCGCAACCAAACTGCTGTAGAAATCGCGCAGTTCATCTTCGGAAAATTGAACTTCGGGACGGAAGCGCAGATCACTGAAGCGCATCGCGCGCAGCCCCGCGATCAACTGATTCTCCACGTCCTTTTCGGTGATTCCGTATCGAACCAGCGCGGCCGCATAGTCCGATCCGTACTGCGCTTTCACTCCCTCCAGCATTTTCCGCGCGTCTTCTTCTGGCGATAAAACCACCCGCGTTAACGCGGCTTCCTCCAGGATCAGCATGCGATCCACCAGCCGGTCGGCCGCCGCGCGTTTTTGTTCGGAGCCGGCGATGGGCTCGCGATGATCGAGAAACGCGGTCACGCGCAGCTCGCGCAGCACGTCGCGCTCGGTGATCACCTGCTTGCTGACGCTCACCGCGATGCGATCCAGAATTTCGGCCCGCGCAGCCAGCGCGGCGATGAAGCAAATTGCCAGCCGCGCGGTCATCAGAACGTCTGCCCCAGCGAGAAGTGGAACTGAAACGCGTTGATCCGCTGGTTCGTCAGCACGCCCTGGTTCGCCAGCAGTTGATCGAAAGTTCCCTGAAAACCATAAAATCGCGGCGGATTCGGACTCAGGCTGAAATCCACGCGGACCGGTCCAATCGGCGTACGATAGCGAAGGCCGAAGCCGATGCCGTGCACCATGTAATCGAAATCCTGATTGTTGCGCTGGCTGAAGCGAAAACTGATGGTGCGCAGATCCGAATAGACGTTGCCCATATCGTGAAACAACACGCCGCCGAGATTCTGGCCAATCAGCGGGAACCGCAATTCCGTCGAATGCATCAGCAGCGCGCCGCCGCCCAACGGGAACCCGGTTTCGAGATCCCGCGGACCAGCCTGATTGTCGGGAAATGCCCGGTTGGAAGTGGCGCCGCCGGAAAAAAAACGCTCCGCCAGGGGAATCTCGGAGGGGCCGGCCAGCCGCTGCATCCAGCCGAATTGCAGCGTTCGCGCCAGCACAATTCCCCGTCCCAGCGGATGATAGGTCGAATTTCTCATCAGCAGCCGCGTAAATTCCGATTCCGATCCGAGCCCGCGCAGCGCGATCCCGGCGTCAATCGTATTGTAGACGCCGCGGTGCGTATTGATGGGATCGTCGCGGCGGTCCTGAATGAAAGTCATGGAGACGATGCCGACCCGCTCCGGCTGGGAAAACAACGGAATGAGTTCGGGCGAAATCAGAACATTGCTGATGACCACATGGCGAAACGTGTAGCGGTACTGAAGGCTATTGGCCCGGGTGAGCCGCTGCGCGAGCTGGATGGAAGCTTCCGCCCGCTGCGCCGCAAACGTCCGAATGTCGCGCGAATTATCGAACATCCCGGATACGGTGAGCGTCAGGTCCTCATTGTCGAAAAGCTGCGGAGCCGAGTAGCTTAACAGCGCGCGCTGCTCAATCGTTGAAAAGCGGGTCTGTAAACTCAGTGTCCGCGCTTCGCCGAACAGATTCAGGCGGCTGACGCCGAGCGAAAGGCGCGGGCTGAATCCGGTGGTGCCGGCGGGCTCGTCAAACGTCGTGACCCCGCCGCCGATACGCCCCAACTGCGCGCCCACCCCCACGTTGAACGAATAGCTTTTCGCTTCATCCACGTCAAAAAGCACGTAGCGGTTGTCTTCGTCCCCCTCCGGATTCTGCACCGCTGTTTGCACTTTGGAAAAAATGCCGAGATCGTACAGCTTCTGCTGCGTCTCGGCGATTTTGTTTTGCGACAGCGGATCGCCCGGTTTCAACAGCAGCTTTTTTTGAACCAGCGCCGGCTTCGTGATTTCCAGGCCGCGCACCAGGATCGCGCGCACATATTCGCGCCGCCCCGGCTGAACCATATACGTAATGTTCACGGTATGATCGGCGCGGCCGGGCGATTCGCTCCAGTCAAACGTCGCGCTCGAATACCCGTTGTTAAAGTAATAGCTGAGAATCGTATCGCGATCGGCGGCGATATTGGCTTCACTGAACGGTTCGCCTTCGCTCGATTGCAGAACCGAGCGAATATAGGGAACGTCGGATTCGGGAAAGCCCTGCAAATCGAGCCGATCCACCCGCCACTGCGGGCCCTCCGTCACGTCGATCCGCACCGACAGATGCCCATGAACGCCCCGGTAATCGTCGGCGGTCCGGCCATTCACTTCCACGTCGCGAAAACCGTTGGATCGATATAAATAGCGAATCGATTCCAGATCGTTATCGAGCATTTTTTGCGAAAAAATGCCCCACCGCGGCGTGAAAAAACGCGCGGTCGCGATGGAAAGGCGCTGCCGGATCGTGGCGCTATCGAAATAACGGTTCCCGTGGATTCCAATGTATTCGAGCTTATGCCGAAGATTGGGAGTGATGGCGTAATCGATCACCTGCACGCCCGGCTCGGGCGTCGAGGTTTCGAAATCCACGCGCGCGTCGAAATAGCCTTGCGATTGCAAATATTCGATGAGGTTGCGGCGGCCCTCCAGCAGCAAACTGCGATCCACGGTGCGTTCTTCGTAAACCGGGATCAGTTGGCGCAGCTTGCTTTTCGGAACCCCTAATCCGCTGGTGCGGACTTCAAGAACCGGTCCGCTGTCGAGCGCGAGCGATGGCGTCACCGTGTTCTTCTCCGGATGATATTGCAAGCCTTCCAGCGACACTGTGGCCTGCAAATGATCGCCCTTCTGAAAATCGTCCAGCACGCGATTGACGCCGCGCTCAACCAGCCCCTCCGTCACCTGCCGCCATCCGGGCAAATGGATCAGCCAGATGCCGCGGCGCCAGTGCGTGTCGTCCACGATGTTGTGCTCGGGTTTTTTAAAATTGCCGCTGAGCTTCACCCCGTCGAAGCGCGCCCGGGCGCCGGAATCGATATGGAAGTGGATGAAAACTTCCTCCGTCGCCGGATAGCGGTCCACGCGCCAGCTCACCTTGGCCCGATAAAGCCCGTTGGCGCGGAGCCGTTCCTCGAGATTTGCGGCGGCCTGCTTCAGGTCGCCTTCCGAAAATCGCGCGCCTAATTCCAGCTTGGTCGCGCTTTCAAGCTGTCCCCGCGTCGGCGGCTCGGAGACTCCATCGATGCTCACGCCGCTGATGAAAAAAGTCTGCTCGGTGGAGATGGTCAGGATCACGCCGCCGCTCTCCTCGGCGCGGCCATCGATGGAAACATTGGAATAACGTCCTGTTTCATACAATTTCTGAATCACCGCGTGCAAGCTGTCCAGATCAAGCCGGTCCCCGGCGTGAATCGGCAGAATTTTGTCGAGCGTCGCGGCAGGATAAGGTTGAGCCGCCGGATCGAAGACAATTCGCGTGATCGTTTTGCCTTGCAGTTCGACGCCAGGGCCCTGCGCCGGCGCGATTCCTCCGGCGCCGGCAAGAATTGCTACGAGCACCGGCAAACGCACGTTTCCCAATGATAACCCAGCAGTTGCTGTTACCATCGGGATTGACGATGGAATCGCGCTATTCGCGCCAGATCCGTTTCGCCCCGTTCGGCGAGGAAGGGCAGCGCAGGCTGCGCTCGGCTCGCGTCGCAATTGCCGGCTGCGGCGCTCTGGGAAGCGTGCAGGCGGAGCTGATGACGCGCGCCGGCGTTGGATCGCTGCGGCTCATCGATCGCGATTTCGTCGAATGGAGCAACCTTCAGCGCCAATTTCTCTTTACTGAATCCGACGCGCGCGACGCCTTGCCCAAAGCCGCCGCGGCGGCGCGCCGCTTGCGCGAGATCAACCGGGAGGTCGCGCTCGAGCCGGTGGTCGCCGACCTGACCCCGGCCAACGCCGCCGAAATTTTCGAGCACATCGATCTGATTCTCGATGGCTCCGATAATTTCGAGACTCGCTACCTGATCAACGATGCTGCAATTCAGGCCAACGTTCCATGGATCTATGGCGCCGCCGTCGGAAGCTACGGATTGACGCTGCCGGTTGTGCCGGGACACACCGCCTGTCTTCGCTGCGTCTATCCCGATCCGCCCGCGGGCGTGCAGCCGACCTGCGAAACCGCCGGCGTGCTCGGATCGATCACCGCCGCCATCGCCTCGCTTCAAACCGCCGCCGCGCTGAAGATTCTCGCCGGCGCTCCAGTGGTGGCGTGGCTCACGACCATCGACGTCTGGTCCGGAGAAATCCGCCAGATCGTTCCGCCCGCGCGCGATCCCGACTGCCCCTGCTGCGTCCGGCGCGAGTTCGTGTATCTGGATGGATCGCGCCGCGCGCCGGTGAGTTTATGCGGGCGCAACGCCGTGCAGATCCATGAACACGCAAAGCCCATCGATTTAAAATATTTGGCCGCGCAGCTCGGCGCCATCGCCCCGGTCCGCGCCAATGAATTCGCCTTGCGCGTGGCCATCGATCCCTATGAAATGACCGTCTTCCCCGACGGCCGCGCGATTATTAAAGGCACAACAGACATCGGCATCGCGCGAAGCCTATACTCCCGCTACATCGGCGCCTGACTGGGCCGATTAGAATCCGCCCTCCGCGCTGATTTATCGCGTGCCGCTCCGGTGAAAAACGCTGGTAAACTGGCGGCGTGCGAGTTTTGCTTTTTTTCGCGGCCATCGCCGCGGCCTTGGCGCAGCCCGAACCCGTGATCGTCGATACCGACGGCGCGGTTTTCAACGACGACGGCGCCGCGCTGGCGATGGTTCTGGCCGAGCCCGATAAAGCCGAAGTTTTGGGCGTCACTCTGGTTCCCGGAAATCTCTGGCCATCGGAAGCCGCCGGGTACATGTTTCGCGTGATCGACGCCATGAAACGGCCCAGCATCCCGCTGCACTTCGGCGCGCGCTTCCCGCTGGTCCATACGCGCGAAATGGCGCAAAAAGAGCAAAAAGAGTGGCCTAAAATCGACTATTTGGGCGCTTTTGCGCAGGACTTGCCGGAGGCGAAGCCCAAAATCGAGCACCGCGTCTCGCACAAGAACGCTGTCGATTACATCACCGACACCATCCTTCAGGAACCGGGCCCGGTGACCATGCTGGAACTCGGGCCGATGACCAATCTGGCCATCGCGCTGCGCCTGCATCCTGAAATCGCAGCGAAAATCAAGCGGCTGATTTTCATGGGCGGAGCCGAACAGGGCCGCGAATTCAACTTCTGGTTCGATCCCGAAGCCGCGCAGATTGTGCTGCGCTCCGCGATCCCGCAAAAAATCATGTTCGGCGTGGAGATTTGCGAGCGCGCGCCGCTCGATAAATCGCATTACGAGCAGATCGTTGCGAAAAAAACTCCAATCACCGATCTGTACCGCGACGACGTCGGGAAACGATTCAAGAAAGATCCTGGCGCGAAATTTCTGCTGTGGGACTGTCTTGCCGCCGCCTACCTGATCGAGCCGAGCTGGGTGACGCAAAGAAAAACGTCGTATCTCGACGTGGAAACGACGTTTGGAAAAGATTACGGCGCGGTGAAGCCGCTTGATCGGGCGCTGGCGCCGGAGGCCACTCCGGTCGAGGTGATGCTCGATCTGGATTTCGCGAAATTTTTCGACGTATATAAGGCGCTGCTGACGAAGTAAGCAGATGAAGTAGAATCGAAAAATGGCATCTGTCGCCGAAAAATCTCTTCTCTCGCCGCCCGATATCGGCGAGCATCGTCCTCGATTCCGCAGCCAGCGCACCACGCGCTTCACCGAAAGCGTCATCCGGGAAATGACGCGGCTGGCCGCGCAGCACAACGCGGTCAACCTGGCGCAAGGCTTTCCCGATTTCGGTTCGCCCGAAGTTCTGCGCAAAGCGGCCTGCGACGCGATCAACGCGGATATCAATCAATACGCGATCACCTGGGGATCGAAATCGCTGCGCAACGCGATCGCGGCGAAATACAAGAAAACGTACAACCTGGAGTTCGATCCGGAGCGCGAAATCACGGTCTGTTGCGGCGCGACCGAAGGCATGATGGCGTCGCTGATGGCGGTCACCAACCCCGGCGATGAAGTGGTGATCTTCGAGCCGTACTACGAAAATTACGGGCCCGATACGCTGCTTGCCGGCGCCGATCGCAAGTTCGTCAAGATGCGTCCGCCGGATTGGCGCTTCGACCGCGAGGAGCTGCGCCGCGCGTTTTCGCCGCGCACCAAGGCGATCATTTTATGCTCGCCCAATAATCCGACCGGGCGCGTTTTCGATCGCGGCGAGCTTGAATATATCGCGCAGTTGTGCCAGGAATTCGATTGCCTGGCCATCACCGACGAAATTTACGAGCACATCCTCTACGATGGAACCGAGCACATCCCGATCATGTCGCTGCCGGGCATGCGCAACCGGACCATTTTGATCAACAGCATGAGCAAGACGTACGCCGTCACCGGCTGGCGCATCGGCTGGGTGCTGGC
>Ga0070740_10002951_pt1 | contig 18858 bp, 16 predicted proteins | sample Coa_R2_FD_67286 | JGI IMG/M metagenome (GOLD analysis project Ga0070740, IMG submission 67286) | Surface soil microbial communities from Centralia Pennsylvania, which are recovering from an underground coalmine fire - Coalmine... | ecosystem: Environmental > Terrestrial > Soil > Unclassified ...
CCGCGGTAAACCTTGTAGGTGCGCCCCTGGTACAAAATCGTCTCGCCGGGGCTTTCCTCGGTGCCGGCAAACAGCGAGCCAATCATGACGGTGGCGGCGCCCGCCGCCAGTGCCTTGGCCATGTCGCCGGAGTAGCGGATTCCGCCGTCGGCGATGACCGGTACCCTGGCCGGCGCCGCCGCCGCCACGCAATCCATGATCGCGGTGATTTGCGGCACGCCCACGCCCGACACTACGCGCGTGGTGCAGATCGACCCGGGGCCGATTCCCACGCGCAGCGCGTCGGCGCCCGCGTCGATCAAAGCCTTGGCGCCCTCCGCGGTGGCGACGTTGCCGGCCACCACTTCCGCCTCGGGCCATTCGCGCTTGGTGGCCTTCAGCGCCTCGATCACGTTGTGCGAGTAGCCATGTGCCGCGTCGATGCACAGGATGTCGGCGCCCGCGCGGCGCAAGGCCGCAACGCGCTCGGCGCGATCGGCCCCCACGCCAATCGCGGCGCCCACGCGCAGCCGCCCCAGCCCGTCCTTGCTGGCGGTCGGATAGCGCATCGCCTTGTCCATGTCCTTGACCGTGATCAGCCCGCGCAGCCGCTGCTGGTCGTCAACCAGGGGCAGCTTCTCGATGCGATGGTGTTGCAGGATGTCCTTGGCCTGCTCCAGGTCGATGCCCAGTTTGGCGGTGATGACCTTGGTGGTCATCACCTCGCTGACCGGCTTGTCCAGCCGCTTGACGAAGCGCAGGTCGCGATTGGTGAGAATGCCGACCAGGCGGTCGTCCTTGACCACCGGTAGACCCGAAATGCGGTAGCGGCGCATCAACTCCAGCGCCTCGCCCACCTTCTGCTCGGGATGGACCGTGACCGGGTCGGTGATCATGCCGCTTTCATACTTCTTGACCACTTCGACTTCGGCCGCCTGATTTTCGATCGACAGGTTGCGATGGATGAAGCCGATGCCGCCCAGTTGCGCCATCACGATCGCCGTGGCGGACTCGGTAACCGTGTCCATCGGGCTGGCCACCAGCGGTATATTGAGACGGATATTGCGCGAGAGCACGGTGGAGACGTCGCATTGATGGGGCAGCACGTCGGATTCCTGAGGGAGCAGCAACACATCGTCAAAGGTCAGCCCCTCGCGAAGCTCCTCATACTTCATGAGCATCCCTCCCTGAGGTTAAAAAAAAGCCCGCACGACCGGCGGGCTTGCAATTCAGGCCTCGGAACAATGTCAACCAAAAGCGCCATAATCCAAGGTAACAGATGTGGTGGCGCCGATGCAATTGGCGCCCGCTTGCGGAGCCGAAGGACACGCGTTGGTTGGCTTGAAAGGCTCTTCAAGAGTTGACGTGCCGGACCTGCCGAAGATAGAACAATTGTTCAGATTGGACCGCCGCGCAAACGAAATTTCGCAGCGGCGCGGAGTCGATTTTACGAGACCTGTTGGGTTCTGACGCGTAAGCGCCGCAAGGCCGCGGCGCCGCCAACAGCTATAGCGGTGAGGCGCTTCAGCATGGATTTCAATCTTTCAGCAGAGGACCGGGAACTGGTCGATCTCATCGATCGGGTTGGGGCCGAGAAATTCGCGCCCAAGGCCTTCGAGCGGCGCAACGAAGACGGCCATCCGGCCGACAATATGCGCCTGCTGGGTGAATTGGGTGTGCTGGGCGTCTGCCTGCCGGTGGAGGTGGGTGGGGCGGGACGCGACGCCTTGTCGGGGATACTGGCCATTGAACACATCGCGCGCTGGTGTCCGCGCACCGCGATCAGCGCCACGATGGCGATTGCGGGGCCGGGGATGTTCATCGCCAGATGGGGTACCGCAGAGCAGAAGGCAAAGTATCTGCCGGCAATCCGCAGCGGCGAGGCCAACATGGCCATTGCACTGACTGAACCGCAGGCCGGCAGCGCGCTGACCGACCTGGCCACGCGCGCGGAGATCAGGGACGGGGTTTGCGTGCTCAACGGCCACAAGACCTTTTGCAGCCACGCCGGCTGGGATCGGCACATCCTGGTATTTTGCCGCTTTGCGCCGGGTACGGGCGGTATCGGCGCGGTGATAGTGGAACGTGGTACACCCGGATTTACGCTGAGCCAGCCGCATTATCACATGAGCGGCAGCCCCTGGTGGGAGTTGTTTTTCGACAACGCCGAGGTTGCGCTGGACAATGTGCTGTTTGCCGGCGACGGCTTTCGCAAGCTGATGTCGAGCTACAGCCTGGAGCGATGCGCCGCCGGGGCATCGTCGATCGGCATCGCCCAGGCGGCATTCGAGCTGGCTCGCCAGCATTCCGTGGAGCGCAAACAGTTCGGCCGTCCGATCTGCGATTTTCAATTCGTTCAGGACAAGCTCGCCAACATGTATCTGGCCCTCGAGCAGGCCCGGCTGCTGCTTTATAAAGCGGTCAAGGGCGGCCATGGCAGCGTCGGACGCCTGGAATCGTCAGCGGCCAAAGTGGCGGCCACGGAGGCAGCGGTGTTTGTGTGCGATCAGGCCATGCAGATCTTCGGCGGCTCCGGAATGTCCCAGGAGATGCCCCTGGAATGGATGTATCGGATGGTCAGGACCGCCACGGTGGCAGGCGGCACCTCCGACATCCATCGCGGCATGATCGCAAGCGAACTGGTGGGCCGGCGCTTCGAGCACCGCCCCCTCGCTCCCGGTTAGAAACTGTTACAAGATGCGCGGCTACGGGTCATGTACCCCGGGTGCCTGAATCTGCCGCGAAACGTACCGCCCGCAGGTATTTCTGTCCGCCGGGTGAAGATCCCTCAAACTCGCCGCGCTGTGCTAACCTGAGGTTGATGAGATCGCGCAGAGCAGCGCAGCAAGCCAGTCTGTTTCCCACCAAGCCGGCCCGCGGGCAGCCGCTGGCCGATCGGATGCGCCCGCGCACGCTCGATGAGCTGGTCGGGCAGGAGCATCTGCTTGGACCCGGCAAGCTGCTCAGCCAGATGGCAGCCTCGCACACGCTGCACTCGATCATCCTGTGGGGTCCGCCGGGCAGCGGCAAGACCACGCTGGCGCGGCTGGTCGCGGATCAGTCGGGAGCGGTGTTCAAATCGATCTCAGCGGTGCTCTCGGGCGTGGCCGATCTGCGCGAGGTAATCGAACTGGCGCGCCGCCAGCTTGCCGCCGACGGCCAGCGCACGGTGCTGTTCGTCGACGAGATCCATCGATGGAATCGGGCGCAGCAGGACGCATTTTTGCCGCACGTCGAAAGCGGGTTGATCACGCTGATCGGCGCCACCACCGAAAACCCCTCCTTCGAAGTGATCGGACCGCTGCTGTCGCGCACCAAGGTGCTGGTGCTCAACCCGCTCTCAGAGGCGGATTTGGCGATTCTAATCAAGCGCGCCCTGACCGACTCCGAGCGCGGCCTGGGCGCCTTCAACCTCACTCTTGAAGATCCGGCGATGGACGAACTGGTTGGGCAGGCGGGCGGCGACGCGCGCAAGGCGCTCAATGCGCTGGAGATCGCCGCCGAACTGGCGCGCCAGGCGGGCTGTTCGACAATCACGGCCGAGCACGTGCGCGAAGCCACGCAGCACAAGGCGCTGATTTACGATCGCGCCGGCGAGGAACACTACAACGTGATCTCCGCCTTTATCAAAAGCATGCGCGGCAGCGACTGCGATGCGGCGTTGTACTGGATGATGCGGATGGTGGAGGCGGGAGAAGATCCGATGTTCATCGCACGCCGAATGGTGATCTTCGCCGCCGAAGATGTCGGCAACGCGGACCCGCGCGCGCTGACGGTGGCGACCTCGGTCAAGGAGGCGGTGGAATTTGTCGGGATGCCCGAGGGCGTCATTCCGTTGGCGCAGGGCGTCACCTACCTGGCCAGTGCGCCCAAATCCAACGCGTCGTATCGCGCGATGCTGGCGGCGCGCGAGGACGTGCGCAAGCTGGGCGCGCTGCCCGTCCCGATGCATCTGCGCAACGCGCCCACGCCGCTGATGAGGGAGCTGGGCTACGGCTCTGGCTATCGCTACCCGCACGATTACGAAGGCGCCCTCACCGAGCAGGACTACCTGCCCGAAGAGCTCCTGGAGCGGCACTATTACGAGCCGTCGGAGCGCGGCTACGAAACTCGCATCCGCGAGTACCTCCAACGTGCCCGCCAGATGCGCTCCAACCGCGCACAGCCGCGCAACCCCGATAAAGACAGCAAGTGAGACCAGCGTCGGCGGCACGGAGCGCGCCCAGATGGCCCGCAGCCGCGGGATAGGCTGACGCCCGCTTCAACCGGGATCATCAACTAGGGGTGTTGGCCTAAATCAGCGACCGGCCCTGTGCGCCGTCTACCGGCAGCGTGGCGCCGGTGATCCAACTGGCCCTGGGCGACGCGAGCATCACCACCGCGTAGGCCACTTCTTCGGGGCGGCCCAGGCGGCCGGCGGGAAAATCATGGCTGATGAAGTCGCGCTCGAAATCAGGGTTTTCCCTGAAGATCCGCTCCCACACTCCGCCCGGATAAATGATCGAGCCGGGCGCGACCGAATTGACCCGGATGCTTTTGGGAGCGAACTCGCGCGCCAGCATCTTGGTCAGCGAAATCAGCGCCGCCTTGGCGGCGTTGTAGGCGATCGGTCCGCCCGCTTCGCGCCCGTAGATCGAGCTGATGTTGACGATCGCTCCGCCGCCGCGCCGCTCCATCTCGACCGCCGCGATGCGGCTGAGGGTCACCGGGGCGAAGAAGTTGGTGGCGAAGGATTCCTGCCAGGCGGAGTCGGGCAGCTCGGCCAGTGTGCCGACCACCGCTCCGCCGGCGTTGTTGATCAGGATGTCGATGGCGCCCCAATGGGCCGCGGTGCTGCGGACCCATCGCGCCGCCTGCGCCTCGTCGGTGACGTCGGCCGGCATCGAAAAGACCTCGTGGCCTTGCGCGCGCAATTCGCCGGCCGCACGTTCCAGCGCCTCCGCGGTGCGCGCGCACAGGCTTACCCGCGCGCCTTCCTGCGCCAGCGCCTGCGCGATGGCGCGGCCGATCCCGCGGCTGGCGCCGGTTATCAGCGCCACCTTGCCCTTCAAGCCCAGATCCATGCGACACCTCCAAAAACCGGCAGACTCTCAACCTACCCTGCACGCACAGAAAAGTGGAGCGTGCCGGATGATTTCAAGCCTTTGCCGACGACCGGATGGCTTGCCTTGCAGGAGAAATCGTTTACAAGTAGCTGCACGAGTGAAAAGTTAAACCGATGATCCTCGATGCGCGCTCCGCGGACTGCACTGCAATGGTTCAGTCGCCGATTGTCCGGCCAATCAGGTTTGCCTGGCGGATGCGGATCGCGCTGGCTTTGGCGCTATGCTTCACTGCCGCTTGCAGCAGCACCGCCGGACAGGGTCCCAAGCTCTGCGGACCGTTCGGCGACCCGCCCGCCGATACCATCGAGGCCCCCGCGCCGCTTTGCCTGGGTGGTGTGCGGCTGGGACCGTGGCAGGATTCCGACGGCACCCCGCGTCACGCCTGCCTGTACGAGCCGGGCCCCAAAGCCACAAGCGGCCCCCTTCCGCTGATCGTTTATTTGCATCCGTCGCTGTTCGGAACCGAGACGATTTATCTGACCAATCTCCTCCATTACCAGGATTCGATGCAGGTGGGGCAAAACGGCACGCGCGGTTTTATCGTGCTCGAACCCAGCGGCCGCAAGACCACCCATTTCTACCCGTTCCCCGATCAGAAGGGACTGGGATGGGACAACTGGTATCGGCAGTTCAATCCCGCGGGTGATGTCAGGGTCGGCGCCGCCGTTTACAAGGAGAACGTTGACGCGGCCGCCATCGATCACTTCATCGCCGAAGTAGCGGCCACCGGCAAGGTCGACCCCAGGCGCATCTATCTCACCGGATGGTCCAACGGCGCCGCGATGGCTTATCTGTACGGGTTGAGCCGGCCCAAGATCGCCGCCATCGCCGTCTATTCGGCGCCCAATCCGTTCGGTGCCTTCGGCGATCCCTGTCCGCAAAAGCCGGTCGCTGGTCCGCCGAAGGAAGACACGGAGATCCAGATCTTCAATCCCCGCCTTGCCAGTCTGCACATCCACAACAACTGCGACGCAGTCGGCATCTGCCCCAATTCCGAGCAGCTCGCCACCCAACTGACCGCGGCCGGAGTCGGCGTATCCGATGTGATCGTCGATTCATTGGGTATCCAGGTCAAATCGTGCATGCGCGCCTGCGGCGTCGATCCCAAAGGCGACGCCGATCCGGTGTCGAATCCGCTGGGATGGACGCTGGGGCTGGCCAATCACAGCCGCTGGCCGTTGAGCTGGACGCGCACGATGCTGGAATTCTTGCGCGACCATCCGCTGAAGTGATCTTGGCACTGGATTGAACGCGGTATCAGTCCGCTCGGGTTGGACAAAATCCCCTTACCGGGAGCATCCTTTAGGGGGCGACGAGCCGGAGGAATTGCGCCTGGCGGAGAGATAACGATGGAGCTCGGGTTGCAGGGCAAAACGGCACTGGTGCTGGGAGGCAGCAAAGGGCTGGGTCGGGCAATCGCGCAGGCGCTGGGCGCCGAAGGGGTGGCGGTGGCGATGCTGGCGCGCGGTCAGCAGGCGTTGGACGAGGCGGTCGGCGCGATCGGCGCGCGCGGCGGCAACGCTATTGGGCTGGCGGCCGATCTGACGCAGTGGGATACCGTCGAGCGCGCGGCCCGGGTGGCGCGCGAGCAGCTCGGTCCGATCGACATCCTGGTCAACAACTGCGGCGGCCCGCCCCCGGCGCGTGTGATTGGTATCGCGCCCGAGCTGTGGCTGGAGCAGTTCCACGCGATGGTGCTGGTGTTTATCCGGCTCACCGACCTGCTGCTCCCTGACATGCGCCGGCGCAAATGGGGCCGGATCATCAATGTGGCCTCCGAAAGCGTGATTCAGCCGATACCCAACCTTGCCATTTCCAACACCTTGCGCGGCGCGGTGGCCGGATGGGCCAAGACGTTGGCCGGCGAAGTCGCCGCCGACGGCATCACCGTCAACACCCTGCTGCCGGGCGCATTCGAAACCGACCGTGTGCTGCAATTCCAACGCATCGCGTCCGAGCGCGAGGGCGTCTCGTCCGAAGAGTTCATGCGCCGCGCGGTGCGCAATATCCCGGTCGGCCGGCTCGGCCAGCCCGCCGAGTTCGGTGCCGCCGCCGCGTTTTTGGCCAGCCCGCTGGCGGGCTATATTACCGGCTCGATGATCCGGCTGGACGGCGGCTCGATCCGCTCGGTATGACTTGTTCAACGAGCTGATGGGCATCAGAAAACGCGAGCGCCGTGCGAGCATTTCCCGGAGGCGAACATGGTGGGTGTAACCGAGTTGGGTTATATCGGAATCGAGGTAAGCAACCCTCAGGAATGGAAGACCTTCGCCACCGAGGTGCTGGGGCTGGAGATGGCCGACGAGGGCGAGGCAGACCGCTGCTATCTGCGGATGGACTACTGGCACCATCGGATCGTGATGCACGTCGGGACCGGCGACGACTTGCTCTACCTGGGATTCCGGGTCGCCGGCGGCGAAGAATTCCGCGAGATGCAGCGCCAACTGGCCGATGCCGGCGTCGGCTTCCGCGTCGGCTCTGACGAAGAAGCCGCCGAACGCCACGTGCTGGAAGTGCTCAAGCTGACCGACCCGGGCGGCAATCCGGTCGAGATCTTCCACGGACCCGAAATCCAGGCCAACAAGCCGTTCCATCCGGGACGCCGGATGCACGGGCGCTTCAAGACCGGCGCCGGCGGATTGGGTCATTGCATAATCCGCCAGCCCGATCCGAACGCTGCCTACCGATTCTACACTTTGTTAGGGATGCGCGGCGGAATTGAATACAAGATGCGGATGGGCAAGCAGGTCGCGCAGCCAGTGTTTATGCATTGCAACGAGCGCGACCACACGGTGGCGTTCTTCGATATCGGCGGCACCGCCGGCCCGCGCCTCAACCATATCATGCTCGAGGTCGAGAACTTCGACGACCTCGGCCTGACCTATGAAATCGTGACCGAGCGCAAGATTCCGCTCGTCATGGGCCTGGGCAAGCATTCCAACGATCAGATGTATTCGTTCTACTTCAAAAACCCGTCAGGCTGGGCCTTCGAATACGGCTGGGGCGGCCGCCCCGCAACCTATCAGTCCGAGTACTTCGTCAAGGACATGTACCGCCAGGCGGTTGCGGGCGGCGGCGCGGAGCCCAAGCGCTGAACGGCGTTACAGACGGCTGAAGATGGCGCCGCAGTCGCGCAGTTGTGCGATGCGTTGGGCGTCGTAGCCGAGCAGTTGGCTGAGGACTTCTTCTGAATGTTCGCCCAGGCGCGGCGCGGGCGTGATGGTTGGGTTTGTGCCGTCGAATTTGATGAACGGGGCGGCTTGTTCGACTGCGCCTACTTCCGGATCATTCACCACGACTTTCAGATCATTGGCGATTACCTGGGGATCGTCCAACATCTGCGTCAGATGCGGAACCGGCGATACCGGGACGCCGCCCGCGAGCAGCGACTGGAAGAGCGCATCGAATGAAGAGCCCGCGCAATATGCCGCCAACGCTTGTGCCAAGTCACCGTCAGGCCCTTCGTTGCGGGCCTGCTCGTAGCTCATCGCGCCAAGCTGTGGGATGTGCGAGCGCAGCGCATCCCATGACACGGCGTCGGACACCGACAGGTACAGCCATTGGCCGTCGCGGCATTGATAGACGCGATGGAGCGCCGCGGGACCACGCGATTCCGGCGCGCCGGTTTCCAGGTTGGGACGCTCCTTGTAGAAGACAAACTCTCCCGCTTGCAGGGACATAACGGCGTGGATCAGCGAGGTCTCGCACAACTGCCCCTTGCCGGTCAGTTGGCGTGCGCGCAGCGCCAGGATACATCCCAGCGCCGACAGCGTGGCGGCGCCGTAATCGCTGATTGGCACCGTCATGTAAATCGGATGCCGCGGCGAAGCGCCGCTGCCGCCCGGATAACCGTCGCCGCCATGCGCCGCCATCGTACCGGAAATCGCCTGCGTCAGCGGGTCCAGCCCGGGACGGTCGTAGTCGGGGCCGCTGCTGCCGAACCCCGTCACCGACATGTAGATGAGGCGCGGATTGATCGCGGACAGCCGCTCGTAGTCGATACCCAAGGCCCGCGTGCGTCCGGGACGGAAGTTTTCCACGAAGACGTCGGCCTTGCGTACCAAATCGTATACCACTTGCAGTCCGTGCGGTGACTTGAGGTCAACGCCGAGCGCGCGCTTGTTCTGGTTCCACGCCCTGAACCCGGTCACGTGGCGCAAAGAGTCGCCCTCGGGTCCCTCGATCTTGATCACGTCGGCGCCCAGATGCGCCAGCAGCATCGGTCCGAACGAACCGGCGATGTAGCTCGACGCGTCGATCACCGTGATGCCCGCCAATGGCCCTTTGCCGCCGCCCGGCGGCGCGCCGGGGCGCGAAGCGTCCTTGCGCGCACGAGCCTGTTCGAGCAGCGCCGGCAGCAGAGGATTTGCCGGGTCTACGATCGGTGCCGGACCGGCGATTTCCCCCGGGGTCGCACCAAGCCTGATCGGCGGACCCATCTGGATTGTCGCTCCGAGGGCGGGATCATGGACTTCCCGGCGCATACCCAGATGGCGCACCTGCGGGTCGTCGAGAAATTGCTCGCGCGTCAGCACCGGCGCGGCCGGCACCTCGTATTGCTTGAGGATGTGCACCCATTCGTCGCGCGGACGCTGCAGGAACGCCGCGTCGAGCAGCGCCTTGAGTTCATCGACGTGGGCGCGCGCAACGCGCCACGGCGCCTGGTTGAAACGCGGATCGTCGAACAGCGCCGGCCGACCGATTGCCGCGGCCAGGCGCTGGCAAAAACGCACGCTGGTGCAATCGACGATCAGGTACAGACCGTCCGATGCTTTGAACAGACGGATCACGGCATACGGGCCCATCGGGTCCGTCGGTCCGGGCTGCGAGGTCGGCAGATGCGGGTTGCGAATGAAATCGCCGCTTTGCAGCGCGAGCGCGCCGGCCAGCAGCGACACCTCCGCAGGGCCGTATCCGGCGCCGTCCTCGCGCGCGACAAGTCCGGCAACGGCGGCCGCGGCACCCATCAATCCGGCCTGGTAGCTCGGCGCGGGGAACGTAGTCACGACTGGTTTGCCGCTGCGCGCGATCTGGCTGGCGAAGATGCCGCTCCACGCCCGCACCAGGTCGTCTTCCAACTGCAGGCCGGCGTACGGACCGCGGCTGCCCAGCGGCGGCATCCGCAACGCCACCGCGGCGGGATTCGCGCGGCGAATCGATTCGCAGTCAAGCCCCAGCGCGCGAGCGCGGTCGGACGTGAAGCCGCTTACCACCACGTCGGCGATTTTCAAAAGGTCATGCGCTTTGGCCAAATCCGCGGGCGCGTCGAGGTCCAGGAACAACGCCTGCTTGCTGCGATTGAGCACGTGAAAATGGGGCGTGCCGCGCGCTGCATCGCCGCCGCGCGGTTCGATCCTGATGGTCCTGGCGCCATACTCGGCCAGCAGCATCGCCGCGTAGGAGGAACCCAGATGCCCGGCAAACTCGATGACTGTAATTCCGTCCAGCGGTTTGACCATCCGACTACCTCGACGGTGCCTTATGAGCGCCGCAACTGTGCGTCTAACCGATCGCCGTCGTCAACAGCAATACGCTGTCCTCCAATGCCTCGACGCTGTGGACGATCTCGCGGTCCAGCGCGAACATCGTTCCGGGCGTGATTTCATGCGGCACGCCGGCGGCCGCAAAGTTGACGCGGCCCGACATGACCTGCACCGTCAGCGGGCCGCGGGTACGATGCTCGTGCAGGCGCGCGCCGCGCCGCAGCGCCATCAGCATCACGTTAAGCCCGTAGTCCTTGACCAGGCTTTTGGCTTCGCGATCGCCGCCCGAGGCGCCCAGTTTCGACTTGAGCTGGTCGATCTCCGCGGTCACGTCGATCATCGCAAAGCCGCCCGGCGCAGGCCGCAGCGCCTGTCCGATGTTCTCGTCATCAGCCATTGCAAGACCCTCCCTGGCTGCGTGAAACCTCAGTCGAGCCGTCAAGCACGGTCGGCTTGCGAGCCGCTCCGGTTCGCGAACCGCCCGTGCTACCGATTCTACTCCAGCCAGGGCTGTTTGACGCGCTCGGCGATTTCGGCCAGCGCCTGAGCCTTGGATTTTCCGGGCCACATCACCAGCCGCGCCTCGGAGAAGAAGTACCACGGCGGCTCGCTGAAGTTGGCGAAGTCGGGCAGCAAGCTGCGCTGAAACTCGGTCGAGGCGAGTGCTCGGCGCGCTGCCTCATAGTTGTCGAACCAGATCTCTTCGGCGCCGTCCCATCGCGGGTCGCCCCAGTGGTACGCCTCGTCGAGCACGGTGCATTGCTGGTAGTAGCGCAGGCCCGGGATCGACTTGACGATCGGCGCGTGGACATCAGCCCAGTAGGCGCGGAAGTCCTCCACCGTCATGCCCATCTTGTGCTGTAGCTGAAAGATGCCCTGGATCATTCCCGAAGCCAGGCCGCCCGCCCATCATCGGCGTGTCCTGCGTGAACATCCAGCCGATGCGGGAGAGGTCGATGAAATTGAACTCGTCGCGTTTGAAAGGCGAATTGGGATGCTCCTTGACTGAGAGCTGACCGATCATGCGGTTTTCCGGCTCCTCGCCCCAGACCTCGCTGACCGCGTCGAACGGCGAATCGCCGCCCAGCGAATGGACGCGATGGTTCTGGATGTAGCGGCGCATCCCGCGCGGCCGCGTCTCGCCGCCCCTGGTGCCCAGTTCCGCCTGCCGCATCCCCGCTTGCGTGTGGAGCGCCAGGTAATGGTGATGGAAGCCGGCCGAACTCAACGAAGGCTTGCGCGCGAAGAAATAAAACATGTGGTACATCGGTATTTCCTCCGATACCGCTGCTGTCCCCTTTTCCACATTCAGTTACAACCACGGCTACGCCGCCTCGAGCCGGAAGAACTGAACGGGCTGGGGTGGCGTCTTACTTTTTCTTGAACGCGCGGTCGCGCTCGGCCAGCGCGCCCTTAAGTCCCATCTTGCGCTGATTCCTGACCCACGCCTTGACCGCCTCGGTGTTGTGGAAGATGACGTCGATATCGCCACCCGACTGCTGCGCGGCGCGAAAGCCCGTCACCTCCAGGTAGCGGTTGACGGCCGCCTTGTGCAGCACCAGCAGCTCGGGCGAGACCAGCGCCACGCGCCGCGCGTAGGCCAGCGTCTCCTCTTCCAGCTTCTCGCGCGGATAGACGCGGTTGACCAGATGCCACTCCAGCGCCTCCTGGGCGGTCATCGAGTCGCCGGTGAAGAAATACTCCTTGGCCTTGCGCGGACCCATCAGCACCGGCCACAGCGCCATCGTCGGCAGCACCCCCAGTTGACGGCCGGCGGGATGGCCGAAGGTGGCATCTTCGCTGGCAAACACCACATCGCAATGACCGACCAGTTCGTTGGCGCCCGCCAGGCAATAGCCGTGAACCTGCGCGATGGTAGGTTTGCTGAGCGACCACAACCGCTGCCATCGCTGCGTCACGCGCAGGCAGTCGATAAAGTCCCGGCTGACGGTGTAGCGCCGGCCCGCGCCGGCGTTGCCGTAATCCGAGGCGAGATCGTAGCCGGCGCAAAAGCCGCGCCCCGCGCCGCGGATTATCAGCACGCTGGCTTCGGGGTCATTGTCGAAAGCCTGCGTGGCATCCTCGAATTCGGCCAGCAACTGCGGCGACAGCGCGTTGATCTTTTCGGGGCGGTTGAGCGTGATGCGGAAGATCTTGTCCTCGACCTTCTCGTAGATGATGGTTTGATAATCGGCCATGGGCTTGCTCCGTTCCTGATAGTGGTCAAACCATCGCATTGCGCGCGCACGCTGACAAGGCTTGGGATGCGGCAGCGGGGCGCGGAACTCGCTCAGCCGCCAAACTCCGGCATCACCTGCCGTGCGAACAGCTCGAGCGACTCGTCGGACATGAACGACAGAATGAAATAGGTAATGTTGAACTCCTCAATACGCGACCGGATCTCGCGCCGTACCTCCTCCGCGGTGCCGACCAGCAGCATCGGGAAGTTGCGCGCGCCCTCGGCGTCGGGCAGGCCCATGTTCTCCGCGGCCCGGCGCGCCATCGCGTCGCTCTGCGCCTTGTCGGCGGCGATGAAGGTGGTCGACAGCGATGAGATTTCGATCGCACCTGGATCGCGTCCGCACTCGCGCGCATACTTGTGCAGCAGTGCCAGGCGCCGCTTGAGATCGGGCTTGTCGAAGCGCGCCGACTCCTTGTAGTCGACGAATCCGCGCGTGACCGGCGCAATCAGGTTGAGGATGTCGGCGTAGCGCGCCGCGACCTTCAGCACCGCGCTGCCTGCGCCGCCCACCAGGATGGGCGGATGCGGTTTCTGGACGGGCTTGGGAAAGTTGTAGGCCTTGTCGATCGAGAAGTAGCGCCCATGAAAGGCCGGCTCCTCCTGCGTCCACATCGCCTTGAGCACCTCGATCCCCTCGGCGAGCTGCTCGATGCGCTGCGCGTTGGACGGATAGGGGTAGCCGTAGGCGTCGTACTCGCGCCGCAGCCATCCCGAACCCAGCCCGGCGATAAACCGTCCGCCGCTGATGTTATCGACCGAAGATGTGATTTTGCCCAGCAGCGCGGGGTTGCGATAGGACATTGCGGTGACCAACGGCAGCAAACGCACGCGGCGCGTGACCAGTGCCAGACCGGTCAGCGCCGCGTAGCATTCCAGCTCGGGCAGCCGTTTGCCGTGGGTATTGATCAAATGGTCGGGCACTGAGACCGAATAAAAGCCCAGCGCTTCGGCCCGCTCGGCCAGCGTCCGGGCTTTGGCGAAATCGGCGACCGGCGCCAGAGCGCCGAACTTTATCTGCGGCATGGGATCTGCGGTTCGCCACCTCTCGAAGATGAGTTCGGCTAACAAGCTATTACACGCGCGCTTGGGCGGTAAAGCACCGACGGCGACGGCTTCGCGTTGGGTAATCGCCCTACGCTAGCCGCGCCCGACCAGCGGCATCTTGGTGGCCATCACGGTCATGAACTGGACGTTGGCGTCAAGCGGCAAATTGGCCATGTAGCGGATCGCTTCGGCGACGTGGCGCATGTCCATGGTCGGTTCGGGCATGATCGTGCCGTTGGCCTGCGGCACGCCTTTGCTCATCCGGGCGGTCATCTCGGTGGCGGCATTGCCGATGTCGATCTGGCCGCAGGCGATGTCGTACTTGCGGCCGTCAAGCGAAGTGGACTTGGTAAGCCCGGTCAGCGCGTGCTTGGTGGCGGTGTAGGGAGCGGAATTGGGACGCGGTGCATGGGCGGAGACCGAGCCGTTGTTGATGATCCGGCCGCCCCGCGGCGTCTGCTCCTTCATGATTTTGAAGGCCTCCTGCGTGCATAAAAACGCGCCGGTGAGATTGGTGTCCACTACGCCCTTCCATTGCTCGTAGGTCAGTTCCTCCAGCAGCCTGGGCGGTCCGCCCGTGCCCGCGTTGTTGAACAGCAGATCGAGCCGCCCAAACACCTCGCGCACTTTGGCGAAAAGATTTCTTACCGACTCCGGATCGCCGACATCGGTGGCGACCGCGATCGCCTGCACGCCCCGCTCCCGCGTGCCGCGCGCGGTTTCCTGCAGCGGCTCGATGCGCCGCCCGGCCAGTGCCAGGCTCCATCCGTCGGCCGCCAGCGCCAGCGCCGCCGCCCTGCCGATTCCGCTGCCCGCCCCGGTGATCAGGGCGACCTTTTGGGTTGTGCTCATGAGGCTACTACAATGCTGCCCGAAGGCTCGTCATCCGGTGTCGCCCGATTCAGCGGTCACTGCAATGCCGGCATCACTTCGCGGGCGAACAGTTCGATGGTTTCGGGGCGGCCGTAGTCGGCGAACCATAGGATCAGCATCTGGACGCCGCGGCGTTCGCGCTCGCGCAACTGCTCGGCGACCGCGGCCGGGACGCCCCTGATGGCGCTGACCTGGCGCATCTCGGCGACCAGCGGATGGCGTCCGGCTTCGTCCCACACGCGCTGGACGTCGGACTCCGTCGTGCCCAGGAAAATCAGCACCTGTTCGGAGATTTCCAGTGTCTGTGGGTCGCGCTGGACCGCCGCGCAATGCTCCCGCAGCACGCGCAGCTTGCGGTCGAACTCCTGCGCGTCGCTCACCACCGCGTTCCATCGATCGGCGTAGTGCGCGACCAGCCGGAGCAGAACTTTCTCGCCCTTGCCGCCGATGGTGATCGGCGGATGCGGCTTCTGCACCGGCTTGGGAAAGTTGTAGGCGCGATCGATCCGGTAGTAGCGTCCCTCGAAGCTGGGCGCGGCCTGCGTAAACAGCAGCTTCATGATTTGCAGCGCCTCTTCCAACTGCGCCAGCCGCACGCCGGCGCTGGGAAACTCATAGCCGTAGGCCTCGTATTCGCGCCGGAACCATCCCGCGCCGATTCCGATTTCAAGCCGCCCGCCGCTGATGTCGTCGATGGTGCTCAGCGTCTTGGCCAACAAGGCCGGATTGCGATAGGAATTGCACAGCACCAAATTGCCGATTCGAATCCGGTTGGTGCGCGCCGCCAGCGCCGCCATCGCCGCGATCGCCTCGGGATGGTCCAGTTCGGGCGTACGCAGTTGCCACATGTGGTCCTGCAACCACACCGAGTGGTAGCCCAGCCGCTCAGCCATCAGCGTGCGCTGCAGGACCGAGCGAAAGTCCATGAATTGAGGAAGATTGAGCGCCAGCTTCATCGGCTCGCTGCCGCGGTAACTTCCTATCCGGCCTTCCGGTCGATACGCGGAAAGAGCGGAGTTGCCGGCTTTACTTTGTGCCCCTGCTTGAGGCCCCGGCCGTAAGGCGCGGCAGCGGCGGTTTCGTCCACTTGCAGCAGGTCCAGGATGCGGCGCGAGGTTACCGGCATGAACGGCTCCAGTGCGGCCGCCACCACGCGCAGGCTTTCGGTCAGATTGGCGAGAATCTGCGCCACGCGCGGAAGTTTCGCCTGATCCTTGGCCAGCGTGAAGGGGGCGGTCTGCACGATGTATTTGTTGGCGACGTCCAATGCCTGCCAGATCGCCTCCAGGCCGCGATTGAAGGCCAGCTCTTGCACCTGCGCGTCAACCCGTTCCTCAAGCCCGCTCATCACGTCAGCCAACGCCGCGTCGTCTGGCTCGCCCTCCAGTACCGGGTCGCAGGTCAGTTCGCCGCCGAAGTAGCGCGCCGCCATCGACAGCACGCGGCTGGTGAAGTTGCCCAGGTCGTTGGCGAGGTCGGCATTGTAGCGCTCGATCAGGCGCTGTTCGGAGAAGTCGCCGTCCAGGCCGTAGACCACTTCACGCAACAAAAAGTAGCGCAGCACGTCGGGCCCGAACGCGGCCTCGTAGCTGACCGGATCGGCGACGTTGCCCGAACTCTTGGACATCCGCTGCCCGCCGAAGTTGACCCAGCCGTGGACGTCCAGATGGCGGAACAGGGGCAGCCCCGCCGACAGCAGCATCGGCGGCCAGTACACCGCATGGGTCTTGAGGATGTCCTTGCCGATGAAGTGCTCGGTAGTGGCAAAGACCTCGCTGATAAAGTTGGGATCACGGCTGGCAGGCGCGCTGACGTAGGCCCAGAACGCATCATACCAGACGTAGGTCACATAGTTGTGATCGAAGGGCAGCTCGATGCCCCATTCCAGGCGCGACTTGGGGCGCGAGATGCACAGGTCGCCCAGCGGCTCGGCCAGCATGTTGAGCGCTTCGTTGCGATAGCGCTCGGGCCGGATGAAGTCGGGGTTGCGCTGGATATGCTCGAGCACCTGCGCGCGGTACTTGTCGATGCGCAGGAAGTAGTTGCCCTCGCTGATGCGCTCCACGGGCCGGTTGTGGCTGGGGCAAATTCCGCCTGGCAGCAGTTCCTTTTCGGTGTAAAAACGCTCGCAGCCGATGCAGTAAAGCCCCTCGTAATCCTTGAAGTAGATGTCGCCGCGCGCGTGGCTGCGCTCGAGCATCTGCTGGACGAATTTTTCGTGCTCGGGGTCGGTGGTGCGCACGAAGTAGTCGTAAGCAACGTTGAGCCCGTCCCAGGCGCGGCGGAAGACCGCGCTGGTGCGATCGGTAAACTCCCTGGGCGGCACCCCTTCGGCCTGTGCGGCGCGCCTGATCTTGTCGCCATGTTCGTCGGTGCCGGTCAGGAAGCTTACGTTGGCGCGGCCCAGGCGCCGGCGGCGCGAGCGCGCGAAGGCGTCAGCGGCCAGCGCCTCGTAGGCGCTGCCCACGTGGGGCGGCGCGTTGCAATAGAAAATCGCCGTGGTGATATGGACCCGCTCTGCCATCTTGCGTTTGGAGCCGGAGTTGAGATCTTATGGCACGCGCCGCTCGACGATATCGGCCAGCTCCGCCTCGACGACGCCGCCTTCCTCATCGACCTGGATGAGAACGGTCTGCTTGAGGATGTTCTGGCGCAGCACCTTGCCGTTGCCCTTGACCGACTCGACCCGTTTGCCGACCGCGGGCAGGCCGCGCTTGAGTTCGACGTAGGTGGCGTATTCGTAGCGCAGGCAGCATTTGAGCCGCCCGCACATGCCGGCCAGACGCGAGGGATTGAGCGCCAGGCCTTGCTCGCGCGCCATCCTGACCGTGACCGCCTCGAAATCGCGCAGCCATGACGAACAGCACAGCTCGCGTCCGCAGGGGCCGATGCCGCCGGTGGCCTTGGTCTCGTCGCGCGCCCCAATCTGCTGCATCTCCACCCGCACGCGCAGTGCGCCGGCCAGGTCGCGCACCAGGTTGCGGAAATCGACCCGCTTTTCCGCCACGAAGTAGAACACCGCCTTGCGCCCGTCATAGGTCATGCTGACGTCGACCAGCTTCATCTCCAGCCCGCGCTGGCGGATTCCTTCGACACAAAGCCGGCGCGCCTGACGCTCGCGATAGCGGTTTTCCTCCTCGACGCGCAGGTCGTTTTCGTTGACGATTCGAACCACCGGCTTGAGTTGCGCCAGGTCAACACCGGGCGCGGGCGGGTGGGGTTCGGTTTCGACCGTGGCAAAGCAGGCGCCCGCGTCGGTTTCGACCACTACGCGGTCCCCGCGCTTAAGCGCCATCGCACCGCTGAGGTAGCTTGAGATATGTCCCACCGGTTGCAGGCTGACGCCCACCACCATCGGGCGCTCCTGACCAGATGCTGCTGCGCCGTTGAATTCGTTCACGCCTGTGTGACCTTCATTGCTTCGCCCGCTGCCAGCCACAAGCCTTCGGCCTGCAGGCGCGGATTCGCCATCTCATCCACGGCCTTGGCGGCGCGCAAAGCCAACTCCAGCATTACAAGAATACTCTCCAGGCTCAAACCCTCGACCAGCTCGGCCAGATGGGCGGCGGTCGCGGTTTGCGGGCCGGCGGCCTGTACGCCCAGCTTGAGGGCCAGCACGTCCTGTAGCAGACGGGCCATCAGCTCGAAATTCTCTGCCGCCTGCTCGCGCGTGGCGAACAGCCGTTCGGCCAGGCGCCGGACCTGCATGAAGTCCATCGTCGCGGCCTGCTTGAGGGCGTCGAGCAATTCTCGCGCAGGCGGTTCTTCTTCGCCAGCCATCGCCAGCGCGCGCGATGCGCTGCCGCGCGCCAGGCGCGCCAGGGCGTCGGCGCGCTCCTGCTCCACACCCGCCTTGCGCATCAGCAGGGAGGCGAGGTCGGCCGCCGACAGCGTTGGGAAATGCGCCGGACGCAGCCGCGAGCGGACCGTGTCGAGCAGCGCGTTGGCGTTGTCGGCGATCAGGAAGATGACCGCGTGTCCAGGCGGCTCCTCCAGCGTCTTGAGCAGGGCGTTTTGGGCTGCGACGTTGAGGGTTTCAGCGTCATCGATAATAGCGGTGCGCACCGCGGCGCGCGAGGGCTTGATGCCCAGGTGTGCAATCAGTTCGCGCACCTGCTCGATCAGCACGAAA
>Ga0070740_10002956_pt1 | contig 18847 bp, 15 predicted proteins | sample Coa_R2_FD_67286 | JGI IMG/M metagenome (GOLD analysis project Ga0070740, IMG submission 67286) | Surface soil microbial communities from Centralia Pennsylvania, which are recovering from an underground coalmine fire - Coalmine... | ecosystem: Environmental > Terrestrial > Soil > Unclassified ...
CCCAGCATAGCGCGGGACACGATCATGCGCATGATCTCGTTGGTGCCTTCGAGGATCTGGTGCACGCGCACGTCGCGCAGCACGCGCTCGATCGGATGATCGCGCAGGTAGCCGTAGCCGCCGTGCAGCTGCAGGCAGCCGTTGACCACCGCAAAGCCGGTGTCGGTGGCCAGCCGCTTGGCCTGCGCGGCAAGGCGCGTGGCGGCCGGCTCCCCCTCGCCCACCGCGACCGCGGCGCGATAGAGCAGCAGGCGCGCGGCGTCGAGCTCGGTCGCGTAGTCGGCGATGCGGAATTGCAGCGCCTGGAAATCGGCCAAGCGCGAGCCGAACTGCTTGCGCTCCTTCATGTAGGCGACGGTGCGGTCGAGACAGAACTGCGCGCCGCCGATCGAGCAGGCGCCGATATTGAGGCGGCCGCCGTCGAGCCCGGCCATGGCGATCTTGAAGCCCTGGCCCTCCTTGCCGATGAGATTGGCAGCCGGCACGCGGCAGTTCTCGAACATCACCATGGCGGTCGGCTGCGACTTCCAGCCGAGCTTCTTCTCCTGCGCGCCAAAGGAGAGGCCCCTGGTGCCGTTCTCCACCACGATGCAGGAAATGCCGCGCGGCCCCGCCTCGCCGGTCCTCGCCATCACAACGTAGATGTCGGAGCGGCCGCCGCCGGAGATGAAGGCTTTGGCGCCGTCGAGCACGTAATGCTCGCCGTCGCGGCGCGCTTTTGTCGTCAGGCTCGCGGCGTCGGAGCCGGCGCCCGGCTCGGTCAGGCAGTAGCTCGCGAAATGCTCCATGGTGCAGAGCTTGGGCAGGAATTTGCGGCGCTGCGGCTCGCCGCCGAAGGCGTCGATCATCCAGGCCGCCATGTTGTGAATCGAGATATAGGCGGCGGTCGAGGTGCAGCCCTGCGCCAGTTCCTCGAAGATCAGCGCCGCGTCGAGCCGGCTCAAGGCCGAGCCGCCGACGTCGTCCTTGACGTAGATGCCGCCAAAGCCGAGCGCCGCCGCCTTGCGCAGCGCAGCCTCCGGAAAGATTTCTTTCTCATCCCAGTCACGGGCATAGGGCATCATCTCGTCCCGTGCGAACTGCCGCGCGGTCGACTGGAAGGCCCGCTGCTCGTCGGTCAGGGAAAAGTCCATGGCATCGGCCCCGTTTCGCCTTGGGCTTAGCAAGGCCGGCCGGATCGCCGCAACCGCTGCCGCCCGTCCGGCATTGCCGGCCTGGCCCGGAATTTTTTCGCCGCCAGAGCATCTAACGGCGGTAAGCTCAACCAGGAGGACACCATGGCCGAACACGGCAAAGCGCCAGGCGGGCCCGATCTGGCGGCCGGCATTCCATCGGGCGATCTCGTCGAAGGCGGCCTGCTGACGGGCCGCGTCGGCGACGACGAGGTGCTGCTGGTCCGCCGGGCCGGTACGGTCTCGGCCATCGCCGCCCATTGCACGCATTATCACGGGCCGCTGGCCGACGGCCTGGTCGTCGGCGACACCATCCGCTGTCCCTGGCACCACGCCTGCTTCGATCTGCGCACCGGCGACGCGCTCGCCGCGCCCGCGCTCAGTCCGCTGCAATGCTGGCGCGTCGAGGAGCGCGGCGGCAGGATCGTCGTCGGCGCCAAGATCGGGGCGCCACCGCCCAAGCCGACCGGCTCGGCGTCCGAGAGCGTCGTCATCGTCGGCGGCGGGGCTGCCGGTTTTGCCGCCGCCGAGATGATGCGCCGGCGCGGCTATGCCGGCCACATCACGATGCTGAGCGGCGACGATGCGGCGCCCGTCGACCGGCCGAACCTGTCGAAGGACTATCTCGCCGGCAGCGCGCCGGAAGACTGGGTGCCGCTGCGCGGCGACGACTGGTACGCAGACAACCGCATCGCGCTGCGCCTGAACACCGAAGTTGCCGCGCTCGACGCCAAAACGAAAGAGCTGACCCTCGCCGACGGCGGCAAACTGGCGTTCGACAAATTGCTGCTCGCCACCGGCGCCGAGCCGGTGAAGCTCGACATCCCCGGCGCGTCACAGCCGCACGTTCACACCTTGCGCTCGTTTGCCGACTGCCGCGGCATCATTGCGCAGCTGCCGCAGGTCAAGCGCGCGGTCGTCATCGGCGCGAGCTTCATCGGGCTCGAGACCGCGGCCGCCTTGCGCGCCCGCGACATCGAGGTTCACGTGGTGGCGCCGGAAAAGCGCCCGCTCGAGCGCGTGTTCGGCCCGCAGCTCGGCGACTTCATCCGCGCGCTGCACGAGGAGCACGGCGTCACATTCCATCTCGACAACGGCGTCACCGCGATCGGCGCGCATGCCGTCACGCTCAAGGCCGGCGGCACGGTCGATGCCGATCTGGTGGTCATGGGCGTCGGCGTGCGCCCGCGCATCGCGCTGGCCGAAAAGGCGGGGCTTGCGATCAACAAGGGCGTCGTCGTCAACCCGTATCTGGAGACCAGCGCGCCCGGCATCTACGCCGCCGGCGACATCGCGCGCTGGCCCGATCCTGTTTCGGGAGATGAAATCCGGGTCGAGCACTGGGTCGTGGCCGAGCGGCAGGGCCAGACCGCGGCGCTCAATATGCTGGGCGAGCGCAGGCCGTTCCGCGCCGTGCCCTTTTTCTGGAGCCAGCACTATGACGTGCCGATCAACTATGTCGGCCACGCCGAAAGTTGGGACAGCATCGACATCGACGGCGACGTGATGAAGCGCGACTGCGTGGTGCGCTACAAGAAGGCCGGCAAAGTGCTGGCGGTTGCCTCCATTTACCGCGACAAGGAGAGCCTGGAGGCGACGGCGGCGATGGAGCGCGCGGCTGCCTGAGGCTCGCTCAGTTCGCCGGCCCGCGCCTGGAGCAGCGCAGTTCGCGCACGTGCTTTATCGGCCCGTGCGCACCTGCCGGTGCCGATGCTTTTGTTCGTTGAGGCGGCGAGCATTCCGCACTGCGCCGATCCCGACAAAGGCGGTGATCAGCGCAAAAATCATTGCGATGACCGACAAATACCCGGGAGCCTGCGTCATATCTCGAACCATTGGCCCAAGGCCTGCCACCCGGCCATTTGACGAGGCGTCAAAGCCATCCGCTCCCCCAGACATCATATTTTCCCAAAAGTGCCGCTCGGTTGCAATCGGTCTTGAAACCACCTGGCCGGGTGGCGCGATTTCATTCACAATCGCGGCCAGCCTGCGGCGTGCGATCTTTCGGTTGGTGCGGCGGCCCGCGCCTCGCGAGGCGCACGCCGGTGTCCAGGTGTCATGCGTCCGTGCGGGTAGCGGCCCATCCCCGGACCGGCTAAAAAGGCGCCCGGAGACAAGCATGGCGATCAAATTCGGCCGCCCTCTGGAGCGCAAGATCGGCTTTGTGCCGGTCGAAGCCGACAGCAACGAGGTTGCGCGCAACCCGCTCGACCTCACGGTGCGCATGCGCCGCAACCGGCAGCACGACTGGGTGCGCCGCCTGGTGCGCGAGGCAACGCTCACCGCCGACGACCTGATCTGGCCGCTGTTCGTCATGGACGGGCAGAATGCGCGCCAGCCGGTGCCGTCAATGCCCGGCGTCGACCGCCTCTCGGTCGATCAGATCGCACGCGAGGCCGAGCGCGCGGCCAAGCTCGCCATCCCCTGCATTGCGCTGTTCCCCTATACCGATCCCGCCTTGCGCGACGAACAGGGCAGCGAGGCGCTCAACCCGGACAACCTGGTCTGCCGCGCCATCCGCGCCATCAAAAAAGAGGTGCCGGAGATCGGCGTGCTGTGCGACGTGGCGCTCGATCCCTTCACCAGCCACGGCCATGACGGCCTGCTGCGCGACGGCGTCATCTTGAACGACGAGACGGTCGCGGTGCTGGTCAAGCAGGCGCTGGTGCAGGCGGAAGCCGGCTGCGACATCATCGCACCCTCCGACATGATGGACGGCCGCGTCGGCGCCATCCGCAAAGGGCTGGATGCCGCGAATTTCACCGGCGTGTCGATCATGTCCTACGCCGCCAAATACGCCTCCGCCTTTTACGGCCCGTTCCGCGACGCCGTCGGCTCGGCCAAGACGCTGCAAGGCGACAAGCGCACCTACCAGATGGACCCGGGCAATTCCGACGAGGCGCTGCGCGAGGTCGCGCTCGACATCGAGGAAGGCGCCGACATGATCATGGTCAAGCCGGGCCTGCCCTATCTCGATATCTGCCGTCGCGTGAAGGACGCCTTCGGCGTGCCGACCTTCGCCTACCAGGTGTCGGGCGAGTATGCGATGATCATGGCTGCGGCGCAGAACGGCTGGCTCGACGGCGAGCGCGCCATGGTCGAGAGCCTGATCGCCTTCAAGCGCGCCGGCTGCGACGGCGTGCTGACATATTTTGCGCCGCGTATCGCCGAGAAACTTCAAGCCGCCCTCTAACGTCCCCTCCGGTCATCCGAACCAGTTAACAGTCGAGCATTGCGATGGGTGAATTCGCCGTCGGCCAAGGTGTTTCGCGTTTCGAGGATCCGCGTCTGGTGCGCGGCGCCGGTCACTACACCGACGACGTCCAGATCCCCGGCATGGCCTATGGCGTGGTTCTGCGGGCGCAGCACGCACACGCGAAAATCCTGTCGATCGACACCGCGGCGGCGAAGGCATCGCCCGGCGTGCTTGCCGTCATCACCGGCGCCGACTGGAAAGCCGCCGGCCTCGGCGATCTTCCCTCGCACAGCGGCCTCAAGCGTCCCGGCGGCGCCCCGATGCACAAGCCGCGCTACACGGTGCTGGCGGAAGATCGGGTGCGCTGGGTCGGCGATCCGGTCGCCTTCATCGTCGCCAACACCCAGGCGCAGGCGCTCGATGCCGCGGAGAAGATCGCCGTCGATTACCAGGAGCTTCCCGCCGTCGTCTCGACCGCGGAGGCTTTGAAGCCCGGCAGCGCCAAGGTCTACGACGACTGCCCCGACAACATCTCCTTCATGGAGCCGATCGGCGACAAGGCCGCGGTCGAGGCCGGCTTCGCCAAGGCCGCGCACGTCGTCAAGCACCGCTTCGTCGTCAACCGCGTCACCGCGGTGACCATGGAGCCGCGCGGCGCGGTCGGCCGCTTCGACCGCGGCGACGGGCGATACATCATCCATACGCCGACGCAGCGCCCGCACGGCTTCCGCGCCGAACTGGCGGCGATCCTGCGCGTTCATGAAACCGCCGTGCACGTGATCACCGGCGACACCGGCGGCTCGTTCGGCATGAAGACGCCGGTGTTCAACGAAATTCCGCTGGTCTGCTACGCCGCCCGGCTGACCGGCCGGCCGGTGAAATGGATCTCGACGCGTACCGAAGCCTTCCTGTCCGACGCGCAGGGCCGCGACAACGTCACCGAGGCGGAGCTTGCGCTCGACCAAGACGGTCATTTCCTCGCCATGCGGGTCAAGACCGCCGCCGCGGTCGGCGCCTATCTGCAGAACAACATGCCGGCCTTCTTCCTCAATGCCGGAACGCTTGCCGGCACCTACCGGACGCCGGCGATTTATGTCGAGGCCTCCGGCGTCTTCACCAACACCAATCCGGTGCGGCCCTATCGCGGCAACGGCCGCCCGGAAGCGGCCTACATCATGGAGCGCATGGTGGAGCTTGCCGCTCGCCATCTGAACATCGACAGCGTCGCGCTGCGCCGGAAGAACTACATCAGGCCGTCCGAGATGCCGTTCAAGACCGGGCTGACATTTACCTACGACTGCGGCGAGTTCGAAAAAAACATGGATCTCGCCATGGAGCTTGCCGATTTCGCCGGCTTCGAAAAGCGCCGCCAGGAGGCGCGCAAGCGCGGCAAGCTGCGCGGCATCGGCCTGTCCAACACCATCGAACGCGCCGCGGCGCCCGGCACCGAGGGCGCCGAGGTGCGCTTCGACAAGTCCGGCGGAGTCACTTTGTTCGCCGGCTCGAACAGCCAGGGCCAGGGCCACGAAACCGTGTTCAAGCAGATCGTCGCCGACCGGCTCGGCATCCATCCCGACGACATCCGCTACGTGCAGGGCGACACCGATCAGGTGTTCTACGGCGAGGGCACCGGCGGCTCGCGCTCGGCGACCATGGGCGGCTCGGCCTTTGCCGGCGCCACCGACAAGGTCGTCGAGAAGGCGACCGCGATCGCCGCGCACGCGCTCAAGGTCGATGCCGCCGACATCACATTCGCCGACGGCGTGTTTTCGTCGCCGAAAACCAACCGCACCATGACCATCAAGGAGGTCGCCGCCGACGCCCAGGTGCCGGCCAAGCTGCCGCCGGCCATGGAGCCCGGCCTCGCCGCGACCGCGGTCTACAAGGCGCCGGTGCAGAATTTTCCCAATGGCTGCCACGTCTGCGAGATCGAGATCGACATCGAGACCGGCGAGCCCGAGATCGTGCGCTACAGCGTGGTCGACGACGTCGGCACCGTGCTCAATCCGCTGCTGCTGCACGGCCAGATCCACGGCGGCGTCGCGCAAGGCGCGGGCCAGGTGCTGATGGAGGACATTCGCTTCGACGCCAGCGGCCAGCTCGTCACCGCCTCCTTCATGGATTACGCCATGCCGCGCGCGCATAACCTGAGCGCCATCCACGTCGAGAGCAATCCGGTGCCGACCAAGACCAATCCGCTCGGCACCAAGGGCGCGGGCGAAGCCGGCTGCGTCGGCGCGCTGCCGGCGGTCGCCAACGCCGTCGTCGACGCGCTCAAGGAATTCGGCGTCAGCCACATCGAGATGCCGGCCACCGCCGAGCGCATCTGGCGGGCCATGCGCGGCGCGCAATAGGCCCTATACTACCGGCTGATTCGACTTCCCCGCCGTATTGCGTCCCGTCTCATCCCGGAGATTGCCATGCGCAATGTCGGCCGCAAGCTCGCCTTCGTGCTCGCCGCGTCCAACCACGGCGCCATGATCCTCAACCGCTTCGACTACCGCATGACGGGCGCCGACAGCGGCATCGGCGTCGGCCACCAGCTGCTCGAGACCGGCAGCTTCGATCCGATCGAGGTCGAGCTCGCGCTGCAATTGCTCGAGGCGCGCCGGCGCGTCCACGGCGACGGCGTCGTCGCCATCGACTGCGGCGCCAATATCGGCGTCCACACCATCGAATGGGCGACTGCCATGACCGGCTGGGGCTCGGTGATCGCGGTCGAGGCACAGGAGCGCATCTACTACGCGCTGGCCGGCAATATCGCCATCAACAACTGCTTCAACGCCATCGCCATGCATGCGGCGGTGGCCGCGGCGCCGGGCGTCATGGGGGTGCCGGTGCCCGACTATTTCCAGCCGTCGAGCTTCGGCAGCCTCGAACTGAGGCCGCGCGCCGAAACCGAGTTCATCGGCCAGGCCATCGACTATTCCAACACCGTCGCGGTGCAGCAGATCTCGATCGACGCCTTGACGCTGCCGCGCGTCGACCTCGTCAAGCTCGACATCGAGGGCATGGAGATCGAGGCGCTCGCCGGCGCCGCCGCCACCATCGCGCGCTGCCATCCGATTTTCCTGGTGGAGTCGATCAAGACCGGGCGCGAGACGCTGCGCACCTTCTTTGCCGACCGCGGCTACAAGATTGCCGACGCCGGCATCAACCTGCTGGCGATCCACACCGGCGACCCGGTCGCCAGCCAGCTGCAAATTCCCGATCTGCCGGCGCAGTCCTCGGCGGCCTAGCCGCCGCGCCGTTGAAGGTGCAGGCCGCACTCCTTGTGGCCGTCGCCTTCCCACCACCAGCGGCCGCTGCGTTCCGCCTCGCCGGGCGCGATCGCCCGCGTGCAGGGCGCGCAGCCGATCGAGGCGAAGCCCCGCGCGTGCAGCGCGTTGATCGGCACGCCGTTGGCGCGGATCGCCTCCAGGACGGCGCCGCGCGTCCAATCGAACAACGGGTTGACCTTGAGCAGGCCGCGCGCCGCATCGAACCCGACCAGCCCGGCCTCGCGCCGGGTCGACGACTGATCGGCGCGCAAGCCCGTGATCCAGGCCCCGGCTCCGGCAAGCGCGCGGTCGAGCGGCCTGGCCTTGCGCACGTCGCAGCAGGCGAGCCGCGCGGCCCTCGACTCGTAGAAGCCGTCGATGCCCTGCGTCTCGACCAGCGCCTCGACCGCCGCCTGATTGGGGTAGATGGCGCGGATGCGGCGACCGTAGCGGCGCTCGGTCTCGGCCCACAGCGCGTAAGTTTCCGGAAACAGCCGGCCGGTGTCGAGCGTCACCACGTCGATGTCGAGGGCGCGCTCGCAGATCCAGTGGAAGATGAGCTGGCCCTCGACGCCGAAGCCGTGGGCGAAGACGATCGGGCCTTGCACCGCGTCGCGCACGAACGCGATACGGTCGGGCGGCGCCAGCCTTGCCAAGGCGGCCGCGTCGACGGCCGGGCGGTCGTGCCGTTCGCTTGGCGCCAGCGCGGCGCCGGAGACTGCGGGTGCCAACATGCCGCCGTTATGCGGACCGCGCACGCCGACACAAAGCGAAAAATATTATTCGTGCCAATCGCTTCGCGACGCATCCCGCGTCTTGCCCGGCGCGCGGCAACAAAATGAATGTCCTGCCGGAGCCATGCTCCGCCTTGAGAAAATGTCGGTCGCCGATCGCGCCGCCGGTAGGCGATCATTGTCGATTGCGCGCCAAAAATGAAATGACCTTGCCGCCGGGAGGCGTTTTTTCTTCGCCGAGCCATCGCCGCACGGCGAATGCGCGCGCGGCCGCTTGCCGCGGGGAATGGGCATCCCCGGCGCTCACTCCATCGCCGCGCCCGGCTCGATCATGGTCGGCTGATAGCCCTCGCGCGACAGCGCCGCCAGAATCTCCCGCGCGTGCTCGCCGTCGCGCGTTTCCATGGTGACGTCGAGCTTGGCGCCCTTGGCCGGCACGTCGAGGAACAGCCGGCGGTGGTCGACCTCCAGAATATTGGCGCCGAGCTCGCCGAGCCGCGTGGCGATCTGACCGAGCACGCCGGGACGATCCGGGATGACAAGCCGCACCGAGACGATGCGGCTCTCGCGCTCGAGCTCGCGCACCATGATGGAGGCAAGAATGCGCGGATCGATGTTGCCGCCGCACAGGATCAAGCCGACGCGCTTGCCGGCAAAGCGTTCGCGCTTTGCCAGCAGCGCGGCGAGCCCGGCGGCGCCGGCGCCCTCCGCCATGGTTTTCTGCAACGTCAGATAGGCGTTGACCGCGCGCTCAAGCTCCCCCTCGTCGACCAGGACGATCTCACCCACCAGCTCGCGCACCACCGGCAGCGTGAGCTTGCCGACGTTCTTGACCGCGATGCCCTCGGCCAGCGTCGGGCCGCCGATCGGTCGATGGTCGTTGTTGAGCGCGTTCCACATCGACGGATAGAGCGCGGATTCGGCGCCGATGATTTCGATCGCCGGCTTGACGGCGCGCGCGGCGATGGCGTTGCCGGCGATCAGCCCGCCGCCGCCGATGGGAATGACCAGCACGTCGAGATCGGCGACGTCCTCGAGCATCTCGAGCGCGATGGTGCCCTGCCCGGCGATGATGCGGGCGTCGTCATAGGGGTGGACCAGGGTCAGTCCGCGCTCGGCCAGAATCGTTTCGCAGCGCGCCTGCGCTTCCGACACGGTCTCGCCGTCGAGCACGACCTCGGCGCCGTGCGAGCGCGTCGCCGCGACCTTCACGAAAGGCGTCGTCACCGGCATGACGATGGTGGCGGGGATCTTCAGGCGCGCGGCGTGGTAGGCGACCGCCTGGGCATGATTGCCCGCCGACATGGCGATCACGCCGCGCTTGCGCTCGGCCTCGCTCAGCGAGGCAAGCTTGACCAGCGCGCCGCGATCCTTGAACGAATTGGTGACCTGGAGATTTTCGTATTTGACGTAGACTTCGGCGCCGGTGAGCGCCGACAGCCGCGGCGCCGGCAGCATCGGCGTGCGCAGCACCGCGCCTTTGATGACGCGGCGAGCGGCCTCGATGTCGGCCATGGTGACGCCCATGCGCCGCACAATGCCGCAACAGCGCCCGCCGTTCCAGCCCGCGGGGCCCTTGCGCGCGGCCGATTCTTTCTCCATGTCGTCTGCTCACGGGACGAGACATCGGCCATGCCGATCGACATCAGACCCCATGCCTATGATCCGGCCAAGCAGCCGGAACTGTTCGAGGGCGTGCTGCCGCGACGGGTGGTCGCCTTCGCCATCGATTTCCTCATCATCGCCGTCCCGATCGTGGCGGCGGCCATGGTCATTTTTGCCTTCGGGCTGGTGACGCTCGGGCTCGGCTGGGCGCTGTACTGGCTGCTGCCGCCGGGCTCGGTGATCTGGGCGATCTGTTACTTCGGCATCACGCTCGGACAGCCGCAGTCCGCCACCATCGGCATGCGCGTCATGGAGCTCGAGATGCGCACCTGGTACGGCGCGCCGGCCTATTTCGTGCTCGGCGCCGTACACGCCATCGTTTTCTGGTTCTCGATTTCGGCGCTGTCGCCGTTAATCCTGTTGGTATGTTTTTTCAACGAACGGCGCCGCCTGCTGCACGATATCGTGCTCGGCACGGTCGTCATCAACAACGAGCGGCGGGCGGCGATGGTGCGTGCCGCAAGCGCCCCCACGCCCCTTTGACGAGGGTCGCGCCGCAGTGCGATGCTAGGAGCAAATCCGCCCTGACATGACGGCCGGCCAACCGTGACCCAGCACTCCCGCGACACCCCGCAGTTCTATCTGACGGCGCCGTCGCCCTGTCCCTATCTGGAGGGCCAGGAAGAACGCAAGGTGTTCACGCATCTGGTCGGCGATCGCGCCGGCGAGCTCAACGACCTGCTCACCCATGGCGGTTTCCGCCGCAGCCAGTCGATCGCCTATCGCCCGGCATGCGAGACCTGCCGGGCCTGCGTTTCGGTGCGCGTGGTGGCGGCGGACTTTACGCCCTCGCGCAACATGCGCCGCATTGCCGAGCGCAACGCCGACATCGTCGGCGACATGCGCACGCCGACGCCGACCTCGGAGCAATACTCGGTGTTCCGCGCCTATCTCGACGCCCGCCACCGCAACGGCGGCATGGCCGACATGACCGTGCTCGACTATGCGATGATGATCGAGGACAGCCACGTCGAGACGCGGCTCATCGAATATCGCCGGCGCGGACCGGACAGCGGCATCAACGGCCGCGGCGACGGGCGGTTGTTGGCGGTGGCGCTGACCGACGTGCTCTCCGACGGGCTCTCGATGGTCTATTCCTTTTTCGACCCGGAAGAAGCCGACCGCTCGCTCGGCACGCTGATGATCCTCGACCACGTCGCCCGCGCCAATAAAATGGGCCTGCCTTACGTCTATCTCGGCTATTGGGTGCCGGGCTCCCGCAAAATGGACTATAAAGGCCGTTTCCTGCCGCAGGAGCGGCTGATGCCGTCGGGCTGGAGCCGGGTGGAGCGCTAGAGGCCGGTCCGGCCCTTCCCCCGATGACAAGGCCACGGCGGTTGGCTAGTATTTGACCACCCGCAGCAAGAAGCCGTCATAAGAACCGTGCGGATGAAGAGGAAATGCCATGGCTTGGACGACGCCTACGCTCGTTGAGATCTGCGTTGGACTCGAGATCAACGGCTATCTGCCGGCCGAGTTCTGACGTTAGACATCCTGGTACCGGGCCCGTGCCCCGCCCGAGGGGCTGATGGGGCGTCTCACCGCGATCGTTCTCGGATCGGCGGCGGGCGGCGCTTTTCCGCAGTGGAATTGCCGTTGTCCGGTCTGTGATCTCGCCTGGAAAGGCGACCCACGCGTCAAGCCGCGCACCCAGGCAGGACTTGCGGTCTCGGCCGGCGACGGCCGCTGGACCTTGCTCAACGCCTCTCCCGATCTCGGCCAGCAAATCCGCGTCACGCCGGCCTTGCAGCCGAAAGACGGCATGCGCGGCAGCCCGATCGACGCCGTCATCCTTACCGGCGCCGAGATCGATCAGATCGCCGGACTGCTGTCGCTGCGCGAGGGCACGCCGTTCACGCTCTACGCCACTCCCGCCAGTCATGCCGCGCTGTCGTCGAATGCGATGTTCGGCGCCATGCAGGCCATGACCCGTCGCGCGGTTAATCCCGGCCAGCGCTTTGCGCTCGCCGGCGGCATCGACGCGAACCTGTTCATGGTGCCCGGCAAGATGCCGCTTTATCTCGAAGGCGATACGCCGCAGCTCGACGCCGAGACCGCGGCCAATGTCGGCGTCGAATTGCGGCGTGACGGCGCGACGCTGATCTTCGTCCCCGGCGCGGCCGAGGTGACGCCCGCTCTGCGCGAGCGATTGGCGCGCGCCGACGTCGTTCTGTTCGACGGCACGCTGTTCGACGACGACGAGATGATCCGGGCCGGGGTTGGCGAAAAAACCGGCCGCCGCATGGGCCACATGCCGATCAACGGCGCCGCCGGCAGCCTGCGCGCGCTCGACGGCTTGAAGGCGCGCCGGATTTTCGTTCACATCAACAATACCAATCCGATCCTCATCGAGGGCTCGGCCGCGCGCGGCACGCTCGAATCCGCGGGCTGGCAGGTGGCCGAGGACGGCATGGAGATCGTGCTGTGAAGCTGCTGTCGCCGACCGAGCTTGAAGGCGCGCTGCGCGACATCGGCGCCCGGCGCTACCACCGACTGCACCGCTTTCACACGCTGCTCCACGGCGGCAAGTGCACCAAGGGTCAGGTGCAGGCCTGGGCGCTCAACCGCTACTACTATCAGGCCATGATCCCGATCAAGGACGCGAGCCTGATCGCGCGCTGCGAGGATCCCGCGATCCGGCGCGAATGGCGCTCGCGGCTGGTCGACCATGACGGCGAGCGCGACGGCGACGGCGGCATTGCGCGCTGGCTCAAGCTCACCGACGGGCTCGGCCTCGACCGCGACCTGGTGACATCCTTGAGGGCCATCTTGCCGGGCACGCGCTTTGCCGTCGACGCCTATGTCCGCTTCGTGCGCGAGAAGACGCTGCTCGAGGCCATCGCCTCGTCGCTGACCGAAATGTTCTCCCCCGCCATCATCAGCGAGCGCATGGCCGGCATGCTGGCGAACTACAGCTTCGTCACCCGCGACACGCTTGCCTATTTCGACAAGCGTCCGCCGCAAGCCGCCCGCGACGCCGATTTCGCGCTGAACTACGTCAAGCACAACGCCCGCACTGCGGAGCAGCAGCAGGCCGTGCTCGGCGCACTCGAATTCAAGTGTTCGGTGCTGTGGGCCATGCTGGACGCGCTCTACCACGCCTATGTCGATCCCAAGCAGGTGCCGCCGGGCGCCTTCGTGCCAAACGACCAATGAACACGCCGCGGCAGATCGCCGATACCGCGCGGCCGCGCCTGCCGCGCGGCGTGCGCCTTGCGCATAACGAGGCGCAAGGCGGTTGGGTGCTGCTCGCGCCGGAGCGCGTGTTCAAGGCCGACGCCGTCACCGCCGAGATCCTGAAGCGCTGCACCGGCCAAGCAAGCTTGGCGCAGATCGTCGATGATTTGGCCAAGGCCTTCACCGCGCCGCGCGACCGCATTCGCAGCGACGTCGCCAATCTCCTCGGCTCGCTCGCCGACAAGAAATTGCTCGAGCTCGATTGATGCCGCCGCACGATGCAGCGATCCCCGCCCCGCTCGGCCTGCTCGCCGAACTGACGCACCGCTGCCCGCTCGGCTGCCCCTATTGCTCCAATCCGCTCGCTCTCGACAAACGCGACCTGGAACTTGACGCCGACACGTGGGGCCGCGTCTTTCGCGAAGCCGCAGCGCTTGGCGTGATGCAAGTCCATCTGTCCGGCGGCGAGCCGGCGGCGCGGCGCGACCTGGCCGACATCGTCAGGCATGCGCGCGATGCCGGCCTGTACAGCAATCTCATCACCTCGGCGGTCGGCCTGACGGCGGAGACGCTGGCAAAGCTCGCCGAAGCCGGGCTCGACCATGTGCAGATTTCGATCCAGGACAGCGACGAGAGATCGGCCGACCGCATTGCCGGATATGACGGCGCTTTCGGGCGCAAGCGGGCGCTCGCCGCCGAAGTGGTGCGGCTCGGCCTGCCGCTGACCGTCAACGTGGTGGTGCATCGCGCCAATATCGAGCGCATCGCGCCGATGGTGGAACTGGCGCTGGCGCTCGGCGCCTCGCGCGTCGAGGTCGCGCATGTGCAGTATTACGGCTGGGCGCTGAAGAACCGTGCGGCGCTGATGCCGGCGCGCGAGCAGGTCGAGCAGGCCTTGCGCGAGGTCGAGCGGCTGCGCAGCGAGCATCACGGCCGGATCGTCATCGACGCGGTGGTGCCGGACTACTACGCCCGTTACCCGAAACCCTGCGTCGGCGGCTGGGGCCGCCGCTCGCTCAATGTGACGCCGGCGGGCAAGGTCCTGCCCTGCCATGCCGCCGAAGTCATTCCGGGCCTGGAATTCTGGAATGTGCGCGAGCGCGGCCTTGCCGACATCTGGCGCTCGTCCCCCGCCTTTACCGCCTTCCGCGGCACGGACTGGATGATGGCGCCATGCAAAACCTGCGAGCGGCGGGCACAGGATTTCGGCGGCTGCCGCTGCCAGGCCTTCCTCATCGCCGGCGATGCCAGGGCGGCCGACCCGGTCTGCCATCTCTCGCCGCATCATGGCCTGGTCGAGCAGGCCGTTTTGGCGCGGCAAGATCAGCCCTATCGCTACCGCCGCCTCTGACCGGCGCGCCGCCCGACTCCCCGATTGCAACCTCGGCAAAACTGGCGGACAATTGCCGCCGATGGGGGCGCGCTTTGTGGCCGTTCTCTTCCGGCCGCGGGGTCAAGTGCCTCCACGTCAGGGAGGACTTTCATGATTTCGCGCGCTCTTCTGCTCGCCGGCAGCATCGCCGGCCTGATGGCCGCTCCGGCTTTCGCCCAGCAACCCGCCTCCGCGCCGCCTGCCGCGCCCGCCGCCGCGGCGCCGGCGCCGCTGCCGCCGGGCTCGCCGCTGATCGGCCGGCCCGAAGGCAATGAGGCCGCCGCCAAGCTCGCGCCGGTCGCGCCGCCGCCGATCCCGACCCCGGCCGACAAGCTGCCGACCGCGCAACTCAAGCTGCCGCCGGGCTTCAACATCGAAGTCTATGCCAGCGGCATCGCCAATACGCGCTCGCTGCGCGTCGGCGACAAGGGCACCGTGTTCGTCGGCACCCGCTTCGGCAACAAGGTCACCGCCATCGTCAAGAAGGACGGCAAGACCGAGATCAAGACGGTGGCCTCCGGCCTGTACCGGCCGAACGGCCTCGCCTATCACAAGGGCACGCTCTACATCGCGGAGCTGTCGCAGATTTCCAAGATCGACAACGTCGAGAACGTGCTCGACAATCCGCCGAAGCCGACGGTGATCTACACCGATCTGCCCAAGGACGAGGCGCACGGCTGGAAGTTCATCGGCATCGGCCCCGACGAGAAGCTCTACGTGCCCGTCGGCCAGCCCGGCAACAACGTGCTGCACGACAAGGACCACGGCCAGATCCGCCGCATCAATCTTGACGGCACGGGCCGCGAAACGGTCGCCCTCGGCATACGCAACACCGTCGGCTTCGACTGGAACCCGGTGAACAAGCAGCTCTACTTCTCCGACAACGGCCGCGATTGGATGTCCGAGGACGTTCCGCAGGACGAGCTCAACCGCGTCACCAAGATCGGCCAGCACTTCGGCTCGCCCTATTGCTACCAGGGCGATCTGCCGGATCCGGAATTCGGCTGGGGCCACAAGTGCAGCGAGTTCACGCCGCCGATCGCCTTGACCGGTCCGCACTCGGCCGGGCTCGGGCTGCGGTTCTATACCGGCAGCATGTTCCCGGCGAAGTACAAGAACGCCATCTTCCTCGCCCGCCACGGCTCATGGAACCGCTCGAACAAGTTCGGCGGCGACGTGGTCGTCTATCATCTCAACAAGGACGGCACGGTGAAATCGTCCGAGCCGTTCATCACCGGCTTCCTGGTCGACAACAAATATATCGGCCGCCCGGTGGACGTGGAGTTCATGAAAGACGGCTCGATGCTCTTGTCCGACGACTGGAACGGCGCCATCTACCGCATCACCTACGGCAAGGCGAAGACGGCCAGCCGCTAAAAGCACGCGCCGGGAACGCTTGGCGCGTTCCCGGCATTTCCCTTGTCATGACGATCTTGCAAGCCAAAGGTTGGGCGCGGCGGCTTGCTGCCGCGCTGGTGTTTGGTTGCCTCGCGGCCGCGCCGTCGCGCGCCGAGACCCTCGCCGAACGCATGCAGCCTTGCCTTGCCTGCCACGGCGAAACCGGCCAGTCGGAGACGCCGAACGTGCCCTCGCTCGGCGGCCAGCCGGCGCCCTATCTGCTGATTCAGCTATACCTGTTCCGCGAAAATCAGCGCGCCTCGACCTTCCTCAAGGACGATCAGCTGATCCAGGTCATGACGGAGATGACCAAGGGCTTCACCGACGACGACCTGCGCGCGTTTTCCGACGCCCTGGCAAAGCTGCCCGCGCCGAAGCCGCCGGCCGATGCCGGCGACCCGCAGCGCATGCAGCGCACCGCCGCGCTGATCACGCAGTTCCGCTGCAACAGCTGTCACGGCCTCGACCTCGCCGGCAAGGACAACGTCGCCCACATCGCCAACCAGCGCGAGGATTTCCTCGCCAAGACCCTGCACGAGTACAAGGCCAATATCCGCCACGGCTACGACGGCGCCATGGCCGAAGTGCTGGCGCCGGTGAGCGAAGCGCAGATCGCCGACCTTGCCTATTACATCGCGCGCTTCCGCTGACGGCTAGAAGCCGGGGATTTTCACGCCGAAGGTCTCGAGAATAAGAAAGGCGTTGAGACCGAGCACCACCCCGGTGCCGAGGACCGCGATCACATTGGTCATGGGCTTGTTGACGAACACGCCCATCAGATCGGGCCGCCGCGTGAAGATCACCAGCGCGATCATCGGCAGCGGCAGCGCGATGCTCAGGATCACCTGGCTGACCACCAGCGCCGTCGTCGCGTTGACGCCGTAGCCGACCACGATGAAGGCCGGCGCCATGGTAATGACGCGCCTCAGCCAGATCGGGATGCGGAAGCCGACGAAGCCCTGCATGATCATCTGCCCGGCCATGGTGCCGACCACCGACGACGAAATGCCCGACGCGATCAGCGACAACAGGAACACGCCGGCGGCGCCGATGCCGAGCAGCGGCGTCAGGGTGTGATAGGCGGTTTCGATTTCGGCGACGTCGGAATGACCGGCATGAAAGGCGCTCGCCGACATCATCACCATCGCCAAATTGACGAGCCCGGCGGCGGCCAGCGCCGCCAGCACCTCCCAGTTCGAGATGCGCACCACGACGCGTTTCTCGCGGTCGGTGTGGGCCGGGATGCGCCCCTGCGTCAGGCCGGAATGCAGATAGACCGCGTGCGGCATTACCGTCGCGCCGATGATGCCGACCGCGAGCAGCAGCGCCCCGCCATCGGCGATCTCCGGTTTCACCGTGCCGAGCAGGGCCGCGCCCCAATCGACATGGGCGATGAAAACCTCGACGAGATAGCACAGCGCGATGATCGCCACGAAGCTGCCGATGATCAGCTCGGCCGGCCGGAAACCGCGATCCTGAAAGGCCAGGATGGCGTAGGTGATGACCGCGGTGACCGCCATGCCGGCAAGCAGCGGCATGTGGAACAGCAGCGACAGGCCGATCGCGCCGCCGAGAAATTCCGCGAGATCGGTCGCCATGGCGGCGACCTCGCTCACCACCCACATCGCCCATACGATCGGTTTCGGAAAACAGTCGCGGCACATTTCCGCAAGGTTGCGCCCGGTGACGATGCCGAGCTTGGCCGACAGCGCCTGAAACAGCATGGCGATCAGATTGGCGAGCAGCACGACCCACAGCAGGCTGTAGCCGTATTTGGCGCCGGCCTGGATATTGGTGGCGAAATTGCCGGGGTCCATGTAGGCGATCGAGGCGATGACCGCCGGTCCGGCGAACGCGAAATAGGCGGCAAAGCCGGGGCGCTGCCCGCGGATCAGCGCCTGCGCAGTTGCCACCGTCCGGGCGGTCAGCGACTCGGGGAGCGGCGCATCCATCATCTTAAGCCGTTAAGAGAAAAAGACTTTTTCGCCCTGTTGCGGGTTCCGGCAGGATAGCGTTGTTGCGAATGGTTTGCAATTGCAATTTGTGGACGCCGGACGCTTTGGCCGCCCCGCGGCGCTGAGCGCTTTGCCGCTCGCTCGTGTTCGTGGCGAGCTAGTCGTCGCCGCCCTCTTGGCCGTTTTGCGCCTGGCCGTTGAGCGCCGCGAACTTGTTGTTGGTGAGGAAGCGGTCCGGCCGGATGCGGCCGGCATCGCCGCGGCTGCCGCGCCAGTTGCCAAGCTCCTTCAGCGTCATGGTGAAGCTGCGGCCCGCGGTGTCGAGCCAGGTGAGCCCGTCCGCGGCCTTGAAGGTGGCGACGTCGGCAAGCCCCTTCTCCTTGTAGCGCTGCAGCCGCACGCCGCGGCCGCGATTCATCTCGGGCACCTGGTTGATCGGGAAGATCACCATCTTGCGGTTCTCGCCGATCGCGGCGACGAGTTCGCCGTTGACCGTCGTCATCGCCGCGGCCTTGTCCGGCGCCTTCAGGTTCAGCACCTGCTTGCCCTTGCGCGTGGTGCCGAGCGTCTCGTTCTCCGGCACCACGAAGCCGTTGCCGCCGTAGCTCGCCACCAGGAATTTGCGGCCGCCCTGATAGGCGAGCGCGGCGACCACTTCGGCGTTCTGGTCGAGGTCGATGAACAGCCGCAGCGGCTCGCCGTGACCGCGGCCGCCGGGCAGCTTGGCGCCGTCGATGGTGTAGAAGCGCCCGTCGCTGCCGAAGATCAGAACCTTGGCCGTGGTCTCGGTCGGGAAGGCGAATTTCAGTCTGTCGTCGGCCTTGAAGGCGACGTTCTTGAAGTCGCTGACATGGCCGCGCAGCGCGCGGATCCAGCCTTTGTCGGAGACGACGACGGTGATCGGCTCGCGCACCGCCA
>Ga0070740_10002959_pt1 | contig 18835 bp, 19 predicted proteins | sample Coa_R2_FD_67286 | JGI IMG/M metagenome (GOLD analysis project Ga0070740, IMG submission 67286) | Surface soil microbial communities from Centralia Pennsylvania, which are recovering from an underground coalmine fire - Coalmine... | ecosystem: Environmental > Terrestrial > Soil > Unclassified ...
TCTCCGCCGGAGAGGTGGCAGAGTGGTTGAATGCACCGCACTCGAAATGCGGCATACGGGCAACCGTATCGGGGGTTCGAATCCCTCCCTCTCCGCCAGCGATGCAGGCTTGCGCTACAACGCGTGCGTTTTTGCTCTGGTGCGATGCTGCCCGCGTTGTCCCCGGGGACGCTTCACCAGGCGGTGCGAGCGAACTCCTTCCGCTTCAACCTGCCGCTCTTCCGCACTCAGAGTTCTGAGCACGTCCATGAAGTCGCGGAAACGCTTGCGGCCGACTTTGTCCGCCCACTGCTCCTGCAGCTCCCGCAGCGAGGCGTAGATCGTTTCCATAAGCTCCCGGCCCCGCTCCGTCAAATAGATTAGCGGACGACCGTTGTTCGCCAACGCGCGGCGTTCAAGGTATCCAAGCGCCTCCAATTGAATGAGCAGATGATTGATGGCCTGGCGCGACATCTGCAGCCGCCGAGCCAGGTCCGATGGACGGGTCGCATCGGGGCCCGGATACCGAAATATCGGCAGGTAACTCTCGTGAAGGTCGGCAAATCCTTCGGCGTGGAGCCTCTTTTTAATGTGCTGCCACACGCGCACCCAGCATAGCCTGAGCAAGGCGCCGACGAACGGGGGCGATGCAGCAGACGCGGTGGGGCCTGACATTTTCCTCATTGACATTAATGTAAAGTACTTTTACAAAAAAGTAAAGTCTCTTTACTCCGGGAGAGCAGGATGGAACCTCGCCAGAGTGATAGCTCAGTGCGGATCGGACAACTCGAAATCCGATTTCTGATCGACGAAACGCAAAGTGCGGGGCAGGTCGTTATGTTCGAATTCGTTGTGCCGCCGCGGGCACGTGTGCCGGCCCCGCATTATCATCGGGATGTCGACGAACTGGTGTACGGGCTGGAAGGCAGCTTGACCACGACAATCGGTCAGGAAAAGCGAACCATTGGGGTCGGGTGCTCGGCCTATATCCCGCGTGGCATCGTTCATCATCACGAAAACCTCAGCGGCCAACTCGCGCGCGTCTTGTGCGTGATGACGCCCGGGTCGATCGGCCGGCGCTATTTCGAGGAAATTGCAGCAGAGGTGAACGTGCCGGGAAAACCGGATCTGGCCCGAATCAAAGAGATCATGTTTCGGCACGGTCTCGTCCCCGCGTAGAAAAAAGCCGCCTGCCTCACGCTACCCGAAAAATGTGGGATGCCAGGATCGTGTCCCGTGGTGCGGCGCAGCCGGACCCCGAATCCTTTCTCCTCGCGTTCTCCGAGCGCTGAAAGCGGCGACTGCCTCGGCAGAGCCGGGGTGGGTCGCGCGCCACATGTCTCCATCGTCGCCGCCATCGATGGTGCCAACGTTGGAAGATCGTCTGCGTCGCCGCATCGCAGGAAGCATCATGGGTCATCGGATTTCCTCGCGCGGGGCGCAGGGAAGTCCTGTTGACAATACCAATTAGTCGGTTTATTACACTAAACCAACTAACCGGTATATTTTGGCCGTGCATCCTTTTGTCCCCAACGGCTTCTCTCACCCCGCCCGGACGTCTGGCGACGTCCGTTCGGACCACCACGCGGGCATCTGGGGCCGCGGCCGCCGCATCGGCCGGGACCTGGGGTTCTGGCTTGCATTCCCGCCCGCGGCGCGTTCGCAGTCGACGGAAAGGGAGAAGGCTCTGGGTCGCGATCGCCCTGGACGCGGAGGTATCCGCCAGCGGTTCTGTGGACCCGCCAGCGCCGAGGCCGGCGGCATGGCGGCGGACGGCGACGGCGCGGCCCTCGATATCGCCCGCCTTGACATTGTTTCGCCCGAGCAGCTTGCTGCGCCGGCGCTCCCGCACGTGCACGGCGCCTACGATTCATGGAACGCTCCGCCCGCGGTGGGAGGCCACCTTTGACCCACCCCGCGGAACAAGCCGCCGCGGCGGCCGCAACCCCCCGGGGTGAAGAGTCGCGCCGGCGCATTCTCGAGGCCGCGCTCGGCGTCTTCCGCAGCAGGGGCTACACTGCGACCACGGTCGAGGATCTGTGCGCGGCTGCGGGCGTCACCAAGGGCAGCTTCTTCCATCACTTCGACAGCAAGCAAGCCGCGGCGCTCGCCGCCATCGACCATTGGAACCGGAGCACGGGCGAACTGTTTGCGGGTGCATCCTTCTGGAGGATCGAGGATCCCCGCGCGCGGCTCCTTGCCTATCTCGACTTTCGTGCCGAACTGGTGCGCGGCGAACTGCCCGAATTCACCTGCCTGCTCGGAACGCTGGTGCAGGAAACCTTCGCCACCCACCCAACGCTGCGGGCTGCCTGCGGCGCCGGTATCGAGGCGCACGCGCAGACGCTTGTCCCCACCATCGAGGCGGCGAGGACCACATACGCACCCAAGGCCGATTGGAGCGCCGAGAGTCTCGCCCGCCACATCCAGGTGGTGCTGCAAGGCGGCTTCGTCCTCGCCAAGGCATTCAACGATCGAGGAGCCGCCCTCGAGAGCATCGCGCATCTGAAACGCCACATTGAAGCAATCCTGCCGACGCACAACCAGAGGAGAACAGGATGAAAATCGAACCGTACCTGCATTTCAGCGGCGACGCCGAGGCCGCCCTGGCCTTCTACGAGAGAGCCCTCGACGCCAAAGTGAAAATGAAGATGCGATTTTCGGAGAGCCCCCAACCGATTCCCGAAGGGCGACTGCCTTCCGGATTTGAAGACAAGATCATGCACGCCAGCTTATTGATCGGCGAGGCGCGGGTGATGCTGTCGGACGGTGGCGCAATGAGCGGGCAAAGGCTCGGCGGGTTTTCGCTTTCGCTGCAGTATCAGAGCGAGACCGAGGCCAGACATGCCTTCGACGCGCTGGCTGACGGCGGCCGCATCGATATGCCGATCGGGCCGACGTTCTGGTCTCCGTGTTTTGGCATGGTCACCGACCGTTTCGGTGTGCAGTGGATGGTCACAGTCGACACCGCACGGTCTGCATGAGAGAAGCCGCCATGCCCTACACCCTGTCCCAGATCCGCGTGTTTCGTGCGCCGCGCGAGCGGCTCTGGAAGGCGCTCACCGAACCGACCGCGATCGTCAAATGGAATCCCCCTGACGGTTTTGTGGCCGAAGTGCACGAGCTCGACTTGCGCGTGGGCGGGCGCTACCGCATGAGCTTCATCAATCTCGGCACCGGACAACGTCACGGCTTCGGCGGACGCTACCGCGAGGTGGTGCCGAACGAGAAGCTCGTCGCTAGCGACCGCTTCGACGACGCGAGCCTCGCCGGCGAGATGCTGACGACCTACCGGCTTCGCGCCGTTTCCTGCGGAACGGAGCTCACGGTCGAGCAGGAGGGGCTGCCGGACGCCATACCGCCCGAAGCCTGCCGCATCGGCTGGCAGCAGTCCTTCGAGCTGCTCACGCGCCTTGTCGAACCGGAAATCCCGACCGGGTAAGCCGTCGAGCGCGATGCCTGGAATGGCCGAACTCGTGCTCGTCACGCGAAGGCGCCACCGTGGCGAGATGCCGTGGATGCAATGCGCTCGCAGCGCCACTGGATAAATCGCCTCGTACTCGCCCGCTCGCACGGGACAGGTCCCATGCCAGATGCCCACCTCGCCACGGCCGTCCCTCATCCGGCGGTCGAAGGCCACCCAGGCCGGCCGTGCTGCCCAGAGGTTCTCGCGCGTAGCCTTAACGTGCGCGAACGAGCGCCGCCATTGGATGAAGGATCGGCCGCGCACGGAAAGCCCACCCAGCGGCCCCGCTGCCGGTCTCGCTTCGAGCTCCTGCGGCATCCGCCGCATGCCGCGGAACCGTGGAACCCATTCGTGCAGGGTCAAGCAGTATCGAGGCTTTGTTGATGCGCATGCAGACCGGAGACGCAACCAAGTCGGCGTCGACTTCGGCGGCGACGCGCTTGGCTGACGCCTGCCGCGTCGCGCGCGGGAGCCGGCGTTCGTTCGTAGTGGCGACGACGCGCGAGCATTCATGGGTGAATCGCCCTGCAAAGGGTTCCGGTCGTTCTATGGACGGCATGAACCGCGGCACGCACTCACCGGCCGAACGGGCCACCAGCTCGGGCGGCGACACGGTTCGACGCGTCCCGATCCCGCTGCCCCGGAGTTGCGGGCGTGGCGGTGCCTTCAACGCGACGCCGGCGTGGCCCAGGGCCGATGCAGGTGATCCTGGGAGCGGAAGCGCGCGATCGCCGCGCGGTAGCTTTCAGTCAGATCGACGTCATCCCAACCGTTGAGAAGCTGATTGCGGCTGACGGGATCGATGGCAAACGTGCAGGTCCGGGTCCCGCAGATGATCGTCTGCTGCTCGAGATCGATCGTGATTGCCTGTTCGGGGTTGCGATGAACCGCCGTGCCCAACTCCGAAACGTCGCTTTCCGCAACCACCGCAGCAAGCAACCCATTCTTGACGGCGTTCTGGGCAAAGATATCTCCAAATGACGGCGCGATGACACAGCGGAAGCCATAATCATAAACGGCGTAGACCGCCGCCTCGCGTGACGAGCCGCCGCCGAAATTGCGCCCGGCAATCAGGATCTTCGCGCCGTCCCAGCGCGGATCGTTGAGCGGGAAATCCCTGCGCGGGGTTCCGGTTGCGTCAACGCGCAGGTCGTGCAGCAGGACGGAGCCCAGACCGCGCGAGCGAGGCCATTTGAGGAAACGGGCCGGCAGCAGCTGGTCCGTGTTGATGTTCGGCAGCATCAGCGGGCAGGCCCGCGCCGTCAGGCGAATGAACTTCTCCATGCGCCCCTCCCCTATATCTTGCGGCCGGAAAGCAACGGGCGCACGTCGGCCAGGCGACCCGTGACGGCGGCGGCCGCGACCATCGCCGGCGACATCAGATGCGTGCGCGCGCCGGGCCCCTGGCGGCCGCGGAAATTGCGGTTCGTGGTCGACGCGCAGCGTTCTACGGGCGGCACTATGTCGCCGTTGATGCCGACGCACATCGAGCAGCCGGCATCGACCCATTCAAGTCCGGCCGCGCGGAAGATCGTGTCGAGGCCTTCCTGCTCGGCCTGTTGCTTCACCAGGGACGAACCGGGTGACACCATCCCCGGCACCTTGCTCACGCGGCCGGCCAGGACCGCGGCCGCCGCGCGCAGATCCTCGATGCGGGAATTGGTGCATGAGCCGATGAACACCCGGTCGATGGTGATGTCGGTCAGTTTCGTTCCCGGGGCGATGCCCATATAGTCGAGGGCCTCGCGAATATACCGGGCACGCGCCGGATCGGGCTCGCGCGCCGGATCGGGCACGCTGCCGTCGATGGGCAGTGCGTCGTCCGGCGTTGTGCCCCAGGTCACGATCGGCGCGACCGTTGCGGCGTCAAGCGTCACCTCGCGATCGAAAACCGCGTCGGGATCCGATACCAAAGTCGACCACTGTTCGACCGCACGCTCGAAATCGACACCCTTCGGCGCGAAGGGGCGATCCTTCAGATACGCAAAGGTCGTGGCGTCCGGGGCAATCATACCGCAACGCGCGCCGGCCTCGATCGACATGTTGCACAGGGTAAGCCGACCCTCCACCGACAAGGCGCGGATCGTATCGCCGGCAAATTCGATCGCGTGACCTTGCGCGCCGTCGGCGCCGATGGTGGCGATGATGCTGAGCGCGATGTCTTTGGCTGCGACACCGGGGGCAACGGAGCCGTTGACACGGATACGCATGCGCTTCGGCTTCTTCTGCCAGATCGTCTGGGTCATCAGCACATGGGCGACTTCTGATGCGCCAATCCCGAAGGCTAAAGCGCCCAGCGCGCCGTGCGTCGAGGTATGGCTGTCGCCGCAGACGATCAGCAGGCCCGGCAAGGTGAGGCCCTGTTCGGGTCCCACCACGTGTACGATGCCCTGGCGCGGATCGCGCAGACCGAAAAGCGTAATGGCGTTTTCGGCCGCATTGACCTCGAGCTTGCGCACCATCTCGGCGATCTCCGGATCGGCAATGCCGTCGTTCCGGCGGCGCGTCGGTACGTAATGATCGGCGATACTGAAGGTCAGACCCGGTTCGGCCACGCGTCGGCCGCGCGCCTTCATCAGGCTGAAGGCGTGAAACGAACCCTCGTGCACATAATGACGATCGACCCATAGCAGGGCCGCGCCATCCTCGCGGCGCACGATTTCATGCATCACCCACAGCTTGTCGAACAGCGTCTGTGGCTCGTCCATGTCGCCCATTGGCTCGTCCGTCCGGCCGTCGCGATCGTTCGAGGCAGCCTTGCCGTCGCGCGCCGATATTGTATGCTAAAAGATACCAAGTAAAGCGGGCGCCGAACGGGCGGGAGGGTTGGGTTGCGCGACTGGCTCGGCGAGGCAAAAGCGAAGCAGGTCTATCTGGTTCTGCGCGATCGCATCCTCAGCGGCGCCGTCGCTTTCGGCGCGCGGCTTCCCAACGAGAACGAGCTCGCCAGCATGTACGACGTTTCGCGCGTCACCGTGCGCCGGGCGCTGTGCGAGCTGGCGCGCGAGCGGCTGATCGAGCGGCGGCGCAGCGTCGGCACAACCGTCATCTATCGCCAGTCGCCCGCTCCCATAACAGCCGACATCTCAGGCGTGCTTGCTGATCTTGTCGCCATGGGACGGCGCACGGCGGTTAAACTCCTTGCCTACGACTATGTGCCCGCCAGAGGCGCGATCGCGGAGGCGCTCGGCGTCCCATCCGATCAGCTGCTTCAGCGCGCGGTGCGTGTGCGTTCGATTGACGGCCTGCCGTTTTCCTATCTGACGACGCATGTGCCGGAGAGCGTGTCTGTGACCTTCACACGACAGGAACTCGCGGCACGACCGCTGCTTGACCTGCTTGAACGTGCCGGAGTGAAGGTCGGTCATGCGCGCCAGCGCATCAGCGCCGTTCTTGCAACGCCGGAAGTTGCCCGTGCGCTCGGCATCCGCGGTGGCTCGCCGCTCATCGAGTTGACGCGGGTCGTCTATGATCAGGACGGCCGGGGCGTCGAACATCTACACGCGCTCTACCGCCCCGATCGGTACGCCTTGGAAATCAACCTGGTCCGTTCGGGCGACGACAAGACGCCCGGCTGGGCGCCCGTTCTCAGAGGCGACCGCAAGGCTTCGGGCAAGTCGTCCGTGGTCACGGCCGCCACGACGAGCCGGCTTCGCGCGCGCCGCTACACAAAACCCGATCGCCCCGCCTCGAACCGCCACGCCAACGCAGAGGGAGACTAGCCATGTCCAGTGAGAATAAAGGTGTCAGCCGCCGCAGGTTTCTCACGACGACCGCGCTCGGCGCGGCCGCAGCCGCGACCGGCGCCGTCGCGATGCCTGCCGTCCTGCGCGCACAGAATGCATCGGTCAAAATCGGCGTGCTGCAGCCGGTGAGCGGCGCCCTGTCCTATTCGGGTACGCAGGGTCGGCTCGGTGCCATGATGGCGATAGAGGACATCAACAAGGCAGGGGGCATCAAGGCTCTGGGCGGTGCCAAGATCGAGGCCGTTACCGGCGATGCGCAATCGACGCCCGCGGGAGGCACTGCGGAGGTCGAGAGGATGAACTCAGCCGGCGTCTGCTGCATCGTTGGCGGCTACGCCTCGGCGATCTGTCTCGCCACCACGCAGGCGGCCGCCCGTTATGACCTGCCCTACGTGGTCGACGTCGGCGTTGCGGACGATATCGTCAAGCGCGGCCTGAAGAACACCTTCCGCTTCGGCCCCGGCTTCGGCGTGATCGCCCATACCGCACTTGAGAACCTTGTGAAAATCAATGACGCCGCCGGCAAACCGGCCAAGACCGTGATGATCATCCATGAAGATTCCCTGTTCGGTTCGGGGCTCGCCAAGCTGTTAAACGCGCAGCTTCCGACAAGGGGATTCCAGGTACTCGAGACCATTTCGCATCCGACGCCAACGCGCGACTTCAACAATGTCGTGCTCAAGATCAAGGCGAACAACCCGGACCTCGTCATCCCCGCGAATTACTACAACGAGTATGTACTTCTCGCTCGTACCATGCAGCAGCAGCAGGTGCGCCCGAAGGGCATCTATTCCGTCCTGGGTGGCGCGGCGTCGTCCTACAAGTTCGTGAAGGAATTCCCCGAAGCCGCCAACGGGATAATGGACTGCAATCACTGGTTCAATCCATTGAACCCCAAGGCGCAGGAACTGAAGAAACGCGTCGAGGCGCAGGGTCAGTTCTACACGTACGAAGTCTACATGAACTACAGCTGCATCGGACTGGTCGCGGACGCCCTCGAACGTGCGGGCTCGCCCGATCGGGCCAAGCTGACCGAGGCGATCGCGAGCTCGACCTGGAGCGGGCACGTCATGCCATATGGGCCGACAAAGTTCGTCAACGGTCAGAACCAGGGGGCGGCGCCGTGCAATACGCAGGTGCAAGGCAACGATATCAAGGTGATCCTGCCGCCTGAGTTCGCCGACGGCAAGGCGATCTTCCCGATGAAGGCGTGAGCCCTGCAACGGTCGCGCGGGCGGCTACAGCGCCCGCGCCCTGCTTTCGCGTCTTATGTTCCATGACGCCATTCGTCTGATATCGTGTTGTCGCCCACCATCCTCCTGAGCGCCATTCTGAACGGATTGCTGACCGGCGCGGTCTATGCGCTCGTAGCACTCGGACTGACATTGATATATGGCGTGCTGCATATCATCAACTTTGCACACGGCGCGTTGCTAACCGCCGCGATGTTTACCGCTTATTTCGCTTTCAAGACCGTCGGTCTTGACCCTTACGTCGCGGTATTTCTGCTTACGCCCATTTTCTTCTTCCTCGGCTATGCGCTGCAGCGTTTCGTGATCGGGCCTGCTTCGCACGGTGACGATCGCAACATGCTGCTCATCACGCTCGGCCTCGCGGTCATCATCGAGAACACGTTGCTTTTCGCCTTTCGCGCCGACACGCGAACGATCGAGTTGCCTTACGCGTTCGCGACGATCAACCTCGGTTTTACCTTCCTGGCGGTGCCGCGCCTCCTCGGCTTGATCGCAGCGTTGATCGTCGCCGCGACGCTGTGGCTCATGATGAATCGGACCGATGTCGGTCGGGCGATCCGCGCCGTCGCAAAGGAAAAGCTCGGCGCGGAGCTTGTCGGCATTGATGTCGCACACGTTTACGCGGTCACCTTCGGCTTCGGCACCGCCTGTATCGCCGTCGCCGCCTGCCTGCTTATTCCCAGCTATTATGTCAATCCCACCGCCGGCAATGCCTTTGTACTGATCGCTTTCACGATCGTCGTGCTCGGTGGCATGGGCTCGGTCCCCGGTGCGTTGATCGGCGGTCTCGTCACGGGTGTCGCGGAAAGCCTGTCGGGCCTGTTCCTCGGCGAGTCCCTGGGCCAAATCGGTATTTTCCTGACCTTCATCATCGTCCTGCTCGTGCGCCCGCGCGGGTTGTTCGGGGCGCGTGCATGAAGACCTTTGCGCCGATCCTCATCGTGGTTGTCGCGCTCGCCGCGATACCGCTCATGGTTCATTCCAACGTCCTGCTCAATTTCCTCGTCGTCGCGCTGATGATCGCACTCGCCGGCCAGGGCTGGAATATCCTGGGCGGATACGGTGGGCAGTATTCGTTCGGTCACGCCGCTTTCTTCGGCACCGGCGCCTATGTCACCGCCGTCCTGCAGGTCCGCTACGGCATCAATGCCTGGATTGCTTTCATGCTGGGTATTCTTGGCGGCGCGCTCGTTGGAGCCGTGATCGGCGCGCTGAGCTTCCGGTCCGGTCTGCGCGGGTCCTACTTCGCACTGGTGACGCTCGCCTTCGCCGAGGTGCTGCGCATTGTCGCGAGCGTCGCCCCGATCACGGGGGCCGGCGTCGGCACGCTCGTGAAACTCGACCTGAGCTTCGCGGCGCTGCAATTCGAAAGCCGCGCGGCCTTCTACTGGGTCATCCTCACGCTTGTTGCCATCGCGCTCGTTATCACTCATGTCCTCGAGCGTTCGCGTTTCGGCGCATGGCTGATCGCGATTCGCGAGAACGAGGACGCGGCGATGGCACTGGGTGTCGACACGACGGCAGTAAAACTCGGCGCAATGGTCATTTCCGCCGCGATGACGGCAGCCGCGGGCTGCTTCTATACGCAGTATTTCCTTTTCGTCGACAGCGGTATCGCCTATGGCACGTGGATGTCGATCGAGGCCCTGCTGACGCCGATTATCGGCGGCATCGGCACGCTGTTCGGTCCCCTGCTCGGTGCGCTCACCGTGCGAATGCTCGGTGAGATTGCACGATCCGTCACGGGCGACGCGCCTGGTCTCGATCTCGTCGTGTTCGGTTGCGTGCTGATACTGGTCGTATGGTTTATGCCGCGCGGCTTGGCTGGGGCGGTTGCCGATCTCGCCCGGCACTTGCGCAGGCCGAAACACGTATCCGCGACGCGAGAGATGAGCCGTGGCTGAACCGCTGCTCGTGGTAAAGGACGTATCGCGCCACTTCGGCGGCTTGCAGGCCGTCAGCCACGTGTCGCTTACGGTGCACCAAGGGTGCATCACTGCGCTCATCGGTCCGAACGGAGCCGGCAAGACAACGCTTTTTGCGATGATCTCCGGCTTCCTCAAGCCGAGCGGCGGGACGATCCGATTCTGCGGTGAGGACATCACGGGCGAACCGCCGCATCGACTTGCACGCCGTGGTATCGCGCGCACCTTCCAGATCGTGCAGCCATTCTCGGGGCTGTCCGTGTGCGACAATATCCGCGTCGGCGCGCATCTGCATTACCGGTCCCGCGATGAAGCCGGAAGGGTCGCCAACGAAGTCGGTCGCGAGGTCAATCTCGGGGCGATGCTCGACCGGCCGGCCAATACGCTGACGATCGCCGGTCGCAAGCGGCTGGAACTCGCTCGCGCGCTCGCGACCCGGCCGAAGCTGCTTCTGCTCGACGAGGTGCTCGCCGGCCTCAATCCGTCGGAAATCCGGGAAATCGTTCCGTTGATTCGCGGATTGCGGGAACGCGGCATCACGATCTTGATGATCGAGCACGTCATGCAGGCGGTGATGAGCCTGGCCGACAAGGTCTTCGTACTGGCGGAAGGGAGAATCATCGCCGAAGGCACGCCGCCCCAGGTCGCAACCGACCTGTCCGTCATCGAAGCCTATCTTGGTCGGGGCGCCGCCATGCGGCTCGGAGCGGGCCATGTGCGCTGACGTGCTGCTTTCGATCCGCGATCTGCATGCGGGCTATGGCGAGACGGAGGTGTTGCGCGGCATCGACTTGGTGATCCATCAGGGCGAGATCGTCGCCGTGCTGGGCTCGAACGGCGTGGGCAAGTCGACCCTCAATCGCACGATCTCCGGTATTCTGCGCGCCCGCGCGGGAACAATCCACTTTGCTGGCAGGACTATTGAACGAGAGACGCCGCGCGAAATCGTTACGCTCGGCCTCATCCATGTGCCGGAAGGGCGCCGCATCTTTCCTAATCTGACCGTGCAGGAGAATCTCGACCTCGGTAGCTATTGTCGCGCCGCCGAGCGTCGTGCGCAGAACCGTGAACGTGTCTTTAGCGTCTTCCCGCGCCTTTACGAGCGTCGCTCGCAAGTCGCGGGGACGCTGTCCGGCGGCGAGCAGCAGATGCTGGCCATCGGTCGTGGTCTCATGGCGGAACCGCGTCTCATGATCCTTGACGAACCGTCACTCGGCCTGTCGCCGCTGCTCGTCGAGGAACTGTTCACGCTCATTCGGCGGATTCATGCCGAAGGTGTGTCGATCATGCTGGTCGAACAGAACGTCATGCAGAGTCTTGAGGTCGCCCATCGCGCCTACATCCTTGCCGAAGGACGCTTTATCATGTCCGGGGCGGCCCGAGACATTGCCGCGGATCCCGAACTCAAGCGCGCCTATCTGGGATTGTGAATAATGTCGAACCGCAGCTTGCGTAAACGCCTCGGACGGCCACCCATCGTCATCGCGCCTGGTATTTACGATCCCCTCACCGCGTTGATCGCCGAAAGGGCCGGGTTCGAGGCGCTTTATGTCTCGGGTGCCGCGATCGCCTACACGCGTCTTGGCCGACCCGACATCGGACTTGTCGGCCTGAGCGAAGTCGCCGAGACGGTAACGGCAATCCGTGATCGCGTCGCCGCCCATCTCGTCGTCGACGCCGACACCGGTTATGGCAATGCGCTAAATGTGGAACGTGCCGTAAGGTTGCTTGAACGCGCGGGCGCCAACGCAATTCAGCTCGAGGATCAGGATTTTCCCAAGCGCTGTGGCCATCTCGACGACAAGACTCTGGTACCTGCTTCGGAGATGGCCGGCAAGATAAAGGCGGCGGTTGATGCGCGCGCGTCGTCGGAAACGTTGATCATTGCCCGCACGGATGCCGTCGCCGTCGAAGGCTTCGACCGTGCCATGGCGCGCGCCGTGCTATACCGCGAAGCGGGTGCCGACGTGTTGTTCATTGAGGCGTTGCGCCATCGTTCCGAGCTTGATCGCGTCGGCGCCTTGATGGGCAGGAGCACGCCGCTGATGGCCAACATGGTCGAGGGCGGAAAGACGCCGATCCTTCCCGCGAGCGAATTGCAGGCCCTCGGTTTTGCCATGGTGATCTTTCCGGGGGCAATCGTGCGCGTGCTCGCCAAGGCGGCGGAGGAATTCTACGGCGTGCTGAAACAGGACGGCACGACGGATGCCTTCCGCGCCAGGATGTTCGACTTCGACGCGTTGAACCGGCTGCTTGGCACGCCTGAGATGCTCGAGCGCGGAAAGTTTTACGCGGACCTCGATGTGTCGCGGAAACGCGGGTCGGAGCAGCATTGATGTCGACGCTCGATCCGGTCACCCTGGCCGTGTTGAACGGCCGCCTCGTGCAGATCGCCGACGAGATGGATGCCACGCTGTTTCGATCGGCTTTCAATCCGATCATCGCGGAAGCCCATGATGCATGTCACGGTCTCTACCACGCCGAAACCGGCGCGACGCTGGTCCAGGGTTCCTCGGGCCTGCCGATCTTCGTCGGCGCCATGGCCTTCGCGGTCAAAGCGGTAATCGACCGCGTGGCCGGGCAGGGCGGTCTTGCGGAAGGCGATACCTATCTTTTCAACGACCCCTACGAGGGGGGCACTCATCTGAACGACTTTCGGCTCGTGCGGCCGGTGATGCGCGGCGGCAGGGTGTTCGCATGGCTCGCTTCCGTCGGACATTGGCTCGACGTGGGCGGCAACGTGCCGGGAAATTTCAATGCCCAGGCCACCGAGTGCTTCCAGGAGGGCTTCCGCGTCCCGCCGGTGAAGGTGATGCGCAGGGGCCTACTCCAGCAGGATATCGTCGATATTCTCGCGGCCAATTCGCGTGTACCGCAATCCAACTGGGGCGACCTCAACGGCCAGCTCAACGCGTTGCAACTCGGCGAGGAACGCCTTCACGCGTTGCTCGACGAATATGGCGACGATACCGTGAGCGCCGCACTGCGCGCTTTGTCCGCCCGCGCTGCGGCATTGATGCGTGCCAATATCGCCTCGCTGCCGGACGGCACCTATTCCTACGATGATTTCCTCGACAATGACGGCGTTTCCGACGAGCCGCTGCGTATCGCGCTCGACATGACGATCGCCGGCGACCGCATGACGCTCGACTTTTCCCGCTCTTCGCCGCCATGCCGAGGGCCGCTCAATATTGCCCGTTCGACTGCGGTCGCCTGCTGCTACGTCGCGCTCAAGCATATTTTCACCGATGTCCCAGCCAATGCCGGCTGCCTCGAGCCGATTGAGTTCATCATTCCCGAAAACACGCTGCTCGGCGTCAAGGCTCCGAAACCGGTCGGCGGTTACACCGAGACGATTCTGCGGGTCATCGACACGGTGTTCGGCGCCTTCGCCAAGGCGGCGCCCGAGCGTGCCAATGGTGCACCCTTTGCAACGATCAACGCGCTTTCGCTTGCCGGCTGGCGAAAGGACGGCGCGCGCTGGGTGATGTTCTGTTTCTTCGGCGGCGGACTTGGCGGTAATCCGGAGGGTGACGGCCTCAACCACGGCAACAATCCGATCTCGACGGCCACGATCCCTCCGGCGGAAATTCTCGAGTCGCTATATCCTGTTCTTTTCACACGCTGGGAACTGCGGCCGGACTCCGCCGGTCCCGGTCGCCATCGCGGCGGCCTGGGCGCCATCTATGAGATCGAGGCGCTGGGCGAGGGCTCGACCGACGTGTTTTTGCTCGGCGAACGCGGCAAATATCCGCCGTTCGGAGTCAATGGCGGCGGTCCTGCGGCACTCAATCGCTTCTATTTCGACACGGAGCAAGGCGAGAAGACGCCGCCGCTCGTTTCCAAGGTCACGGACGTGCGCATCCGGCGCGGTCAGCGCATCCGCCTCGAAACGCCCGGCGGCGGCGGTTTCGGCGATCCGTTCACGCGCGAGCCTGAGCGCGTTGCCCGCGACGTCCGGCTCGGCTTCGTATCGCGCGAGGCCGCGCGTCGCGACTACGGCGTCGTTCTTGACGGCGATGGCGGGGTCGACGCCGCGGCCACGGCGGCGCTGCGTCGAGGTGTCGGCAAGGCGGGTATCTCTTCATGATCGTCGAGAGGCCTCTCGTCGGTGTCGATGTGGGCGGCACCTTCACCGATCTTTTTCTGTTCGACGAGGCGAGGCGAAGCTTTCGCATCGCCAAGGTACCGTCGCAGCGAGGAGACGAATCGAGCGGCGTGATGAAAGGTCTCCGCGCGCTCGGCGCGATTGCGGAATTCGGCTCTCTCGTCCACGGCACCACGGTCGGTACCAACGCGCTGCTCGAGCGCAGCGGTCCCCGCATCGGCGTTATCACGACGCGCGGCTTCCGCGACGTTCTGGAGATGCGGCGCCGCGACCGCCGCAGAACATGGGGGCTGTGGGGGGAGTTCGTGCCCATCGTCGCGCGCGATTTCCGCTTGGAAGTGAACGAGCGCACCCTTGCTGACGGCACGGTGCGCACGCCGGTCGACGTGGCCGAGGTACGTATGGCTGCCGAAGCCCTGCGCGCCAAGGGCGCGGAGGCGCTCGCCATTATCTTCATCAACGCCTATGCCAACCCTGAGAACGAGCGCCGCGCACTCGAAGCCGCGCGCGCGGTCTGGCCCAATGCCTATGTTTCGGCATCGCACCAGGTCTTACCGGAAATTCGAGAGTTTGAACGCAGTTCGACAACCGCGCTCAACGCCTATCTCCAACCCGTGGTGGGCGATTACCTCGCCAAACTCGACGGCGCTCTCAAACAGAGCGGGTTCTCCGGCACGTTTCATATCGTTCAGTCCAGCGGCGGCGTTATGTCGACGATGATCGCGCGGCGATTGCCGGTGCGCACTGCGCTGTCGGGCCCCGCGGCCGGCGTGATTGCCGCGGCGGCGATCGCCCGCGCCTGCGGTCAGGAGAACATCATCACCTGTGACCTTGGCGGAACGTCGTTCGACGTATCGCTGGTTGCCGGGGGCAAGGTCGCGCTGGCGGCACAGACGGTGATCGACTTCGGAATGGTCGTACGCACGCCGATGATCGAGATCACGACCATTGGCGCAGGCGGCGGCTCGATTGCGTCGGTCGACCGCGGAGGGCTCTTGCAGGTCGGTCCGGAAAGCGCGGGCTCCGTGCCGGGGCCGGCCTGCTATGGCGGCGGCAACGACAGGCCGACATTGACGGACGCTCACGTCGTGCTCGGTCGTATTGATGCCGCAAGACCGATCGGGGGCATGCTCAGGCGGCTCGACGTGGAAGCCGCCAAACGCGCCATCTTCGAACACGTCGGCAAGCCGCTCAATCTCGATCTCATGCAGGCGGCGGAAGCGATCGTGCGCGTCGCGGAGGCGCGCATGGCCGGTGCGATCCGGCTTGTCTCGATCGAACGCGGCCACGACCCGAAGAAATTCGCCGCCATGCCGTTCGGCGGCGGCGGCGCGCTGCACGTCTCCGCCATGATCAGGGAGATCAATCTGAAGTGCGCCGTGGTGCCGCGCTTTCCTGGCGTCACGTCGGCGCTCGGCTGCGTCATCGCCGATCTGCGTCACGACCAGGTGCAGACGGTCAACCTGTCTGTCGACGGCCTCGACGCGGCCGCGCTCGACGCCCGCATGGTTGCCGCGGCTCGCGAGGCAAAGCAGGTGGTCGAGTCCGCCGGCATCGCGGTCGAACGGATCGACGTGCAGTTTGATCTCGACATGCATTATCTCGGCCAGACACATACCGTCACGGTACCGATCCCGGTAAGGTTTACGGAATCCGGGACCGGAGTGGGCGAGGCGGTTATTCGCGCGGCCTTTGAACAAACCTACGCGACGACGTTCGGTCGCCTTCTGCCCGGCATTCCCGTGCGCATCGTCTCGCTGCGCGTCGCCGCGGTCGGGCGGAGGCCGAAGTTCGATTTGTCAGCCTTTGCCCCCGGACCGGAGACGTCGCTCGCGAAGGCCGCGCGCGGCTCACGGAACGTGTTCATCAGGGGGGCCTGGCACGAGGCGCGTGTCTGGTCGCGGCTCGATCTTCCAGTCGGCGCAATCGTGGAGGCGCCGGCGGTGCTGGAACAGCCCGACGCGACGATCTTCATCGATTACGGCTTCCGCGGCCGTGTCGATGAGCTGGGAAACGTCATCGTGGAGCGTGCGGGATGAATATGAGTTCGACGGCTCTACTACTCATCGATCTGCAGAACGATTTCATTCATCCCAACGGCGCCTATGCGCGCGGCGGCCAAACCAATCCTGACATCGCCTCACTGCCGGCGCGGCTCAAGCCGTTGGCGGACGCAATCCGTGCCAAGGGCGGGCTGGTGGTTGCGACATTGTTCACCCTGGTGCCGGGTCGCGGCGGGGAACCCATCATCTCGCCGCATCTGAAAAAAATAAGGCCTTTCCTGAGGAAAGGGGATTTCACGCCGGGTACCTGGGGCCATGAGCTTGTCGACGAACTCGCCCCCGCCGACATCACCGTCGAGAAAATCGCTTTTTCCGCATTCTACATGTCACGACTGGAATGGGTGCTGCGCAAGAGCGGCATCGAGCGGCTGGTGGTCGGCGGTATCGTGACCAACGGCGGCGTTGCATCCACCGTGCGCGATGCGCAGGTACGCGACATCGTCTGCACCGTTCTTCAGGACGGATGCGCCGCGTTTTCTCCGGACATCCATGAAGCGGCAATCGAGGGTCTGCGGCCCATCGCGACGATATCGACGATCTCCGCCGTGATGGCCGACATGGAAACATGAACGTCGTCATCGACGCAGATGGTGAATTCGAGACGCAGGTACCGCTGTTGATTGTCGGTGCCGGCGCATCGGGATTATGCGCGGCGCTGGCGGCCAGGGAAGGAGATACCGAAGTGATCGTCATCGAGCGCGACCCGGTACCGTCCGGATCGACGGCACTTTCCGCCGGCCTCGTTCCCGCCGCAGGCACGCGCTTCCAGCGCGATAAAGGCGTCGACGATTCGCCGGAGCAGTTCATTGCCGATCTTCAACGCAAGGCGCGAGGCGAAGCCGACCCCGTATTGGTGAATGTCGTCGCCCGCGAGTCGGCCCGGCTGATTGAATGGCTTGTGGACCGCTACGGCCTGCCATTCAGCCTGGTCGACAATTTCCTTTATCCCGGCCATTCGGCGCTGCGCATGCATGGCTTGCCGAGTCGAAGCGGCCGGGAATTGGTTGATCGGTTGCGCAAGACGGCGGAAGCCAACGACGTCGTCATTGTCGTCGAAGCGACCGTCGACACGCTTGTTGCCGCGCCCGACGGACATGTGCGCGGAGTCGCGATCGTTCGCGGCAATGGAAGGCGCGAACGCATCGGCTGCGACGTGCTGATTCTCGCCTGCAGCGGCTATGGCGGAAATCCCGAGCTTGTCCGCCGGTTCATACCCGAGATGGCGGGCGCGTTGTATTTCGGCCATCCCGGTAATCGCGGCGATGCGGTGTTGTGGGGCGAAGCCCTCGGAGCAAAACTTGCGTGCCTGTCTGCCTATCAGGGCCACGGTTCAGTCGCCACGCCGCACAATATTCTCATTACGTGGGCGGTCATTACCGAAGGCGGCTTCCAGGTAAACGCGACCGGTTGCCGTTTCTGCGACGAGTCGCGCGGCTATTCCGAGCAGGCCGCGGAGGTGTTGCGTCAGCCCGGTGGAATTGCATGGAACGTGTTCGACGAGCGGATCGCCGGGATCGCGCGCCAATTCGAGGATTTCCGGTCGGCGGAACGCGCCGGCGCCATCCTCAGCGCAGACAATATCGGAGATTTGGCTTGCGCCATGCACATGCCGGCCGATCCGCTCGCGGCTGAATGGCAGTCGGTGGAGAGGGCCAAGGCGAGCGGCGGACGCGACCGCTTCGGTCGCCGGTTCTCGCCAAAGCAGAAGCTCGCCCCGCCGTTCCATGCGGTGCGGGTGACCGGTGCGTTGTTCCACACCCAGGGAGGGCTCGCCGTCGACGCGACGGGCCGGGTCAAACGCCTGAACGGCGACGTTTTTCCGAATCTATTTGCGGCGGGCGGCGCGGCCGTCGGCATTTCGGGGAACGGCGCAGCGGGCTATCTCTCCGGCAACGGATTGCTGACGGCGATGACGCTCGGTCGGCTCGCCGGCCGCGCTGCCGGCGCGCAACTTGCCGCGCCATAGCTTCCGAAAAGGCTGGGCCCGTGCGATCCTTCTTCCCGAGCATGTTGGAGGCGGATGCCGCGACGACGTCGTCCGCATGTGTCGGGGAGGAGCGCCTCGCGTCGCCCGAATCGGCGCGTGCGGAAGTCGCCGCGCGACCCGATCCAAGCGCCGCCGCGCGCGTCGTGTGCGACCGACCCGCGATGGCGTCAGCCAACAAAATTTCCGTCGAACCAAGGGCTGCACGCAGGGACGTGCCGCGGCCGCTTTTCGCCGCCTGCGTCATGCGTGGCATCGGGCTTTCACGATCCCGCACAGAGTGATGGAACGATCCCGCAAACGTGATGTTT
>Ga0070740_10002965_pt1 | contig 18822 bp, 15 predicted proteins | sample Coa_R2_FD_67286 | JGI IMG/M metagenome (GOLD analysis project Ga0070740, IMG submission 67286) | Surface soil microbial communities from Centralia Pennsylvania, which are recovering from an underground coalmine fire - Coalmine... | ecosystem: Environmental > Terrestrial > Soil > Unclassified ...
CGCTCCGGCGGACCAAGTCCGCCTCCGCGTCTCAGGGGCCTGCTCAACGACAGCCCCGTTAGGCTTTCACGCAAGCAGGTCAGTCAGGAGAAAGAATGGAGCGATCAATTGAGATACTCAGGCTTGAGCTGGACGGGAAGTGGTCCGCGGAGGATCTGGGCCAGGCTTTGATCAGTATCTCGAATCTCTACGACCTGCGGTATTCCCTTGAGCTGCTGCGGGAGGATCAAAGGGACTGGGAGCACTTCTACGAAGTCCTGAGACACTCTCCCCCGTTCAGACACCGTCGGTGGAAGCGCTTGCTGTACTGGGGCTACGGCCTATTGGCACTCGGGTTCCCCAGTTCGTTCCCGCCGGTCCTCGACGACGCCCAACTTTCGCAACTCTCGCGGCTACTTGAGCCCGAGGAGCGTCTTTCCGTTCGGCGTATCAACTACGCATCTCCTGGCGTAACGGACTTACGGGCATCGGCACTGTGGTCGGCCACATCAAGGACTTCATCCTGAAGCTTATCGAACGCCGCGATTCGAGGCGGAAGCGGGAACTCGACGAGGAACGAGCAGCACTGGAGAACGACCTCATTCGACTCGAGAACGCGAGGAGCTTTGTGGCTCTCGGGCGCGAGCTCGGCTACTCGGAGACCGATCTTCGTCGTTTGATACTTTACGTTGACGGAAAGCAGGATACTCTTGTTCGCTTCATCGAACAGCGTAAGCTGGCGGGGGTGTCGATAGCGGACGCGACAGATCAACAATGACGGTCGGAAGCCTAACGCCATATCGTTATGCCTCAAAAAAACAGGCCCGTGATCGACTACTCTCGCTACTATGACCTAGAGAGCTATCTTTTCGGGGAAGTGTCTCAGCGCTTCACGAACAGCAAGCAGCTCTCTGCCTTCGATTTCTTCTGCATCGTTGCGTGGAAGGCCAATCGCTCAAAATCGAGAATAGCAAGGCGCTTGCTGGCAAGAGGTCATACCAATCTATCAGCGGCTGTTCGGGCGCTTGCTACTTCAGTGGTGAAAGCCAACAACAAAAAAGAACGCCTAAAAGTGCTCATTGAAGGCTGGGGCTTTCGCCTGCCGATGGCCTCGGCGATTCTCACAGTTCTCTTTCCAGAAGACTTCACCGTTTATGACGTCCGCGTCTGCGAGATCTTCGACGACTTCAAGGATGCACAGTACAAGGCAAGATATGAGGATCTATGGTCGCGTTATTTGGCCTATCTCAAGCGCGTTCAGGCATCGGTACCAAGCGCCAAGAGGCTGAGAGACAAAGACCGCTATCTCTGGGGGCAGTCCTTTCATGATCAGCTCCAAAGAGATATTAAGAACAGGTTTGGCGCGAGGAACAGAAGACACTGAACTTGAGGCATGACCTGCGCTTCCAGCCGACGGTCCCGGTGCTGCGTGCTTGGCCCGCGGCTGAAGCGCAGCGTTCACGCGGCGCTCGCGCCGGGGTGCGCGATGGGCATAAATTGAGAGTTATGGTCGTCGCGCAAATCGGTTGTGCATCGCGCCGCTCGAGCCCGGCGTTCGAGCTCGGCACGCGACGCGCCCTTCCGGCGCTGCGGTGGATCAAGTCCGCCTCTGCGCCTCAGGGGCCTGCCCAACGCCGGCCCTGTTAAGCAGCACTATTTTGTCTAAACGAACCGCCGAACATATGGAAATGTTTCCTCAGATCACCGAGTGGATGGATGCCTACGAGAGGGACATCTCGGTGCTCGGGTCGGCTCGCAACGCGCTTCTGTCCCACCCCCTCAGACGCACAGTACCAGAACTGATTGATGCTTCCCTCTGCCGTTCGCTGGCTGTCATCATGATTGCCAACATAGATCATCTCCTTGAGAGTTGGAAAGAAGGGGATCCCAGAGGCATATTGCGGCAATACTTCAATAGTGGCGCAAAGAATGACGCAAAAGTGACAAGCCTTTTGGAAGCTTTTAGAAATGCTGGGATGGACGTTGATCGTGCCGTTTTTGATGACTACTTAGCCATAAAGTATTTGCGAAATGCGATCGTTCACGCTCGCTGGAAAGATTACGAAAAGGACTGGGTGAGCGAGCGTGGTTTCCCTCTCGATATGCAAAAGCTTACCAAGGAACATTGGGAACGGATGCTACGGGTCCATGAAAGCATGAGCGTATATCTCATGGCAGTGTTTCTGCCAGGCTGGGAGAAAGCCGCTAAGAAACCACTGGAGTTAGTCCCCGACAGACCTCCGGTATTGTTGCGGAAAGACATAGTAAGAATCTTCTGGAGCAACCTGGAAGCAATCGACCATAGTCTATATCTAGAATTCAAAAATGCTACGGACCAAGGAAGGATCAGAGGCGCTTGGGAATCCAAGGAAGAGTGGTGGAACGCACTCTGGAATGAGAGCAGAGCCAACCCAGACCTGTTTGCTCCCCAACGTCAGTTAGTAGAGGCAGCGCTGTTTAGTTGGGACGAGTACTGCCGGTTCACCTTTGACCGTGAAAATTTAACTATCTCGGAATTAGAGCGTACTCGCGATACGCTGCGTGAATTGCGTGCAGCGGTGAATTCGCCGCTTGGTTATCTGGCGTGGCCGACCAAACGCGATCTGGACAGCGCGGCGCTGGCGGAACGGACGAAACTACTCAAAGCACAGTTGCGTCCGGATGCTCAAATAAATATAGATGCGGCCGAGCGAGCATTGGACATCGGAGAAGACGTCTCCCGAATAATGATCAACATAACTCCTTGCTCTCTATTCGCGACCCGATTACCGATCGTTGATCCACAGGGGATAGCGGCATTCCGAACGCGAGCGACATACGCCCTTCTTGCTATGGAGGTATCGCTGCTATGGAAGCATCTCGTCGACGGAGGCGAACCTGATCTGTCCGTTGTTGATTTTTCAAGGACTATGCTGGCGACAATGGAGCGGCAACTTCATACATGATAAATAAGTGATCTACTAATATCGCCATATCGCCTAACATCAGCATGCAGCTGACGGCGCTGCGCGCCGCCGCTGATGCCGATCGTTCGCGCAGTGCTCACGCCAGGGTGCGCGATGGGGATCAACTGAGAGCTATGGTCGTTGCGCAAATCACTTGCGCATCGCGCCGCGCGAACGGGGCCGGGGTTGGCTCGTCCCCTCCGTTCGAGCGCGGCACGCGACGCGCCCTTCCGGCGCTGCGGCGGATCAAGTCCGCCTCTGCGCCTCAGGGGTCTGCTCAACGCCGGCCCCGCTAGACCGCTCAATCGGGCACGCCGTGTATCTGCTCGTCGATGCAAATGTTGCCGCTGGCTACTACCTGCGACGTTCACTACGATCCCGCAAGGCGAAGGAGCGTATTCCCCAGCTCCTCGACTCCATTAGGTCTGGCGCCTCAACGCACTTCCTCTACCTGCCTAACTTCTGCATTGCTGAGGTCTTCAGCGTCTTCGCCAAGCACTGCTTTGGCCATTGGAATCCTCACGTTAGGAATCAAGGAACAATCGACTCGCGTGTATATCAGTCGCTAGTTAAGCAGTTTAGTCAGGACATCCACAACGGAGCATTTTGGTACCAATACGAGCTGTCACGGTACCATATCCTTGGAGTGGACTTGGTCTCGCCGATCGATCACTACTTTCAGATCACCCGGAAGAAGGGTCGTCCCCATGTGCCGGCAGGCACGCTGGATCACCTGATCATTTCCATGGGGATCCAGCTAGTTCAGATCCATGGTCAAGACAATGTCGTCCTTGTGACGACCGATGACCGGCTTGCCCGGATTGTGGAAAAGTGCCGGTCTGGTTTGCCGACAGCTACGGTCAAGAAGCTCAAACTCCAGAGGGCTAGCGAGATCACGGGGAAGCAGTTCTCCCAGGCCATCTTTCCTCGTTGCATTGATCTGAGCGATGCGACGAGGGCCGAGCTTCAGGAGACCTTTGGTGCATGGCCCCCACCGACCGGACCCAAAGTCAAGGCTTATAGGTGGCCCAAGTAGTGGTGGAGTGGTCTAACCCGCGTTTGGAGCTGCCAAAGCGTGGCCCGGCCGGTAGCTTCATCATGGAAGGCTCACGAGCCGCGCTTTGCAGCTCATGAACCGCCCCGGAAATCCCGGAGACCGTTCAGAGTGCCCGAAGGCTTGACAGGGGAGTTTGCACGCTGCCGCTGCCGGGCAGAGGTTCAGGCCGCCTGCCGCCGCGGCAGCGGGGTGACGCGCGGGGACTGGTTCAGATGGTCCAGGCGCACCCAGCGGATCAGCGATAGCTTGCCGTTGAAATCCTCGGCCAGCGCGGTGCAGGACTCCACCCAGTCGCCGCAGTTGTGGTAGGTGATGCCGCCGATGTCGCGGATCTCGGCGTGGTGGATGTGGCCGCAGATCACGCCGTCCAGCCCGCGGCGCCGGCATTCGTGCGCCACCGCTTCCTCGAACTGCGAGATGACGCTGACCGCGGTCTTGACGCGCTGCTTGGCGTAGGCCGACAGCGACCAGTACGGCAGTCCGATGCGCTGCCGCGCGCGGTTGAACCACACGTTGGCCGCCATGGTCGCCTCGTAGGCGAAATCGCCCAGTTGCGCCAGCCAGCGGTGGTAGCGGGTGATGACGTCGAAGTAATCGCCGTGCAGCACCAGCAGCCGGCGCCCGTCGGCGGTCTCGTGCACGGCCTCGTTGATCAGGCGGATGTTGCCGATCTCCAGCCGGTAGTCCACGAACTTGCGCAGGAACTCGTCGTGGTTGCCGGTGACGTAGTAGATGCGCGTGCCGCGCTTGGACTTGGTCAGAAGCTTGCGGATGACGTTGGTGTGTTCCTGCGGCCAGTACCAGGACGCGGCGAGTTTCCAGCCGTCGATGATGTCGCCGACCAGGTACAAGGTCTCGCACTCGTTGTGCTTGAGAAACTCGACCAGGTGCTCGGCCTTGCAACCGACCGTGCCGAGATGCAGGTCGGACAGCCACAGCGTGCGATGGCGCGCCGCCTTCTTGGACGAGCCGTCTGCGGGTTTTTCCGGGTTCATGGCGCCCGCCAGCATGCCGCTCCCATGTTGCGCGCCGATGACGTGATCCGCGTCCCATGCCGCCGGCGCCGCCGCATGGCGCGCAAACGCGCGGCGGATTAGGCTTGGCCGATGCAAGAAACCACGCAGCCGGGCGCGGGGGGCTCGCCGCCGGCCGGCGAGCCCGCCCTGCCGGAGAAAATCGGCAAGTACGAGGTCCGCGGCCTGCTCGGGCGCGGCTCCAGCGGCCTGGTGTACAAGGCTTACGACCCCTTCGTGCGCCGCGAGGTGGCGATCAAGACCACGCGCGGCCTGGCCGGCCGGGACACCGACGTGGAGGCGGCGGAACAGGCGTTCTTCACCGAGGCGCGCGCCGCCGGCTTGCTCAGCCATCCCCACATCGTCTCGCTGTACGACGCCGGGGTGGAAAACGGTATGCACTACCTGGTGATGGAGTACGTGGACGGGCAGACGCTGGTGCCCTGGTGTCAGCGCCACGGCCCGCGCCTGCCGCTGGACCGGATCGTGGACGTGGTCTTCAAGTGCGCCCGCGCGCTGCACTATTCGCACTCGCGCGGCGTGCTGCACCGCGACGTGAAACCGAGCAACATCATGCTCACGCGCGACCGCGTGCCCAAGCTGATGGACTTTTCCGTGGCGGAAGTGGCCGAGACGCGCGACGGCCGCCGGCCGCGCACCGCGGTGGGCTCGCCGCTGTACATGTCGCCGGAGCAGGTGCAGCGCCTGCCGCTGACGCCGGCTTCCGATCTGTATTCCCTGGGCGTGGTGATGTACCAGCTCCTCACCGGCGAAACGCCCTACACCGGAAGCGACCTGGTGCAACTGTTCGCCGCCATCCGCAACCAGCCCCCGCCGCGGCTGGAAGACAAGCGTCCCGACGTGCCGCGCGATCTTTGCGCGGTGACGGCGCGTTTGCTGGCCAAGCGCGCGCAGGACCGTTATCCCTCCGGTCAGGCGCTGGCCGACGAGCTGCTGCGCATCTTCGATCGCCTGCAGCTCGCCGACGCCAATCTCGCCCGCCGCGAGAACCGCGACTCGCTGCGCTCCCTGCGCTTCTTCGACGGCTTCAGCGACGAGCAGATCGACGAGATCCTCAACGCCGGGCAGTTGCTCTCCTACGCGCCCGGCGCCGAAATCGTGCGCGAGGGCGAGATCGAGAACACGTTCTATCTCATCGCGCGCGGCGCCGCCGAAGTGCGCAAGGGCGGCGTGACCATCGACACCCTGCACAAGGGCGACTGTTTCGGCGAGATCGGCTTTCTCACCAGCGCGCGGCGCACCGCCACGGTGGTGGCCAAAGATCCGCTGCTGGCGCTGCGCGTGAGCGCCGGCCTGCTCGACCGCGTCAGCCTGGACTGCCAGCTGCGCTTCTACAAGGTGTTCACCCAGACGCTGATCTATCGTCTGTCGCTCACCAACGCGCGTTTCAGCGCGCTGAAAAGCACCTGAGCTTCGTCGTGACGTTTGTCATGGACGAGCGCTGACGCCCGTGACTGCGCCGCAAGACCGTGGGCCAGCTACCCTGGGCGCACCCGAACCGGCCGGCGCGCCCAAGTTATGCTAGACGCCCGCAAGCCCACCAACGTCAGGCATGAACGACCAGTCCGCGCTGCTCAAGCAGTTGCGCATCGAACGCGAGGAGCCGCCCGAGAGCCGGGGCGGCGGCTCCCGCAAGTGGTGGTTCGCCGGCGCCGCCGTGCTGGCACTTGCGGCATTGGCGATCGGCTGGCTGGCCTGGCCGCGCGCGATCCCGGTACACGTCGCCATCGCGCAGGCGCTGCCGGACGCCGGCCAGGGCGGCGCCTCGCTCCTGGACGCCTCCGGCTACGTGGTGGCGCGGCGGCAGGCCACGGTCTCGGCGCAGATCATCGGCACGCTCTCGGCGATCGACGTCGAGGAAGGCGAACACGTCAAGCAGGGCCAGGTGCTGGCGCGGCTGGAGGACACCCAGTACAAGGCCCAGCTCGACGTGGCGCGGGGCCAGGCCGCCGCCGCCCAGGCCCAGGTGGCGCAGGCGCGGGCGCAGTTGCAGCAGGCCGAGGCCGACGCGCGGCGCTACGCGGCGCTGGTGGCCGACCACCTGGTGTCCGCGCAGCAGGCCGAGCAGGCCCGCACCCAGGCCGAGACCGCGCGCGCCACGCTGGAGGCGGCGATCAAGCAGGCGGCCGCCGACGCCGCACAGGTCGAGGCCGCGCAAGTGAACTACGACTACACCGTGGTCCGCGCGCCCTTCGACGGCGTGATCACCAACAAGGCCGCGCAGGTCGGCGAGATCGTCTCGCCCTACTCGGCCGGCAACGGTTTCACCCGCACCGGCATCGCCACCATCGTAGACATGGACTCGCTGGAAGTGGAAGTGGACGTCAACGAGAACTTCATCAACCGCGTGCGCGCCGACCAGCCGGCGACGATCCGCCTCAACGCCTATCCCGACTGGGCGATTCCCGGCCAGGTCATCGCCATCATCCCCAGCGCCGACCGCAGCAAGGCGACGGTGAAAGTGCGCGTCGGATTCCTGCAAAAAGATCCGCGCATCCTGCCGGAGATGGGCGCGCGCGTGTCCTTCTTGAGCGCGGCGCAGCCGGGCGCGAGCGCGGCCACGGCGGGCGTGACGCTGCCGCCGGAGGCGGTGCAGGCCGCGGGCGAGACCGGCGTGGTGTGGCTGATCCGCGACGCGCACGTGGAACGGCGCGCGGTCCGGCTGGGCGCGCGCACCAGCGCCGGCCAGGTGATCCTGTCCGGCCTGGCACCCGGCGAGCGCGTCGCCCTGGGCGATCTGTCGAAACTCCAGGACGGCGCGCGCATCGCGATCGAGCCATGAGCCCAACCCGCCGCCGGTTCCGCCGTCGGCCTTGAGGAGTGAAAAACGATGTCCGCCATCGTGTCGCTACGCAAAGTTTCCAAGCGCTACCAGCGCGGCAAGCAGACCGTGGAAGTGCTGCACGAGCTCGATCTCGAGATCGCGCCGGGCGACTTCGTCGCGCTGATGGGGCCGTCCGGCTCCGGCAAGACCACGCTGCTCAACCTCATCGGCGGGCTCGACCGGCCCACGAGCGGCGCGATCGAGGTCGCCGGCAGCCGCATCGACCGGCTGACCGGCGCGGCCCTGGCGCGCTGGCGCGCGCGGCACATCGGCTTCGTGTTCCAGTTCTACAACCTGATGCCGATGCTCTCGGCGGCGCGCAACGTGGAGCTGCCGCTGCTGCTGACCCGGCTGTCCCGCGCCCAGCGCCAGCAACACGTGGCGGCGGCGCTGCAACTGGCGGGCATCGCCGACCGCGCCCGGCACAAGCCGGCCGAGCTCTCCGGCGGCCAGGCCCAGCGCGTGGCCATCGCCCGCGCGCTGGTGGCGGACCCCACCCTGCTGGTGTGCGACGAACCCACCGGCGACCTCGACCGCAAGTCCGCCGACGAGATCCTCCAGCTGCTGCAAGAACTCAACCGCAGCCAGGGCAAGACTATTGTGCTGGTCACGCACGACCAGAAGGCCGCGGACTACGCCAGCCACATTCTGCACCTCGACAAGGGTCAACTGGTCGAGGCCGCGGCGCAGGCGGCGTGAGGCGGCGATGAAATTCCTGCCTCTGGTGTTCGCGGCGCTGGCGCGGCGCAAGGCGCGCAGCCTGTTCACCTGGCTCGCGATCCTGGCCGCTTTCCTGCTGTTCGGCATGCTGCAGGGCGTGAACTCGGCCTTCGATCAGGCCATCGAGCGCGCCAACGTCAACCGCCTGATCGTGACCAGCAACATCGCGCTGACCGAGCCGCTGCCGTACTCGTACTTGAGCCAGATCGAGGCGGTGCCCGGCGTGGCGCGGGTGGCGCACGCCACCTGGTTCGGCGCCTACTACCAGGACCCGAAGAACTTCGTGTTCGCTTTTCCCATCGACGCCACGCGCGAGTTCGAGGTATTCCCCGAGCGCAAGGTGCCGCCCGACCAGTTGCAGGCGCTGATCCACACGCGCACCGGCGCCATCATCGGCGCCGAGCTGGCGCGCAAATACGGCTGGAAGATCGGCGACCGCGTGCCGCTGCACTCGACCATCTGGACCAAGGCCGACGACGGCAACTCCGACTGGACGTTCGACATCGTGGGCATTTACGAGAATCCCTCCGACCGCAGCCAGGAGAACATCTTCTTCTTCAACTACGACTACTTCGACGAGGCGCGCGCCTTCGGCAAGGGCACCGTCGGCTGGTACACCGTGCAGGTCAAGGATCCGCGCCAGTCGGCCCAGGTCGCCGCCGCGATCGACCGGCTGTTCGCCAACTCGCCCAACGAGACCAAGACGCAGACCGAGAAAGAATTCCAGCAGTCCTTCCTCAAGCAGATCGGCGACATCAACTTCATCGTCACGCGCATCCTGTTCGCGGTGTTCTTCGCCCTGCTGTTCGCCACCGGCAGCACCATGATGCAGTCGGTACGCGAACGCATCCCGGAGCTGGCCGTGCTCAAGACGCTTGGCTTCACCGACGGCGGCGTGCTGCTGCTGGTGCTGGGCGAATCGGCGCTGCTGTGCCTTGCCGCCGCGGCGGCGGGACTCGCGCTGGCCTGGCTGCTGTTCCCGCTGCTCAAGGACACGCTGGGCGTGGTGCAGATGCCTCTTCCCGTGATGATCGAAGGCCTCGCGGTGGCGGGCACGCTCGCCCTCATCACCGGCCTGCCGCCGGCGCTGCGCGCTAAGCGCCTGTCCATCGTCGAGGCCCTGGCCGGGAGATAAGACATGCTCGAACAGATCGCGGCGGTCACCGGAATGAACCTGCGCGCGCTGCCGCAGCGCGCCGGCACGTCCTGGGTGATCGTCATCGGCATCGCGGTGACCGTGGCGGTGCTGGTGTCGGTGTTGGCCATGGCGCTGGGCTTCCGCCAGACGCTGGCGCACACCGGGCGCGCGGACCGCGCCATCGTCCTGCGCGGCGGCTCCCAGGCCGAGCTGTCGAGCACCATCTCGCGCGAGAACACGCTGACCATCATGGACGCGCCGGCCGTCAAGAAGGATTCCGACGGCAAGCCGATCGCCTCGGCCGAGGCGGTGACCATCGTCGCATTGCCGCAGAAGAAGACCGGCACCGCCGCCAACGTCACGCTGCGCGGCGTGGGCGCCAAGGCGTTCGCGCTGCGGCCGGAGATCCGCCTGGTGGCCGGCCGCATGTTCCGACCGGCGGTGCGCGAAGTGATCGTCGGCCGCGCGGCGCAGGCGCAGTTCCAGGGTCTGGAGCTCGGCAGCCACATCGCCTTCCGCGATTCGGACTGGACCGTGGTCGGCGTGTTCGACAGCGGCGGCGACGCGCACGAATCCGAACTCATGGGCGACGTCGAGACCGTGCTCTCCGCGTTCCGCCGCAACCTGTTCCAGTCGGTGACGGTGCTGCTGGAATCGCCCCAGGCCTTCGAGCGCTTCAAGGACGCGCTGACCACCAATCCCACGCTGTCGGTGGACGTGCTGCGCGAGCCCGCCTACTACGCCGAGCAGTCCAAGCAGCTCGACAAACTGCTCAACTTCCTGGCCTACGGCGTGGGCGGCATCATGGCCATCGGCGCGATCTTCGGCGCGCTCAACACCCTGTACTCGGCGGTGGCGGCGCGCAGTCTGGAAATCGCCACCCTGCGCGCCATCGGGTTCGGCGCCCTGCCGGTGGTGATCTCGGTGTTCGTCGAGGCGCTGCTGCTGTCGCTGCTCGGCGGCGTGCTGGGCGCGGCGCTGGCCTGGCTGTTCTTCAACGGCAACACCGTCAACACGCTCGGCGCCAACTTCACCCAGGTGGTGTTCCACCTCACGGTAAGTCCCGGTCTGCTCGCCTGGGGCATCGTCTGGGCTTGCACGATCGGCGTGATCGGAGGATTGTTTCCCGCCATCCGCGCCGCGCGTCTGCCGGTGGCGGCGGCACTGAGGGCGGCATGACATGAGCCATTCTTCGTTCGACTGGAGCGATCCCTTCTTGCTGCGCGAGCAGTTGCGCGACGAGGAGCGCCAGGTCGCCGACAGCGCGCGCGAGTTCTGCCAGGGCCGGCTGCTGCCGCGCGTGCGCGACGCCTTCCGCCACGAACGCTTCGACCGCGCGGTGTTCGCCGAGATGGGCGCGCACGGCCTGCTCGGCTGCACGCTGCCGGAATCCTACGGCGGCGCGGGCTTGAACCACGTCGCCTACGGTCTCGTGGCGCGCGAGGTCGAGCGCGTGGACTCCGGCTTCCGCTCGATGATGAGCGTGCAGTCCTCGCTGGTCATGTATCCCATTTACGCCTACGGCAGCGAGGCGCAGCGGCGGCGTTATCTGCCCAGGCTCGCGCGCGGCGAATGGATCGGCTGCTTCGGCCTGACCGAGCCGGAGTCCGGCTCCGATCCGGCCAGCTTGCGCACCCGGGCCGAGAAAGTCAGCGGCGGATTTCGACTCGACGGCGCCAAGATGTGGATCACCAACGCGCCGGTGGCGGACGTGTGCGTGGTGTGGGCCAAGCTCGAAGGCCGCATCCGCGGCTTCATCGTCGAACGCGGCGACGCCGGCCTGTCCACGCCGCAGATCGAAGGCAAGTTCTCCCTGCGCACCTCGCCCACCGGCCAGCTGGTGCTCGAAAACGTCTTCGTTCCCGAGGAGCGGCTGCTGCCGGGCGCCGAGGGCATCAAGGGCCCGTTCGGCTGTCTCAACAAGGCGCGCTACGGCATCGCCTGGGGCGCGCTGGGCGCCGCCGAGTTCTGCTGGCACACAGCGCGCGACTACGTCCTGCAGCGCAAGCAGTTCGGGCGCCCGCTGGCCGCGAATCAATTGATCCAGTGGAAGCTGGCCAACCTGCAGACCGAGATCGCCTTGGGCCTGCAGGGCTGCCTGCGCGCCGGACGGCTGATGGACGAGGGCCGCTGCCCGCCGGAGCTGATCTCGCTCATCAAGCGCAACTCCGCCAGCAAGGCGCTGGACGTCGCGCGCACCGCGCGCGACATGCTGGGCGGCAACGGCATCGTCGACGAGTTCCACGTCATCCGCCACGTGCTGAACCTGGAGACGGTCAACACCTACGAGGGCACGCACGACGTCCACGCCCTGATCCTCGGCCGCGCCCAGACCGGCATCTCCGCCTTCTCGTGAGCGAGCCGAGTTTCCGGATCGAGCACAACTTCCTGCGCGCGCTGCGCACCGGCGCGCTGCCGGCGCCGCGGCACGCCCTGACGCTCTCCGCGGCGGGACTGAGCGCAGCGCAGCTGGCCGGGCTGTTCGAAGCGCAGGTGCTGTCGCGTTGTCTGGACCTCGAGGCGCGCCGGCTGCAGGCGCGCCAGGAAGGGTTCTACACCATCGGCAGCAGCGGCCACGAAGGGATGGCGGCCGTCGCTCATGCGCTGCGTCCGACCGACCCGGCTTTCTTGCACTACCGCGACGCCGCCTTCTTCATCCAGCGCGCGCGGCAGGTGCCGGGCACCACGCCGACCCGGGACCTGCTGCTGTCCTTCGTCGCCTCGAGCGAGGACCCCATCGCCGGCGGCCGGCACAAGGTGCTCGGGTCCAAGGCGCTGAACATCCCGCCGCAGACCTCGACCATCGCCTCGCACCTGCCCAAGGCGGTGGGCGCCGCGTTCAGTCTGGCGCTCGCGCGGCGGCTCGGCGTGAGCGGCGCCTGGCCCGCCGACAGCGTGGTGTTGTGCAGCTTCGGCGACGGCTCGTTCAATCACTCCACGGCCCAGGGCGCGCTCAACACCGCGGCCTGGACCGCCTACCGCGGCCTGCCGCTGCCGATCGTGTTCGTGTGCGAGGACAACGGGCTTGCGATCTCGGTGCCCACGCCGCCGGCGTGGATCGAGTCCGCGATGCGCGGCCGCCCCGCGATCCATTACCTGGCCTGCGACGGCCTCGACCTGCTCGACACCCATCGAGGCGCTCGCGAAGCCGCGCAACTCGCGCGCGCGCGCAAGCAGCCGGTGTTCCTGCACCTGCGCTGCGTGCGCTTGCTGGGGCACGCGGGCTCCGATGCCGAACAGGGCTATTTGAGCGCCGCACAGATCGCAGCCATGGAGGCGCAGGATCCGCTGTTGTACAGCGCGGGCCTGCTCGTCGCCCACGGCGTGCTGACCGCCTCGCACATTCTGGAGTTGTACCAACACACCGCGGCGCGCGTGCACGCGGTGGCCGAGCAAGCGTGCCGGCGACCCAAGCTGCGCACCGCCGCCGAAGTGATGGCGAGTATCGTTCCGCCCCGACGGCCGTCGCGCGCCCGCGCCGGCGCGGGCGCGGAACGGCTGGCGTCGCCCGCGCCCCTGGCGCGGCTGATCAACCACGCCCTGGACCGGCTGCTGGCGCGCTATCCGCATCTGTTCCTGGCCGGCGAGGACATCGGCCGCAAGGGCGGCGTGTACGGCGTGACGCTGCGCCTGCAGGCCAAGTACGGCGCGCACCGCGTGATCGACACCGTGCTCGACGAGCAGAGCATCCTGGGATTGGCGCTCGGCGCCGCGCACAACGGACTGTTGCCGATGCCGGAGATTCAGTACCTCGCCTACCTGCACAACGCCGAAGATCAGTTGCGCGGCGAGGCGGCCACGCTGGCGTTTTTCTCGCAAGGCCAGTTCACCAATCCGCTGGTGGTGCGCATCGCCGGACTCGCCTATCAGAAAGGTTTCGGCGGGCATTTCCACAACGACAACGCGCTCGCCGTGCTGCGCGACATCCCCGGTCTGATCGTCGCCTGTCCCTCGAACGGCACCGACGCGGTGGGGCTGTTGCAGGAGTGCGTGCGCCTGGCCGACGAAGAGCAGCGGGTGGTGGTCTACCTGGAACCGATCGCGCTGTACCACACCCGTGATCTGCACGCGCCGGACGATGGCTTGTGGTGCGGCACCGATCCCGGCCCGGACCACCGCCTGGCGCTCGGCGAGCTGGGCCTGTGGGGCGAAGGTCGCGACCTCGCCATCCTCAGCTACGCCAACGGCGTGTACCTTGCGCGCCAGGCGGCGCCGGAGCTGCAGCGCGCCGGGATCGCCTTGCGCATCGTGGATCTGCGCTGGCTGACCGCCATCGACCACGACCGCGTGCACGCGGCGGTGAAAGACTGCGAGCGCGTGCTGATCGTGGACGAATGCCGCCGCAGCGGCTCGGTCTCCGAGGAGCTCATGGCCGAGCTGTGCGCCCGCGGCTTCGACGGCGCGCGGCTGGCCCGGCTGACCGCCGCGGACAGCTTCATCCCGCTGGGGGTTGCGGCCACCAGCACCCTGCCTTCCCGAGCGCGCATCGTCGAGCACGCCTTGCGACTCGTCGACCCGCGCCACATCCGGCAAGCATCGTGACGAAACGCGAACGAGTGGTCGTCGTCTGTCCCGGCCGCGGCACCTACAACCAGGCCGAATGGGGTTATCTGCATCGGCATCACGCGCACCAAGACGAGCTGCTCGCCCGGTTCGACGCCTACCGTGCACGGCACGGGCTGCCCGGCCTGCGGGCGCTGGATCGGGAGATTCCCTACCAGATGAAGCTGCACAGCCGCGGCGATCACGCCTCGGCGCTGATCTACGCCTGCGCTTACTGCGATGCGCTGGACATCGACCTTCGGCGTTACGAGATCGTGGCGGTGACCGGCAACTCGATGGGCTGGTACATCGCGCTGGCGGTGGCGCAGGCGCTGTCCGCGCAGGACGGATTGCACCTGGTCGACACCATGGGCCGGCTGATGCAGGAGGCGCTGATCGGCGGCCAGCTCGTCTATCCCTGGGTGGACGAGGACTGGCGCCCGCAGCCGGAAGTGCGCCAGCGACTGCTCGGACTGCTGCACGAACCCGGCGAAGGCCAGGTTTATCTTTCGATCGACCTCGGCGGCATGCTGGTCTTCGGCGGCGACGAGGCGGGGCTCAAACGCCTGGAGCGGGCGCTGCCCCAGCGCGAGCGCTTTCCGCTGCGGCTGTACAACCACGCCGCCTTTCACACGCCGCTCCAGCGGCCGGTGCGCGAACGCGCGCGCGAGGCGCTTGCCGATCTGCCGCTCACCGCGCCGCGCGTCCCGCTGATCGACGGCCGCGGTCAGGTGTGGACGCCGTACAGCACCGATCCCGCCGCGCTATGGGACTACACCCTGGGCCACCAGCTCGTCGAGCCCTACGATTTCACTCGCGCGGTGACGGTGGCGGTCGAGGAATTCGCCCCCGACCGGCTCGTCGTGCTCGGCCCCGGCAACACCCTGACCGGCGCCGTCGCCCAGATCCTGATCCAGCGGAACTGGTGCGGCCTGCAAGACAAACGCGGCTTCCAGGCGCGACAGGAGCGCGATCCCGTCCTGCTGGCGATGGCCTGGCCCGAGCAGCGGCGGCGAGCGGCCGCGCGCCTGGATCACTCCCCTGGATGACTCCAGGGACGCGCCGCATGCTTCAAGGCGGTCCCAGGCAAGGGGATCGACGCTACCCACCGTTCGTCGGCTGACATATTTTTCGCGGCCGACCCCCTCGTGCCCCCCTTTTCCAGAAGTGCGAAACAAGACCGCCACTTAGCGGCTTATGCACAGCTTGTCCCATGGCGGTCAAAGCTCTAAGCACAGCTTTTAACACAGAATCTTGTTATTGACCTGGCCGGAAATCACTATCTATAGTGGTACCCCAAAACACTGGCCTGCACGCCCGCGCGTCACGCGAGCGGGCAGGCCCGGATCCAGTCTCAAGCTGTACTGGGGAGAACTCGAACACATGCAAACCCAAGCCTTCACCGCTTCCACCCCGGCCCGCTCGCCCGCACCCGAAGCGGCGCCGGAGTCCACCGCCGAACTCGCCGCCGCCGCGCCGGGCGGGATCAAGGTGATCCGCCGCAACGGCAAGCTCACCGCCTTCGATCCCGCCAAGATCTCGATCGCGCTGACCAAGGCCTTCCTGGCCGTGGAAGGCGGCCAGGCGGCGGCCAGCTCGGGCGTGCGCGACAAAGTCGAGACGCTCACGCGCCAGGTGGTGCAGGCGCTCACCCGCCATCTCTCCGGCGGCGGCACGCTGCACATCGAGGACATCCAGGACCAGGTCGAACTGGCGTTGATGCGCGCCGGCGAGCACAAAGTGGCGCGCGACTACGTGCTCTACCGCGAGGAGCGCGCCCGCGCGCGTGCCGCCGAGGCCGCGGCCAAGAAATCCGCCGCGCCCGCTGCGGCGGCGCTCCGCGTCCAGCTCGACGATGGCAGCTTGCGCCCGCTCAACCACGAGCGTCTGCGCCGCGTGGTCGCCGAAGCCTGCGCCGGCTTGAGCGGCGTGGACGCGGAAGAAGTGGTCGCCGCGGCGCTGCGCGATCTCTACGACGGCATTCCCGAAGCCGAGCTCAGCCAGGCGCTGACGCTGGCCGCCCGCGCGCGCATCGAGAAGGAGCCGAACTACACCTACGTCTCCGCGCGCCTGCTGCTCGATGCGCTGCGCCACGAGGCGACGAAGTTCCTCGGCATGGCACAGACGCGCCCGACCTTCGAGGAGATGAAAGGGCTGTACCCCGACTATTTCCGCGAATACGTGCACAAAGCTGTCTCGCTGGAACTGCTCGACCCCAGGCTGTGCCTGTTCGACCTCGACAAGCTGGGCCGCGCCCTGCTGCCGGAACGCGACCAGAAATTCGATTACCTCGGCCTGCAAACCCTGTACGACCGCTACTTCATCCACAGCAACAAGGTGCGCTTCGAGCTGCCGCAGGCCTTCTTCATGCGCGTGGCCATGGGCCTGGCCATGAACGAGATCGACCGCGAGGCGCGCGCCATCGAGTTTTATCAACTGCTGTCGTCGTTCGATTTCATGTCGAGCACGCCGACCCTGTTCAACTCCGGCACCCTGCGCCCGCAGCTGTCGTCCTGCTACCTCACCCAGGTGCCGGACGACTTGCACGGCATCTTCGGCGCCATCCACGACAACGCCATGCTGTCGAAGTTTGCCGGCGGCCTGGGCAACGACTGGACGCCGGTGCGCGGCATGGGCTCTCACATCAAGGGCACCAACGGCAAGTCCAACGGCGTGGTGCCGTTCCTCAAGGTCGCCAACGACACCGCCGTGGCGGTCAACCAAGGAGGCAAGCGCAAGGGCGCGGTGTGCGCTTATCTGGAAACCTGGCACCGCGACATCGAGGAATTCCTGGAGCTGCGCAAGAACACCGGCGACGACCGCCGCCGCACGCACGACATGAACACCGCCAACTGGGTACCGGACCTGTTCATGAAGCGCGTGATGGAGGAAGGCCAGTGGACTTTGTTCTCGCCCGACGAGACGCCCGACCTGCACGACCTGGTCGGCGCAGACTTCGAGAAGCGCTACGTCGAGTACGAGCGCGCCGCCGACGAGGGCCGCATCAAGAATTTCCGGCGTCTGCCCGCCGTGCAGCTATGGCGCAAGATGCTCTCGATGCTGTTCGAAACCGGGCACCCGTGGATCACCTTCAAGGACGCCTGCAACCTGCGCAGCCCCCAGCAGCACGTGGGCGTGGTGCATTCGTCCAACCTGTGCACCGAAATCACGCTCAACACCAAGGCCGGCCAGGAGATCGCGGTGTGCAATCTCGGCTCGGTGAATCTGGCCAGTCACGTGATCGACGGCAAGCTCGATCTCGCCAAGCTGGAAAAGACCATCAACACCGCGATGCGCATGCTCGACAACGTCATCGACTACAACTACTACACCGTGCCGGCGGCGCGTAACGCCAACCTGCGCCACCGCCCGGTGGGGCTGGGCGTGATGGGCTTCAACGACGCGCTCTACAAGCTGCGCCTGCCCTACGAGTCGGACGCGGCGATCCAGTTCGCCGACTACTCGATGGAGGCGATCAGCTATTACGCGATCAAGGCCAGCACCGATCTCGCGGCCGAGCGCGGCCCCTATTCCAGCTTCAAGGGCTCGCTGTGGGACCAGGGCATCCTGCCCATCGACTCCATCCGGCTGCTCGCGCAAGCGCGCGGGCCTTATCTGAAACAGGACACCAGCGTTTCCGGCCAGTTCGACTGGGACGGCCTGCGCGCGCGCGTCAAGCAGGTGGGCATGCGCAACAGCAACACCATGGCGATCGCACCCACCGCGACCATCGCCAACATCTGCGGCGTGTCGCAGTCCATCGAGCCGACCTACCAGAACCTGTACGTCAAGTCGAACCTGTCCGGCGAGTTCACCGTGGTCAACGAGTATCTGGTCAACGACCTCAAAGCACTCGGCCTGTGGGACGAGGTCATGGTCCACGACCTCAAGTACTTCGACGGCAGCGTGCAGAAAATCGACCGCGTGCCGCCGGAACTCAAGCAGCTCTACAAGTGCGCCTTCGAGATCGACCCCAAGCGCCTGGTGGACGCGGGCAGCCGCCGGCAGAAGTGGATCGACCAGGCGCAGTCGCTGAACCTGTACCTGGCCCAGCCCTCCGGCAAGAAGCTGGACGAGCTGTACAAGCACGCCTGGATTTCCGGCCTCAAGACCACCTACTACCTGCGCACGCTGGGCGCCACCCACGCGGAGAAGACCACCATCACCGACCACCGCTTGAACCAGGTCGGTAGCGGGGCGAACGGCAAAACCGGCGGCGCCGAGCACGGCCTGGCGGCGCGCTCCGCCGTCGCGCCGCCGGCGCTCGCCGCCACCGACGTCTCCGGCGCCAAGGTCTGCTCGCTGCTCGATCCGGACTGCGAGGCATGCCAGTAGGAACCCGAGCAGCGTGGAGGGGCCCCAGCGAAGCTGGGGATCCTAGCGTTGCGAGTGGCGACCCGTAGCGGGCCCCAAACGATTCGATTGACCGCGTCTCAATGCGGTCAGATTCAGGAGATACGACGATGCTCACCTGGGACGACGAACCGACTTCCACTCCCGTCCACGCCGCGCCGCCGCGCGCCGCGGGCCAGGGCGGCGCCCGCGTGGTGCCGCACCCCGCGCTGGCGATGAACGCCGCGGTC
>Ga0070740_10002966_pt1 | contig 18817 bp, 12 predicted proteins | sample Coa_R2_FD_67286 | JGI IMG/M metagenome (GOLD analysis project Ga0070740, IMG submission 67286) | Surface soil microbial communities from Centralia Pennsylvania, which are recovering from an underground coalmine fire - Coalmine... | ecosystem: Environmental > Terrestrial > Soil > Unclassified ...
AGGCAAAGCCTGCGCCCCCTGATCACCACCTCACCAGAAGAGGCTCCACGGCCTGCGGCCGTGAGCCGATCTGAGAGGCCCCGGCATCTACTAAAAAATTCGGGATGGTCATGTTTGCTTATGCAAACCTATTTACCCTATTGTTCGGCGAAACAAGGGCGATAAGATCATCAGGAAGAACTTCCCGGCCTGTAAGTTCAACAGGTGGCACTGCATGATGCAAAACTGGCTATCTGGATGGGGAAAGGAGGGCTATTAATGTTCATCGATGTTACATTGTGTTTCATGTGTCGTCTGTTGAATATGAAGATGGCGAGTGCTCTGCTTACCGCTTTCCAAGGAAGAGCACAGCGCAAGAGGCGCCGATTTATGAGGGGTACAACAACTGCTCACGGCTGTGGGCCGTTCAAGGGCGTGGGAATGCAGGAGAACGAAGAAGCATGCAGTTCTTCGCAAATGAAAAAGAGGCCGGGAGATGGAGAGAAGAATAGGAGAATGAAGAAGATTGAGAGAAGATAGGAGGTTTGACCTATGAGCTTGCAACCTGCGTCGCAGCATGGACGAGGCAAAGGCATGCAACAGCTAAGAGCGTTCCGGCACTCTACAGCTATAATGACAATATTATTTTGCACCCTGGCAGTATTACTGAGCGCTTGCTCCAAGTACCATGTATCGCACAGTGGAGGGGGTAGCACAGGTCAGACGCCAGTAGTTAAAGAGACGCCAACCGCTGCTGTCACGCCAACACCCACGCCAAAGCCGATAAAGATCACGCTCAACGTTGTCGGTTGCCCCGCCGGCCTCTCAATTAACTGGGATCAGGTGGTAGGGACGCAGCCCAACGTCAACAAGGTGCAGACGGTAACGTGCGGCGGCCTGGAAGGCGGGGCGCTGGCAGCCCTGGTAAATGTGCGCTACTACTCGTCGGACGCGAAGCTGGACTTTTACGTCTACGATAATCTGTATGGCACGCCGGCCCAGCGCTTTAAGGTGCTGGGGCTGATCAATGGTGACGCGCAGATCAGCCCGCAGGGGACAATCATTACAGCGGAAGCTGGCCCGCGCGATGCCGTGGTGGGCGCGCGTGATGTCTTCAAGGAATACCAGTGGAACGGCTCAGGCTTTCAGCAGGTTCTTTTCCCCGGCATATTCCCGGATGCGAGCCATTACCAGGCCGAGCAGAGCCAGGCACTATACAATGAAGCGGCGGCACAGGGAAGCACTACCCAGAGATGGAGGGCCGAGTTCGTAAACGTACCCGCGATGATGGCTAAAACGCTGTTCCATTGGGACCCGGCAAATATCCATGTCTCCACCGTCGCCTATCACACCAGCTCGGCAACGTTCATTGCCTCCGTGACAAACAGCGGTCCAGGCGGCGGCGGATTCGTCGCCACAATGTTCCACCTGGATACCAACCTTGATACCCAGGTCTTCGAGATCTCACGCGTCACCGCTCTTGATGGCACTACATTGCTCAGCAGTCCTATGACCGGCCAGGAGCTTAGCAGCCCTGTGAATGCGAACGGGAATGCCACGGCCAGCAACGGCACGCTGGGCCACGTTGTACTTTTAAGCGATACCTATACTAGTATTGGGGACTCTGGTCCGCTGCCCGGCACCGGCACCGGTGTCGTGGGCTTTGCCAAAGCTGTTCCATACAAATTGAACGGCCCCGGCGTGCAGGAAGGTATCGTTGCCTTCTATTCGACGACGCAAAACAATATCAATCTTATCAGTGAGGTGGTTATGGTGAAAGTGCTCTTCTCTAACTAGCTGCGTTCGCACACACGTAGTTAAGGTTTCTTAACCAGGATACCCAAACTATCACCGGTCCTTAACATTATGCTCTTAGAGATGGTGTCAGGGCCAAAGTATACTACACACGATATCGCATAGACAAACAGAGATGTACAACGGCGGACATGAGTGTGTAGGCAGGAAGTTTATAATGGAATACCCAAGAGTGAAATACATGCTGATTACGATCAGGAGGGATAACCTTTGAAGCGTTATTTTCCTAACATTAAGCGCTATGCCTGGGTGCTGGTAATCTGTACCGTACTGGCAATCCTCATTGGTCTTGTTTTATCCAGGACGCAGGGTTCAATTTACCAGGCAACTTCGATGATCCAGGTTAACCCGGGTCCAGGCGACGGTTTCTTGCCGACGCTGGCTTCCAACGATGCGATTAACCTGGCTTCCGACTACTCATCTACCATCATGAGCCGTTCGGTAATGAATTATGTTTACCTGTGTGATCCCAAGATCAAAGCTGCTGGCTACGGTCCCGACGACCTCCTGACCGATATCACGACCAGCGCGTCAACGACAGCGCCCATTATCAGCATTACCGCGACCACCCGCAACCCGGACGATACCGCAATGCTGGCGAATGATGTTGCCACCTGCTTCAATAAGTGGCAGCAGGCGCAGAATCAGGCGCAACTGGACGCGGAACGCAAGTCTCTGCAAACCCAGGTTGCGGCCTATCAGAAGACAAGGGATCAGCTTGCCGCTCAGATCGCGGCGCTGCCAGCAACGACGGATCCGCACTATCAGGTATACCTGAACGAGATGAACGATGCCATCCACAGCATGTCAACCGCGGAGTCCACACTGGTCACACTGCCCGCTACTACCACCAGCGACATGACCGTTATCCATCTGGTCACGCCTGCTGATGCGGCACCTCCCACCAAGCCCGTTCTCATCATCGCTATTACTGCCGTGGTGGGCTTGATGATTGGCGTGCTGGTCATGCTGGCACTCATCTATCTGGATAACCGCCTGTTCACACCGGACCAGATAAAGGAAAAGATTGGCCTGGCTTACCTGGGCGGCGTGGCGCGCGATGGCGAGATCCAGGCAGCACCGACACAGGCACGCGGCCCCGTCGCGCACGAGATCGCCGATATCGGGGCAAATCTGCGCCTGACCGGCGTCCTGCCCGGCCAGTGGCGCGCGCCAAACGGAGTGGTGCTGCTCGTCACCAGCGTCCAGAGCACGGAAGGCAAAACCACTATCGCTTCAGCGCTGGCGGCGGCGATGGCGCGCGGCGGATGCAGCACACTCATCATCGATGGCAATCTGCGCCAGCCAGCGACGCACTTCACATTTGGCATGAATCCCTCCGGCATCGGTTTAAGTGGCCTGCTCAAATCGGGCGGCAGCATCGACGATGCAGTGAAGACCAGCCCCATTCCGGGCGTCTGGTTGCTGCCAGCCGGCGCGCCTATCGAAGATCCGACGCTCCTGCTTGCGCAGCGCTTCCCCAACGTGCTCGCGCAACTGCGCAAGAAGACCGACCTGATTATTATCGATGGTCCGGCGCTGCTCACTGGCGCGGAAGCGGGCGTGCTGGCAAGCATGGTCGATGGCGTGGCGATTATTGTCGATTTCAGGCATGGCAGGATACCACTGCTGCTGCGCGCAAAGGACATTGTGGAGACGATGGCCCACACGCCCGCAGGTGTTGTGCTCAATTCTTACCCGCGTGGGGGCGCTAATCGCTACTTCGCCAGCGCTCTGCCGCAGCTCGACGGCCTGGTGAAAGCTCTTCCTGGCAGCAATGGACACGAGAAAGCGGTTATCGTTGAACGAGGTCCGGCAAGCGCACCGGCGCTTCCTCCCGCGCCAGCACCATCACCGATGCCGGCTCAGGCGCCCATGCCCGCACCAGTCCAGGCAGTCGCCCCGGTGGCAGCAAATGGGCATGGCACCCCACCGCCTCCACCTGCACAGGCAGTCGCGCCAAATCAGGGAGCAAAGGGAAAACCGTCGCTCTTTGGCTATACCAATGGCGGCGCTCAACCACCCAAGAAATAATTTAGAGAAGACGGAAAACGCGTATGCAGATCTCTAACGTTTTTTCTAGAGGGACGCTGCCTCCTCCACAGGGAGGGGGCGGCTCTCTGGGCCAGTGGCAGGCGCTGCGAGAGCGCCAGGAACGTATCTTGCAGTGGCGAACCATTCAATTCTGGTGGTATCCTATCGCTCTGGTGCTTTTCGGCGCCATCCTGGCCGCCTACCTGGGCCAGTCGGCGATGGATTATCCAAAGGAGACCTTCGGCGGGATCGCCGGAGCCTTGCTCTTCTTCTGGGCCATCAGACGCCTGGAGTTTGGCCTGGTGGTGCTGGCTGTAGCAGCGACCCCCTTTGTGCCTACCGCTCTCAAGATGCCGGGCTTCTATATCTCACCGGCAATACCATTGTTAGTGCTGCTTTTCTTCGTGTCGCTGCTGCATGTCGCGTTTCGCAACAAGGAGCCACTCGTCCTGCCCTCAATCAGGACGATCTGGCCGTTGATCGGACTGGTCGCCCTGGCTTGCATCTCCGAGGCTTTCTCGCACACTTATTGGGAGCCTGACGTTGCAAAAGTAGTTCTTGGCAATCCGATCCAGATCGATGAGGCTGCGGGACTCTTTATCTACAGTGTTCCTTTGCTGATAGTCTTTGTCTGCGGTGTGGCTCTGTCGAAAAAGTCGCAATGGTCGCGCTACGTCCTGCTGGGCCTGCTGGGCGCCGCAGTTGTCGACGCTCTGGTCATTATCGTCAAGTATAAGAGCGTGGGCGCGGATGTGTATACCTTCCGCTATACCTCGCCCAGCATTGGCTGGATGCCCCTGGAGGCTCTGGCTCAGTTACTGGGACTTGGCTGCATCATTGGCTATGCCCATGTGCTCGGCGCTCCCAACTGGCGCCAGCGCATCATCTATGCGTGTCCTACAGGTCTATGCCTGCTTGCTATCTACTTCTCGCTGGAAAATAGCTGGTGGACGGAGGTTGCCGTTGCGCTTCTGGTAATGACCATTGTCTACTCGCGCAAGCTGCTCCTGTACTACGCGATTGGCGGCCTCGCCCTCATTCCCTTTTTGCCAACCTTTATACAAAAGCTTCAGCAAAAAGGGCAGGTTGATGCTCTGCGTCTCGTGATCTGGCAGGATATGCTGCGCGTCTGGCACAAACGGCCGGTGCTTGGCGTGGGACCGGGCAATGTATGGGTGTATGACCAGGTTTCGACCCATCTGCCGTCGGGATTGCGCAATATCAACAAGTCGGGCCTGGGCGTCGCGCATGAAGGCTACCTTCAAACCCTGACCGAACTCGGCCCTCTCGGTCTGCTTTGCCAGATCTCCTTCCTGGCGATTATGCTGCTGGCTGCGTGGCGTCTCTACCGCTATGCTAAGGCGGAGGGTAAGCTTTCTGAAAAAATAGTGGGACTGGCGGGCATGGGGCTGGTCTGTGGCGCGGCTGCGGGCGATCTGACCTCCAGCTACTTCTTTTTGCCACCGCGCCAGGCATTGCACTTTGTGAATCTGCCGATGGCGATGATGCACTGGGCCGTCTATGGCTGCGTGCTCTATCACGACAAGATCAGGAGGCTGGCGCTCAAAGGGATAAAAATCGAAGACTAGCGGGGGAATGCTTCCGCCAGGCGTTTGCGCGGTTCAACCGCGCAAAGGCTGTATCCGGTTAAGTGGAGGACGCGCTTCGTGCATCTTCCACTTAACCAGATACAGAAGACGAGCGCCACAGGCGCGAGCAAGCGATGGTATGGGAAACCAGGAAACATTTTAAATTATCGGGAGAATAAAACTGCATGAGCGATGTCAATACTACTATCAAAAAGGCATTTGTATTCTACCTGCATGGTATAGGCCGCGATGACGTGCACAATCTCTCCGGATTCGGAGAGGTGATGAAGCACGGCGTGCTGGCCGAGCTTGAGGCCGCGCCCATTACTGCGCCCCAGATGCTCTACCACCAGGCTTTCAGCGGACGCCTGCCGGCATCCTCTGGCTTCTTTGACACATTAATGCCCCTCTGTCACCTCCCTCGCTCACAGAAAGGCGCGGATGGATATAGTATTGTCGAGGAATCCGGCGGGCGCGATGGCACCCCTGAAACCTTGCCCGAAATGCTGCGTACCGCTGGCTGGGCGGTGGAATACACGGAGGTCTCGCCCGGGGATCTGGCCGGACATGTACAGGCTTCGCTCACAGCAGGCGCCTCCATCCCGCAGTGTAAGATCGTGCGCTGCTCCCTGGATGCCGGCTCTCCAGACCAGTTGCAACAACTGGCCCGGGCAGTGCATGCCGCACGCGCATGGGCCGGAGAGGACGGTTTGCTGGCCCTGCTCTCCGATAGCCAGCAGGCTCCGGTGCAGCGCTATGTCAATGTGAATAATTTCCTTGCCGATATGGGTATCATCGAGCGCGATGAGCAGAGCGGGCAGATCAACTGGCCGAACTCGCTGGCATATTTTGCCGGACATGGGCAACTCTGGATCAACCTGCTTGGCCGCGATCCGCAGGGGGCCGTGCATCCACAGGATGAATATGAGGAGGTACGCGACACGCTCATCAGGGCGCTGCCAACGAAGCTGCGCGAGGCAGGAGCAGCCTCACCCGCTATCGAGCGCATCTACCGAAAGGAAGAGCTTTATACCGGCGAATACCTGTTCTGCGCTCCCGATCTGATTGTACTCTTTGCTCCCGGATACGCGCCGTCGCCACAGAGCACGCGCCTGGCTTTCGATACGGCAACATTTACCGCACCTCCTGCCGGCACAAAGAGCAGCGCGGGCGTTCATCCGTCCGCAATCAAGGGGTTCCTGCTCGCCTGCGCTCCCGCCCTGGCTGCGGGTCTATCCCTGTCCGAGCCGCTCGCGCTTTCGTCCGCTGTTCCCTCCCTGCTGCACGCGCTCAACGTGACGTATAGCGGCGTGGATAGCCCGGCGGCAGACGCGCTTTTCTTGCCCGCCTATCTGGCAACGCATCCAATTCGCGCCGTGACACACAGTCAGGAACTTTCCGAAGAAGACGAAGAACTCGTCATCAGTCGTCTACGCGACCTGGGATACGTCTGATGTTGCAGGGCTGATGTAGCGGGCGCTCTCCCTCTGCCTTCTAATACGGAGACGCCCGTTACTCATATCTTTCAAGAAAGGTTACGGATGGCAACCAGGGAGACACAACGGGACCCAACCGTCTCACACGGGGACAGCGATGTCGATAGCACGATAAAGCTTTCAAGCAAGCCAGCACAATACCTCTCCGCGCCCACCCGGCAGCCGGCGATTCCTCCTGCCGCCGGGGAGCGCGCGTCAGAGGCGGCGCTGCCTGTGCCCGAACCCACCACGGAAAAAGTAATTCCGCCGCGTTTCTCCCTGAGCTTCAAGGTGAATCAGCAGAAAGCTCCGCTGCCACCCAGAAACCTGATACCGCCCCACGTGAAAGGCGATACCGCCCCATCATTGTCACGGCCAAAAACGCAATTTAAAAAACCCTGGCTGATATCTTACGACGATGATATGAGGCCGAAGCCTCTCGATATCACCGACGCCTTCGACGATCCCTTCGAACTTGACAACGATTTTAACGATTTTGACGATAGCGACAACATCGACGACGACTTTGCCAACCGCGCAACGATCCCGATGATGGTGCTTGAAGGCATCTCCAGGCAGCAGGGCCAGGAGGCGCCGGTCATGCAGTCGGAGATCTCCGGCGCGGCAGGTGGCGCGGCTATCGTTGGCGTCGGCAATATCGCGGGCAATGTCCTCAAATACGTCGGCAACCTGGTCATTGCGCGCAGCTTCTCGCCGGGCGCCTATGGCCTTTTTAACCTGAGTAACTCGTTCATCTCCCTCATCGTCTCCCTGTTTAATCTGGGTCTGGACGATGCAATGGTACGCTATACCGCGATCTACCGCAAAAAGCAGCAGCGCGGCCTGCTGCAAGGTCTGACCATCTTCTGCTCCGTCGGAGCAGGAGTGGCCGGGTTGATAGGCGCGATATTGTTAATGTTCGCCGCCCCTTACTACGCGGATATCTCCAGAGAGCCGGGCATCACGACGCTGCTGCTGATGATGGCTCCCCTCGTGCCGCTGACGTGCATGCAGGGTATGTGGAGCGCGGGATTGCAAGGCTTCAAGGCGTTCAAATGGCGCGTTATCTCGCAGCGCTTCGTCGTGCCCGTCGTGCTCATTCTGGTCATGCTGGTCGCCTTGATCTTCGATCACACGTTGACGAGCGTGGTTGTGGCAACGTTCGTCAGCTCAATGGTCAGCGCGGTCCTCTGCCTGTGGTTCTTCTATCGCATGGTCGCTACGGTTCGCGCGCCAGGCCCTCTTTCTCGCGTCTCCGATCCCATAAAGTACGAGCTTCGCGAATGGCTTGGTTTCGCGCTGCCCAACTTCTTAACCTCGGTTATCGATACCGTGCTGGAGGCTGTGGATACTCTGCTGCTGGGCTTCTTCGGCATCTCCGATGTGGCTATCGGACAATACAGCGCCGCCAATAAGATTGCGAACTTTATCGCGCAGCCTTTGCTCTCCTTCAATGTCATGTTCGCCCCCACTATCGCTGAGCTGCACGGAATGGGAGAGCAGGAGAAGCTGTCGATCATGTTCAAGATCGTGACCAAGTGGACGATTATCTTCAGTCTGCCAATCTTCCTGATCGCGGTCCTCTTCTCCCGTTCGCTGCTTAATATTTCGGGCGATGGCTATGTCAACGGCTGGCCGCTGCTGATCGCCCTCTCTGTAGGCTTTATGGTCAACGCCGGCACCGGCTCTGTAGGGTACATGCTTACCATGACAGGCTATCAGAAGCTGGCCTTCATCAACTCGCTGGTCGCAGTGGTAATCAATACGGGACTGGGAGTATTTCTGACGCCACGCTATGGCGCGATGGGTACGGCTATCGCGACAGGACTGGCATTAGCCGCCGTTAATATCCTGCGTCTGGTACAGGTAAAAATATTGCTGCACATTCATCCTTACCAGTGGGATATGCTCAAGCCCCTGGCCGCTGGACTCATCAGTTCCCTTATTACCTGGGTCCTGATCAACTTGATCCATTCCACACATCTCTATATCATGGTCTTTACAAAAAAATTGCCGATTGATCTTGTATTAGTGCCCGTCTTCCTGGTCCTCTACGCCGGGCTAATCGTCCTGCTCAGATTTAGCGCCGAAGATAAAATCGTGCTGAGCACGCTCGGCAAGAAACTGGGACGCGGCAAAAAGAAGCCTGTAAGAAAGTGAGACTCACGTATGCGTTCTGTTATTCTGGGTGTCGATGGCCTGACCTTTCGCGTACTGCATCCGCTGATTGAGCGGGGCGATCTTCCCAATTTCCAGAAGCTCGCCCAGCAGGGATGCGAAGCCATCCTTGAATCAAAATACCCCCCGCTGACTCCCGCCGCCTGGACTTCGCTCTCAACGGGTTTGAAGCCGGCGCGCCACGGCGTCTATGACTTCTGGAGCTATGAAGATCAGCAGAGCAATGGGAAACGCAGCGCTCGCGTACAAACAAAGCGCAAGGGCGGCAAGGCGATCTGGAATATTCTGAGCGAGTACGGCAAGCAGGTGCTGGTGCTGAATGTGCCCGTGACATATCCGCCCGAGCCTGTCAATGGCATCATGGTCAGCGGCTATATGACGCCCAGCGCCGAGGTTGATTTCACCTATCCCCAGGCATTCAAGGAAGAACTCTTCCGCGTGGTCCCCGACTACGAAATCGACCTGAACCTCCATAACTTCTTCGGGAAGCCGAAGTCAATGGAGCGCCTGATCGACGCCACTCTGCACATGACGGAGCGGCGTATCGAGCTGATGACCTATTTGCTGAAAGAGAAGCCCTGGGACTTTGCCTATATCGCCTTTGTCGGTCCTGACCGCCTGCAACACTCGCTCTGGGATCAGATCATGGCCCTGGAACCACATCCCATCGAGTATTTCCATCTGCTGGATAAGGCTCTTGGCATCATTCTGGAGCAGCTCGGCCCCGAGGATACGCTCTTTATCGTTTCCGATCACGGCTTCCAGGGGATTCACTACACGTTCAGTATCAACGAGTACCTGCGCAACAAAGGGCTGCTTGTCCCGACGCAACTCGACCAGATCAATAAGGCCAACCGCACGGCCTACATCAAACAACTGGTGAAACGACTCGGCCTGATCTCCCTGGCGCGCAGGACGAAGCGAGCGCTCAAACACGCCGGTGCTCTGCATGTCCCTCACTCCGACGTGTTTCACCCGCTGATAGAAGACATCGATCTGGAGCGCACTGTCGCTTATGTGCCGTCGCTATCGGGCTATCCAGGCAGCTACGTTGATATCTTCTTCAAACCTGGCACGCCCGCTGAGAAGGTGGCCGAAGTCAGCGAAGATCTCAAGCGCCAGGTTCACCCGCGCACCGGCCAGGCCCTCGTCTCGGCAATCTACACCGATGAGGTCTACGGTGAAGGTCCTTTCGCCCCGCGCGAGCCGCACCTGCTGGTGCTGCCCAACGACGGCATCACGTTCCGAATGGATCTCGGCATGAAATGGGTATGGGACGAGACCAGCAAGACACGCGGCACGCACCAGAAAGACGGAGTGTTATACGCCTACGGTTCCGGCATCAAGCAGGGCTTTAAGGCGCCGAACGCAGAGATCTATGATCTGGTTCCTACGGTGCTCCACAGCATGGGCCTGCCGCTTCCGCATGCCTTTGATGGGCGCGTGCTCGACGAACTGTTCGTGCAGCCGGCAACGGCCGGGCAGGGGCAGGGCACGGCAAAGAGCGAAGGAAGTTTAGCGCGCCGCAAGCTTCAGAAGTTGCTAGAGGTGTAAGATATGCAAGTAAGTCAGTCGCCTCAGAGACCGGCGGGCGCCTGCAACACCCTGCTGGATGAGAGCGCTACCTGGAGGGACTACTGGCGCACGCGCAACCAGCCCTGGCGCACCGAGCCGGAGATCGACGCGCGGCGCCAGGCCACGCTTGATAGCTACACCGCTGTAGCGGATATCGAGCAGGGGCGCTACCGTTTCAAAGATATCGATAGCCCCTTGAGCCGCGCCGATATAGAGTGGCTGCTGGCACGGCACGCAGCCGCCGGCGAAGAACACACCGGGGGGCTGGATCTGCGCGGGGCCGACCTGCGCCGCCTGCACCTGCAAGGCTTGCCCCTGGCCGCTCTGCGCGGCGGACTGGGCGCCGATGAATGGCCGCTGGCAACCGATGAGCAGCGCGACATGGCCGCTGTCCGCCTGGAGAAGGCTGACCTGCGCGGCGCCCACCTCGAAGGCGCGATCCTCTGCGGGGCGCATCTCGAAGAGGCCGACCTGCGCGGGGCGCATCTCGAAGGCGCCAACCTGCGCGGCGCCCACCTTGCCTCGGCAAATCTCAAGGGCGCACATCTCGAAGGCACCGATCTGCGCGAGGCCCACCTTGAAGGCAAGGAGGGCTTTCCTAAACCAGCCGATCTGCGCACGGCATTCATGAGCGAGACAACCCGGCTCGCGGGCATCATTCTCGGCAACGAAAAATATGGCCTGGCCCCGGTGGCCGATGTTCACTGGAATAACGTCAATCTCGCAGCAGTGGACTGGTCGCAGGTATCCAGGCTTGGCGATGAGCACGCGACACAATGGAAGCTGCCGGGCGAATACCTGGCGGCGATTCGCGCGAATCGCCAGCTTGCTGCCGCCCTGCGCGCGCAGGGATTATACGAGGATGCGGACCATTTCATGTACCGCGCTCACGTCAACCAGCATCTCATGCTGATCCAGCGGGCGCTGCTGCCCGTCGTGCTGCGCGTGTTTGTGCGCGAGCGCATGCCTCTGCCGAAGGTGCTGCTGCGCCTGCAAGAGCGCCGCGAGGGCCAGCGGCCAGCGCAACATCCCGTGCGGCTGGCGCTGCTGCGGCTCATACCAGCGCTGCTGGTTCTGCTAGCAATAGCGCTTTTCCAGCCGCTTTTCCTCCCCTTGCTGCTGGTCGTGGCGATAGGCGCGGCCCTGGCAATCCTGCCAGTCCTGCGCAAACGTGGCCGCCATCCTCCAGAATACGGGCGCTCACAGCAACTCTTGCCCCCGCCCGGACTTCAGCCGCAGGAACAGCGCCGCCGCCACCAGTGGCTCATCCTGCTGGGCTTCTTGCTGGGCATGCCAGAGGCACGGCAGCCTCTGCTCCTCAAGTCGCCGCAACTCGCTTTGCAGCAGTTACCCCTGCTGCGACGCCTGGAAGTGCGCCGGCCAGCATTAGCCAGTATCCTCTCGACGCTGCTCATCTTGCTGATGCTTTTCGATGATACAGTCACATGCTATGGCCGCTACATTATTTCATCGTTCCTGTATGTAGTAACAGGTTTCGGTTACAGGCTGGTACGCAGCCTCGTGTGGTATCTCGTGATTGTTCTGGGCTGTGCCGCGCTTTATATGGTTTTCGGACACCAGCAGCCATTGGCTGCGCTGGCCTTTAGCCTGGCATCGTTTCATGGCCGCGCTCTCTTCACCGCCATTTTTTCTGGCAGCCCTGTCTCTGCGCTGGCAGGTATCGAGTCCATCGTAGGATTGATGATCGAGATCGCTTTTATTGGCTCATGCATCCAGCGCTTCTCGGGCAGGTGATGAAATGTAACCACCATAAATGGGAATATTCAGAGATTGCCGATCTTGAACATTAAAATTCATGATGGCGGTGACAATCGTAGAAAGGAATTTTCGTTATGTTTGATCCACGCGATCCTTATGAACGCTGCTACTGGCACTACGATTCGCGGAAACCGCTCTCTATCGCACAGCTTATCGGCCTGGGCAGCGTTGATGCAAAGACGGCGGCATTGATCTGGCTGATGCTCGAAGCTGGTGTGTCGTTTATCGTCGCTGGCCCCACCGATCCCAGACCGGGCATCGGGAAAACGACGGTTCTGAACGCCCTCTTTCAGCTTTTGCCGGCGCAGGCAACGCTCGCTTATACATCGGGCATGTACGAGGATTTCGCCTTCACACAGCTGCCCGACCTGAACCCGGCAACAACTTACGTGCTCGCTAACGAGATCAGCGATCACCAGCCGTTCTACATGTGGGGACGTGTGGCGCGACGCTACCTGCTGCTCCCGGCTCAGGGCTACCGCATTGCCAGCAGTGTCCACGCCGATACTATCAGCGACGTGCTCTACATGTTCCGGCATGAACTGGGCCTGAACGCCGAGGCCATACGGCGCCTCGGCCTGATTATCCATATCGGGATCGTAGGCCCGGAGTCCGCGCCGCTGCGCCGCTGGCTGACTACTCACTTTATCCAGCCGGAGGCCATGCCAGAGCACCCCGACGCCGTTCTTCCTATCCCTCTCTCGGTGTGGAATGAAAATGACGATAGCTTTGAGCATGCAGGGCAGGACGTGCTCGATGGCATTGCGCGCCGGGCAGGTTTCAGTCCCGACGCATTCGCCGACGCTCTCCAGCAGCGCATCGATTATCTGCAAGATCTGGCGCAGCGCCCGCACATCGGCATGGAAGAGATGTACAGGGCGCTCAATGACTTCCGCGCGCAAGGAAATAAGATAGGAAGCGGTGACAGGCTGGGAATAGCGAGCAGCGCATCCTATCGGTAAGTGGCAGTTTCTTGTCCAGGGCACATTGAAGCCGCGCCGCATCATAGCGGGCTGCTGGCGAAAGCCAGTGCCAGCAGCCTGAGTTCTATCAGCAGGTCAGAGCGAGCTGATTCACTGCTTCCGTCGATACACCACGGGTTCCCTTTGTTTGCTGGACAATAAAGGTGCAAGATGTTTGCAGGCGGCAGCAAAGACCGGTTGCTCAGAAACCATTTTGACGCAGGGATGAGCCTGAAGCTTATCATCAGGAATGTTCAGGCGATTACAGGGGATGCGTGGGCAGGATGGACAGCGATAGGTCGAAGTGATCACGCTGTGTCGCGCTGCCTCGCCCCACGGTCCGAAAGTCTCAGCATCGGTTGGACCATATATCCTTACGGTTGGCACTCCCTGGGCGACTGCCAGGTGCAGAGGGCCGCTATCAACTCCCATCACCAGACTCGCGCGCTGGAGCAAAGCGGCAAGCTGGCCGACGGTTTCAGTGGTGATGATACTGGTTGGAGCCGCCGATGCTCGGGCCACCTCCTCCAGCATGGAACGTTCATGTTCAGTGCCTGTAAGCACAAAGCGCAGGGAGGGGGGCCACGGGTCCCGGGCAAGCCACGTCGCGCAGGCTGCCCAGGAAGACGTTTTCCACAACTTTACTGCTCCTCCCGTCCCCGGATGGATCATCACAGCGTGAACGTCTGGAGTGATACCCTCTTCTTCCAGCCGTCTGTTCACCCATTCCTGCTCCTCTGGTGTGGGCTGGAACATGATGAGAGGATAGCGCTCCGCCGTGTAGGGTTCCTCCAGCGGAGCGTATCCCAGTGCTTGCAGAGCAGCGCTCGCAAGTCGCAAATAAGAGAGCGTGAGGTGCTCGCGGGCCGGCCGCACAGGGACGTTTAGAAACGGCGCTCCCGCCTGGGTAGCCCAGCTGACGCGATAGGGAATGCACGCCAGGAAAAGCAGGGCCGATCCCCACCAGAAACCATGACGTAAGTTGATACCCACATCGTAACGCTCTTTGCGCAGCCGGTACGCGAGGCGCAGCATCAAGAGCCACGACCTGAGAGGGGATTGTGTTCCTTGCCGCCGATCAGGTAACTCATAGACGAGTAATTCATCCACGTCCGCGTGACGCCGAGCCACTTCCTGGCTCCAGTTGCCAACCAGCATGGTCACATGGGCATCAGGTATACAGGTCTTGAGGACATGTGGAACCGGCGTTGTCAGCACGATGCTTCCCAGGTGGCCCGGATCGATGAGTACAATTCTTGGTTGGGTTCGGTTCGCATGATGCTTTCGCAGTGAAAACAGGGCCATTGTCACGTTTCCAGCATAGCTGAGAGCGCGCAGGAGCAGAATACGTATCAAATTTCGCAAACCAGTCATACCATCCCTCAAAGATAGGTGAAAAAGGCGCAGTTCCTCTATCTTCCATTCTTTAAGCCGAGCAGATTGAAATCCCCATGAAGAGTAAAGCACGGCTTAAGGTCATTATAGACAGCGATAGAATAGATGATAATTGAGGATTATCAAAAGATAAAGTGGGGGGGTATTGCGCATAGATGGTCATCTATGCTCAGAGCGGGGTAGCAGGAGGGAAGTTAAAAAGCATTTCATTTATTAAAGGGAGATTAAAAAGAACTTCAGATCCGACAAAGATCCTAGCCTGAAAATACTGCTGAAGCTCAGCCAGCAGAGCCGTCACGGAATTTATCGGGCGGGCCTGTGAGACTTTCGCGGCGGGTTTCTGGCGGAGATCGTCAAAGACGGAATGTGTGCCCGGCTTCGATGATCTCCGCCCTTTATTTTATCTTGCGAACGGGCCATTCAGGATACCGCTCTGCTGCGCAGCAGTTTGAAGACTTCCGTGAGCACCTCCTCCTGGGCAACAAGGCGCACACAGGGATGCAATGGCAGCTCGCGCCGCGAAAATTGCAGGCGCCCGCAGGGAATGCACGGGCAGGAGGGACACCGATAGACCGAGGTAATCACCGCATGCCGTCCCTCTTCGCCCCATGGTCCATAGTTACGTGGATCGGTGGGTCCGAAGATCTGCACGGTTGGCGTTCCCTGCGCTACCGCAAGGTGCAGCGGCCCGCTATCAACGCCAAGTACTAACTCCGCCCGGCGCAACAACGCCGCGAGTTGACCAACCGAGGCATCGGTAATCATCGTAACGCGCGTGGAAGCGCCCCTCGCCACTTCCTCCAACAATGGCCGCTCATCCTTACTACCGGTCAGTACGATATGTATAGGACTGGTAGGGCTGGAAGCGCGGGTAAGAGCCGTTGCGCACGCCGCCCATGCCTCGGAGCGCCATAATTTTACTGGCGCCCCTGTTCCCGGATGGATCACTATCAGGGAGGCATGCGCATCGATGCCTTCGGCTCTCAGCCGATCAGCAACCCACTCCTGCTCTTCGGCCGTCGGTACGAAGTAAAGCGGATAGCGCCAGGCCGTGTAGGGTTCTTTCAGGGGAGCATAGCCCAGCGCTTCCAATCCGGCGCTCACGAGACGCAGGCAGGAAGACGTAGAATGCTCCTGCGGATTGTGTGGCAGCGCAAGGCTCAGGAAAGAGGTACAGTATTCAACGGCATAGCCGACGCGGCGAGGGATGCGCGCCAGGTAGATCAATGCCGCACACCACCAGAAGGAGGCGCGCAGGCTGATCGCCAGATCATAGTTGCCACGTCGCAGCATTTTCGCTGTATGGAGCAGCAGCGTATATGACTTCACTATATTGCGCGTAGTAAAGCGGCTGCTGGGAAATGGACAGGTCAATACCTCATCGACATCTGGATGACGCTCGACGACCCCACTGGACCAGGGAGCCACCAGCATCGAAATATGAGCGCCGGGCGCTTGCTTTTTGAGAGCATGTAATATAGGGGTTGTCATCACCAGATCGCCGAGATTGCCTGGGCGAACAAGCAGAATTCGCGGTTTACGAGGGGGCGCTTGCCTGGCTCTTTGAGCGGTAGCACGAACTCCCGCCGCACCAAGCAAGCGGATTATAAAGATCAACGCAGTACGAAGTAACCTTTTCAAGACAAAACCTCATCTAGCAGATTTATTGATAGATTGAGCAAAAAAAATCTATCATATCTGAATGCATCTCGTGCATGCCCGGGCCGGGCACAAGATGAGGGTCCATCTGAATAGAGATGCGCGTCCCCCTGTATTGTCAGGGGATGAAAAAGTCTCCGCCCGGGAGACTTATAGCATCAGTTGTGTTACCGAGTAAGCCGGCAGGACAAGCTGATTCGCCAGGGTGGCCTTCTTGATCGTCAGCGAATCCTGCCCCGTAACCAGCCTGAAAGGATTGCCTGTTAATTGCATCACCTGAGCTTTACCCGGTGAGAATGCTTGATCTACGTTCCATGTGATATTCTCGGTAGAGCTGTTTACTATAAATGCTCGGCGCTGCGTGCCATTACTGAAGAGCCACCCGGCAACTCCTCCGACGGTGCTTGAGGGAGAAGAAAGCGAGATCGGTTGGGCCGAGGTCATGCCATGCATGGTATTGCCCAGCAGGCGCAGGGACCAGCCCGCTGCCGTGAGCGCATACTGTGGAAGCGGATCGTTCTGCCCCTGTGGATCGTAGAAAACGACCTCATTGCCGGTCCTGCCAACCATGTCGAAGAAACACACCAGTTCCACATTGTTCTGCTCCAGGTAGCTCAGCGTCATACCCGCTACCACAACACCGTGTATCCAGTTGCGGAAAACCTGGAAAGGACCAGACCAGTTCCCACTGGAGTTATCAACCAGGTTGTATTCTGTAAGCCACGCTTTCATGCCCGAGGGCAGCGTTTGTATTTGCCCCGCGAATTGCTGCCATCGTCCATAGATCGTACTATCGAGAGATGTCACACTGCCAGAAACATTGTTCTGCGAAACCAGGCCATCCTGAAGCGGAACGTAAGGGTGGAAGGTGATCGCGTCTAAACCATGCAGCGCCGGAAGCATACTCTGGTTCCAACCGTTCTGGCGCGCATTGCCGCCAGGCGATGCCCCTACGGCGGCGACCTTCGCATCGGGAAACTCTTGATGGATAGCCTGCGCCCACTGCGTCGCTACCCTGCCATAATCGGCGCCACTGGGGAATGCTGTTTCATAATCGTTAGGCGAGCCAAGATAAAATTCGTTTCCCAGTTCTACATACTTCACCGGCAGCCCCATTCCCTTAGCGGTGCGTAACATGTTCAGTTGTGTATTGAGATTGGAAGTAAGCATATTGAGAACATAAATGGGCAACGCGCCCGTCGCCTGCACGGCCTGCTGGAGATCCTGCAAACGATATCTGGTATGCGTAGTAGCGCCCAGAGATTGCCCACGCACAAACCAGCCGCTTTGCCAGTCCCAATAGTTGCCAATGGTTCCCCCGGGATAGCGCAGGGTCCCGGGCATAAACTGTCTGGCAGCATTCATCACATTCGGGTCGGACCAGGCGGGGCTATGAATAGGCACATTGTTATATCCCAGAAAATAGGGCACCAGCGGGCGAGATGCGCCCATCGTCGTTGTTGCCGTTACCGTAGTCTGGGGTGTAACAGTGAGCGTGATGGTGCCGCCACCTGTCTTTGAAGGTTCTGGGAAGGGCCAGCACGCTGCCAGTGCACTTGCCCCCACAATACTTGCGGCGCCGGCACCCATGACATGGAGCGCGCGCCTGCGGCTCATTGACCTGACCTGCATATTTCCCCGATCTGTATACGGACGCAGATCATCTCTCATCCCTTTGTCTCCTCTTTGTACAACATTGCGGTTAAAAAGCCATTAAAAATGCTACTTGTCTCATAATAAAAGAAAAGCATCAATTAAATGCCGCCATCAACGAACGCCAGCCCCACTTAACGTCGATTGCTCCTGTTTATTGCGTTCAATCGCCCGCGACAAATGCTGTTCTACGCGCCGGGCGTTCTCCTCGATGGTAAAGCGCTCCCTCACCGTTGCCTGCGCGGCGCGCGCCAGCCGCGCGCGCCGCTGCTCGTCGATGAGCAGGTACTGGATCGCGTCGGCCAGCGCTCGCTCATTGCCGGGTTCAACCAGCAATCCATCGACGCCATCGGTGAGGATCTCCGCCGGGCCACCCACATGCGAGGCAATCACTGGTAAGCCGCGAGCCATTGCCTCGGCGATAACCAGCCCGAACGGTTCCTGCCAGAGCGAGGGGACCAGCATAATGTCCGAAAGGTCGTATTGCCTGATAAGTTCATCTTGTGACACTCTGCCATGAAACGTTACGATGTTTTCCAGGCGCTTCTCACGCAGGAAAGCCTGCAATTCATTGACGTAAACCTGGTCGCCGGTGCCGAAAATATTGAGATGCAGCAGCGGGCGGGAAGCCTGCTCGTTCACCAGCAGATCGAGCGCACGCAGCAGAACGAGCAGCCCCTTTTCGACGCGCAGCCGGCCCACAAAGAGCAACTGCATCGGCTGC
>Ga0070740_10002967_pt1 | contig 18812 bp, 13 predicted proteins | sample Coa_R2_FD_67286 | JGI IMG/M metagenome (GOLD analysis project Ga0070740, IMG submission 67286) | Surface soil microbial communities from Centralia Pennsylvania, which are recovering from an underground coalmine fire - Coalmine... | ecosystem: Environmental > Terrestrial > Soil > Unclassified ...
CCCTACACGTCCACCATTGTTTTTCTGGTGCGCAAGGGCAACCCCAAGCACATCAAGGACTGGTCCGATCTGATCAAGCCGGGCGTGCAGGTGATCACGCCGAACCCGAAAACTTCCGGCGGCGCGCGCTGGGCCTTCCTCGCGGCATGGGGTTACGCGCTGAAACAGCCCGGCGGCAATGAAAACAGCGCCAAGGAGTTCGTGCGCAAGCTCTACCACAACGTGCCGGTGCTCGACACCGGCGCGCGCGAAGCGACCAACACCTTCGTGCAGCGCGACATCGGCGACGTGTTGCTGGCTTGGGAAAACGAGGCGCTGCTGGCGCAGCGCACGCTCGGCCAGGGTGCATTCGAAATCGTGGTGCCGTCGAAGAGCATCCTCGCCGAGCCGCCGGTCGCGGTGGTGGACAAGAACGCCGCCGCGCATCACACGCAGGCGATCGCCACGGCGTACCTGCAATTCCTGTACACCGATCAGGGGCAGGAACTCGCGGCGAAGCACTTCTATCGCCCGCGCTCGGCCAGGATCGCGCAGAAGTACGGCGCGCAATTTCCGAAGATCAGCATGTTCAGCGTCGGCGACACGTTCGGTGACTGGCGCCAGGTGCAGAAGAAGTTCTTCGCCGACGGCGGCATTTTCGACGAGATCGGTCCCGGAGTTTGAGCCATGCGACGGGGAATCCTGCCGGGGTTCGGCCTCGGCCTCGGCTACGTGTGCGCGTACCTCGGCTTGATGGTGCTGTTGCCGCTGGCCGCGCTGGTTTGGAAGGCTTACGGCATCGGCGCGGCAGAGCTGCTGCAACTGCTTTCGTCGCCGCGCACGTTGGCTGCGTTGCGGTTGAGCTTCGCCGGCGCGTTCGCTTCCGCGCTGGTCAATGTGGTCGCGGGACTGCTGGTGGGCTGGGTGCTGGTGCGCTACCGCTTTCCGGGTAGGCGCATGCTGGATGCGGCGGTGGATCTGCCGTTCGCCTTGCCGACCGCCGTCGCCGGCATCGCGTTGACCGCGCTGTACGCGCCCAATGGCTGGCTCGGACAGTTCCTGAAACCACTCGGCATCCAGATCGCCTATACACCGCTCGGCGTGCTGGTGGCGATGACCTTCGTGGGATTCCCGTTCGTGGTGCGCACTCTGGAACCGGTATTGGAATCTCTGGACCATGGCGTGGAGGAAGCCGCGCACACGCTGGGTGCGAACCGCGGGCAGACGTTCCTGCGCGTGATCCTGCCGACCTTGATGCCCGCGCTGCTGACCGGCTTCGCGCTGGCGCTGGCGCGCGCGGTGGGCGAGTACGGCTCGGTGATCTTCATCGCAGGCAACATCCCGATGCGTTCGGAAATCGCGCCGCTGCTGATCGTCGAGAAACTGGAACAGTACAACTACGCCGGCGCCGCCGCGATGGCGGTGGTGATGCTCGGCTTCTCGCTGGCATTGCTGCTGACCTTGACCTTGTTGCAGCGTCGCAGCGCCGTGTGGCAGGAGGCCGCAGCATGAACGCCATCGTCCTCGCGCGTCCGGTGTCGATGCGCCGCGGTTTCGCGCGCGCGTTGCTGATCGTACCCGCACTCGCCTTCATGGCGCTGTTCCTGCTGCTGCCGCTGACGGTGGTGTTCGTCGAGGCGTTCAAGCAAGGTCTCGGCGCGTACTGGAACAGCATCATCCAGCCGGAAGCCGCGTCCGCGATCAAGCTGACGCTGCTGGTCGCGGGCATCGCCGTGCCGTTGAACCTGGTCTTCGGCGTGGCCGCCGCATGGGTGATGGCGCGTTTCGAGTTTCGCGGCAAGAACCTGCTCGGTGCGTTCATCGACCTGCCGTTCTCGGTCTCGCCGGTGATCGCGGGCCTGATCTACGTGCTGCTGTTCGGCGCGCAGGGCTGGTTCGGGCCGTGGCTCGATGCGTACGGCATCAAGATCATCTTCGCGGTGCCGGGCCTGGTGCTCGCCACGATCTTCATCACCCTGCCCTTCGTCGCGCGCGAACTGATCCCGCTGATGCAATCGCAAGGCAGCGAGGAAGAAGAAGCCGCGCGCGTGCTGGGCGCGAGCGGCTGGCAGATGTTCTTCCGCGTGACGCTGCCCAACATCCGCTGGGCGCTGCTCTACGGCGTATTGCTCTGCAACGCGCGCGCGATGGGCGAATTCGGCGCAGTGTCGGTGGTGTCGGGCCACATCCGCGGGCTCACCACCACGCTGCCGCTGGAAGTGGAGATGCGCTACAACGAATACAACTATCTCGGCGCATTCGCCGTCGCGTCGCTGCTCGCACTGCTCGCATTGCTGACGCTGGTGATCAAGACCGTCCTGGAATGGCGTTACCGCGGTGAATTGCCCGCGCACGCATCGGCACACTGAGGAAAGCACCATGAGTCTGCAACTCACCGATGTCACCCGCCGTTTTTCCCGCCAGGCGGCACTCAGCGGCGTCAGCCTCGAAATCCAGGACGGCGAATTCCTTGCGCTGCTCGGACCTTCCGGTTCCGGCAAGACCACGCTGCTGCGCATTCTTGCGGGACTGGATCGTCCCGATGCCGGCAGCGTCACGCACCAGGGCAAGGACTTCCTGCAGATGCCGCCGCGCGAACGCAAGGTCGGACTGGTGTTCCAGCACTACGCGTTGTTCCGGCACATGAGCGTGATGGAGAACATCGCCTTCGGCCTGCGCGTGCGTCCCTGGCGCAAACGGCCTTCGCGCAAGGCCGTGCGCGAGCGCGTGCAGTCTCTATTGCAACGCGTGAAGCTGGAAGGCTTGGGCGAGCGTTATCCGATGCAGCTTTCCGGCGGACAGCGCCAGCGCGTGGGCCTGGCGCGCGCGCTGGCGGTGGAACCGAATTTGTTGTTGCTGGACGAACCGTTCGGCGCGCTGGACGCGCAGGTGCGCGTTTCGCTGCGCCGCTGGCTGCGCGAACTGCACGACGAATTGAAGCTCACCACGATTTTCGTCACGCACGATCAGGAAGAAGCGCTGGAACTTTCCGATCGCGTCGCGCTGATGAACAATGGTCGCATCGAGCAGGTGGACACGCCGGCGGAGCTTTACCAGCATCCGGCCACGCCGTTCGTGTGCGAATTCATCGGCCGCGTCAACCGCATCCCGTTGAAACTGGAACATGGACGTCCGCTTTCCGGCGAGTGGCGTCTGCCACAGCCGGCGTGGTCCAACGGCCTGCACGAGGCCATCGCCTACGTGCGGCCCGAGCAATTGTCCATCGGCACCTGCGGATCGAAACCGATGTGGAACGCGAAATTGCGCCACATCTATCTCGCCGGCAGCGTCGCCCATCTCAACCTGCACGTCGAATCCATGGACCTGACGCTGGAAGCCGATCTCGCCAGCGAGGAATTGCACGAGCGCGGATTGCAACCGGGCATGGAACTCGGCGTGCTGCCGCGCGCGGCCGTGCTGTTTCCACTGCGCAACGGCGCGGGCGAACCCGTGGCCGAAGCGCGCTGGGAATGGCGCGAGCCGGGAGGGGTTTTTCCGGCGCTTGTCGCACAACGGTAACGGAGCCGACACGCCGCCGTAATCCGCACCTCGCACTCTCATCACATCTGATCACCAACCGGGGAGACCTGTATGGGTTCCAAAATTCTGGCGGCCGCCGTCGCGGTCGCGCTCGGCAGCAGCACCCTTTTCGCATCCAGTCCGGCGGTCGCGCAGAGTTCCGATGCGGCCGAGATCGCGCAACTGAAGGCGCAGCTCGTGCAATTGCAGGCGAAGGTGGACGAACTGGAAAAACGTTCCGACGCGCAATCGACCATCAACGTCAGCACGCAGCAGAACATCGAGGCGATGCAGCAGAAGCAGGAGACGCAGGACAAGGCCTCCGACTGGGCCAGCAACACCGAGATCGGCGGCACGGCCTTCATCGATTTCACCGACATCGATCAGACCAAGAACGGCAAGAAGACCGATCTCTCCGGCACCGGCCTGGACGTGAAGCGTTTCTATCTCACCGTGGATCACAAGTTCAACGACATCTGGTCGGCCGATCTCACCACCGACTTCAACTACACCAGCGCGACCGGCGAGACGCAGTTGTTCGTGAAGAAGGCGTACCTGCAAGGGACTTTCGATCCGCTGGCGATTCTGCGCGTGGGTTCGGCCAGTCTGCCGTGGACTTCGCTGGTGGAGGACTACTACGGCTACCGCTTCGTTGAAGACACGCTGGTCCCACGCACCAAGTTCGGCACCACGGCGGACTGGGGTGTGCACCTGCTGGGCGACAACGGCGTATTCAATTACGCCGGGTCGGTGATCAACGGCGGCGGTTACAAGAATCCCACGCGCAGCAACAGCGTGGATTTCGAAGGCCGCGTCGGCGTGCAGCCGCTGAAGGGGCTGGTGTTCGCGGTCGGCGGCTACAGCGGCGATCTGGGCAAGGATACAAAGAGCACACCAGCCTTGCACGACGCGCACCGCTACGACGCGCTCGCGGCCTACAACGCCAATGGATTGCGGCTGGGTGCGGAATGGTTCAGGGCCAGCAACTGGAACAACGTCAACACCACGGCCACCGATTCCGCCGATGGCTGGTCGACGTGGGGCAGTTATGACTTCACCGCGGCTTCGATATTCGCACGCTACGACAGCGTCAAGCCGAGCAAGGACCTCGATCCTTCGCTGAAGGACACCTACTACAACCTGGGCGTGGCGGTCCCGCTGACCAAGGGCGTGCGCGTTGCGGTGGCTTACAAGGGCGAGCACCTCAAGGATGACGGCAGCACCGACACCAAGACCCGCGAGATCGGTGCGTGGGGCGAAGTCAAGTGGTGACAGGATGTCACCATCCCGTGCAGGGCTTGTCACCGCGCTTGCGAGCTGCGTCGGATCGCAGCTCGCGCGGTGACAAGCGCCGGAGACAGGATGTCGAAGGCCGGTCACTTGGGGAGGCATGGATGGCGAGCTTAGTGATGGATGGCCGCTGCACGGGAGCCAATTTGATTCGCCCGGCAGTTTGAACCGTACGCGCGTCATGCGAAACTCGCCCTTTCGCATGACGCCGCCATGAACCGCGACGATCTTTCGCAGCACACGCCGCTGATGCGCCAGTACTTCTCCGCGAAGGCGGAGTATCCGGAAACGCTGGTGTTTTTCCGGATGGGCGATTTCTACGAGCTGTTCTACGACGACGCGCGCAAGGCCGCGCGCATGCTCGATCTCACATTGACGCAGCGTGGGCAATCGGCCGGCGCGCCGATCCCGATGGCGGGTGTCCCCTATCACGCTGTCGAAGGCTACCTCGCCAAGCTGGTGCGGCTGGGCGAATCGGTCGCGATCTGCGAACAGCTCGGCGATCCGGCGGCGAGCAAGGGCTTGGTCGAACGCAAGGTCGTGCGTGTGGTCACGCCCGGAACGGTGACCGACGAAGCGCTGCTGCCGGAGCGACGCGACAACTTGCTGCTCGCGATCGCGGGCGGCAAATCGGGTTTCGGACTGGCGTGGGTCGATCTCGCCGGCGGACGATTTCTGTTGAGCGAAGTCGCGGATGTGGAAGCGCTGTCCGCCGAGCTGGCGCGTTTGTCGCCGGTGGAGGCACTGGTTTCGGAAGATCTGGCGTGGCCCGCCGCCGTCGCATCGTTGAATGGTCTGCGCAAGCGGCCGCCCTGGCATTTCGACCACGACAGCGCGCGCCGCGAGCTGATCAAACACTTCGGCACGCGCGACCTTTCCGGTTTCGGTGCAGAACAATTGCATCTCGCGATCGGCGCTGCAGGTTGCCTGCTGACATATCTACAGGAGACGCAGAAATCCGCGCTGCCGCACCTGTCGGGCTTGTCGGTCGAGCAACCGGACGAAACCATCGCGATGGATGCGGCCACGCGCCGCAATCTGGAGCTGGACACGCACCCGAGCGGCGATCCGCGCTGCACGCTGCTGGGCGTGCTCGACAACACGATCACGCCGATGGGCGCGCGCGCGCTGCGGCGCAGACTGCACCGGCCGTTGCGCGACCGCACGACATTGCGCGCGCGACATCAGGCGATCGCCGCGTTGATCGAAAACCGCGCCTTCGAACCGCTGCGCGAATGTCTGCGCGCCATCGGCGATCTGGAACGCATCCTCGCGCGCGTGGCGCTGCGTTCGGCGCGGCCGCGCGATCTCGCGACATTGCGCGACGGATTGCTCGCAGCACCGCAGTTGCGCGAGAAGATCGCTTCGCTCGATTCGCCTCTTTTACACGATCTCGTAAACCGAATCGGCGAACACGCCGAAACCGCGCAATTGCTGAAGAACGCGATCATCGAACGCCCGCCATTGCTCCTGCGCGACGGCGGCGCGATCGCGGACGGTTATGATGCCGAACTCGATGAACTGCGCCAGCTTTCAACCAATGCGGATGGGTATCTGCTGGAACTGGAACAGCGCGAACGCCTCGCCACCGGCATTCCGACACTGAAGGTCGGCTACAACCGCGTGCACGGTTACTACATCGAGTTCGGCAAGACGCATGATGCAAAGGCGCCCGCGCACTACACGCGCCGGCAGACCACCAAGAATGCCGAGCGCTACATCACCGAGGAACTGAAAACCTTCGAAGACAAGGTGCTCTCGGCGAAGGAACGTGCGCTGATGCGCGAACGCGCGCTGTACGAAGGCGTGCTGGATGCGTTGATCGAGCATTTGCAGCCGCTGAAACAAGCCGCGAACGCGATCGCCGAACTGGACGTGCTGGCCAATCTTGCCGAACGCGCCGAAGCGCTGGACTGGTCGCGTCCGCAACTGACCGACGAATCCGGCATCGCGATCGAGCGCGGCCGCCATCCGGTGGTGGAACAAGTGCGCGAGGAACCGTTCGAACCGAACGATCTTGCGCTCGATGATTCGAAACGGATGCTGGTGATCACCGGACCCAACATGGGCGGCAAAAGCACCTACATGCGCCAGTGCGCGCTGATCGTGTTGCTGGCGCACATCGGCAGCTACGTACCGGCGAAGGCCGCGCGCATCGGTCCGATCGACCGCATCTTCACCCGCATCGGCGCGGGCGACGATCTGACGCGCGGACAATCCACCTTCATGGTGGAGATGAGCGAAGCCGCCAACATCCTGCACAACGCCACGCCGCAATCACTGGTGCTGATGGACGAAGTCGGGCGCGGCACGTCCACCTACGATGGTCTGTCATTGGCGCGCGCGGCGGCGGTGCACCTCGCGACGGTCAATCGCGCGTTTACCCTCTTCGCCACGCATTATTTCGAGCTGACCGAACTGGCCTCGCAATTCGACGGGATCGCCAACGTGCATCTGGATGCTGTCGAGTATCACGATCAAAAGCAGGGCGATCAACTGGTCTTCATGCACGCGGTCAAGGAAGGACCTGCCAACCGCAGTTTCGGCTTGCAGGTCGCCGCACTGGCGGGATTGCCAAAAAGCGTGATCGCGGAAGCACGGCACACGCTCGCGGAACTGGAAAGCGGCGCGCATTCGCTGTCTGCACGCATGTCCCGCTCGGATGGCGATGGTGAAAAACCGCAAGCCGATCTGTTCGCACCGCACTCGCCTTCCCCCACCGAACGCGCGTTGTCGGAAATCGATCCGGATGCGCTCACGCCGAAAGAAGCGCTGGAGCTTTTATATCGCCTGAAATCGCTTTTGTAGGGCGGGCTTTGCCCGCCGCGGGATTTCGGAGCGGCCGGCGGACAGAGTCCGCCCTACAAGGAATCGACATCGCCCAGCGCCCGAATCAACCTTCGCGCACGCTTGTCTGGCTTGCCAGCCGGTGGCTGGTAACCCGCGCGTTCGGCGCGGCGTTGCTCGCATGCGGCTTCGCGCGCCAGGCGCGAAGTTTCCGATTCGCGATAGAGCGTCTGCGCAACGGCCGCGGGACCACGGCGCTCGCTCAATCCAATCACTTCGATTTCGAAACGCTCTTCTCCGCGCGTGATGCGAAGTATCGCACCGGCGTGCAATACGTGCGCCGGCTTGCAAACGCGACCCGCAACTTCCACGCGCCCCGCTTCGACCGCCTGTTTGGCGAGCGAGCGCGTCTTGAAGAAACGCGCGGCCCACAACCAAGTGTCGAGACGCACGCCGGGAGATGGATTCACCACGTCGGCCTCGCAAGAATTCGTCCGTGGTGAATTTCCGTTCGGCGTCCATGCCTCACCCTCACATGCAGCGCGATCTGCCATTCAAGGCAGATCGCAAGCGCTGCATGTTCGACCTGCATGGAGAAAGGACGGCGCTTCGCGCCGGCTCCTACACCGGCATGCTGCGCAACCGCGCGATGCGCTCTTCCAGCGGCGGATGGCTCATCCACAACCGTTGCAAACCGCCCGCGGTCTTGTCGGAAATGCCGAACGCGGCCATCGCCTTGGGCAAAGTGCTTTCGCCATGTTGCACCTGCAACCGCTGCAGCGCGGCGATCATGCGCTCGCGTCCGGCGAGTTTCGCGCCACCTGCGTCGGCGCGGAATTCCCGCGCGCGCGAAAACGCCATCACGATCAGCGAAGCAATGATGCCGAACACCAGTTGCAGGATCATGACGATCGCGAAGTAACCCAGGCCGCCGCCGCGGTTGTTGCCGCCGATCGCGCCGTCCACGACCCGGCCGACCACGCGTGCCAGGAAGATCACGAAGGTGTTGAGCACGCCTTGCAGCAACGTCATGGTCACCATGTCGCCGTTGGCGACGTGCGTGATCTCGTGGCCGAGAACCGCATCCACCTCGTCGCGATTCATGCCGCGCAGCAGGCCCGTGCTGACCGCCACCAGCGCGTGGTTGCGCGATGCGCCGGTGGCGAACGCGTTCATCTCGGGGCCGTCGTAGATCGCGATCTCCGGCATGCCGATGCCCGCTTGTTCGGCGTGATGCCGCACGATATCGAACAACCAGCGCTCGTCGGCATCGCGCGGCTGCGCGATCACCTGTGCGCCGGTGGTCCACTTGGCGATCGATTTGGACATCGCCAATGAAATGAACGCGCCGCCGAAACCGAACACGGCCGCGAAAGCCAGCAGCGGCCCCAGTCCGCCGATGCCCTGCACTGCCGCGAGGCGGTCGACGCCGAACACGTAACAGATGACCGTCAGCAGCGCCAGGACCGCGATGTTGGTGGCGACGAACAACAGGATTCTGCGCATGATGTCTGCTCGCGTTGAGTACCCGTCGATTGGACCATGGGAGCGGCAGGATGGTTTCTCAAGCCCGCTCGCGCACGCGCGCCGCCGCGTTACGTACCCGCGCTGGCGGGTGCCGCCGGCGCTTGCGCAGCATGTTTCTCCGGCAGCGCGCGAAAATGCGGATCGTTGCGGATCGGATCCCACGCGGGATCGATCCGCAGCATCACCGGAGAATAGATCCACCCCGTACCCGGCGCGGCGAAAATCCGCTCGAGCGATGCGACGGCCAGATCCGCACGGCCGGCTTCGGCGTAGAGTTGCGCGCTCACCAGCGTGATCTGCGGGCCGGCCATGCGGTCTCCGCTCTGCGCCGCGAGCCGCTCGGATTTGGCGACCGCGGCCAGCGCCTCGGCATTGCGGCCCAGACCCAGCTTGGCGATGGCGATGTTGCCCCAGACGCTGGCCAGATTGATGTCATTGCCGGCCTGTGCGGCGAGGTCCGCGCGTATCTGCGGCAAGGCGTGCTCGAACAGCGGCCGCGCGCGCGCCGCATCGCCCGCCAGCCGGTACAGCCCGGCCAGGATCAGCGCCTTGGGGCCGTTGAGATAGGAGAAGTTGTCGGGCGTATCCGGAATGCTCTCCAGCACTTCAATCGCTTGCGCGTATTTGCGCTGCAAGGTCAGCAGGGCGACGCGCTGCGTCTTCAGGATCGGATCGTCGCCCTGCACCTGCGCCATCGCGCCGGCGACATCGCCGCTGCCGAACAGGATGGCTTGGGAGTACTCGATCTTCGCCTGTATGTTGTCCGGGTCCAGCGCCAGCGCGCGCTGGTATCCGCGCTCGGCATCGGCGTAGTGCCGCACCATCAACTCGGTCAGCGCCGCTTCAAAAGCGAACTTGGAATTGCGCGGATCGCGTTCCAGCGCCGACCGCAATTGCGTGAGCGCCTCTTCGAACTGCCCCTGCCGGCGCAGCACGAATGCGGTCGCCATCATCGCGTCGGCGTCGTTGGGACGTGCCTGCAAGGCGGAGGCGAACGCGCGCAGCGCCGCCGGATAATCCGATCGTCCATAGTAATCGCTGTAACCGATCGCGAGGTACGCATCCGCGGAATCGGGTTGCAGGGCGAGCGCGTGCTGCGCATTGGCGCGCGCACCGACGACCAGCGCGGGCCCGGACTCGCCCGCGCCGCCGAACCAGGCCAACTGGCTCTGCATGATCGACAAGCGCGCCCAGGCCGCGGCGAATCCGGGATCCGCTGCCACGGCACGTTGATACGAATCGATTGCGGGTTTCATCAGTGCGGTGTCGAAACTGATGCCGCTCTTGTTGGCGAGATATTCGGCGCGCAGGAATAGATCGTAGGCCTCGCGGTTCTGCGTCGGCACGTCGCTGATGTTGCGTTCCTCCGCGCCGGTGAGCTTGGCCTTCAGCGCATCGGCCACCTTCTGCGCGACCTCGCCTTCCACGCCGAAGATGTTGTCCAGCGTGCGCGTGTACGCCTCCGCCCAAAGGTGCGTGTCGGCGCGCGCGTCGATCAATTGCACGTTGATCAGCACTTCGTTCCCGGTCTTCTGCACGCTGCCCTCCAGCACGGTCGCCACGCGCAGTTCCCGCGCGATGGTTGTCAAATCGGCCGGATGGCTGCGGAATTTCGCGGTCGAGGTTCGCGAGATCACCTTCAGATCGCCGATGTCGGCGAGCTTGGTCAGGATCAGATCCTGTATACCGTCAGCGAAATAGCCGTTGTTCGGATCGGCGCTGAGATTCTCGAACGGCAGCACCGCAACGGACTTGGGATCGATGCCGGACACAGCCGCCGCGGATTCGGTCGTTTTGCCCTTGGTAGCCGTTGCTGCGATCGTGCTGCGCGGGACTCGCATGGAAGCACCGCGCTCCGAATGCCACCACGCCCCGCCGGCGATCAGCGCGATCAATACGCCAGCCAGACCGATTCCGGTGCCGATGCGCCACGAGCGATGCCGCGCCGGGCCATCATCCGCATTGGACGGTGCGATTGCCGGTGCATCGAAGGTCCACGCCAGTACCAGCGCGATCGGGAAACCGGCCAACACCAGAATCACCACGGCACGTGCAGCCCAGCCGGGCAGCAGCAGCAGCGGGAACGTGGTCGCGGCAATCTGGATCAGCAGCCAGCCGACGATCGCGTACGCCGCGGCCACGCGGTACACGTGGCGCCGGCGAAGTTCGCGCAGAAGCCGGATCGTGGCCAAGCCGCACCCCCAAAGCGTGCCCACGTGGAGAACGTGGACACGCACCCGCATCTTATGACACCCCGGCGCGGCGGGGTAATGCCGGTCTTACGCGGTCGCGGTGCTGCCCTTTCTCGCCGCCCACACGTAAGTCGCGATCACGATCACCGCGAACACGATGCCGCCGATGATCAGCGCGGGCGTGGCGAAGGAATCGCCGACCACCGCCAGCGGCGCGGCGGGATTCTTGAAGCCGAGCTGGTCGGCGAACGCGATCAGCAGCGCATACAACACCGCCAGCAGACTTTCGCCGACGATCAAACCGGACGCCAGCAATACGCCGAGCTGCTTGGTGCCTTCCGGATTCCTGCCGCGCTCGGCACGCGCGTCGAACCAGGCGCCGACGATCGCGCCCACCACCACCATCAGCGTGGTCGAAGTCGGCAGGTAGATTCCCAGGCCCACCGCCAGCGGCGGCAGGCGCGGGCCTTTCATCGTGCGCGCCAGGATTTCATCGACCACGATGATGATCACGCCGATGATTGCGCCGATACCGATCAGGCTCCAGTCGATGTTGTGCTGGATCACGCCCTGCGCCAGCGCGGAAATCAATCCGGCCTGCGGCGCGGGCAGCGCGTGCGCGGGATTGGCGCCGGGCGCACCATTGAAACCGAACGCCTGCTGCATCAGGTTCAGCACCGGCGGGATCACCAGCGCGCCCGCGATCACACCGATCACCAGCGCCCACTGCTGTTTTTCCGGCGTGGCATCCACCAGTTGCCCGGTTTTCAGATCCTGCAGGTTGTTGTTGGCGATGGATGCCACCGCGAACACGATCGCGGTGATGAACAGCGCGAACGCGACCACCGCCTTGCCGGTGCCCATCTCGGTCTGCACGCCGGTGAACACCAGCAGCAGCGCGGCGATGATCACGACCAGGATGCCGATGCCGGAAAGCGGACTGTTGGACGAGCCGATCAACCCCGCCATGTAACCGCACACCGCGGACACCACGAAGCTCAGAATCACCACGAACAGCACGCCGCCGATCGTCAGCAGCCAGGTGTGATCGCCCAGCCCGCTGGTGCGGCTGAAGTTCCACAACAGGAACGCGATCGGAATCAGACACAACACAGAAATCAATCCGACCATGCCGATCGGCATGTCGTGTTCGGTGCGCGGCATCGAGGCCAAGGTGCCCGCGTTGCGCGCGCGCGAAGCGCGCAATGCACCGGCCAATCCCGCCACGACCGGCTTCACCAGTTTCGCCAGCGTGTAGATCGCGGCCACGCCGATCGTGCCGGCGCCGACGAAGCGCACGTAATGACTCCACGCACCTTGCGCGACATCCGCCGCCGCGCCCGCGGCCGGATGCAACGCGGTGAAATGCGGCACCGCCCACGCCCAGCCGATCAGCGCGCCCACGCCCATCGCCACGCCGACCCACAAGCCGACGAGGTGGCCGACGCCGAACAGCATGAACGACAGCGAGAAATCGAAACCGCTGGCCGAGCCGCGGTCGCCGATGCGGAAATATGAAGCGACATCGGAAGCGAAGATGCGCGTTTGCACGATCACGTAGAAGATCGCCGACACGATCGCACCGGTGACCACCGCGCGCAGTCCCGCGCTGCTGCCCTGCGCTTCGGTCGGCGGCGCATCGGCGTGCGTGCGCGTTTCGACCGGGATGTTGCCGAGCTTCTCCGCGCTGCCGCCCGCGCCGACCTTCAGCACCTCCGCGCAGGCCACGCCTTCGGGATACGGCAGATCGGAATCGGTCACCAGCGCGCGCCGCAGCGGGATCGTGTACATCACGCCGAGGATGCCGCCGGTGACGCAGATGCCGAACGAGGTCCAGAACGGGAAGCCCGTCCACCAGCCGATCATGATCAGACCGGGCAACACGAAGATGATCGAGGACAGCGTGCCCGCGGCCGAAGCCACCGTCTGCACGATGTTGTTCTCCTGGATCGTCGCGTCGCGCACCGCCTTCAGCAGCGCCATTGAGATCACCGCGGCGGGGATCGAAGTCGAGAACGTCAGTCCCGCTTTCAATCCCGCGTAGACGTTTGCGGCGGTGAACACCAGCGTGATGATCACGCCGATGATCAGGCCGCGGATGGTCAACTCGCTGCGCGGTGTCGCGACTGCCGTGGCGCTGTTCATGTCACCCCTCCCGGTTTTCGAACGCGCCGATGGTAGCCCAGACGCGGGCGCCGCGCGCGCCGTAGGGCGGGCTTCGCCCGCCTGTTCGCGGCGGCCAGAGTCCGCCCTACGGCACAAGGTTTACCTCATCGCCCGTAGTGATAACGGCAGGCGAGGATCTGCAATTCTCTGTTGGTAACGCGATAGACCAGCCGGTGCGTGTCGTTGATGCGGCGCGACCAGCAGCCACTCAGCTTCTCCCGCAACGGCTCGGGCTTGCCGATGCCGCGGAAAGGCTCGCGCTGGCAGTCGCGGATCAGGACGTTGATCCGGTCCAGCATCTTGTGATCCTGGCCCTGCCAATAGAGATACTGTTCCCAAGCGACGGGGTCGAAGCAGACCGTGCGCACGCCTACTTCTTTCCGCGCGGCCGCGCGGAAGTTTTTTTGCGTCTGCCTCGTGCGCGATACATAGCGGACTCTTCGTGCACGCCCGCCGCGCGCCGGGGTTCGATCAACTCGTGCTTCTCGCCCTTTCCCGCATCCAGCCGCGCGATCGCGTCGAGCAGATGCCGCGCATTCGCCGGGCTGGAAAGGAGATAAGCCGTCTCCTGCCAACTGTTCCACTCGGCCAGCGACATCACCACCACGTCTTCGGCATCGCGGCGATGGATGATGGTGACATCCGCATCGTCGACCACGCGGTCGAGCACGGATTTCAGGTTGTTGCGGGCATCGGAGAAACTGATGGTGCGCATGACGGCAAGACTTGTACGGGATATGGTACAAGTCTAACCGCGATGGATTTCAAGTCAACATGCACGCAAGCGCCATCGGCAAATGCTCAGCGCGTCGCGGCACGCATCGCATCGATGATGGCTTGCGTTTCCACGCTGACGCGCGTGACACGCGCGAGCAGGACGATCACCTTGTCCTTGTAGTCGGCGAAGCGATAGGTGTTGAAGCGTTCGCGAATGGTCGGGTCCTTGGGCTTCTTTTCCTTGTACTGATCCAGGATCCATTCCAGCGCGGAGCGATTGCCGAGTTTGTAATTCCACGCTTCGGGCGGAATGCCGGAGAGCGTGGTTTCGGAATCCAGCACGATGCGGCCGTTGTCCTTGTCGGCCTTCAGCATCGCCTTCGGTGATGCGCCGTTCTTGCGCGCCTTCTCGTCGGGGATGTCGGTGCGCGCGAGCGGCCACGGCTCGACCGATTCATAACCGATGTGCAGGTCCATCAGCGCCTTGCCCCATTCGGCCCAGCGCCAGAAATCCGGATAGAACGGGATGCGCGGAAATTCGCGCTTGAGGTTCTGCGCGTATTTGTCGCGATACAGCGGATCGTGCAGCACGGCGTAGACGTAGTGGAAGATGTCCTGTTTGCCGATCGCGCGAGTCTTGCCGCGCTTGCCTGCTGCGCTTTGCTTTTGCTCGTCATTCCGGCGAAAGCCGGAATCCAGCTTTTCGCGCGTAGGGCGGGCACCGCCCGCCGTTTCCAAAGCGGCGGACGGTGTCCGCCCTACCTCCTTGGCCACGACGGACGAGAGCTGGACCCCGGCTTTCGCCGGGGTGACGCTGTAGTGATCTCGAAATTGCTTCAGCGCCCAGTCGGTGATGTTGTCTGCGGCAATCGCGCCACAGAAAGTCATTTGAAGCGGATAGAGCTGTGTATCCCCCATGAAGTGCCAATCCGCAGGGCGCCGCGTTGCCAGTACTCGAAACGAACTGGAAGGGCCGGGTGCCGAGATCGCGATTGTCGAAACGTTGGACTTGCCTTGAGTACCAAAGATTTCCTCGTGGCGTGACGTAAGTCGATCGGATAGTGCCGCATCCCAATAGAAATCTACCTTGAAAAAGGGTCGGTAAACTGCGGTCGTCACGTTTTGCGGATTCACCGGTGGAGCGATTTCGCGCTTCACGTTCGCGATCAGCCCCTCGCTCCATTTGATTGCTTCTGAAAGCCGCCTTCTTTCTAACTTTCCTGCGGCCTGGATGGCAGCGTGGTCGGCGTTGAATGTCTCGACTAGAAACGAAATCTTCGTGAGTAAAAAGGTTTCATTCAAATCGTAAACCCATTCGTCACGCGCAGTGTTGACGCCGTTTGTGTACTGCCGAAAGATAGCCTTCGGATTCGCAACTTGCTTCGCCGTCTTGCTCGCCACAGGCAGCAACGAATCGAAATCGTTGTCGGTGAGGTTCAACCAGTTGTGCTTGGCATCGGGGCGGATCTCCGTGTGCTCGATTTCCGACAATCGCGCCTTCGACAGCCACGACAATTTCTCTTCGGCGGTTTCGAATTCCGGCCGGCGCGAGTAAAAGATGCGGCAGCCCTGCGCCTTGGCGCGCTTGACGAGAAAGCCGATCGCCACGCCGGTCTGGATGCCGAACACGTTGTGCCTGGTGCCGGACAGTTTGGGATTGGCGCGCACGTCGCCGCCGAGATCGACGATGTGGATTTCGTTGAACTCGCGCGCCACCACGTCGCGGAAACCGTCGAAGGTGCGCGAATCGATGTAGCTGCGGTTGCTGATGAAGGCGACCACGCCGTTCTCCGCGACGCGGTCGCTGGCCCAGCGGAAGAAGCGCGCGTACATGTCGTAGAGCTTGGTCTTCTGCGCGGTGGAGGCCTTGATGTAGGTTTCCTTGATGCGCTTGTCGATCTCCGGATATTCGCGGTTCTTGTTGTTGTCGTTCTCGTTGGCCTGGTTGGCGTTGTAGGGCGGATTGCCGATCACCACGCTGATCTTGCGGCGGTTCTGGCGCTTGATGCGCTCGACGTTTTCCTCGCCCATGCCGAACAGGTCCGCGATCTGCTGGCCGGTGTAGCGGCGCAGGCCCGCGACGTTGTCCAGCGTGTCCACGAAACAGAGATTGGGATATTCCAGGTACTCGCCGCTGATCGAGGTGTAGGTGGCCTCGATGTTCAGGTTGGCGACGTAGTACGGCAGGATCGCGACTTCGTTGGCGTGCAGCTCTTCCAGATACTTGTGCTTCAACTTGGCCGGCTGGCCGCGGAAGTGTTCCAGCAGCTCGCTGATGAAGGTGCCGGTGCCGGCGGCGGGATCGAGGATCTCCACGTCGCGATCAATGAGGTTGCGGCCGAAGTGCTTTTCGCACAGCCAGTCGGCCGATTCGATCATGAAGCGCACGATCTCGTTGGGCGTGTACACCACGCCCAGCCGGTCGGCGGCTTTCGGGTTGTAAACCTTGTAGAAATTCTCGTAGACGACTTTCAGGAACGTCTGCTTCTCATGGTGGCTGCTGATCTGCGCGGCGGAGCGGCGGATCGCGGCGTAGTACGGCTCCAGCGCGCGCAAGGTCTGGTGCTTTGTGTTGCCGGTGAAGAACGTGTGCTCCAGCTTGTACAGCTCGCGCGCGATGTTGTTGTCCTCGTGGTAATTGGTGCCGGGAAACACCAGCGCGAAAATTTCCTCGGTGAGGATGTGCTGAATCAGGATTTCGCGCACGTCCGCTTCGCCGAGCGAGGGATTGATGGTTTCCTGCGCCTGTTTCAGGAACTTGTCGGCTGCGGTGCGGAAGGTCTTGTTGCCGGCGTAGGCGCGCTCGATCATGCCGCGCAATGCCCCGCACACGGCCGGCAGGTCGGCCTTGAACTGCTCGACGGCCTTGCGGAATTCCGCGATCTCGGGGCGCTCGTAGCCGAAGAACAATTCCAGCAGGCGCTGGAGTTTTTCGACATCATCGACCGCGCAGCGGATCACTTCGCGCCTGTTCTGGATCAGCACCGCCTCGCGCGAATCCTCGAAGACGATGTTGTCCTGCGGATAGCCGCGCTTGAACTTCAGCTCGATCTCGGCATCGAGATCGTCGCGCTCGTCCTTGGCTTCCCAGTAGCCGAACGGCAGGCGCAGGCCGTACAACAGCGCGCCGTCCACGTAGCGGCGCTCCTTCGCGGGCGTCTCGATCTCGTATTCGGGAACGAAGGTGAGGTCGTGCGAACGCGCCCAGCCCTTCAGCAGATCCTTGAACGCTTCGCGCACCACGCTCTCGCGATGCGTACCGCCGACCTGCCGCAGCTTCGACAGGTCGGTGAGGTATTGCTGGATCAGGACTTTCGACATCGCACCCCGTTCGATGCCCGCTGCGCGTTGCCGCAGACTAGATGGAGAGCGCTGCGCGGGCAAGGCGGCCAACAAAAAACCCGCGTTGCGGGTTTGCGGTGTTCAGAGCGTGCTGTTTTGAAGAGTGCGGCCATGGATGGCCGCTTCTGGACCTGATGGGATGCGGAAAGTAGAGAACTCGCCGCATCCTCTTTCAAGCAGCGATCAGGGACGATCGTACAAGCATTGGTGCCCAAGGGGGGACTCGAACCCCCACGGAGTTACCCGCTACCACCTCAAGGTAGTGCGTCTACCAATTCCGCCACCTGGGCGTGGATACAACAAGACACTCGCATTCTGCAAATCAAAGCCGTCATTCCAGACAAGCCCGCGTCAGCGGCGCGATCCGGAATCTGCTCTTCCAATTAAAAAAGCAGATTATTCGCCGCATCCTGCGGCTCACCCTTCGGGCCATCGGCTTCGCCGATGTTCGCTTCGGCATCCTGCCTTCGCAGTCCGGGTTCCGCCGCGATGGAGCTGCGGCGCCCCGGAATGACGATTATAAGAAACGATATCCGGAGTTGCTCAATGGCCGCCGCTCGTGCCCGCCGGTTTCGGCGTCTGTTTCGCCGGCGCGGTCGCCTGCGGCACTTCGCTGTTGTTCGCGGGAGCGGCGGGCTGCGTCGCCTGCGGCACCGCCTTCTGCGGCGGATTGGCAAGCGGGTGGATATTCGGCGAAGTCTGCGCGGCGGCGGACGAAGCGGATGTGGGCGTCACCACGCCCGACATCACGCCGAGATCCGCCTGCGGTTTCTGCATGCCGGTGCGGCTCAGCCAGATGCCCATTGCCAGGCTCAGGATGAAGAACAGGCCGGCCAGCACCGCGGTCGCGCGCGTCAGAAAACTCGCCGATCCGCGCGCGCCGAACACGGTGGCGGATGCACCGCCGCCGAAGCCGGAGCCGGCGTCCGCGCCGGCGCCGCGCTGCAAGAGGATCAGCACGATCATCGCCGCGGCGATCAGGACATAGAAAACGCTGAAGATGGTGAAGAGCATGTGGGTTTCCGGCGGCGCTCAGCGCGCCGCAGCACATATGGCGAGAAAATCGGCCGCTTTCAAGGAAGCGCCTCCGATCAGCCCGCCATCGATGTCGTTTTCCGCGAACAGCTCGGCCGCGTTGTCCGGTTTGACGCTGCCGCCGTACAGGATGCGGGTCGAATCCGCGATTTTAGCATCGGCCTGCGCCAATTGGCTACGCAAAAGGGCGTGCACGGACTGGGCTTTGTCCGGGCTGGCGGTGCGGCCGGTGCCGATGGCCCAGACCGGTTCGTAGGC
>Ga0070740_10002970_pt1 | contig 18801 bp, 22 predicted proteins | sample Coa_R2_FD_67286 | JGI IMG/M metagenome (GOLD analysis project Ga0070740, IMG submission 67286) | Surface soil microbial communities from Centralia Pennsylvania, which are recovering from an underground coalmine fire - Coalmine... | ecosystem: Environmental > Terrestrial > Soil > Unclassified ...
AATCGAAACGGCCCGAGCGCTCGCTCCTAGCGCACAGACACTCTACACATCAACGACACGGACACACGTTCCATCTCAATTCATCCAAGGAGATGGTTCACTTGCTTCGGTCATGCCCCTCTGCTGAGCTTCCGGGAAGGTCATTGATCCTCTCGTAATGAATCGCCACGTTGTTTCCGGGAGTCAGGCTCATTCCGAGGATTTCACTCCCGTTGTGGTCGACAACTAAATAGGCGAACGGGCTGCCGCTTAGGTCATATGCTGCGCCTGTGCAGTCGGGATTAATGGTGTATGTGGCGGTGATGGCGGCGGGAGTCGGAGGCGTGAAAACGCCGAAGCGACTGATCTCCTGCCTCGCTGTGGTGTTTCCCTGGCCATCAAATTCGGCGACGCCGACAGCCGTCAGCGGTCCGTTCGCGGTCGTTCCATTGCGCTGAAAGCCGTACGCCCCCTGCACGGTCGCGTTGTTGCATGAAAATGCATGATGCTCATCAGACGGTCGTGCGTTTGCTTGCTTGGTACCAAGTCCGCTGGATAGAATCACCGCTGCCACAAACACGCCCAACAACATGGCCGTGATACTCCTAGGTCTCGTTTGCATATCAAGTCTCCTGTCGTTTGAGGTTGGGGCGAACGCGCTGCATCATGGATTGTGTTCCAGCTTGAGACGACGGTTGGAAGGTGCAGGTGCTCCAGAATCGTTGAGCCCATGATGGGAAAACAGATAGGAGTAGGCCACCCCAATGCCACCGAATACTTGATCCGGATCACATCTTCCTCCGATCGAATGTGAATCCAGTTAGATCAGGGCTACCGAGTGCGCAGAGTCTATCACGTTTGGCGACGGTCGTTATAGATGGCCACAAGACTGAGAACACCACGGCGCAGATCACTTCACTCCATAAAGCGGAATCGTGAGCGTTCTTGGCTCATCGAGGCGCGGATATTAACGACAAGTCCCGTGAAAGGATTTTCAACTCTTAAACTGCCCAACCTCGAAAAACGGAATTTCCGTTGACTGGAAATGGGCAAAAGCCAGTTGACGATATCCCGACTTCACAAGACTTGGGTTTGGAAAAGAGGAACCCCGCCCGGCGCAGGAAGACTGCCGGGGCCGGAGCCGCGAGGTTCCGGGCTTTTTGCTTTTTAGGGTAGAATCCGTGCCCACGGAGGAGCAAGAATGGCGCAACTGGAAACAGGCAAAGACTTGGCGTCACTAGTGGCGAGAGGAGAGGCGCCGAGTACCGTACTGGTCGGCCCTGCGATAGTTTGTTATCTTGTCCGACGCTTGCCGGAAGGAGTGGTGCGATGAGAGACAGCAAGAAGGGTGTGCTGGTGCTCGGCCTGGCGGTGGCAGCCTTGTGTGCTCCGGTTTTAAGCTTCGCGCAGGCGCATACTCCGATGAGCGGCCCGCCGCAACCGCCGAAAACCACCACAAAGCCGACAGGAACCTGGCTGCCGAAATCGATCGCCTACATCAAAGCTTCCAATACGGCCAAGGACGATCAGTTCGGCTCGGCGATCGCGCTTAGCGCCGACGGCAACACACTCGCGGTCGGCGCTCCTGCCGAGGAGAGTGCCGCCAAGGGCGTCAACGGCGTTTCCAAGGAGCGTGCGGTAAATTCCGGCGCGGTGTACGTCTATACTCGAGACAGCAAGGGCTGGAAGCAGCAGGCCTACCTTAAGGCCTCGAACACGGCGGAAGGCGCTCAATTCGGAAACTCCGTGACCCTGAGCGCCGATGGCAACCTATTGGCCGTCGGCTCGATCGGCGAAGCCAGTTCCGCCACCGGAGTGAACGGCAATCAGAACGACAACTCCATGCCCGGCGCCGGCGCCGTGTACGTTTTTGCGCGCAAGGGCGGAACCTGGTCCCAGCAGGCTTACGTGAAATCGTCAAACACCGGCGGGCCGGATGTAGGCTACCAGTTCGGGTACGCGGTCTCGCTCAGCAGGGACGGAAGCACGCTCGCGGTGAGCGAGACCAGCGATCCCAGCAACGCCACGGGCATCAATGGCGACCAAAAGAATACGGCTGCGCCGGATTCCGGAGCGGTGTTCATCTTCAACCACAGCGGCGACACCTGGTCGCAACAGGCCTACATCAAGTCGAGCATGACCACGCGCAATGTACTGTTCGGCTACTCCGTCGCCTTGAACGGCAACGGCGATACCCTCGGCGTGGGCTCGTACGGTGACGCTGGCCGCAGAGGCGCCGTTTACGTCTTTACGCGCAACAATGGGACGTGGTCGCAGCAAATGCGTGTCATGGCCTCGAAGGGCGAGCCGGGCGATTACCTCGGGTGCTCGCTGGCCATCAGCGACGACGGCAACACCATTATCTCCGGAACCGTGGATGATAAATACAACACGCCCGATGCCGGTAAGCCAGACGTGGAATCCCTCGGCGGGGTTTACGTTTTCGTGCGTGCGGCAGGCCAGTGGTCGGAACAGGCTTATGTGAGGGCCTTCAATCCGCGGGTGTACGACCAATTCGGATTGGCTTTGGCCATCAGCCGCGACGGCAACACCATTGCCGTCGGCTCGCACTTTGAGGATAGCGGCGCCAAGGGCGTCAACGGGGATCAGTCTGACGCATCCATGGAAGACTCCGGCGCGGCCTACGTTTACACCCGCAGCGGCACGGCCTGGAATCCCACGGCCTATGTCAAGGCGTCCAACCCCCAGCCCGCGGCGGAGTTTGGCACCGCGGTTGCGCTGAGTGGCGACGGCAAAATGCTGGCCATCGGCGCGCCCAAGGAAAATAGCGCCGCCACGGGCGTCAACGGCAAGCAGGACGATAAGTCGGCCGCCAACGCCGGCGCGGCCTACGTCTATTACTGACGAGAAAGAAAATATGATGCGCTACGCACCCGGCTCAGTTCCTGTCAGTTCGGGCTTTTGATTGTTTCGAAGATCAGGACAATCGCGCCTATAACGAACCAGACGGCAAGGAAAATGATCCAGGCCCATACCCAGGGCGGCGCGACGCGTTCGGCGTAAATTACGGCTGCGGACACATCGAGCACCCCCAGAATCCAAACCGGAAGCAGCATGCGGCGGAAACGGTTGCGCGGAACACCGCGTTTGGCGTCAACGTTTCCCGAGATGCCGCCGGCCGGGAGCGTAGAATCCGCGGCAGGGGAACTCGGCGCTACTCCTGCCGTCGCGGTTACAGGCCGTTCGGTCTTAGGACGCAGGTGGTCGCGCACAATCCATACTGAGTTCGCAAGAATACGCGTGTCAATAGACTGAACCACATTAGCTAACGGCCTCGCGGATTCTGTCCAAAATTCACTTTCGAAATTTCCCCGCCACTTTTCCCTGCCCGGAGACTGTAGCGTTGACCGTGTTAAACGAGAGGGCTATTATCCGCGGCACTGGAGGGTCCTGTTATGTCCTTGAAAGGGAAAAATGCACTTGTCACCGGAAGTTCCAGAGGAATAGGCCGAGGAATCGCGCTTAAGCTGGCAAGGGAAGGCGCGCGTGTTGCGGTCCACTATTACTGCAACCGGGAGGCGGCTGAAACAACGTTAGCGAAGATCCGCGAACTCGGATCACATGGATTCCTGGTCCAAGCCGATGTTTGCCACCCGGAAGAGGTGCGGCGCATTTTTCAGCAGGTGCGAACCGAATTCGGCTCGCTCGATATTTTCGTCAGCAACGCGCGAACAGAAGCTCCGACGTTTTCGAAAAACAGGTGACGGCCCAAGCGGTCGAAGCACACCACCTGGTCTATTCGCAGAAAAGCCTTAGCTCCGAGTGTAGGGGGCGGGATTACGCAGCCGCGGTCGGGCCGGAGTAGTCGAATTCGCCGATGGCCGTGTATTTGCCCGAGTGATCGAAGCGGATCGCGTCATCCAGCCGGAAGACTTTCGACGAGCCCAAGTCAGCGCGTTTGGTGACCAGCCCCTCCGGCAACACCATCGATGGATGCGCCTCAGAGCCATTCACGGGATTTTTGATGGTATCCAATTCCAACTCGAACGACGACCCTGCTGTGACGCGCGAATGGATCCCGTCCTGCCGCAGCATGTAGCGAACATATTTGGTGCCGTGGATGGTTGGCCAGGTCCACGCCAAAATTTTCCACGGACCCCCGACTTCGCCCTTAACCAGCGTGGCGATAGCCTGGCGCTGCCGCTCGTTAGCGCGTTCATCGATAAAGATCAGCGCCTCGCCATTGCCCTGATGAATGGCCCCGGGCCACTTGGCGAAAAGCGAAAAGTTGAGGTCATTGAGCGGCACATCGCCGAATTTGCCGGCCTTGATGTGCCAGGTCCACTGGCCTTCGCATGTGCCGTGCGAAGGCGGCGCGTTGAAATTGCATGGGCAGCCGTAGTCACAATTGCAGGCAATGAGGATGGTTCCGCTTATGTTCCAGGTCTGTGCTGTTTGGTTGCTCATAAATGCTCCTTCTTCGCCTGTCAATCAGGCGATCATTAGGATTCCATAGATGATCAGGGCGCTACCCGAAATCTTTGCCACGGCCGCACCATACGGCCCGACTTTTTCGAGCAGCACGAAGGCGGCAAGTGCCGCTACCCACACCAGATTCATCACTCCCATGACAAACAGGATGGCCATCAGCGCCCAGCAACATCCCAGGCAGTAGGCACCGTGGTGCGCGCCGGTCCGGAACGTGCCCCAATGGCCCTCGCGCCAGTGCGTCATCAGGAAACTGAGCGGGCTACGGCAGTGCGTCAGGCAGGCATTTTTCCACTGCGTGACCTGATAAATGCCGGCGGCAATCAACACCGCCCCGCCGATGCGCGGGCTGAGCAACGCCATTCCCGGAGAGAGCAGAGCGGTCTGATGCAGCGTGAATTGCGCCACAGCCGCGCCCGCGCTGAATAACGTCCAGACGAAGGCGTAACCCAGGCCGAACGTTCCCGCCGAAAGAGCCGCGCGCCGCATTCCGCGTTTCGATTGGGCCTCCGCAAACAGCAGAATCATTGGCGCCGCGGACGGCCCCATCATGCCAACCATCATTACCGCCCACATGGCAAACGTGAAAAAAAGATCCGACGCAGTCCAGGGCTTATCCACGGCCATGCCCATGGCGGCCATGGCCTGGTTCTCGTGGGCCGTCAGCGTCATCTGGCGGTCAAGGCGGACGAGGTACAGCCAAGCCAGAATCGTAATCAACGCGATGGAGGCGAGAATCAGGATCGCATCGCGGCGAGGAAGAGTGGCCGCGGGCGATCGTCGATAAGATGGAGTTTGCTGCCCGGGGCCGATGCTAATGCCGGCCTGATGTGTGGTGTCGTGCGTCATATCGCTCATCACCTGGATCGCACCGAGCATATGTACACCCTGGTGTTTTGCGGTGCAAGCCAGCCCGAATAGTCGTCGTCCAACGCGGAGTCCTGAGGAACGGTTCAGTGTCAACGGGCGAGCTAATGCCCTGCTTCCGAGATGGGCAAATGGGATTCCGGCTGACTGACGAAGGTAAAAGCGCGGCGGCCGATTCAATTTGCTCCGTGCTCCGCCTTTGGTGGAAGTGCTGGAAGCAAACGCTGCAGCGCGGGAATCAATTCGGTTCCAGCATTCGATTTCTGAATGTAGCCGTCGCCGAGCAGCCGCGCTCCGGCTCTCGCTTCTTCAGCTCCAATCACGCTGAGGAAGAGTATTTTGGTTCGGGGGGAGACTCGCCGGATTTCCAGCGCGGCCTGCATGCCGTTCATCACCGGCATGTTGATATCCAGGAGGACGACATCGGGATTCAACTGTTTGACTTTTTCGACCGCTTCCCGGCCGTCTTTCGCTTCTCCGCAGACTTGTATTTCATGCCATCGGAGCAGCTCCCGAATCGTGGTCCGAGCAATTGCGTAGTCATCGACGACAAGGATTCCTGACAATTTTCCTCATAAGCCAAAGACTGCGTATTGTGCCAGCCGCGTCCGTGAGGGCTCTATCCGGGAATTGCTGTAGGCTGCCGATTGCAGCAACCCTGACCGCAGCAGAAGTGAGGCATCAGAAGAAGATAATAGATGGAAGGTTAAAGATAAAGATAAGGTCTTGAAAACGGGATACGCCGCCAAGGGGAAGCAGCCCCAGCGGTTCACTTATGCGAAATGGGCGATGCCAAATGGGCTTCAGAATCGCGGGGAAGACGAAAGCTGGATGCGATCGAGCACCTATACGGCCCGACTCTCGGGCGGCAACGCACGGCTGACAGTGGCTACCAGTTCTTTCCCCAGTGCGGACTTTTCGATAAAGTTGCCATCCCCAAACAAGCGGGCCAGATGCGCGGCCTCTTCCGCCGTGTAGTAACTGCTGATCAGGATCACTTTGGCTTCCGGGACGGCTCGGCGGAGTTCATAGGTAGCTTCGATGCCATTCATGTTGGGCATAACGATGTCCATGACAACTACGTCTGGGTTGATTTGACGTGCACGTTTCAACGCGGCCCGGCCGTCTTCAGCCTCGTAGACTTTCCAGTGACGTTGCTCACGCAGCAAAGAACGCAAAGCGGCGCGGACCAACGCCTGATCGTCCACCACGAGGATTGTCGCCGGCATGGGCATCGCAGTACCTATCGAGCCGCGGTAACGACGTTATTGAGTGCGGGGATCAGGGCGGTGCCCATAGCCGATTTCGGGACAAACGCCCTCGCCCAAGTGCGGGCGGCGTGAATCGTGCCGGGCGTGTTATGGACGCTAAGGAAGATAATTTTAACCCTCGGTGATTTCGCCAAAATTTCGGCAGCGGTTTGGATCCCGTTCATGCCGGGCATATTGATGTCGAGCAGCACGATCTCGGGTTTTGACCGGCGAAGCGCCCGGAGAGCTTCCGGGCCATCGGCGGCTTCACCGCACACTTTGAAACCATGCCAGTCGAGGAAGGCGCGAACGGTTTTTCGGACAATGGGATTGTCGTCGACCACCAGAATGCGTGCCGGCAAGCGCGGTTCTCCCCAAACCCGATTTGCCAGTTCGGAGAGGCTGGGGAACCTCCGGTGCGGGCGATAAAGTATCGCCAACAACTTTGTCAGTCCAAATACGTGAGACACCTGAGGCGGAGCACAGCCGCGAAAAGCCGGATGCCAGCGGCGAATCGCCATCTTGCGAAATGTGGAGAATACGGCCGCCGGGGCTATTTCTGGCGTGAGGGCTGGCCCTTGATCACGCTCACGTAGCCGGTGACTTTGTTTTTGCCGATTTGGTTGACGACGAGTTCGGAAGGCGCGCGAGTGCCGTGCGTATAGAAGTAGATGGGTTCGTCGACGGCGCGGTCCTTTTTCTCCAGGCGCAGGTCGTCCACATAGAGCGCGACCGTGAATTGATTTTTCTTAACATTGGTGGCGCGCAGCTCGACCATTACATCGCCCACTTTGGTGCGGTCGCCCTTGCCGTTGAGCGTGAACTCCTCGTAATTGCGCTCTCCCATGCGGCGAAGCTCATCGATTTCGTCGTGGTTGCGGGCAATCAGGGTGGTGAATTCGGTGCGCGTGGCGTCGAGATTGCTCTTGGTCGTCTGCAATTCGCTCCTTACGCCATTCACGTCGCCACCTAAAGACTTGAGGTCCTCCGCATTGGCCTTGGTGGCCAGCTCGGATTGAATGCCACCCAGCTTTTTCGAATAATCATCACGGATCTCGCCATTTTGGCGGCGGGCCGACGTGACCTCGCCTTCGGTCATCTTCAGCTTGTCGGTCACCGCTACAAGTTCATTCTGAAGCTCGGTGTTCACCGCTTCGGATTCGGTCAACCGCTGATTCAGAGCCTGGACGTCTTGGCCCACGAGCTTGCTTTGGCCGATCTGAGTGGCCAGGGCCTGCTCGGCTCTTGCCGCTTGCGTGGTAGCTCGCCAGCCCACGGCTACACCAAGGACGGACACCGCGGCGAGAATGATTACGGCCAACGGCACCCAGCGAGGCGTTGGGGATGCTTCCATGCGTGTTTCCTCTGGTTGCCTCTGCTGCGTGTAGGGATACCGGTCTTCCGATGCCTCGCTCATGCGATTGCTCCTTGTCTGCCTAGGGTATTCGACGGCCACTGGCTGACACTATTCTATGGGGGCGATCCTGGGCATTTCAGGACCCAGGCGCCGCCTGCTGCCGAAAGAGGTATTGCCTTTCACGAAGCTATCCTTAACCCCTTAGAGAGACGGGAATAACCCAAAGAAAACAGGGGGAGCCTACAGCGTCTCCCCCTGAATGAATCGCGAGGCTTACTTCTTCGCCGTGACCACCGGAACCGTTTCGATTTGCTCCGTTTTTGCCAACGTTTCCCGCTCTGCCTTTGTCATCGGCACGTACACCAGCGAGATGCCTGACTGAGGCAGATTCAAGGACGCCACCGTGCGTTCGTTGCCACGGGTGACAATGGTGAGGCTGCTGGACCGCTTTCGCCATCCTGTCGCGTCCCCATCAACACGAAAGCAGCAATCTTGCCATCAGTCGAATGGATCGTAGCAGCCGGCGAGTTGAAAGAAGCAATGCGGATCGAGTAGTTGCCCGCTGGGAGCATGGTTTGACCCCATCGAACCGCATGTGGCAAGCTGACATTGCCTGCAAAGACTGCCTGGGCATTTGCCCCAGTAACCGAGATCACAGTCGTTAACGCAACCAGGAGCAAGGTCACGGTTGCATACCGGATAGTTTTCGTTTTCATGGGGGCCTCCTCCTCTTTTTGAGAGCGAAAGCCCTAAGGACCTTCGCATTAATGAAGGAAGCGATGCGTTGTCTTGAGTGAACTTCGTATCGTGCCTTCACTGTGTAAAGCGAGAAGACGGGCCAGAGTGGCTCACGAACTTCAACAGCTCTATAGGGCCGAAGCCTGGGCACGGGGATGGCCGGAATGAGCCGAGATCCGCGGCTCGGCACATTCCCGTGGCCGCCCCAAGAACTTAAACCCGGGCTGCTCCATTCGAGAAAGCCGGCTTTCGGTGATGTCTCACTTTGCCAACTGAGACACTACCGACTTTCGGTACTGGCAACCATGAAAGACAAAAACGTGGTATGATGCTGGTGCGTTTGTTGCTCTTGTAAAAACCTTTGGATTTGTTTAAAGGGGCTGCGAGTTCACACAACTCGCGGCTTTTTTTGTTTTCGACCGAGGGCGTTCGAGTGCAGACAAACAGCCCAGTAAAGAGGAAAATCAGTGAAAGAACAAGGAACAGTAAAGTGGTTCAATGCAAGCAAGGGGTTCGGCTTTATTCAGCGCCAGTCGGGAGAGGATGTTTTCGTCCATTTCTCTGCCATTCAGGGGGATGGGTACAGATCCTTGAATGAGGGTCAGGCCGTTGAATTTGAAGTCGCCAAAGGTCCCAAGGGTTTGCAAGCAACCAACGTAGTAGGGCTCTAACCATCCAATAAGTAGTACGACTCTAACGTATCGAGCGGGGCACCTTTAGCCAGGGTGCCCCAAATCACTTCGGCTGAACGTTTGCCAACGCTCCCGGCAATGCGCGGCAGAGCTTCAAGCATTGATTTGGATCCATATGATTTAGATCAGAGAGAGGCAGGATCTCCTTCGTGCCGCCTGAAGAATTACCCGATCTGTTGAATGAACTCGTGTTGCTCGGCAAAGAGCGGGGCTACCTGCTGCTGGACGAGGTCAATGACATTATGCCGGCGGACGCCGATTCCGAATACGTTAACAATACGATCTCTGCGCTGGAACGCAGCGGCATCAACGTTTACGAGGACGACACGGCGGCAAAGGCCACGTTCGTTCCAGAAAACGAATCACCAGCAGTTGAAACGAAAGCGGAGACCGGTCTCGATGCGGATTTCAGCCCGGATTCTAACGCGGCTCCCGACCTGACGAACACAAACGACCCTGTCCGTGCCTATCTGCGCGAAATGGGGTCGGTCGCACTGCTGACCCGCGAAGGCGAGGTGGCGCTGGCAAAGCGCATCGAGAGTGGCAGGCTTGTCGTTCTGAAAACCATCACCCGTTCTCCCATCATTATCAAGGATCTGTTGCAGCTTGCCGGCGAAGTGCGCGACGGCAGGCGTTCCATCAAAGAGATCCTGGTATTTGACGACGAGGAGTTAACCGACGAAAAGATCGAACGCAAGGCTCAGCAATTCTTGAAAACCATGGGAAAGATCGCGGCGCTGAACCAGGCCGCGATGAGCCAGGCTGCCCGGCTGGAGCGTATTCCGAAGTCGAAGAAGCGCCCCCGCCTGCATGCGCGGTACAGGCTCTGCCGCACCCGAATTGAGATATCGCGATTGGCACGATCGATTGAGTTCACCTCACGCCAGCAGAGCCGGCTAATCGCGAAGCTGCGGGAGGCGGGCGAGCGGTTGCAGGCTCTGGAACGGGAAATCAGCAAACTGGAACGTCGCGGAGACCTATCGCGGCGCGATTCGGTATCCCGGCGCGAACTGGATCACCGCCGCACCGACCTAGCCAAACTTTGCAACGAGAGCGAAGTTGGCATCCGGGAGATGAGGCGGGCGGTGAGCAACATTATGCGCGGCGAGGCCGCCGCGCGCCGAGCGAAGCAGCAGCTCACCGAGGCAAACCTGCGGTTGGTTGTGTCCATCGCCAAGAAATATACCAACCACGGCCTGCACTTCCTGGATCTGATTCAGGAAGGAAATATCGGCCTGATGAGAGGCGCAGAAAAGTTCGAATGGCGCCGCGGCTATAAGTTCTCGACCTATGCGACGTGGTGGATCCGCCAGGCTATTACCCGCGCCATCTCGGACCAGTCCCGCACGATCCGCGTTCCCGTGCACATGGCCGAGCAGATCAACAAGATGCTGCGCGCCAACCGGGAAATGGTGCAGGAACTGGGGCGCGAGCCCAGCCAGGACGAATTGGCCCGCCGGCTGGAAATTCCCATCGCCAAGCTGCGCCACATAAAAAAGATCGCGCAGCAACCCGTCTCGCTGGAGGCGCCGGTAGGCGAGGAGGAAAGTTCGCGTTTAGGCGATCTTATCGAGGATAAGGGTGTGGCTTCGCCGTCGGATGCGGCCATCAAGCTGAATCTGAAGGAACAAACCGCCTCGCTATTGAAGACGCTCAACCCGCGCGAGGAGCGCATCATCAGGATGCGCTTTGGCATCGACGGCGATTCCGAGCGCACGCTGGAAGAGGTTGGCAATACGTTTGCCGTCACTCGTGAGCGCATCCGCCAGATCGAAGCAAAAGCCCTGCGGAAACTGCGGCACCCCTCGCGATCGGACAAACTTCGGGCGTTTCTGGAAAGCTGAGTGGATTGTCTGCAGCTGGCGGCGTGAGCCCGCTCCAAGAAAAAGAGGAGAGGGCGTTCACCCTCTCCATCCTTTGTTGCACCGCGGCATTTCTATCCGATCGGCGTACTGCTGACGCCCGCACCCGCACCGGAAGTATCCACGCGAATCACGCCCGATTGATCGGTGTAGTACATGTTCTGTCCGGTCGTACCCACCGTGATGGGTGTCGCCGTGACGCTGTAGGACTGATTGGCCGCTCCGGGCGTGAAAGTAAAGTTATAGCCGCTCTTCTGGCCGGCAGCCAGGACTGAGTCAATCAGGTCTGCCGAAGTCGAGCTGGCCGTACCACCCGCAGCGATCGGACCGAGGTTGGTCAGTGCTGTCGGGAATTGGCCGTAGCTGGTGGAGTAGGCGACGCACGCTGTATTCAGCGTACGCAGCGAACCCACCGCGGATGCCTGATTGGCCGCAATCTTGGACCGCAACAGGTTCGGGATGGCGATGGCAGCAATGATCAAAATAATCGCCACAACGATCAAAAGTTCTATTAAAGAGAAACCCTTCTGCTTATTGCGCATCATTCTCCTTTGAGCCTCGTAGGCGGGTCGGTGAGGGTTGCGAGGCAGGAACAAACGCATTTGTAGGTCGAATCAATCTAGGCTGCGGTTGGAAGCGCATCTACTGGTCTAAGGGACAGTTCACAGACACCTCACGATCATGGGCTGAGCGGAGCCGGCTTCTCGGCGTGTGGCGAATGGGTACTCACGTTGCGGAAACCTGAGTTTACCGGCCACTGTTTCAATCCAGCTCAAACGATTATTCTAAAATGTGGCTGAGATTCCGGATACGCATCCCGAAACTCCGGTTCGGAACGTCTCTTTCCGATTCCTCGCACGATGTTTTTTAGCCGCGCTGGCCCTGCTTTGGTCGCTGGCTGTGCTGATCCTTATCGCGGCGCGCTGGATCGACCCGCCGACTACCGCGGTCCGCATGGAGCGCCGCCTGCAGGCCTGGATTCAACGCACGCCATACCACGAACGATATGAATTCGTTTCGCTGAGACAGATTTCGCCCGATTTGCAGCATGCCGTCATCGCCGCGGAAGACGCGCGCTTCTACCAGCATCATGGATTTGATTGGCACGCAATGGAAATCGCCGCCGAAGGCGATCTGCAAGGCCGCCGCATTCGCGGAGGGTCCACGCTTACACAGCAACTGGTGAAGAACCTGTTCTTCGGAACCGGCCGCTCGATCCTGCGCAAAGGTGCGGAGTTCACCCTGGTTCCGCCGGCCGAACTGGTGCTCGGCAAGCGGCGCATTCTGGAGCTCTATCTCAACGAGGCCGAATGGGGCCCCGGTGTTTATGGCGCGGAGTCAGCATGCCGCTACTACTACCGGACCTCGGCCCGGAAGGTCGATCGCGAAGAGGCCGCTCGGCTCGCCGCAATTCTGCCGTTGCCCCTGAAGCGGCGGCCCGACCACATGAATTACTACAGCGGACTGATCCTCGAGAGGATGCGCCAAGTGGGTTGGTAGCGGCGCAATGCGGTTTCGCAGATTCGAAATGGACGTAAGGGCAGGCCAGGAAACTCGTTCCAAGCCACGGAAAAGGTGCCGGACTGCCGCGACTCGGAGCGGACGTGCGAATGCCAAGTTCGAACACCTGATCGTCCCGGAGAGTCGGTTTCGAGCTTCCCGTGGTGCATCTGAAATAATGATTACGATTTATGTGCTAAAGTAGAGCCATCGGTTATGTTCCAGCGCAAAGCGCACCGGTAAGCTGCCGCCTGTTGAGCTGCTTGTTTCACTCGTCAAAGGGGTCTACCGTGAAAAAACTGTATGTCGGCAATCTCCCGTTTCAGGCTAATGAAGAAGAAATTAGAAATTGGTTTCAGCAGGCAGGCGCGACGGTTGCCAGCGTGAGCCTAGTGACGGATAAGTTTACGGGACAGCCGCGCGGGTTCGGCTTCGTTGAAATCAACAACGATGAAGAAGCGAGCCGTGCCATACAGAGTCTCAACGGCCAGGATTTTATGGGCCGCAATGTCGTTGTCAACGAAGCCCGCCCGCGCGAGGGTGGCGGCGGTCGTGGCGGCTATGGCGGTGGAGGGCGCGGACGTGATAGCGGAGGCCGGGACAGCTATGGCGGAGGTCGCGGCGGCCGTGGAGGCAGTGGCCGCGGAGGCGGTGGCCGCGGGCGTTATTAGCACGAGCTTGTACTTACGCCTCAAAATCGAATCGTTCCCAAGCTGTGCGGCGAAAGCTTGGCAGTTCAACCCTGCGCGGTAGCTCAGGACCCTAAGGAGAATTGATGAGCCGAATCAAGTCTCAGAAACGCCAAAAAGAAGCGAAGCGCAAGGAAAAGCAACTGGCTAAAGCAGCGCGACGTGCCCAGAAAAAGTCAGCACAGCGTGAGATCGGCGCAATCAATCACAACACAATCGATCTCCCGGTTACCGCTCCTAACTAAACCGTTCCAGCAGCGCACGTTCCATGGCCGCTGGTTCTGCTGTCATGTCTTGGAAGTTGACTGAAAACCTCGCGTCGCACTAAAGACTAAAAATTCCCCAGTTGCCGTTTTCTAAACGCCAACTGGGGTGTAACATGCGCCGCCATGAGAGTATGGCGGCCGCTTCGCATTTCTTTGCTTGTTATTGTTGCCTCAGTTCTTCATGCGCAGCAACAACCGATCATCGACGTGCATGTGCACACTTTCGAGCCGCAGCCTCCAGGTGGGGGGATAGTTGGCAACCCGGTGACAGGCGCGCCGATGAAAGCGACGGATGTGGCATCGCACGAAAAAGCTTTTCTGGAAGCGATGGAGCACTTAAGCATTGTCAAAGCCGTGGTGTTCGATGGTTTTGTGCCGAATTACGCAGCCGTCCAGAAATGGAAAATGGATGCTCCAGAAAAGGTTATCGCCGGCATTGTGATCGCCGATCCGTCCAAGTTCGACGCCGCCTTTATTCGCAGCGAATACAAAGCCGGTCGCTTGCAGATGATAGGTGAGGTTGCTCAGCAATATGTAGGCATCGCCCCGAATGATCCCCGAATGGAACCTATCTACGCGCTGGCTGAAGAACTCGACGTTCCGATTGGGCTGCACATGTATCCTGGAGGGCCTCCCGGATTTGCTTACCTTCCAGGCTCTCATTTTCGCGCGGCTCTCGGTGATCCTCTGTTGCTCGAAGACGTGTTAGCTCATCATCCCAAGCTGCGCATTTACGTGATGCATGCAGGATGGCCGTTTTTAGAGCGGATGATCGCGCTGATGTACGCCTATCCGAACGTTAACGTAGATTTGGGTGTTATTTCCTGGGTGATACCGCGCGCCGAGTTCTACCGGTATCTGCGTGCGTTAGTTCAGGCTGGATATTCCAAGCGAATAATGTTTGGCTCCGATTCATTAGGATTTCCAGAAAATATCGAAACCGCTGTGAATGCTGTGAAATCTGCGAACTTCCTCACGCAGGAGCAGAAATCCGACATTCTTTATCACAATGCGGCACGGTTTTTCAGGTTAGAACCGACGCCCCACTTTGCGCCCCCCGGTGCGATGGAAACTCTTCCCCGCTAGTTTTCGCTAACCAACTTCTGGCCGCTTTTCCCAGTTAGTGAAAAGCTCGTGGGCATCGCCGTGGTGGCTTACATCGTAGCGAGCTATTGATCGAAGGACCGGCGCCGCAGGTAGAACCCCAAATGAGAACACAGCAAGTGCCGGTAAAGCAGCCACCGGCCAAGCCGCAGCCTCGACTGCCAAAACCACATCCTACCCAAGACGTAACATTCGAACTCGAAGGCACGCAAAGGGGCAATCTATCGGTCGCTGCAAGCACCGCCACAGGCTACACAGCCGCGAGCGGTGAGGAAAGCCCCCTCGGTCTATGAATGGGAGACAAGCTTCAACAGCGCGATGGAGGAAAAAGACTCATCAAAACGCCAGGAGCGCATCGACGCAGCACAAACCGCGATAAATCGTCGGCTGGAAGAAATCAAGGCCAACCCTGATGACGCTTCGCCCCGAGAGAGAAAAGCGCTTCGGAACGCTGCTATCCGAGGTTCACGGGCAATTCGGCCAGAGTGATCTTCCTATTACCGCGCTCGATCCTCAATATACGGTTAGCTCAACTCCTGTAAGGTCGTATTACGGAAATCACGCTCAGCCACAAATGCGCATGGGCTGACGGACCGGCCTAGCTACGAGTGGGCATTCAAAGCGAATGCGCTTCGGTGCAAAGGGGCCGGGGATGTGCTATATTTACCTAGCCATTGATGCCACGGTTGTGTCGTGCGGCTGATCAAAGAGTTGCTCTGTAGAATTGTTGCTCTGAGAAGCCTTGATCTGAGAATACCCGCCTGGCGGTTTCTTCCGTAATTCTTCGGCGTGAACTAAATTCAAAAGTGGCCGGTTTCGCTTCGGTTCGCCCGCGAATTCGTGTGCGCGTTCCCATCGCTCCGGCCGGAGAAAGACAATAGAGTGCATAGTTTTTCAGAATTACAAATTTCCTCGTACATGAAAGATCGTTTGCTGCAAGCTGGTTTCTTGACGCCCACACCCGTGCAGGCGGGGACCATTCCCCATGCCCTTGGCGGGAATGATGTGCTGGCCACCGCGCAGACCGGAACCGGGAAGACGCTAGCTTTCCTGATTCCCGTCCTCGAGCAACTCCTGCGGGAAAAGGCGACGGGAGTAACGGCGCTGGTGCTTGTGCCCACGCGCGAGCTGGCGATGCAGGTTGCCAGTCAGTATGACTCCTTGCGCGGCCGGCAACTTTCGCCCGCAGCCGTCGTCGTTGGAGGGTTGGCGGAGGGCCCGCAGCTTGCCGCAGTGCGCCGCGGAGCTCGCCTGGTCGTGGCCACGCCGGGGCGTCTCGAGGATTTCCTCGAGCGCAAGAGCTTGGATTTTCGCGGCCTGCGCATCCTCGTGCTCGATGAAGCCGATCGCATGCTGGATGTGGGATTTCTTCCCGCCATTCGCCGCATCGTGGCGGCTCTGCCCAAGCACCGCCAGACCATGTGCTTTTCGGCCACGCTCGAAGGCGAGATGTTGCACCTGATTACGGACTATATGAAGAATCCGATTCGCGTGGCCTTCGGATCCACGTCCAAGCCATCGGAGAACGTGCGCTTGCAGGCCTTCGAGGTAACCCCCGAAGGCAAGCAGCAAGTGTTGCGCCACATCCTGTTGAAGGAGACGGGCCGCTGCCTGATCTTCGTGCGCACCAAGCGCGCCGCCGACAAACTGGCCCAGGGGCTCACCCGCGACGGCTTCGCCGCAGCCGCGATCCACGGCAATCGCTCGCAGTCTCAGCGAAACACGGCGCTCGCTGGATTCCAGCAGGGGCGCTATCGCGTCCTGGTAGCCACCGACGTCGCTTCCCGCGGCATCCACGTCGAGGAGATCGTCCACGTCATCAACTACGACATCCCTGAAGTGGCCGAGAACTTCATCCACCGCGTGGGCCGCACCGGGCGCGTGGGCAAGCGCGGTTGTGCATCCACGCTTTTCACGCGAAGCCAGCGCGCCGACCTGCAGCAATTGGAGCGCAGGCTGGGAATTCGCATGGAAAGCACGCGCCCGGAGGACGCGCCCTCCGAACGGGAGATTCGCGTCCGGAGCAGCAAGGTCGAGCACCGCGAAGCGGCGCCTCGTTTCAAGCTGATTCCACTCCAGGGAGAGGTTTTGCAGGGACAGCTCGGCAACTAGCGCGAGCTGTCTCTCTTCCGCTCGTCAAAGTGAACTAGTGGTCGCAGACGGGCATTTCGGAACTGCGATGGCGAAAAGCATGCGCGGGGGGAGAGGCTTGCCTATGGCTCCAGCCACTGATGATCAATGAGCGTGCATTTGATTGTTTCTGACTTCCCTTTCAACGACACAGCGCGGATTTCCAGCTTGGCTTTTTCCTTGTTGTAGAAGGCGTCGTAAACCCCCGCATCGATTCCTTTGTCGCATCTCATCGCGTACATGCGGTCCGGCGTGTTTGGCCCGCTATCCTGGAACTCGGGCAGCACGATGTTGGCAGTAAAAACTCCGCGTTGCGTGAACCATTCGCTGACGCGGACTTTGACCGGGACAGAGGCGGCGAATGCCGTGGAGGCGATGAGCGAGACGAAAAGGAGCTTTCTCATGGCGTTACCTTTGTTCGCGGGATGCGACAGCGGATGGCAGCAGGTGAATACATGCGCCGCGCCCGTAGTGGAGACTGGCATAAGGCCAGTCGTTCACATTTATCGGATGCGAGGGGCATCGCGTAAGGCTGAGCGTCGCGCCCCGACGCCCGGCTTGGCAAAATTGCTGAACTGTGCCTTTAGCCGTCGCCGCCTCTCCCACCCCTGTCATCCCGAACGAGCGGGACGCCGTCGTGTGCTCTTGCATATGATGGCGTGCGAGCGAGGGATCTGCTTTTAGTTTTGTCTTATGCCGTCCTCCCGACTGAGGAGCTCCCGGAAAACTCAGATTGCGAAAGGCGGCCTTTGTCGGGATGCGAGGCTTCCATCGTGCGCTACTCTCAACAGTTTGCTCCCGATGCCGAAAAATGCGACATTACACGGCCACAACTTAGACTGAGGTACGCGTGAGCCCGATTAAGGTGGCCTTTGTAGTCTCTTTTTTGCTCTGCGCGGGAACGGCCCTGGCGCAGTCGCGAGAGGCTCAAAAGGAAATCGCAGTTATCGAGCTGGGTGGGGCTGCTGCCCAAAGTCTCAGTGGCGGTGGGTCGAGTTTTGGCGGGGACGCGGCAGTTGAGGTCACGCCTATACGAAATTGGCTGGAGCTGGAGGCCGGTGTCACACCCCTGTTTAGCCGTCACTCCACAGAATGGGATACGAACCTTTTCTTCAAGAAACCGTGGACGCTTTCCAGGAAAACGGAGTTCATGGCCGGCGTCGGTCCAGAATGGATACACACAAGAGAAGGCGGTCTGATAAGGAACGCACCAGGAGTTGCAGCCGTTCTGGATTTCATGTTTTGGCCGGACGGGAAACATAAACTCGGGTGGTTTCTCGAACCGAGTTACGACCACACCTTTGGCCCCGGCCATGAACAATCGCTCGGGATGAGCTTCGGATTGCTGATCGCCATTCCCTGACATCGCGTTTTGGATAACGCCGGAGCGGCTTCGATGCGCTCCAAAACTTCAGAGCATTGGTCCGAAGTCATAAACTTGTCACAGCGATTCAAAACAGCCCACTGCCCCGATGGTTCGATGGTTTTGTCGGGGAGGGTCGAGTCTTGAGGCTTTCCGGAATGTGGATTTTGCGGCCCAAGCCTTGTTGGAAAAACGGGCTGGCATGGGGCGCTGAATACGCCGGCTATCCGGTGTGCTATTGCTGGCGGTCGTCGGCCATCATTTGGCTGATAAAAATCGAGGCGTCGACATACATCTCTTCAGGGCCCCCCTGTGAAGGAGGAGGGTCGCTGTAGATATCGCCGGACTTTACGCCGTTTTGGCGGCGTAACGCCGCCAGCATCTGCCCGGTCTGTCCATCATACAAATACTGCTGAAAATCCTCGTCGCCCTGGTTCGCATTGGCGCTCCGGATTGTCAGCCGAACGTAGCAGCGATTGGTTTTGGGATCGTAGTGCGACAGTTCTTCTTTCTTCAGATCGGAGCGTGCGGCGGCGTTTTTCATTATCTTCTCGC